>Ga0207657_10005496_pt1 | contig 13232 bp, 9 predicted proteins | sample KBSC33metaG_FD_184316 | JGI IMG/M metagenome (GOLD analysis project Ga0207657, IMG submission 184316) | Corn rhizosphere microbial communities from Kellogg Biological Station, Michigan, USA - KBS C3-3 metaG (SPAdes) (version 2) | ecosystem: Host-associated > Plants > Roots > Rhizosphere > Soil ... | reverse complement strand
CGGATGCCGAGCGCGAGCGGCTCGCGAAGGACATCGCGCGCCACGAAGGCGAGATCGCGAAGGCGCAGGCGAAGCTCGCGAACGAGGCGTTCGTCGCGCGCGCGCCGGGGCCCGTCGTCGAGCAGGAGCGGACGCGCCTCGCCGGGTTCACGGCGACGCTCGCGAAGTTGCGCGAGCAGCACGCGCGTCTCGGCGAGCGCACGTAGCCGGAAGTCGACCTGGCTTTCGGCATAACGTCATAACCCCGCGATCGCGCGTTCGCCGACGGCGGAGGACTATACTGATGGATCCCGCACCGAACGGGATTCCCCTCGGGCTCGCTGCAACGGCGGCCCCGCAACAACCTACTCTGGAGGGCGACATGGCGGTACGCATTGGCGACGTAGTTCCCGATTTCACGGCAGACACCACGCAAGGAAAAATTCGATTTCACGACTGGATCGGCGATGGTTGGGCGATCCTGTTCTCGCATCCCAAGGACTTCACGCCGGTGTGCACGACCGAGCTCGGCACGATGGCGCGGATGAAGCCCGAATTCGACAAGCGCAACGCGAAGATCATCGGCATCAGCGTCGATCCGGTCAGCGATCACACGCGGTGGGCGAAGGATATCGAGGAGACGCAGGGCGCAGCCGTCAACTACCCGATCATCGGCGGCGACGACCTGGAGATCGCGAAGGCGTACGACATGATCCACCCGAACGCGAGCGCGGGTCCGCGCACTGCGAACGACAATGCCACCGTGCGCAACGTGTTCATCATCGGTCCGGACAAGAAGCTCAAGGCGATGCTGGTTTATCCGATGAGCGCCGGACGCAACTTCGACGAGGTGCTGCGCCTCCTCGACGCGCTGCAGACGAACGCGAAGCACGGTCTCGCGACGCCCGCCAACTGGAAGCCGGGCGAGGATTGCATCATTCCGACATCGGTGTCCGACGACGACGCGCGCAAGAAGTATCCGGGCGGCTTCAAGACCCACAAGCCGTATCTGCGCACGACCGCGCATCCGAAGTAAGCATGCGACAAGAGGGGCGCCGCGGCGCCCCTCTTCGTTTGACCTCGCCTCCCGAATCGCGGACACTGTCGCCGCCCGGGAGGCTGCATGAGTAGCGCGATTCCCCTGCCTGCGCAGCCCGCCACGCTCGACGACGACGCGTGGGAGGACCTGCTCGACTTCATCGAGGAGCGGCGGGTCATCCCGATCATCGGTCCCGAGCTTCTGCAGATCGACACCGACGACGGGCCGCGGCTGCTCTACGAGTGGGTCGCCGAGAAGCTCGCCGTGAAGCTCGGCGTCGATACGTCGCAGCTCGCGCGTCCGTTCACGCTGAACGACGTCGTCTGCTGGTTCCTCGCGTCGCGCGGCCGTCGCGAGGAAGCGTACACGCGCCTGCGCGGCATTTTCCGCGACGCGACGTTCGCGCCGCCGCTCGCGCTGCGCCAGCTCGCGCAGATCACCGACTTCGATCTCTTCGTGACGACGACGTTCGACCCGCTGCTCGAGCAGGCGGTGAACCTCGAGCGCTTCGGCGGCGCGCAGTCGACCGAAGTGCTCGCCTACGCGCCGAACCGGGTCGTCGACCTGCCGTCCGAGCGCGAGAAGCTCGCACGTCCCGTGGTGTATCACCTGCTCGGGCGCCTGTCCGCGTCGCCCATCTACGTCATCTCCGACGAGGACACGCTCGAGTTCATCTGCGCGCTGCAAAGCGAGCACCTCACGCCCGAGAAGCTGTTCCACGAGCTCGAGCACAACCATCTGCTGTTCATCGGCAGCAGCTTCACCAACTGGCTCGCGCGCCTCTTTCTGCGCATGGCGAAGCGGCATCGACTGTCCGATCCACGCGACGTCGGTGAAATACTCGCCGACAACCACTCCGTCGGCGATGCGCGCCTCATGAACTTTCTGCAGCAGGTGAGCGTGCGCACGCGCGTCTACAGCGGCGGGAGCCGGTTCGTCGACGAGTTGCATCGGCGCTGGACGACCCGCCACCAGCCGGGTGAAGTGATCGACCTCGCACGCCCCGCGCGTTACCTGCCGCCCGAGCGCGAGATGCCGGAGAACGCCGTCTTCATCAGCTACGCGCGCGAGGACCTCGCCGCCGTGCAGCGGCTGAAGGCGGGTCTCGACGCCGCCGGCATTCGCACGTGGTTCGATCTCGACCGCCTGGAAGGCGGCGACGACTACGACCGCAAGATCCGGCGCAACATCGCGCGCTGCTCGTATTTCATCCCGGTCGTCTCGGCGACGACCGAGCGCCGCCTCGAAGGCTACTTCCGGCGCGAGTGGAGCTACGCGCTCGACCGCGTTCGAAACATCGCCGACGACGCGCTCTTCATCGTGCCCGTCTGTATCGACGATACGAACGCCGTCACCGCCCACGTGCCCGACAAGTTCAAGGCGCTGCACGTAACGCGCCTCCCCAATGGCGAGGCGACGCCCGAATTCACGCGCCGTCTACAGGACTTCCTTTCCGCGCGAACCTGATCCGTGCCTTTGGATAGCCCCGCGGCGCAAGCTTCGGTCGACGCCGAGAACCCCTGGTTCGGTCTCGCGTCGTTCACCGAGGAAACGCTCGCATACTTCCATGGGCGCGAGGAGGAGGTCGCGGAGCTCGCCCGGCGGCTCCAGCGCAGGCTCCTGACGCTGCTGTTCGGCAAGTCGGGACTCGGCAAGACGTCGATTCTGCGCGCCGGCATCGTCCCGCGGCTGCGCTCGATCGGCCACTGCCCGGTGTACGTGCGCATCGACTATTCGCGCGAATCCCCGTCGCCGGCCGAGCAGATCAAGCAGGCGATCTTTCGCGCGAGCGAGGCCTCGGGGCAGTGGACGCACGTCGGCGTCGCGGTGCCCGGCGAATCGCTGTGGGAGTTCCTGCATCACCGCGGCGACGTGCTGCGCGACGCAGCGGGACATCCGCTGACGCCGCTTTTGATCTTCGATCAGTTCGAGGAAATCTTCACGCTTGCCCAGGGCGATGACTTCGGCCGGGCGCGCGCGGCGGAGTTCGTCGACGAGCTCGCCGATCTCGTCGAGAACCGGCCGCCGAAAGCCGTCGAGGCCCGCATCGATGCGGACGACAGCGTCGCCGAGCAGTTCGACTTCACGCGCGGCGACTATCGCGTGCTGATCGCGCTGCGCGAGGATTACCTCGCGCACCTCGAGGCGTTCAAGGCGGCGATGCCGTCGATCACGCAGAACCGGATGCGGCTCGCGCCGATGACGGGCGAGCAGGCGCTCGACGCCGTGATGAAGCCGGGCGGGAATCTCGTGACGCAGGAGGTCGCGGAGGCGATCGTTCGCTTCATCGCAGGCGGCTCCGAAATCCGCAATGCCGAGGTCGAGCCGTCGCTCCTGTCGCTGATCTGCCGCGAGCTCAACAACGCGCGGATCGCGCAGGGGCGAAGCGAGATCTCGGCTGACCTCCTCGCCGGCTCGCACGACACGATCCTCGCCGAGTTCTACGAGCGCGCGCTCGCCGACCAGCCACCCGGCGTGCGCCATTTCATCGAGGACCAGCTCCTCACCGAATCGGGTTTCCGCGAGAGTCTCGCCGAAGAGCGGATCAAGAAGGCGTTCGCCGCAGCGGGCGCCGCGCCCGATGCGCTCGCACGACTCGTCGATCGCCGATTGCTGCGCGTCGAGGAGCGTCTCGACGTGCGGCGTGTCGAGCTGACGCACGACGTGCTGTGCAGCGTCGTGCGCGCGAGCCGCGACCTTCGGCGCGAGCGTGAAGCGCGCGACGAAGCCGAGCGCAAGCTCGCCGAACAGCACGCCCGCGAAGTCGCGACGCGGAAGGCGCTCGTGCGCGCGCGGCAGGTGGCCACGATCTGCGGCGTGCTCGCGCTCGCCGCGATCGCCAGCGCGTTCTTCGGCTACGAGAGCATGAAGCGCGCGCAGCGGGCCGAGGCGCAGGCGCAGCAGACACGCGTGCTCGCCGAGCAGGCGCGCGGCGAGGCCGAGAAGCTCGTCGTCTACCTGCTCGACGACTTCTACCTCGAGCTCGAGCCGGTCGGCCGTCTCGACATCGTCGCGTCGCTCGCCAAGCGCGCCGTCGACTACTATGCCGCGCTGCCGGCGGAATTGCGCACGGCCGATACCGAGCGCAACCGCGCGCTCGCGCTCGTCCGCTACGGCGCCGCGCTGCGCAATCAATCGCGGATCGCGGAAAGCAAGGCCGCGCTCGACGACGCCGTGGCGACGCTCAGCAAGATGCGCGGCGAAGGCGACGCATCGGAAGCGACCGCGGTGGGCCTGGGGCTGGGGCTCTCGATACAAGGACGTGTCGCGTACAGCCAGAACGACCGGCTGAGGGCGGCCGGGCTCGCGCGCCGCGGCGTCGAGGTGCTGGAGCCGTTCATGACCGGCGGAACGCCTTCCACCACCGTGCGGCGGGCATACGGGCTCGCGGCGACGTATCTCGGGTTTACGCAGTTGCAGACGGAGGAGAACGACGCCGCGGTCGCGATGCTCGCCAATGCACGCGACGCCTATCGGGGGATCGCCAACCTGACGCTGGACGATTTGCCCGCGGCGACGGCGTACGCCGAAGCCTCGGCATGGCAAATGTCGGCATTGCAGAATCTGGGCCGCTTCGACGACGTGCGCAACGTCGGCGACGATGCGTTCAAGGTGACGCGGCAGGTGCTCGAGCGGCGTCCCGGCGACATGTCGGCGCTTCGCGCGGAAGGCCTGATACTCGGCACGCTGAACAGCGTCGAGTGGAACGCGCTCCACCTGCGCAAGGCGCAGGCCGCGACGGAGCAGGGCGCGCGCGATTGGGAGGCGATCGTGCGGCTCGATCCCACCAACCAGATCGCCTGGAACAACCTCGCCGATGCGCGGATCGGCATCATGGCGACGCGTTTCTTCCTCGGCGAGATCGACGACGCGCGCCGGGAGGCGCAGGCGGCGGTCGACGTCGCGTCCCACGTCAAGGAGGCAGCGTTCATCGGCAGCGTCCTCGCACTCGCGTCCGGATACCTCGCGCGGATCGACGCCGATACGGGCGACCGCAAGGGCGCGGAAACGGCGCTCGCAGACAACAGGCGCTTCATCGCGCTCGCCGTCCGCGACCTGCCGCCGAACGCCTACGGACGACACTGGGCGTCGGAATTCCTCGGGTATTACGGCTATCCCGGTACGGGACCCGGGTATGGCGCGTTCGCGGTTCCGCTGGCGGACGGGGATTACGCTGCCGTACGGTCGCTGGCGCACGCATCGGCGGCGCGCCTCGAAAAGCTGCAGCCCCCTGCGGGGCAAGCCGAAGCGCACGATGCCGCGCTCGAGCGTGCCTACCGCTTCGCGGCCGAAGCCGCGTACCGAATGAAGGACTACGCGGCCGCGGAGACGGACATCCGCCATGCGCTCACGCTGCGAGAGCGGCTCCCGATGCGCACGTTGGCCGACCGCCGGGACACCGGCACGCAGTCGGTTCTGGCCGGCCTGATCGCCGCACGGCTTGGCCGCCGCGATGAAGCGCGCGCGCTGATCGATCCGGTGCTCGCGATGCAGCGCGAGCTGGCGAGCCGGCCCGATAACGACGATCAGGTGCAGCGCGTCGAGTACGCGCAGGCGCTCTACGCGTCGGCGCTCGCGGGTTCGCCGCACCGGGCCGAGGAGCTCCGGCAGGCGGCGGCGCTCGTCGATGGATTGTCCGCCCAGATGCGCAACCTGATCAGCATTCGCCGCTGGCGTGCATGGATCGCGGAGGCGCAGGCGTCCTGAGCGCCGGGATCGCAGGCATTCGCGCGCATCTCGACCGCGGGGCGCCGTGGCTCGCGTGCGACGCCTTTCGCGACGCGCTCGCAGCGCGTCCGGACGACGCGGCATTGCTCTACTGGGGCGCGCTCGCGCACGCACGCGCGGGCGCGACGAGCCTCGCGCATGCGCTGCTCGATCGCTGCGCGCTCGCGTCGCTGCCCGATGCCCTTCGCGTCGAAGCATTGTCGTTGCGCGGCCGCCTGTGGAAGGATGCGTTCCACCGCGGCGGCGCCGATTCGTCGAGGCTGCTTGCGAATGCACGCGCCGAGTATTTGCAGGCGCATGCGATTGCCCGCGATCCGTATCCGGGCATCAACGCCGCGTCACTCGCGATGCTCGCCGGCGATCGGGACGCTGGCGTCGCGCTCGCGCATGAGGTCGCACGCGCGCTTCCGCGATCGCGGGACTCGGTGTGGGACGTGGCGACGCGCGCGGAAGCGCATCTGCTCGTCGGCGACGTCGACGCCGCCGCGCGCGGCTACGTCGAGGCGTGCGCGCGCGCCGAAGGCCAGGCGGGCCTCGTCGCATCGATGCGACGGCAGCTCGCGTTGCTGTCGCGCGCGCTGCCGCAGGCGGCCGAACTGCTGCCGTTGCTGCCGGTCTCGGATGTCGTCGCCTTTGCCGGGCATCTGATCGACGCCCCGAACCGCGTCCCGCCGCGCTTTCCGCCGTCGCTCGCGCCTGCCGTGCGCGCCGAACTCGACGCGCGGATCGCAGCGTTGCGCGCACCGGTCGTCTTCTCGTCGGCGGCGTGTGGCGCCGACCTTCTGTTCATCGATGCGGCGCTCGCCCGGGGTGCGGAGGTCAACGTCGTGTTGCCGTTCGCACGCGAGGATTTCGTGCGCACGAGCGTCGCCATTGCCGGCGAAGCGTGGGTGTCACGCTTCGACGACGCTTTGCAGCGTGCGGCGCGCGTCATCATGGCGACCGACGAGCAGCACCTCGGCGACGACGTCCTCTACGCGCACGCGGCGCAGTTGCTCGAAGGCCTTTCGCGACTGCGCGCGGCGCAGCTCGAGACCGCGCCGTCCATGCTGTGCGTGATCGACCTCGCGGCGCCCGGCGATGCGACCGGTACGCGCGGGTCGTACGAGCGCTGGAAGGCGAGCGGCGATCGGCTCGACGTCATCGATCTCGCTGCGCTCGGCGCAACGTCGGCAGCGTCGGCGACATGGGCGACGCCGGGTTCGGGTCCCGCCGCGTCGGGGCCAGACCGCGGGTCAGACCCGGCGTCCGGCCCTGCCTTCGGATCGATGGCCCATTCGCCGTCCGCTGTGTCGGCAAAAGCAGGGTCCGACCCTGTTTTCGGCGCAGCGGGAGGACGCGCGTGGAAAGCGCTGATGTTCGCCGACTTCGCCGGCTTCAGTCGCGTGCAGGATGCGTTCGCGCCGCGCTTTCACGAGCGCTTCCTCGACCTCGGCGCGCGCGCGATCGCGCGATCGCGCGCCCGGCCGCTCGACGCGAAGACGTGGGGCGACGCGCTCTACGTCGTCTTCGACACCGCCGAGGACGCGGCCGACTTCGCGCTGCGATTCCTCGATTCGACGCTCGACGGCGACTGGTCCGATGCGGGCATGCCGGGAACGAGCCGGATTCGCATCGCACTGCACGCGGGACCCGTGTATCGCGGGTACGATCCGGTCATGCAGCGCGACGATTTCTTCGGCTCGAGCGTGACGCGCGCCGCCCGCATCGAGCCGATCGCGCAGGCGGGCACCGTCTATGCGAGCGAAGCGTTCGCCGCGACGCTCGCATCCGGCCGCGAGCGCCGGTTCAGGCTCGAATACGTCGGCCGCGTGCCGCTCGCCAAGGCTTACGGCGAATCGACGATCTATCGCCTCGATCGAGCGTGATCACGCCTTCGCGCCGATCATCCACAGCGGACCTTTTCAGCGCATTGGACGCCAGGCAACGGCGTCGTCCGCGACGCGGTTGACCTCGACCGCCTCGCGGGCCGGGTCGAACAGGGGCGCACGCGTCGCACACTGGGCGGCAAGGTGCGCGCGAAACGAGGGATCGCTCGCCATGCGAGCGAGAAGCGCGGCGAGGCCGAGGTCGTCGCCGGGGGTAAAGTAGCCGTCGTAGGCCGCACCGAGCATGCCGATGTTGCCCGGAATGCGGCTCGCGACGACCGGCACGCCGCTGGTGACCGCTTCGACGATCACGTTCGCACCGCCTTCGATGACGCTCGACACGACCATCGCTTGCGCTTGCGCGATGCGCCGCCGCGTTTCACCGTGCGCGCGCGCGCCAAGCCAGCGATATCGCGACGTCGCCGCCTGCAGCTCGCGTGCAGCGCGCGCGTAAGCATCGTCGAGCGCGTCGCCGATATGAACGAGCCGCACGCTCGAATCCGCCGGCAAACGCTGCAGCGCGCGCATCGGCGTCAGCGGGTCCTTCTCGGCGCGCATGTGGCCCACGAGGACGACGTCGAAGGTTCGCGTGCGCCGGACCGCCGCCGTCCGCGCCGGCGCCGATTGATAGATGACGCGGCATTTATCGCGATGACGAGGGTCGATTGCCTCGTGGCCCGCGTCCTGCAGGACGACGAGATGCGTCGCGAGGTCGAGCGAGCGCGTGGCGCTCGGATCGACCGCGATGTCACGATAGAGATCGGTGCCGGTCAGCACCAGCACGCGTGCACGATCCGGATGCGCTTCGGCGAAGCTTGCGAGCGCTGCGGCGGAGCGCCGCGCATGCAATGCGAACATGCAATCCGGCGGCGGCGCATCCGCCGTCCAGCCGGTCACGACGTCCACGTGGTAGCGGGCCCGCAGGAATCGCGACCAGCGGTCGGCCGTGCGCCAATTGCCGTTGTTCGCCGCGCGCGACGCGGGACTGACGATCAGCAGCACGGGCTTGCGGAGCATCGATGAGTGCTGTAGAGCCGCCGCGAGCGTCGGGGGATCATGCAAGCGCGGAAGGGATCGCAGCGCGTTCTTTCGGCAAGCGCGAACTGGAGCGCGCGCTACGCGACGCGCACCAGCGGACGTGGGCCGTGCTCGCCGATCTCGCGCCCGATCAATGGCGCGTACCGTACCACGCCGGCATCAATCCGCCACTCTGGGAATACGCGCACGTCGCGTGGTTCACCGAAGGGTGGGTGCTGCGCGACGCGCATTGGACGCGCGGCGAGCGGCTCGTCACCCCACGCCCGTCGATGCTCGCCGGCGCCGATCGATGGTTCGATTCGTCCCGGGTTGCGCATGCCGACCGCTGGACGCTCGACTTGCCGCCGCAAGACGAGATCCGCGACTACGCGCGCGCCGTGCATCGAGGCGTCCTCGCAGCGTTGCCGGGCGCCGACGACGACGCGCTGTACGCGCTGCGCCTCGCGTTATTCCACGAGGACATGCACGGCGAGGCGCTCACCTACATGCGGCAGACGCTCGACTACGCGCCGCCGTGGCCGCTGACGATGCCGTCGCTTCCGCGCCGCGACGAGGACGTCGCGATCGACGTCGGTGAGTTCGTCCAGGGGTCGCCGCGCAATGCGGGCTTCGTGTTCGACAACGAGAAATGGGCGCATGCCCGCGCGCTTGCTCCGTACCGCATCGCGACGCGCTGCGTGAGCAACGCCGAATACGCCGACTTCGTCGATGCGGGCGGGTACCGGGCGCCGCAATGGTGGTCCGAGGAAGGCCGCGCCTGGCTGCGCGAAGCGCGCGTCGACGGCCCGCAGCGCTGGCGCAAGGGTCGCGACGGCTGGGAGCATCGGTGGTTCGGATCGTGGCAGCCGGTGAGCGCCGATGCGGCGGTCTGTCATGTCAACGCCTACGAGGCGGAGGCGTTCTGTCGCTTCGCCCGTCGGCGCCTGCCCACCGAAGCGGAATGGGAATGCGCGGCGGCACTTCACGCGATCGAATGGGGCGGTTCGGTCTGGGAATGGACTGCGGACACGTTTGCACCGTATCCGGGTTTCGTCGCCGACCGGTATCGCGATTATTCGCAGCCGTGGTTCGGCACGCATCGGAGCCTGCGCGGCAGCTCGCTCGTCACACCGCCGCGGCTTGCGCATCCGCGCTACCGCAACTTCTTCCTCGCGCATCGCAACGACATCTTCGCCGGCTTTCGCACGTGCGCCCAGTCGGTGGGGTGACCCGATCGTGGAGCGCGCGCCGTTCTTCGGATGGCCCCGGAACTCGGCGACGGCGAGTCTCTCGAAACACCGACGCCCTGAAGTAAGCACGGGCGAGCGTTCGACCATCGGAGGCACGTGACGTCGCGATGACAGACACGCGAGCGCATTACGACCTCGTGATCATCGGCGGTGGCCAGGCGGGCCCTCCGTTGGCGCACGCGGCGGCGAACGCCGGCCGCCGCGTCGCGCTCTTCGAGCGCAAGCAGCTCGGCGGCTCGTGCGTCAATTTCGGCTGCACCCCGACCAAGGCGGCCTTCACGTCGGCGCGCGTGGCGCACCAGGCGCGCCGAGGAGGCGAGTACGGGCTGCGCATCCCGTCGGTCGACGTCGATTTCGCCGCCGTGCTCGCGCGCGCCAGGCGCATCGTCGCGGAATCGGTCGCGAGCCTCGATCGGTCGTTCGAAGGTCGCGACAATCCGCGTCTGATCCGCGCGCACGCGCGCCTCGCCGGGCGCGACGGCGATCGCTTCCGGATCGATGCCGGAGGCGATCGCATGACCGCGACGCAGGTGGTGCTCGATACCGGTACGCGCAATCTCGTTCCATCGATCGACGGACTCGGGGACATTCGGTTCCTCGACGCCGATCACTGGCTCGACCACGACGCGCTGCCGCACGATCTGCTGATCGTCGGCGGCGGCTACGTGGGCCTGGAGATGAGCCAGTTCTATCGGCGAATGGGCGCGCAGGTCACCGTCGTGCACCCGGCGCCGCACGTGACCGAGCACGAGGATCACGACGTCGCGGACGCGCTGCAGCGCGTGCTCGAGGACGAAGGCATCGTCTTCGTTCTCGGCCATCGCGCGACGCGCTTCGCCAGGACGGCACGCGGCATCTGCACGACGCTCGAGAAAAATGGCGGCGGGCAGCGCATCGAGACGTCGGACGTCTTCCTTGCCGCCGGCCGCCGGCCGAACACCGACGATCTCGGCCTCGATACCGTCGGCGTCAGGCTCTCGGACAAGGGGATCGTCGACGTCGACGACCGGCTCGCCACGAGCACGCCCGGCATCTTCGCAGCGGGCGACATACGCGGCGGCCCGATGTTCACGCACACCGCATGGGACGACCACCGGATCCTCGCTTCGCAACTGCTGGGCGACGGCGCCCGCACCACCCATCGGATCGTGCCTTACGCCGTGTTCACCGATCCCGCGCTCGGGCGCGCCGGCATGACCGAGCGACAGGCGCGCGAGGCGAACGGGAACGTGCGCGTCGGCCGTTTCCTGATGCGCGACAACGGCAAGGCGCGCCAGCTCGGCGAAACCGCGGGTTTCTCCAAGGTCGTCATCGACGCGGACAGCCGGCAGATCCTCGGTGCGGCGGTGCTCGCATTCGAAGGGGCCGAGCTCGTGCACGTGTACGTGGATCTCATGAACGCGCGCGCGAGCTGCGACGTGCTGCGCGATGCGGTCCACATTCATCCGACGCTCGCAGAGGCGATGCAAAGCGCCGTCGCGCGCCTTTGAGCGGCGACGCGCGTTTTGCGCGGGCGCGCCGATCGCGCGTCGACCCGGCGCCTTCACTTCCTGACGAGGTCGAGGAACTCCTGGCGCGATTGCGGATTGCTGAGGAACGCGCCGCGCATGACGCTGTTCACCATGTGCGAGTTGTCCTTGATGCCGCGCCACTGCGTGCAGAGGTGATCCGCTTCGAGCACGATCGCGAGGCCGTCGGGCCGCAACACCGACTCGAGCAGATCGGCGAGTTGCATGATCGCCTCCTCCTGGATCTGCGGCCGGCTCATGATCCAGTCGGCGACGCGCGAGAACTTGGAGAGGCCGATCAGGTTCGACGCCTCGTTCGGCAGGACGCCGATCCACAACCTGCCGATGATCGGCACCAAATGATGCGAGCACGCGCTGCGCACCGCGATCGGACCGACGATCATCAGTTCGTTCAGGCGCTCGACGTTCGGAAACTCCGTCAGCGCCGGCATTCGCCGATAGCGGCCCTTGAACACCTCGTGGAGGAACATCCGCGCGACGCGCCGCGCCGTGCCGCGCGTGTTGTGGTCGCTCTCGGTGTCGATGACGAGCGATTCGAGCACCTCCTGCATGCGCCGCGCGACCTCGTCCTCCAGCGCAGCGAGCTCGTCGCCTTCGATGAAGCCGGCGATGTTGTCGTTCGCGTGCGCGCGATGCCCGGCGCGCTCGAGGCGCTGCCGGATGCGCAACGAGACGGGCGCCTCATCCGCGCGTCCCGGCGGACGAGCCGCCGGATCCCGGGTCGTCATCGGCGCCTCCGTGAGCCGCGCACGTGACAATAGCAATAGAGGAATTGCTGGATCGTCCCCCATGGCGTCCGGTGCGCCTCGGTGACGTGATCCACGAGCTCGAACGGTGCGCCGAACTCGCCGTGCAGCGACGCCGCGTCGTAACGGGCGACCTCGAGACCGCTGCACGTCGTCGGGCCGTCAGGGCCGAACGTCGCGACGATGACGTGTCCGCCGCGCCTGACGCTACGCAGCACCTGCCGCACGTAGCGTGCGCGCTCGCGGGGTGCGGTCAGGAAATGGAAGACGGCGCGATCGTGCCAGACGTCGTACGCATTCGCTTCGACCGGGTACGTCGTCACATCGCCGCGGATCCACCGCACGCGAGCGGCGCGATCCCCGAGGCGCTCGCGCGCGACGTCGAGCGCCTTGCCGGAGACATCGAGCACGGTGACGTCACGATAGCCGCGTGTCACGAGATCGTCCACGAGCGTCGATTCGCCGCCGCCGACATCGATGATGCGCGCGTCGCGATGGCGCGCGGCAGACGCGATCAGCCGTAACGAAATTTCGAGATGCGGCCGGTACCAGCTCACTTCGTCCGGCTTCTTCGCCGCGTAGACCCGCTCCCAATGCGCGATCGTATCCATGCCCGTTCCAGCGACGATTCGATGCGACATCATAATCACTTCCCGCCTCGGCATGGATCGATGACGCTACGACGTCCCGGCGCCGGCTCCGTTCACGATCGGCCGTCGTGATGCGCCTGCCGCGTACCTTTCGCGCGCTGCGCCATCGCAACTACCGGCTGTTTTTCGCCGGTCAGGGCATGTCGCTGATCGGCACGTGGCTGCAGCAGGTGGCGATGGGATGGCTCACCTATCGGCTCACGAACTCGGCGCTTCTGCTCGGCGTCGTGGCGTTCTGCGCGAACGTCGGGATCCTGCTCTTCGGCAATCTCGCGGGCGTCGTCGCCGACCGGATCGATCGCCGCCGGGGCCTGCTCATCACGCAGTCGCTGATGCTCGCGCAAGCCGTCGTGCTCGCGCTGCTCGTGGCGTTCGGGTGGATCGAGACGTGGCACCTGATCGTGCTCGCGTTGTGGCTCGGCACGT
>Ga0207657_10005495_pt1 | contig 13232 bp, 10 predicted proteins | sample KBSC33metaG_FD_184316 | JGI IMG/M metagenome (GOLD analysis project Ga0207657, IMG submission 184316) | Corn rhizosphere microbial communities from Kellogg Biological Station, Michigan, USA - KBS C3-3 metaG (SPAdes) (version 2) | ecosystem: Host-associated > Plants > Roots > Rhizosphere > Soil ... | reverse complement strand
GAGTTCATTCGCGTCCTCGACGGCGGCAAGACATCACTGGAGATTGCGATCGGCGGTGCGCTGATCGCGCTCCTGATCGGCCTTCCGCTCGGCGCGGTCGGCGGCTACGTCGGCGGGATCAGCGACGCAATTGTCTCGCGGATCACCGACACGATCATGGCGTTCCCCCTGATGCTGTTCCTCGTCTTCGCGAGCGTTCAGCTCGACGCCCATATCCGCGGGATCGGGATCAGCTGGTGGCTGCCGGACGGCGTGGTCGCCGAGGCGTTGCTGATCGGCGTGTTCACGTCGTTCTATCCGACGAGGCTGATCCGGGCGCAACTGTTCCAGCTGCGTGAAGCCGAGTTCGTCGAGGCGGCGGAGATGGTCGGCGCTTCACGGTGGCGGACGCTGCGGTCACACCTCCTCCCGCATCTCGTGCCGACGATCCTGGTGTGGGCTGCGGTGGCGGTCGCGACGAACATCCTGCTCGAGATCGGCCTCAGCTTCATCGGCGCGGGCGTCCAGGTCTCCACCGCGACGTGGGGGTCGCTGCTCTCGACGACGTGGGGAACCCTGTTCCAGCCCCAGACCTACAACAGCCAGCAGTTCACCCCCTGGCAGACGATCTTCCCGACCGTTGCGGTGTTGGTGTCGGTGGTGTCGCTCAACCAACTGTCCGAAGGGCTGCGCCAGGCTCTCGACCCGTTCACCCGGCGATGAGCGACACGCTCCGCTTCCTCGTCAGACGTGTCGTGGCCGGGCTGCTCACCGTGCTCGCGATGGTCACCGTGACGTTCGTGATCTTCTGGGCGACGCCGACGCAGCCCGCCCGGTTCGTCTACCCGAGCGTCCAGACGCTGACCGCGTGGCACATCCAGCACGGCGACCACATCCTCCGGATCGACCGCCCGAAGACCGACCAGTACCTCGACTACGTCACCCATCTCTTCCGCTGGGACTTCGGCGACTCGTGGGCGCGTGGGTTCGCGCTCCCGGGCGAGTCAGCGGGCAGCAAGGGCTTCCCGATCACCGCGCAACTCGACGCGCAGCTCCGCGTCACCCTCTCGTTGCTGCTCGGAGGTGCGGCAGTCGTGCTGTTGCTCTCCGTGCCGCTCGGCGCGTTCGCCGGCAGCAGAGTCGGGACGCTCAGCGACCGCACCGTCTCGCTCGTCGCACTGATCGGGGTCTGCTCGCACCCGATGGTGCTCGGCATCCTCGTCCGCAGCCTCTTCCACGGGCGCCTCCACTGGACACCGCCCGGCGGCTACTGCCCGCTCTCGAACGGCCGGCCCGGCTGTAACGGTCCAGCCGACTGGGCGACTCACCTCGCGCTGCCGTGGCTCACGTTCGCACTGCTCTTCCTCGCGCTCTACGTCCGCATGATCCGCGTCAGCGTCGCCGAGACGCTGCCGCAGGACTTCGTCCGCACCGCGCGCGCCAAGGGCGCGAGCAACCTCCGAGTGATGGCACGACACGTCCTGCCGAACGCCGGGCTGCGGGTGCTGACGATGATCGGCATGGAGATCGGAACCGCGCTCGGCGTCTGCATCTACGTCGAAGCCGCGTTCGGCCTACCCGGACTCGCGTCGCGCGCAGTCTTCGCGATGTCGGGATCCACCAACCTCGACCTGCCGGTGATCATGGCGCTCGTCTTCGTCATCAGCACCATCGTCGTGGTCGGCAACTTCGCAGTCGACACCCTGTATGCCGTACTCGACCCGCGCCTCGCGCTCGGCGGGCGACCGCGTACCGGGAAGAGCGCAGCTGGAGGTGTCATCTAGACCGCACGGGCGGTCGCCGAATCGGTACGTGCGGGAACTCCTGCTGCGTACCACCCGGGAGCTCCGCCGCGAATCCTCCTGCGCGGAACGCGGCGGGGCTTCCGTGGGAAGTGCGGTTGCCCGCACCATTTGCGACCGGGTTGCACGATTGACGCGTGCGACGCCGACCTGCGAGTAATGTGCGCGAGCAAGGGGGCCTCGTGAATCCGCTCGAAGCCGAGTCACTCGCCGAGCAGAGGAATCGCGCCCTGCTGGACGCGATTCCGGACAACATCCTTCGCTACGCGCGCGACGGCACGTACCTCGACGCGCGGCCGGACGCGCAGACGTCCGAGTACTACTCGCGGGAGGACTTCATCGGGAGAAACGTCCGCGACATGCTTCCGGACGAGCTCGCCGGCGCGATCCTCGCGGGCATCGAGGACGCTCTCGACAGTGGAGAGGCGCAGGTGATCGAGTACGACCTCGAGATCGGAGGCGCGCTGCACCGGCGAGAGGCACGGCTCGTTCCGAGCGGCGACGGCGAGGTGGTTGCGATCACCCGCGACTTCACCGAGCAGAGGCGGACGGAAGCGGAGCAGCAACGGCTCGCCGCCGAGCAGGCTGCGCTGCATCGAGTGGCGACGTTGGTTGCGAAGAATGCGCCTCCCGAGGAGGTCTTCCAGACGGTCACGGCCGAGGTGTGCCGGTTGCTGGACCTCAGGACAGCGGTGCTTCACCGCTTCGAGGGCGAACGGACGTCCACGATCGTCGGCAAGTTCGGCGAGGCGACCGGTCGGTTCGAGCTCGGCGAAGTCAACCCGCTCGAGGTCGGCTCGGCACTGGCGGTGCTGCAGACGGGTGCGCCCGCCCGCTCCGACTACGGCGAGCTGTCGGGCGCGGCCGTCGCCGAGCTGCGGGCACTCGGGTTCTCGGGCAGCGTCGGCGTGCCGATCACGGTCGCCGGCCTCACCTGGGGCGCGCTCGTCGTTGCTCTGCGACCGGAGGAGCGGCTTCCGGTCGAGACCGAGCACCGCCTGCAAGGGTTCGCGGAGCTCGTCGGGCTGGCGGTCGCCAGCGCGAGCGCACGTGACGAGCTTGCCGCCTCGCGGCAGCGCATCGTCGAGGCGAGCGACACCGAGCGCCGGCGGATCGAGCGGAACCTGCACGACGGCGCCCAGCAGCGGCTCGTCACGCTGGCGCTCGCCCTCCGCTCGGCGAAGACCAAGCTGCGTGCGCAACCCGAGCGTGCCGAGGAGCTCCTGGACGCGTTCTCGCACGAGCTCGGACAGGCGATCGCCGAGCTGCGGGAGCTCGCGCAGGGCATCCATCCGGCGGTTCTCACCGAGCGCGGGCTCGTGACCGCGCTCGAAGCGCTGGCCGCCCGCGGGCCGCTCGCCGTCGACCTCGACGTCTCTCTCCCCGAGAGACTCCCCGAGCCGGTCGAGACGGCGACGTACTACACCGTCTCCGAAGCGCTCGCCAACGTCGCGAAGCACGCGGAGGCCCTGTCGGCGACCGTTCGCGTCGCATGTGCCGACGGACGTGTCGAGGTCGAGATCTCGGACGACGGTGTCGGCGGCGCCGACCCCGATCACGGCTCCGGGCTCGCCGGGCTGCGCGACCGCGTAGAGGCGCTCGACGGACGGCTGTCGGTCGAGAGCTCGACCGGCGAAGGCACGGTCGTCCGCGCGCAACTCCCGGTTCGCTCACGGCGCTCCTAGTAGGTCGCGAGTTCGGGTTTCCACACCCAAGACACGTGATGGCCGTATGGCGGAGCGAGTGCCCGCTCGCGACAGTGGACGGCATGATCGGGTTCCGGACCAGCATCGCGATCGAACGGCCGATCGCCGAGGTTTTCGCCTACGTCGCCGACCCCGGCAACTTCCCGGTGTGGAACTCGGCGGTCCAGGAAGTCAAGCCGACTTCGCGAGACCCTCTGCGCGTCGGGTCGACCTACCGGATGGAGCGCGAGCTGCCGACAGGTCCCGCCGTCAATCAGCTCGAGATCGTCGCGCGCGAGAGCCCGCGGGAGTTCGCCATTCGGACGACGGCCGGGCCGACGCCGTTCCATTACCGCTATCGCTTCGCCGGGAAGGACGACGCGACCGTGATCGAGTTCGACGGTCAGGTCGACCTGCCGGCCGTCGCCGGGCTCATGCCGCAGCTCGTCCGGCGCGGGGTGGAGCACAACCTCACGACGCTCAAGCTGGTTCTCGAAGGTGGGCGGCCCGGCTGATCGTCGTGGAGGACGATGGGCGATGAAGCAGCCGCACTGGCTGCGGGTCGCACTTGCCGTCGGCGCGGTGGCGTGGGGTGCGAACCAGTTCGTGCCGTTGCTGCTCGTGTACCGCGACGACCTTGGGATCTCGGCGGCGACGGCGCAGGCGACGTTCGGGCTCTACGCGGCGGGGCTGGCACCGGGACTCCTCGTCGGCGGCCCGTTCTCGGACCGTCACGGCCGACGCGCCGTGCTCACGGCGGCACTTGTCGCCTCGGTGAGCGCGAGCGCATTGCTGCTGGTCGGCGGCCACGGCGTCGGCTGGCTGTTTGCCGGGCGCCTGGTCGCCGGCGTCGCGAGCGGCGCGGCATTCAGCGCAGGCTCGGCGTGGATCAAGGAGCTTTCGCCGCCTGCTGCCGGCGCGCGCCGGGCGACGGTTGCGATGACCGCAGGCTTCGCGGCCAGCCCGCTTGCAGCCGGCGTGCTCGCACAATGGATGCCGGCGCGCACGCTCGTTCCCTACGTCCCGCACCTGGTCCTCGCGACGGCCGCCATCCCGTTGATCGCACGGCAGTCCGACACAGCCGTCCGGACCGCTCCGAGCGGAGAGCGAACGGCGGTCCTGCATGACCCGCGGTTTCGGCGAGTCGTCGCACCGCTCGCTCCGTGGGTGTTCGGGTCGGCGGCGATCCCGCTCGCCTACCTCCCTGCTCTCGTGCTGCACCGCCTCGGCGGCCGCGCGCTCATCTTCGCCGCGGTCGTGGCCACGCTCACCGCGCTGGCCGGGATCGCCGTTCAATCGCTCGCCCGGCGTCTCGACCGCGGCGATCGTCCGACCCTGCTCGCCGGGGCACTCGGCACGGTCACCGTGGGGCTGCTCGTCGCGGCCGCGGCTGCCGCAGCGACGAGCCTTCCGTTGATCGTCCTCGCAGCGCTCGTCCTCGGAGCGGGCTACGGGTGCTGTCAGGTCTGCGGTCTGCTGGAGGTGCAGCGCCTCGCGCCGCCCGGTCAACTGGCCGGGATGACCGCCGCCTACCAGGCGCTCTCCTACACCGGTTTCGCGCTGCCGTTCCTGCTCGCCGCGGTTGCGGGAGTCGTTGCGCCCCAGACCGGTCTCGTCGCGCTCGCCGGCGCGGCGGCGCTCACGTTGCTCGTCACGACACGCGCAGCGCTCTAGGCCGGCGACGGCTCCGGCTCGTGCGCCGGAGCCACCTGGGTGCGCAGCAACGTGGCACCGATGGCCGCCGCCGCGACTGCGAACAGCGCGCCGATCACGAATGCGACGTGATAGCCGCCGGTCAGCGCCGACGCGGCCGTGTGTCCCGTCGACTTCAGGTGCGCGGAACGCGACGCGGCCACGCTCGCGAGCACCGCGAGGCCGAGTGCGCCCCCCATCATGAACGACGTGTTCACGATCCCTGAGGCGAGACCCGACTCCTCGGGCTTCACCTCGCTCATCGCGGCGAACAGCACCGGGTTGAACGCGATGCCGGCGCCCAAGCCGAGCAGGATCATCCCCGGCAGCACGTCGACGATGTAGCTGCCGTCGACCGGCGCCCGTGCGAACAACAGGAGGCCGAGGCCTGCAGCGGCGAGCCCGACCGCGAGCGGGATGCGGACGCCGTAGCGCATGACGAGCTTCGCCGACACGGCGATCGACAGGAACCCCATCACCAGGTTGCCGGGCAGGAAGCCGAGGCCGACCTTGAGCGGCGAGTAGCCGAGCACGAGCTGCATGTAGAGCGCGGAGAGGAAGAACCACGCGAACATCGCTCCCGCCCAGAGAATGCCGGCGACGCTCGCCGTCGAGAGGTTCCGTCGCCGGAAGAGCCCGAGCGGCATGAGCGGCGAGGAGACGCGCGTCTCGATGACGATGAACGAGACGAACAGGACGATCGCGATCGCGAAGCGCACGAGCGTCGTGCCCGTCGTCCAGCCGTCGGCGTTGCCGTTCACGATCGCGTACACGGCGACCATCAGCGCCAACGTGACCGTGATCGCTCCCCCGACGTCGAGGCTGCGGCCGTGCGCGGCGCTGCCCGACGTGTCCGGGATCAGGCGCAGCGTCAGGAACACGACGAGGACGCCGATCGGGAGATTGACGAGGAAGATCCAGTGCCAGTTGATCGCGTCGGTGAGCACGCCGCCGAGCACCACGCCGATGCTGCCGCCGCCCGAGGCGACGAAGCCGAACAGCCCCATCGCCTTCGCACGATCGGCGGGCTCGGTGAAGAGGGCGAGCATCAGCGAGAGCGACACCGCCGATGCGACCGCACCGCCGATGCCCTGCACCGCGCGCGCCGTGACCAGCATCCCCTGCGACGTCGAGAGACCGCAGACGAGCGAGGCGACCGTGAAGAGGCCGATCCCGAACAGGAACAGCCGACGCGGGCCGTAGAGGTCGCCGAGCCGACCGCCGAGCAGCAGCAGCCCGCCGAACGTCAACGTGTATGCGTTGATGACCCACGCAAGCGAGTCTTCGGTGAATCCGAGGTCGGCGCGGATCGAGGGCAGCGCGACATTCACGATCGTCGCGTCGAGCACGATCATGAGGCTTGCGGCGCAGAGTGTGTAGAGGGCGAACCAGCGGGTGCGATCGTCGGCGATGGTCATTGGAGGGACGTCCTTTCGATTCGTGTCTGCCTCTTACGACTTCCCGACGCGCCCAAACTCATCCCTCGTCCTGGCAGTTCTTGTGTGCGTCGTGCCGTAGGCGGTCGATCTCCTTGCGGTGGCCCTGGATCTGCTGCGACCGGTCGAGCAGGCTGAGGACGCCGTCGCAGCTCCCGAGCGCGAATCGTGTGTACGCGAGGTTGTAGTCCGCGTACGCCTCGTCGAGCGATCCCGTCCCCTGCAGCGCGTTGACCGCCTGCTCGAGCAGCGGCAGAGCGCCGTTGTAGTCCTGAGCCTGCATCTTCGCGAAGCCTTCGTTGGCGAGCGTCGTGCCGTCTGCAGCCGGTGGCGCCTCGAGGGCCGTGGTGGTCGTGACGGTGCGCTCGACGGTCGTCCCGGGCCGTGTGACCGTGCGGACGACCACCTTGGGCGTGCCGTCGTGCCGCGTCGCGATCACGGCGGCCGCGATGCCGGCGAGCGCGATCGCGATCGCCGCGACGATCAGCGCCACCGGCAGGCGCCGCCGCGCCGCTGCAATCGGCACCGAGGTCGCAGGGACGACCCACGTCGAACCTGCGTCGTCTTCGAGCGCTCGATGCAACTCGCCGACGAACTCCGCACCGGTGGGATACCGCGCGCCGGGATCCTTGGCGAGAGCGCGTGCGAAGATCGGGTCGAACGCGCGCGGCAGATCGCGGTTCGCGGCGGAGATCGCCGGTACGGGCGCCTGGACGTGCGACGCCGCTTCTGCCGCGGGCGTCTCCGCCTCGAACGGCCGTCGCCCCGTGAAGAGCTCCCACGCGACCACTGCGAGCCCGTAGCGGTCGCTCGCCGGGCCCGACTGCTCGCCGCGCGCCTGCTCGGGGGAGAGGTACCCGGCGGTGCCGAGGATCGTGCCGGTCTGCGTGAACGAATCGAGCCCCGCGGCGCTCGCGATGCCGAAGTCCGCGACCTTGACGCGACCGCGCTCGTCGAGGAGCAGGTTGCCCGGCTTCAGGTCGCGGTGGACGATGCCCGCTGCATGCGCTGCGTCGATCGCCGCCGCCGCGTCGTCGAGCCAGTCCAGGACCTGCCGCGGCGCGCACGGGACGCCGCGCGTCAGCCGCCGCTCGAGTGACCCGCCCGGGAGCAGCTCCATCACGATCATCGGCCGCCCGCCGTGCTCGAGGACGTCGAAGATCGTGACGATGTGCGGATCGCCGGACAGCCGGGCAGCGGCGAGCGCCTCGCGGCTGAACCGCCGGCGCAGCGACCCGTCCTGCGCGTAGCGGTCGGAGAGCACCTTGACCGCCACGTCCCGGCCGAGCTCCTCGTCGGTCGCCCGGTAGACGTCGGCCATGCCGCCGCGCGCGAGCAGCTCGGGCTCGCGGTACCGCGGGGGGAGGTGCGTGTTCGTGGGAGGCATGCCTAGACGGGCAACGAAAGCATGGTGTAGCCGCGGCCCGCCCTATGGAAACGTTCGGTAAAGCCTTTCGAGGCCTGGAGACGCCTCGGCTACCGTGATCCGCGTGGGTCGGCTCGCCCTCCTGGCCTGCGCGGCCGCACTGCTCCTGGGCGGCGCCGCCGCCGCAGCGCTGCTCGCGCCCGGCTCCGACGCGGCCGCCACGACCTCGAGCACGACCGCGACCACGACGGCGGCGTCCGCGCCGCCGCCCGCCTCGGCGACGAGCACGGCGTCGTCCGTCGTCGCCTTCACCGGGCACGGCTGGGGGCACGGCATCGGCCTCGGCCAGTGGGGCGCATACGGGTACGCGCTGCACGGTCTCGCCTACGACAAGATCCTCGGCCACTACTACCCGGGCACGACGCTCGGGCAGGCCCGCGTCGCGACGGTGCGCGTCCTCGTCGCGTCGAAGCAGAAGGCGACGCTCACGTCGACGACGCCGTGGACGATCGTCGATGCGACCGGTGCGAAGACATCGCTCGCTGCCGGCTCGCTCGCACTCGATTCGACGTTCGCCGTCGGCGGCAGCGCCCTCGAGCCGCCGTTGAAGGTCATCGCGAAGGCGCCGATGTCGGTCGGCGGGATCGCGTACCGCGGCAAGCTCACCCTCACGCTCGACGGCGGGCTGGTCGACGTCGTGGACACCGTCGGCCTCGAGCAGTACCTGAAGGCGGTCGTCCCGTCCGAGATGCCGTCGAAGTGGCCGGGCGCCGCGCTCGAAGCGCAGGCCGTCGCCGCGCGCTCCTACGCGCTCGCGAACCTGACGAAGGGCCGGGCGTACGACCTCTACGGCGACGCGCGCAGCCAGGTGTACGGCGGCATCCCGGCCGAGTCCGACGCGGCGAGCGCCGCAGTCGACGCGACGAAGGGTCAGGTCGTCCTCTACAACGGAAAGATCGCGAACACGCTGTTCTTCTCGACGTCGGGGGGTCGCACCGTCTCGGCGCTCGAGGCGACCGGCGTCGACGTGCCGTACCTCGCCTCCGTCGCCGATCCCTACGACACGCTCTCGCCCTACCACGACTGGGGCCCCGTGCTCTACGACGCGAAGGCCGTCGCCAGGCAGCTGAAGCTGTCGGGCTCGATCGCGAGCATCTCGGTCGCGACGGGAGTCTCCGGCCGTGTGAAGAGCCTGGTCGCTTCGTCGGGCGACGACACGCAGGTGACGCTCACCGGCAACCAGGTGCGGAACGCACTGGGTCTCCGGTCGACCTGGTTCGCGCCGGCGCTGCTGCAGCTCTCGCCGGCCGCGCGCACGGTCGTCTACGGCGGCGCGCTCTCGCTGCGCGGCCTCGTCCACGGTGCGACGGGCCTGTCGCTCGAGGCGAAGCCGGCCGGCGGCGCGTGGGCGGACGCCGGGCCGCTGCCGGTCGATCCCGACGGGACGTTCGCCCTCGTCGTGAAGCCGCAGGTGACGACGCAGTACCGCCTCGCCTGGGGTGACGCGCGTGCGTGTCTCGCGAAGATCGCGGTCGCAGCGCGCGTGTCGGCGGTGGTGACACCGCAGGGCGTCCAGGGAACGCTTCGCCCGCTCGCGCCGGCCGCGCCGGTGCAGCTGCAGCAGAAGCAGGTCGACGGAACGTGGGCGACGCTCCAATCGGCGACGGCCGACGGCGCCTCCGCCTGGTCGTTCACCGCGCAGCTCGCCGCCGGCACCTACCGCGTCCGCGCTGTGCCCGGTCACGGTGTCGCCGCCGGTCTCTCGGCACCGTTCACCGTGCAGTGAGGAGGATCGTCCTCCTCGTCGCGCTCGCGGCACTCGTGGCTCCCGCGGTCGCGGCCGCGTTCGCCAACACCGAGCCCGACGCAGCGAAGGAGTGGTACCTCGACCAGGACCAAGCGTGGTCGTTCTGGCCGACGATGCCTATTCTCGCGCCGGTCAAGGTCGCGATCGTCGACTCCGGCATCGACGGGTCGCATCCCGATCTCGCCGGCCGCGTCGTCGCGGCGAAGTCGTTCGTCGGCGGCTCGCCGTACCACGACGAGCAGGGGCACGGGACGTTCGTCGCCGGCGAGATCGCTGCCAACCCGACGAACGGGATCGGCATGGCCGGCCTCGCGTTCAACGCACGGCTGATCGTCGCGAAGGTCGTCGCCGCCGACGGTGACGTCTCCCTCCCCGCCGAGGTCGCCGGGATCCGCTGGGCCGTCGACCAGGGCGCCCGCGTCATCAACCTCAGCCTCGGCGGCGTCCGCGACCCGCTCAACTCGTCCCTCGACACCTACTCGCCCCTCGAGCGCGAGGCGGTCGAGTACGCGTACTCGAAGGGCGCAGTCGTGGTCGCGGCCGTCGGCAACGGCACGCAGTCGCCGTCGACTCCGTGGCGCTACGCCTCGTATCCCGCGGCGCTTCCGCACGTGATCGGCGTGTCGGCCGTGCGCCGCGACGGATCGGTGCCGGACTACTCGAACCGCGACGCGGTGTACGTCGACGTCGCGGCGCCGGGAGACGACATGTTCTCCACGATCCCGTCGAACCTCGTCGCCGACGACTCGGGCTGCACCGACCCCTACTCGGACTGCGGGCCGTTCGAGCTCCGCAACGCGATCGGCACGTCCTTCGCCGCGCCGCAGGTGAGCGCTGCGGCAGCGCTCCTCCTCGGCACCGACCCGTCGCTGACGCCCGACCAGGTCGGGTACCTGATCGAGCGAAGCGCTGCCGACGCCGCGACGATCTCCGGCTGCGGTGCGTGCGCGACCGGCCGCGACGCGCTGACGGGGTGGGGGACGCTCGACGTCGCAAGCGCGCTCGCGCGACTCACCTCGACCTTGCCGCTGCCGCGGCCCGATCTGTACGAGCCGAACGACGACGCCGGCATCTGGGCGCACACGCTGCCCGCCGGCCAGCGTGCGGTCGACGCGTCGCTCGACTACTGGGACGACAACGTCGACGTGTACCGCGTCCGTCTCTCCCCGGGTCAGCGGCTCTTCGCGCGCCTGACGCCGGGGGCCGCAGCCAAGGTCAGGCTGCAGCTCTGGGCGCCGGGAACCGACCACGTCGACAGCCTCGACCCGAGCTCGGTCAGGCTCGCCGACTCACATCAGGTCGGACGCCAGGTGCGGCTCTCGTTCCGCGTCCGAGCGCGCGGGGTCTACTACCTGTCGGCGAAGGTGGTGTCGCGCACGCCCGAGCCGGTGCAGTACCACCTCGCGCTCGCGCTCAGCCGCCGTTCTCCCTGAGCTCGGCCGGATCGACGTCGCGCAGGACGCGAGCCGGCGAGCCGACGACGATCACGCGCGGCGGCACATTCTTCGTCACGACGGCGCCGGCGCCGACGAACGCCTCCTCGCCGATCTCGATCCCGGGGCAGAGGACGGCGCCGCCGCCGACGCGTGCACTGCGCCGGATCGTCGGGCCTCTCATCAGCCCCTTGCGCTGCTCGGTGCGGCCCATGAAGTTGTCGTTCGTCGTGACGACGCACGGCGCGATGAACACATCCTCCTCGAGCGTCGAGTAGGCGGTCACATATGCGTCGGCCTGGATGCGCGAGCCCGCGCCGACGGTCGTGTCGTTCTCGATCAACGAGCCGCGGCCGAGGACGCAGTCGTCGCCGAGCGCGACGCGCTCGCGAATGCACGACTGGTCGCCGACGATGCACCGCGCCCCGACCTGCGAGCCCGCGAAGACGATCGCGCCGGTCGACACGACGGTCCCGTCACCGATCACGGTCGGCGGCAGCGGCTCGCGCTTCGCCGTCGAGCGCACGCCGAGCGACGGCTGCTTGCCGACGACGGCGTGCTCGAGGATGCGCACGCCTTCGCCGAGCACCGTGCCCTCGTAGACGATCGCGGTCGGGTGGATCTCAGCCATCGCCGTCCAGGGAGTTGGTCAGCATCTCGAGCGCGCGTACGACCCTGGCGCCGTCCTGCGCCACTTTCGCGCGGTCGTGCTCGCCGCCGATCAGCTCGAGGAAGTACTGGCACTCGAGCCGAAGCGGCTCCGTGGTCGCGATCTTGGGGATGTGGATGTCGCCGGAAGCGATCGCGCCCGAGCTCTCGGCCTTCTTCTCGTAGACCGTCACCTTCCGGTCGGGCTCCATGTCGTCGAAGACGGCCATCTTCTCGCGACCGACGACGGTCATCTTGCGCATCTTGTGCGGGTCGAGCCAGGAAAGGTGCATGTGCGCGATCTTCCCGCTCGGGAAGCGGAGGAAGCAGAAGACGACGTCCTCCACACCTTCGTGGATCGACCAGCTGCCCTGCGCGGTGGCCAGGTCGGGGTCCTCGTCGAGCAGGTAGAGGATCACCGAGAGGTCGTGCACGCCGAGCGACCAGAGGGCGTTCTCGTTCGAACGGACGATCCCGAGGTTGACGCGGTTGCCGTAGACGCAGAGCACGTCGCCGAGCTCTCCTGACGCGACGAGCTCCTTCAGCTTCAGGACGGCGGGGTGATAGAGCAGGAGGTGCCCGGGCATGAGCACGCGGTCGCGATCGGCGGCGAGCTGCACGAGCTCGTCCATCTCGACCGCGCGCATCGCGGGCGGCTTCTCGACGAAGACGTGCTTGCCGGCTTCGAGTGCCTGCTTCGCGAGCGTGTAGTGCGTCGGCACCGGCGTCGCGATCACGACGGCGTCGAGAGCGTCGTCCGCAAGCATGTCCGCGAACGCGTTCGTCGCGCGGGCGTGCGGATACCGTTCCGCGAGCGGTCCGAGGTGCGCGTCGTCCAGATCGCAGAGCCAGGTGAGCTGGGCGAGGCCGTCGAAGTTCCTGACGAGGTTCGGCCCCCAGTAGTTGAGGCCGACGACGCCGATCGTCGTCAAAGCTTCCAGACCTTGCCGTCGACCTCGTGGCCCTTGGTGGCGTTGCGGAAGTCGACGATCACCTTGCCGCGCTGCACGAGGTCGGCGTAGTCGACCGTGGAGTGGTTCGTGACGATCGCGATGCAGTCGTACTTCTCGGGCTCGAGCGGCGACGAGCTCATGCCGTCGAACTCCGGCACGAACGGGTCGTGGTAGGCGACATCGGCGCCGGCGTTCCGCAGCAGGTGGATCAGCTTCTCTGCGGGTGTCTCGCGGTGATCCCCGATGTCGGGCTTGTACGCGACGCCGAGGATCAGGATCTTCGCGCCGGCGACCGACTTGCGCGCACCGTGGTTCAGCGCCTGCGAGATCATCGAGCGGCAGAAGTACGGCATGTTGTTGTTGACCTCGCCGGCGAGCTCGATGAAGCGCGTCGAGAAGTCGAACTCGCGCGCCTTCCAGGTGAGGTAGAA
>Ga0207657_10005494_pt1 | contig 13234 bp, 14 predicted proteins | sample KBSC33metaG_FD_184316 | JGI IMG/M metagenome (GOLD analysis project Ga0207657, IMG submission 184316) | Corn rhizosphere microbial communities from Kellogg Biological Station, Michigan, USA - KBS C3-3 metaG (SPAdes) (version 2) | ecosystem: Host-associated > Plants > Roots > Rhizosphere > Soil ... | reverse complement strand
GTCCGCTCCATCACCGACCGCGTGCTGGTGATGAAGGCCGGCAAGATCGTCGAATCCGGCCCCACCGCCGAGGTCTTCGCCAACCCCAAGCATCCCTATACGCGGGAGCTGATCGCGGCGACGCCCAACCTCGAACGCGCCCTCGCAAACGCCTGAACGGCAGTCAGGTCTCCCTCCTCAGGGGGAGGGGACAGGGGTGGGGGTCAACGCGCATCGGACTAGCGGAACGTCAGCACGTTCGCACCAGCGCCGCAGTCAGCCTCCCTCCCCCGTCTGAGGGGGAGGGGACGGGGGTGGGGGTCAGCACGCACCGGATCGGGCGACCTATATCCCCTGCCCCACCCAAACGATCCGGTACAGCTCCACCTCGCCCCCGCCCTCCACCACGAACCGCCAGCGCGAATCCGCATCGGCAATCAGCTCCGAGGTCCCATCCGGCAGCCGGCTCAGCCGTCGTGCCAGCAGCTCCTCGCCCACCACCACCAGATAGACTCCGGTTCTAGGTGGCAGCGCCCGGGCATCGACTACCACGAATGCGCCCTTGCCGATGGCCGGCGCCATGCCGCCGTCGCCCGCCAACGCATAGCGCGCTGTCTCCTCCGTCAATCCGAGCTGATCGAGCCACTGCCGGCTGACCGCAAGGTCCGACGTGACCTCCGGCGTTCCGGCGCCCGTCCCGATCCCAGGCCGCAACGGCAACAACTGCACAAAGCCCGGCGGCGCACCGAATGCGGCCTCGGGTTCCGCCAACCCGCGCAGATCGGCGCGCACGGTCTGCCCCGTCGCCACCCAGTCGAGCGTCACCCCGGCTTCCCGTGCCAGGATCAGCACGTCCTCGAGCCTCAGCGGCGCGCCGGCCTTGCGCATATTGTCCACATGGGTCCGCGTCTTGCCGATCAGCGTTGCGGCGCGCACCGGGCCGCCCACGGCACCAACCAGGGCGGCGATGCGCTCCTCCTGTGTCGCTCCCTCAAGCTGGGGCACAGCGATCGCGCCACTTGACAGTGCAAACATCCATTTGCATAGTGCAAAAATACTTTGGCATTAGTGCTCAGAGCCGTTGACGTCTCGTTAGTGACACAACGGCCGATGGAAGCGAAGCATTCAGCCCGATTTTGGGACAAGCGATGGTTGAAAACTCTCCCGATCCTCAGGCCGATGACGTCGCGCACGTCTATCTGGGGGTTCTCCTCGCCACGGCAGGCCACCCCACACATATTGTGGAAGCAGCCTTGGCCATGGCCCTAACCCTGGTGGGCGAACGCCACGGCCTCGCCGGCTCCGCCCTCCGCCGCTGGATCGACACCATCGCCACCGCCGCCACCCTCGCCGTCGAACGCCACCCGCCGGATCGCGACCTGCACGTGGCGATCACCCGCGAGTTGCTGAACTAGGAAAATCCGCGCGGCGGGCGGCCCTATCCCCGTGATCCCGCAGTCCGGATCCTCCCCTGTGGCAAATGCCACCGGGAGGCAGACCGCCGAAAGGCGGTGGAGGGGGCGGCCACTGGCCGGGCGCAAGTGGCCGCCCCCTCGCTTTGTCACCTGTGAGGTACCGACGGCACCGCAGTCGGGCGCGCCCATGCTCGCAAAGCCTTTGGGTCAGGCTCCGCTGCCTCCCACGTCCGGAAACCGCGGCTGACGGGCGCCCGTCCAAACGACATCCCCGCGGCCCGGCGCGCCGGAAGACCAGTCATGCCTTGATGCACGGGAATGAGGAGCGTAGGCAAATCGCATGAACATCCGGCCCGATCCCGATCTCTTCTTCGATCCCAGCAAATGCTTCATCGGCGGCCGCTGGGTCACTCCGCTCAGTGGCGACTACCTTTTCGTCGAGAACCCCTCCGATGGCACCACCATCGCCCAGATCCCGCGTGGCAACGCCGCCGACATCGATGCGGCAGTTGCCGCCGCCCGCGCCGCACTGAACGGCGCGTGGGGCAAGACGCCGGCGGCCGAGCGCGGCCGCATTCTCACCCGCATCGGCCGTCTCGTTCTCGAGCGCGTGGACGATCTGGCCCGCATCGAAGCCCTCGACGTCGGCAAGCCGCTGAAGCAGGCCCGCGCCGATGCCCTCGCCCTCGCCCGCTACATGGAGTTCTATGGCGGGGCCGCGGACAAGATCATGGGCGAAACCATCCCATATCTCGACGGCTACACTGTCTACACGCTACGAGAACCGCACGGCGTCACCGGCCACATCATCCCGTGGAATTACCCCATGCAGGTGCTCGGCCGCTCAGTCGGCGGCGCGCTGACCATGGGCAACGCGGTGGTGCTGAAACCGGCGGAGGAGGCCTGCCTCACCGCCATCGCCTTCGCGCAGATCGCGGCGGAAGCCGGCCTGCCGGACGGCGCGCTCAACGTTGTGCCCGGCCTTGGTGAAGAGGCCGGCGCCGCGCTCACCACGCATCCGGGGGTCAACCACATTTCCTTTACCGGCTCGGTGCCGGTCGGCCAGGTTATCCAGCGTGCCGCCGCGCAGAACGTCGTTCCGGTAACGCTCGAGCTCGGCGGCAAGTCGCCGCAACTGGTCTTTGCCGATGCCGATCTCGACCGCGCTTTGCCCTTTCTCGTCAATGCCGGCATCCAGAACGCCGGTCAGACCTGCTCGGCGAGTTCGCGCATCCTGGTAGAGCGCAGTATCCACGACGAGTTGCTCGCCCGCATGGCCGAGCGCTACGGGGCACTGCGTGTCGGTCCCGCGATCGCCGATCTCGACCTCGGGCCGATGGTCAGCGAGCGGCAGAAACAGGTGGTCAACGGCTTTCTCGGAAACCTTGGCGGCGCCGAGATCACGGCCCGGGGCAGCATCGAATCCAACGCCCCTGCCGCTGGCCACTACCTGCAGCCAACACTTCTTTCCGGTGTCACCCCGGACAACCGCCTCGCCCAGGACGAGATCTTCGGTCCGGTGCAGGTAGTGATCCCCTTCGACACCGAGGACGAGGCGGTCGCCATCGCCAACGGTACCGACTTCGGCCTCGTCGCCGGCCTCTGGACCAATCATGGTAGCCGGCAGATGCGCTTGGCCAAGGCCATCCGCTCTGGCCAGGTGTTCATCAACAACTATGGCGCCGGCGGCGGCGTCGAGCTGCCCTTCGGCGGCACTGGCAAATCCGGCTATGGCCGCGAGAAAGGCATGGAAGCCTTGTACGGGTTCAGCGTGTTGAAGACGGTGGCGGCATGGCACGGCTGAGCGGCAAGACTGCCATCGTCACCGGCGGCGCCTCCGGCTTCGGCGCCGGCATCGTCAGAAAATTCGTTGCCGAAGGCGCGCGGGTGATGATCGCCGACATCAACGGTGACGGCGCCGCAGCACTGGCGAAGGAGCTCGGCGCTATCGCTCACAAGGTTGATGTCTCCAACGATGCGAGCGTCAACGACATGGCGGGTACCGCCATCGCGCGCTTCGGTCGTCTCGATATCCTCGTCAACAATGCGGGCGTCAGCCACATGCCGGCACCGCTCGACGAGATCTCGGAAGCCGACTTCGATCGCGTCGTCGCCATCAACATCAAATCGGTCTACCTCACGGCGCGTCACCTCGTGCCGCACTTCAAGGCCAACAGGACGGGCGCCATCCTCAACGTCGCCTCCACCGCCGCCGTCAGCCCGCGCCCCCGCCTCAGCTGGTACAATGCCAGCAAAGGCTGGATGGTGACCGCCACCAAATCCATGGCGATCGAGCTCGCCCCGCTTGCCATCCGGGTCAACGCCATCAACCCTGTCGCGGGCGAGACGCCACTGCTCAAGACGTTCATGGGCGAAGACACGCCCGAAATCCGCGCGAAATTTCTCGCTACCATCCCGCTCGGGCGTTTCTCGACGCCAGAGGACATGGGCAACGCCGCCTGCTTCCTCTGCTCTGATGAAGCCAGCATGATCACCGGCGTCGCCCTCGAAGTCGACGGTGGAAGGGTGATCTAGCCCAGGAACTCCTTGATCGCCGCGGCCGTCTCCTGCGGCCTTTCCCAGTGGATCGAATGCGCCGCGCCCACGATGGTCATGTGCCGGCAGCCCTGGATCGGGGCATGCATCTCATGAACCGCCTCGGGCCGCGCCAGGAGATCGAGCTCGCCGGCGATCGCCAGGACCGGGCAGTCGACCAGGCTCAGATCGAGCGGCGCGATCCGATCGATCGCCGCCACCTGCCGCGCGAAATCCCCGGGGCTTTGCCGGAACGGATAGCGCGTCGACGCTTCCGCCGCCTGGGCCACCCGTTTCTCGTCGGCAAAGAACGGATCGGAGAACAGGAACTGGTAGAAGATGCGGAACCAGTCCTGCGGGACCATGGTGAAATAGAGCCGCGCCAGATCGTGCAGCAGCACTTTGCTCGCCGCCGACATCGCCCCCGTGCCCATCGTCACCAGCCGGCCGACCTTCGCCGGGTGCCGTACCGCCAGCAGCAGCGCGATAAACCCCCCGAGCGAGTGCCCCACCACGTCCACGCCGCTCAGCCCCAGCTGCTCAAGCAGTGCCGCGGCATCCTCCGCCATCTCGGCAATCTCGATCGGCCCCTCGACCTTGCTCCGCCCCGAGCCGCGATTGTCGATGAGGATCAGCCTGCGGCCGCGCAGCAGCGGCAGGATCGGGCTCCAGCTCGCCCCGTCACTGGCCGTCCCCGCGATCAGGAGAAGCGGTTTTCCCTCGCCGACGCTCTCGTAGTGAATGGACGCGCGGTTGTGCTCGAATTGCGGCATCGCCGGACTTTCCCGAATGCGATCAAGTGACTATCTTCTCACTCATGGCACAGGATGCGCTCGGAAATGAAGTGAGTGGTCGCAACGAGGCGACCCTCCGTGGCATCGACGATTTCGTCACCGGCTTTCTCGGCTACGAAACCAAGGCGACGAATGTGCTTGCAGCTGCCGACGCCGATCCGGATTCCGTGCTCGCCAACGTCTACGCCGGCTTCACCTGGATGTTCCTCGAGGCCGCCACCGCCGAGGAGCACGCCCAGCTCTATCTTGACCGGGCCCGCGCTGCGGCCGGCAACGCCAATCCGCGCGAGCAGCTGCTGCTCGACCAGCTCGAGCACTGGATCGCCGGCGACGTTCCCGCCGTGCAGCGCATCGGCGACACCATCGTCGATGCCTTTCCGCGCGATCTGGCCTCGGTGAAGCTGCACCAGTATTTCAGCTTCAACCGGGGCGATGCCAAAGCCATGCTTGCCATCGCCCAGAAGGTCGAGGGCGCCAACCCCGACGATCCGCATCTCCATGGCATGCTTGCGTTCGGTTACGAGCAGATGCACCAGCTCGACAAGGCCGAGCACGAGGCCCGCCGCGCGCTCGAGATCAAGCAGAAGGAACCGTGGGCGCAGCACGCCCTGGCCCATGTGATGCTGTCGACCGGTCGCGTCCGCGAAGGAGTCACCTTCCTCGACCAGGCACAGCACACCTGGATCGATCTCAACAGCTTCATGTACACCCACAATTGGTGGCACAAGGCGCTGTTCCACATTTCACTGGGCGACGCTCAGGCCGTGTTCGACGCTTATGACCATCACGTCTGGGGCATTGAACCGACCTACTCGCAGGATCAGGTCGGCGCGGTGTCCCTGCTCGCCCGCATGGAGATCGCCGGTCTTGATGTGGGCGACCGCTGGCAGAAGCTCGCTGAGTATCTGCGGCCACGCGCCCGCGACGTGATCCAGCCCTTCCTCACCTTGCAGTATCTCTACGGCCTCGCCCGCGCCGACTACGCCGAGGCCGACGTGCTGCTTGCCGCCATCGAGGACAAAGCGCTTACCTCGCAGGCCTTCGATCGCGTCGTCTGGCGCGAGGTGGCCCTGCCCGCCGCCCACGGCGTCTACGCTCATGCCCAGCGCGACTGGGCCAGCGCCGCGCGCAACCTTTCCGTTGCCAATCCGCGCATGACCGAGATCGGCGGCAGCCACGCCCAGCGCGACCTCTTCGGTCAGATCCTGCTCGACGCTCATCTGAAGCTCGGCAACTGGCGCATCGCAGAACAGCTGCTCGAGATGCGCCGCACCTGGGACCCCGACGGCGTTCCGCTCAATCGCGACCTGCAGCTGGTCCGCTCGCATCTGGCCGCCGCATGAACCCCGGCCCGCGCAACCTCATCACCGACGTGACCGGCCTGCGGGTCGGCAATGCCGAGGACCATCGCATCAAGACCGGCACCACGGTGCTCGTCGGCGACAAGCCTTTCCGTGCCTCGGTCGATGTGATGGGCGGATCGCCCGGCACCCGCGAGACCGACCTGCTCTCTCCCGAGCGATTGGTCGACGGTGTCGACGCCCTGGTGCTGTCGGGCGGCTCCGCCTACGGCCTCGATGCGGCTTCCGGCGTCAGCGACGGCCTCCGCGCCATGGGCCGCGGCTTCGTTTATGTCGACCTGACCATCCCGATTGTCCCCGCCGCCATCCTGTTCGACCTCGCGCATGGTGGTGACAAGAACTGGAACACCAATCCCTACCGCGACCTGGGTGCCCAAGCCCTCGCCGCGGCCAGCGAGGATTTCTCCCTGGGAACGGTCGGTGCCGGCGTCGGCGCCACAACCGCCGGGCTGAAAGGCGGGCTCGGCTCGGCCTCTCTCGTCATCGACGGCGGCTTCACCGTCGGCGCTCTGGTCGGCGCCAATCCGACCGGCGGCGTGACCTCGGCCGACGGCCACTTCTGGGCCGCGCCGTGGGAAATCGGCGACGAGTTCGGTGGCCGCGGTGCTTACCCGCATCCCGTCCCCTTCGCGCAATCGGTGAAGACCAAGAAGGATGCGCTCATCGAGATCGCCAACACCACCATCGCCATCGTCGCGACCGATGCCGACCTGACCAAGACCCAGCTCAAGCGGTTCGCCGTCGCCGCGCAGGATGGCATGGCGCGCGCCATAAGCCCGGCCCACACGTTGGTCGATGGCGACCTGATCTTCTCGGTCTCAACCGGCGCCAAGCCGCTCAAGGATCCGATCTTCGATGCGATTGCCCTTGGTCACGCGGCCGCGGTGTGCCTCGCCCGCGCCATCGCGCGCGCCGTCTATCACGCGACGCCAGTGGCCGACGATGTCTTCCCCACCTGGCAGCAGAAATGGGGCAGGCGCAGCTAGACGCGCCGACGCCACAGCCTCACGAAGCCGTATCCGATCATCAGCCCGACAACGCCGCCGAACGCCTTCACCGCGAAGTCGACCCAGCGGCCGTGGCGGCTCGGCTCGAGCACCTGCGCAAATTCCAGCAGCGCGGTGGCCCCAACGAGCAGGATCGCCACCAGCAGCAGGTGCCGGGGATAAGCCAGCGCAAACACCAAGCCGATGACTGACAGCGCCGTCGCGCGTTCGAGCTGGACCGGCAGCGGAGAAATCGGTCGCCATTCGATGGGCCCGACGGTGACGACAACCAACCCGACCAGGAGCAGCCAGGCGACGATTTTGAGGAGAACAGGGAGCGACAAGAAATCCAACCGAACGGCGGCCAAGCCTGAGACCACTAGCCCCATCAGGGTAAGCAGCCCGTTAAGGCCGCTCGCATCCTGCGCCGTCCCTGGCCTCGCCTTCAACCAATATTAACCATGACGTCGGACACTGAGGGCCGTTGCGTGTTGCTGTTGTGGTTGTGTCATGCGTTGGTCGGTCCTGCTCGTCGTTGTCGCGACGATCCTATTGGGCGGTTGCACGCTCAACCGCGCGCCCAACGACGTCCTGACCCCTCCCGCCGAATATGCGCTCGACACCGGTGACGTGGTCCGTGTCACCGTCTACGGCGACACCACCATCACCAATACCTACACCGTCACCGACAAGGGCACGATCAACATTCCGCTCGCCGGTCCCGTCCAGGTCCGGGGTCGAACCATCACCACCGCCGAGCAGACGATCACTCGTCTCCTCGCCGACGGCTACATGATCAGCCCGAAAGTTTCGGTCGAGATCACCACCTACCGCCCGTTCTTCATCGATGGCGCCGTCACCAATGGTGGCCAGTTCCCCTATGTGTGGGGCATGACCGCGCGCGCTGCCGTGGCCACTGCCGGGGGCTTCAAGGACTATGCCGACCGCACGCACCTGACCCTCTATCGCAAGACTGCGCGGGGAACCGTCAAGCTTTCGATCCCGCTCGATACACCCATCCGGCCCGGCGACAACCTGGTGGCCGAGGACCGCTGGTTCTAGCCCCTAGCTCAGCTTCCCAGCCTTCAGCGCCTCGAGGATCCAGGTCCTGTACTTGGGCTCCTTGTCCGGAATCTCCGGCATCACGCGCGATGCTTCCTCGATGAACCAACGGTAGTCACGGCCCATCTCGGCCCCGCGCCGCGTGTGCATGTCGAGCGCAAAGTCGGGAATCTCCGCCCTGCGTTCCCCGAACGCGACCGAGTGCTTGGCCCAGTTGACCATGTCGTCGGTCGTGCGGTCCTTCTGGCCCGAGGCCAGCACGCGGATCGCGTGCGCCGCGAACAGGAACCGATCATGCTGCGGACGCGGATAGCGCATGTGCTGCTGGTATAGCGTCTCCGTCAGGATGGGCGCGTCGAGGTTGCCATAGCCCACATCCTCAACCGCAATCACGCAGAGGCGTGACCAAAGCATCTCCTCCATCTCGGGGCTGGTGAGATACATCTCCCACCCCAGAAGCAGGGCATTCTCGACCATGGCACGACGGATGCATTTCTGCAGCGCCGAGATCACCTCGTCCGCCGCAAAACCGTGCTCGGTGGTGGTGCGTTGCCAGGGATCGGGCGGTTGCTTGACTTCGATCATCTGAGGCCTCCAGCCCATTCGCAGATACCGTTCCAGAGCGGCGCGTAGCCGGCCCAGTCGAGGAAGGGCGGCGGCGCCCAATGCGGCGCGCAATCGGACGTGAACGCGACACCGCGCCCCTTCCCGAAGCCCCCCGCCACCAGCAGCGGATCGTCGCCAACCTTGGCGACCAACGACGCCCCCGCCTTGGCCGCCACCTGGTTGTAGCCCAGCACCGCCGGCCATGCGCCCGCCGGCACTCCCTTGAGAATGGCGTGCGAGGCGTCGGCAACCACAGGGTTGGCGCCCTCCGGCTTCTCGATCCGGTCATCGTGCCGATGCAGCGTTACCGGCAGCGCCTCCTCCGCCGCACTGCCCGCATACTGTCCCTTGGCGTCGATCCCCTGGAACGTAAGGTAGCCACCCGCCATCACCAGCCCGCCGCCCCCGCGCACATAGTCGCGCAGCACCTGCAGCCGGTTGGGCAGGATCTTGCTGCGGTTGAAGGTGTCGGGATGCAGAAGCAGCGTATTGGCCCCGATATCGCTCAGCATCACCACATTGTATTGCCGAAACGCCTCGACGCTGGCGGGGAAGTCCCGCGCCGCATTGTGCGAGGGCAGATGCTCCACGGTCCAGCCATTGGCCTGCAGCGCCGCGCGGATCCAGTGGATGCCTTCATTGTATTCGGTGGTCGTGAAGCTATCGAAGCCCTTTACGTGAATGGAATGCGTCGTCCACGATTCACCTGCGATCAGGATGCGCTTGGTCACAGTCTCCCCCTCGTTCTTGGTTTGCTTACAGAGTCTCGTTCGATCAGTTCGACCGGCAGCCGCGTGAGCCGGGGCGCCGGCTTGCGCTGCATCAGCGCATAGAGAGCCTGGAATGCATGGCGGCCTAGCGCCTCGATCGGCTGATGGATGGCCGTGAGCGCCGGCGTCAGCATCGCACCCAATGGCGTGTCATCGAAACTGATGAGACTCACGTCCTCCGGCACGTTGACCTTCGCCTCCCGCAAGCCGCGCATCGCTCCGATGGCGAGATAGTCGGACGAAGCGAAGATAGCCGTCGGCGGCGCCTTCCCCGTCACCATGTCGACTACCGCCTTCTGTGCCACCGCCGGCGAGAAGCTGCCGCGATGCAGGTAGCGGGCTGGCACCTCGAGCCCGGCCTCGGCCATGGCCGCCACGAAGCCTGCGTACCGCTCCTCCGATGTGAACAGCCCCACTGGCCCGCCGAGATAGGCGATCGCCACATGGCCCCGCTCGATCAGATAGCGTGTCGCCCGATGCGCCCCTTGCACATTCTCGACGAACACCCGAGGGACATTCACTCCGGGGATGTCCTCATCGAGCAGCACCACATTCCGCCGCTTGCCGATGAGCTTCGCCAGCGATCCATCATCCGGCGTATTGGTGAGCATGATCAGCCCATCGACATGATGGTCACGCAGCCGGTTCAGCGACGCGATCTCGCGCCCACGATCCGAGCGAGTCGACGAAATGAAGATCGTGTAGCCGTGCCGGTCGGCTTCATCCTCCACCGCCGAGGCGAGCTCGGCAAAGAATGGCTCGCGTATCTCGGGGACGACCAGCCCGATCGCGTCGGTCTTCCCCGTCGACAGGCGCCGCGCCAGCAGGTTCGGACGATAGTCGTGTTTGGCGATGGCGGCATCGATGCGCGCCGACGTCGCAGCCGGCAGTTCAATGCGATTGTTGAGGTAGCGCGACACCGTGGTCTTGCTGACCCCCGCCGCGAGCGCCACGTCGTGAATGGTTGCCACCGCGCGCGCCCCTACCAGACCACGGCGTGCGTCTCGCCAGTCGAGACGTTGACGAAGCCCTCGGGCGCGAGCGGCGTTGGCGCAACAAGCACCCACGTCCAGGGCGAGCAGGTCAGTGTCGCCGCCATGAGTCGCTCGGGGAACCCGGGATACCAGCGCGGCCGATAGGTCGGCTCGTAGATCCAGTCGACCTTCTCCGCCGCCCGATAGAGGGTTTGCATCTCGGCGTCGAGCGCCTCCGGTGAGCGCGCGCTCATCAACCCGCCGATCTCGAAGCGCACGGTCGCCACCAGCTCGCCGCGATGCACCAGCGCCCAGCCGCCCTGCATGTCGTTGAGCGCATTGACCGCCAGCGCCATCGCCGCATCGGACGACCCAACGCACCAGATATTGTGCTTGTCGTGTCCGACCGAACACGCCAGCGCGCTCTCGGGGTCGCGCGGCCCGCAACCGCGCCAGAACATCTTGCTGACCTTCCCCTCGCCCGAGAAGCGATCGACGATGGCGAACTTGGTGAGGTTCTCGCTGTCGAGCCGCTGCACTGCCCCGTCCCTCACCGGCAGCGTCATCTCGTAGAACACCGGATGCCAGTGGAATGGTCGGATCACCGCGGCCTGCATGGTCTCGCGACCCGGCGCCGCAGCGATGCGGAAATCGTCGGCACTGATCCGGCGCTGGATGTTGATCGTCCGCGCCGCCCACTCCGGATACTCGATCCTGGGGACCGGCCCGACATAGCGCGCGCCCTCCGACGCCGGTTGCCCGTCGGCCCACACCTTCCCAATCTTGAGGCTCGGCACGTCCTCGAGCAGCACGATGTCGGCATAGCGCCCTGGCGCGATCGATCCGACATAGGGGGTCAGCCGCATGTGCCGTGCCGGATTGATCGTCACGCACTGGATCGCGATTTCAGGCGACAGCCCCGCGGCGATCGCGGTGCGGACATTGTGATCCATACCGCCATCCTTCAGCGTGTTGCTGGCGGAGCGATCGTCGGTCGTCAGCGCCACCTGCGACCAGTCGCTGAGCCCACGCTCGAGCAGCCCCTTGATGATTTCGGTCATCGTGTAGATGCGGATCTCGATGAACAGCCCATGCGTAAGCTTGGTCCAGGCCTCCTCGGCTGAGAACACCTCGTGGTCCGAGGCCAACCCTGCCGCCGCGAACGCGCTGACTTCCCCCACGGAGGTGATGCCCGAGGCATGCCCCTCGACCACCCCGCGTCCGGCCAAGGTCGCGCCGATCATGCCCCACAGCCGGTCGTGCGAGGAATTCTCCGGGTTCCACACCGCGGGCCAGTCCATCACCTCATCGAGGCCGGTGACCATCACGCTATCGGCCATGAACCCCGCCTGCGCGGGGCCGTCATAGTAGCCACCGCCCCATTCCCACGCCGTCGGAGGTACCGCCGAGCCCGGCTGCGGGAAAATCTTCAGCGGCGACCCGGCTCGCCGCGCCATCTTCCAGAACTCCAGGTTGTGCACGCCGTCGACATTGGAGAATTCGTGGCTCGCTTCGCACGTCCAGGTATTGCCGCGCGGGATGACCAGCGCCGCCTCGTATTCCGGGGTCAGATGCGAGCTCTCTATGTGCTTGTGCACCTCGCCGAACCCCGGCACGGCCGACAGCGTCGGCTCGTGCACACGCTCCCGCACGTCGCCCTTGTACTCACCCGCCGGACCGACCCACGCGATGCGGCGGCCATGGATGACGATCTCCTGGTCCTCCAGCCAGCTGCGCGAATGCACATCAAGGAGGCGGCCGACGCGCAGCGCGCGATCGGCTGGCTTCTTGCCCAGTGCCACGAGCGTCAGCTCCTGCCGGATCGCGACCTCGCCGGCGCCGGTGATGAGAAGATCGTCCGTCACAGCGCCTGCCTCCAGCTCTCGATAAGTGCCACGGACTCATCGACGATCCGGCCGATAATCTTGTCGCCCGTCGCCGCCGTCGCCGGCCGCGGATCGCCGAACACACCGGAGTTGTTGAACTGCCTGAGCTGCATCGGCCGCGTGCCGAAGTCTGCTGGAAACACCGGATACTCCGCCACCGCCCGCTCCATGCGCACGGCCTCGGGCGCCAGCGCCAGCATCATCGACGTCTCGACTTCATCTGCGTGATAGAAGTTCGGCCCTGCTGGCGCACTCACGCAGAACTCAGCCGCTGCCGCGTCGAGGCCGGGATAATCGAGATGCGACACCGGCAGCGGATAGTTCGCGGCGGCGATCGGTGCGCGATTGCCGAAATGCCCGTTGACCGTCACCAGCCCCACGACCCCGATCCGCTTCAGTCCTCGTGCAACATCCTCGATGTTGCGTTGCAGCGTCTCGGCGCTCAGCGAGATTGTCCCGGCCCACGCCTCCGCACTCCACGCCTCGCCATAGCCGATTGCCGGCAGCAGCCAGCCGCCGATCCGGTCGGCGATGCGACGCGCGACGCCAGTCGCCAACACCGTATCGGTGTCGAGCGGCAGATGCGGTCCGTGCTGTTCCAGTGCACCAATCGGAAGCAGCGCGATCAATCCTTGTGCCGCGTCGATTTCGGGCCAGCCGACGCGGGCGCTATCGAGGCTGACGCTCATCGGGTGTCCACCAATTCTGCTGCAAGGGGAGCCGTCCAAAGCATTTGACAAGGCCATGATGAGCGTTTTTAGATGCGCCTGTAAACCGGTTTACTAACTGGAGCGAAATGGGGTCCTCGCTTTTCCACGGCGGCACCGTGCTGACCGTGGACAAAGACGATCGAGTGCACGCGGGCG
>Ga0207657_10005493_pt1 | contig 13239 bp, 10 predicted proteins | sample KBSC33metaG_FD_184316 | JGI IMG/M metagenome (GOLD analysis project Ga0207657, IMG submission 184316) | Corn rhizosphere microbial communities from Kellogg Biological Station, Michigan, USA - KBS C3-3 metaG (SPAdes) (version 2) | ecosystem: Host-associated > Plants > Roots > Rhizosphere > Soil ... | reverse complement strand
TGTCGGGCCGGCGCTTGACCAAATCGGGGCCCCAGCCCTTCATGTTGCCGTCGTACGAGTGGTTGGGCAGCTCCGGCCGGAATCCGCTTGGCTGCGCCAGTACGGCGGCGACGATACGATCCGGCGCCCGCTTCAGAAGGTTCCAAATCAAGGGGCCGCCGATGCAGAAGCCCATAACCACGAACTTGTCGATGCCTAAATGATCCATCACACCGATTTGGTCATCGGTGTAGGCATCCCATGGCCGGTCGAGCTCGAGCGGCCCGGAGGACTCACCGCCATTGGCGTTGCGCATGTCGGAGAAAATACAGCGATACTCCTCCGTAAATTCCTCGATGGCATTAAAGGGCACGCCGCGCTTCAAGCCGTCGATCGTCGAGTTCAATCCCCCGCCGGGGACGAGCAATAACGGAAAGCCGGAACCGGCTTCCTCATAGCGAATGCGGACGCGGCCATGGTCGTAAAACGGCATGACGATTTCTCCTTGTCCAATCTGCTGACTAAAAATGCGCCGCGCTGCGGCCGTCACCGTTGCGGCGACATGAGCTTTGAAAATTTCGCGCAGCGCTTAGAGTCGGGTTCTGCGGCCTGCTATCCATCCTCGTAGTCGTTCAACTTTTGATTTTCATTTCCGAGGCTAGAATCTTACCGTCCGGTGAACCCTTCCAGATAACGTTTCGCTGCACGCCGTAAAGTTCCGCGAGCGTGTAAAGCGGCGCGAAGGGTACGTCTTCCATGAGGATGCGGCCGGCCTGATGGAGAATCGCGATGCGCTTCTTGTGCTCGCCGGTGCGTTGTTCCTCGTCGATGAGCTTGTCGAATTCCGGGTTGTTGTAATTGATGCGCTTGGAACCGCCGGTGCGGAAGTATTGCTCGAAATAAACATCGGCGTCGCTGCCGTTGCTGCCGGCGTAGTAGAACGGCAGCTTGCCGCCGTTGACGCCGTCCTTGCCCCAGTAAATCGCGTACTCCTGCGGCACCAGCTCGACTTTGATGCCGACCTTGCCCAATTGATCGGCGATCACTTCGCAAACCTCTTTGCCTTTGAGGTGACGGTCCGGGGCCAAATAGAGCTTGGTCTCGAGGCCGTTCGGATAACCGGCTTTGGTCAGCAGCTCGCGCGCTTTTTTCGGGTCGTAAGGATAGCGCTTGATCTTCGGGTCGAAGCCTACCCAATTCGACCCCAGCGGGCCGTTCACCACCGCGCCGTGGCCGTCGTAGATGTGCTTCAGCATGACGTGGGGATCGAGCGCGTAGTTGATCGCCTGGCGCAGGAGCTTGTTGTCGAAAGGTTTCATCTGCACGTTCATGCCGAGAAAATACATGCGAAAGCCGACCACCTCCTGAAGCCGAACGCGCGGATGTTTGGCGATGCGCTCGACGTCTTCGATGGGCACATTGCTGATCAGATCCGCCTGCCCGGCCAACAGTCCGGCCACGCGCGCCGCTTCTTCCTTGACGCCTTTGATAATGACCTCTCGGATCTGCGGCTTGGGACCCCAGTACTCATCGTTGCGCCGCAAAACCAAATTGCCGCCGCGCTGCCAGCTCACGTATTTGTACGGCCCGGTGCCGGCCGTGGCGTTGTCCAGATCGTCGCCGTATTCCTTCGAGAGAATAAACCGAGTCTCCAGCCGCGTGAGCAACAGCGCATTGGGACTCTTGGTCGTAAGCACCGCCGTGTAATCGTCGGGCGTTTCCACCTCGACGCCTTGCACGTAGGCGCCCTGCAGGCTGCGCTTGTCGTTCTGCAGTTTGTCGATGGAATAGGCGACGTCCTTCGAAGTAAACGGCGCGCCGTTGTGAAAGCGCACGCCTTTGCGCAAAAGAAAAATCCACTTGCGCCCCTGAAACTCCCACGACTGAGCGAGCACGCCGACGTATTCATTTTTGTCGTAGTCCATCTGGATCAGCGGCTCGATAATGTGCCGCCAGATTCCGGTGATACCGCCGCCGCTGTAGCCGTAGGGATGGAGCGAGTCGAGACTGACGCCTTGATAGATGACGACGCGATCCCTGGTTGCCGCCGACGCTTTTGACGACAAGGCAGGCGCGAAGAGAGTTCCCAATCCTAGCGCTGCGCTCTGCCGCAAGAATCGGCGCCGATCAATCGGAGTGACGTGTCTACCCATTCGAGTTCTCCCGCGCGAAGTTCAGCCCTTATATTCAGCCTGCGAGGAAGCTGTCAATCCAATTCCGACCAACACGCAGGCCTTCTTCTTAATTTTTTAGCGCAGGCAAAACCTCTTTTCCCAAAAACTCGATCTGCTCCAGCCAGTCGGAATAGCGAAAACGCAGATCGAACACGATGAGATCGGCGCCGGCCGCTTCGTAGGCTTGCGCCTCGCGCGCGATGTCCGCCGGCGTTCCCGCGAGAATGAAACCGCGGATATCGTCCAGCGTGGAAAAGATTCCGTTGGACGGTTTGACCCAGGTCGGAAACTTGTTTGCTTCGGCGATCAAAGCCTCAATGTTGATCGGCGCCAGTGCCGTGGCACGGTTTGCGGCGACGCTGGTAAACGGCATCACCGCCGCGCTGATCATCGGCTTGCCGGCATTCTCACAAAGCTCGCGGATATACGCGACGAGCCTTTCGAAGGTGGCGAGCGTGGTGCGGGCCGGCATCCAGCCATCGCAGTATTCGACCGCGCGGCGGCAAGCCGCCGGAGTTCCGCCGCCGTACCAGATCGGGATCGGCTGCAGCGGTGTCGGCTTGAGCGCTACGTCGGAAAAATTGAAATATTCGTTTTTGAACGTGACCCGCTCGCCAGCCCATAGCCGGCGGCAGATCTCCACATTGCTCCGCACCAGCTCGGCGCGTTCCGCGATGCCCGTCGGATACCCTGCGGCGGCGAACTCGTGGGGAAAGCCGCCGAGACCGATTCCCATGATGATCCGGCCGCGGCTGATTTGACTCAACGCGGCAAAAGCCTGCGCCAGATGGATTGGATGGCGGTGGCAGATCGTCATCGCAGTGCCGAGCGCAATCCTGTTTGTGGCTGCGGCGAGCGCAGCGAGCGTCAGCAACCCGTCGATATGCGTGTTGTTCGTTCCCTCGATGCCGTGCGGCTCGAATACCAGATGATCTCTCACCCAGAGGGAATCGAAGCCGTAGGTCTCGGCGCGCTTTGCGCCTTCCAGACATTGTTCAATCGACGCGTGCTCGCAGAAATGGGGCAGCAGCAAGCCGAATTTGAGTTTGCTCGGCATAGCCATCGGTGAATTTTCCTTTTGTTGCACACTCCGATTCGACAGGCTAACGAATCCAGATTTACTCGACGTTTTTTATCTCATGCCCATAGAACCGGACAAAATCATCTACTCGATGGTCAGTGTCAGCAAGTACGATGATAAATTTTCTGGTGTCCCTGGTGAAACGCATATAGCCGCGCGTTACACTTTGGGCTGCGTGATGACGCCTCTGAATAATTAGACGATGATCAAAAGCTCGACAAAGAGATTCCCTAAGAAAAACTATTTCGGCTGGTTTTTGTTGATCATCGTCGCATGTATTCCCTTCCTCGCCATGGGCGAACCTGGAAAGATAGTAAGCGAGCCTTATCGACGTTGGATCAGGGATCCGCGAGTCATTCGTGACTACTTCGAATTGCATTCGGTTCGCAAGCTGCAACTTGGGGCCGGTAGTCACGCCCCGACAGGCTGGTTGAATACCGATATTGCACCTACGCCTGACCAAGTCTATTTGGATGCGACTAAAAGATATCCGTTCCCGGATGCATCTTTTCAATATATTTTCAGCGAACATATGATCCAGACGATGCCTTGGGAAGGTGGTGTAGCCATGCTGAAGGAGTGCTACCGCGTACTGGCGCCGGGTGGAAAATTGCGTGTCGTAACGCCCAACCTTACGAAATTTGTTGAATTGTTGACCGAGAACCCCGATGCGGAAGCGCAACGATTCATAGCTGCGAAACTGCGGGTGACCGGCTGGCCTGAAACGCCCGCGGTCGGAGCGTATATTTTTAACCGACAACTTCACGACTGGGGTCACCAGTTCCTCTACAATGCGGCAATCCTACGGAAAAGTCTCGTGCTCGCGGGATTTGAACAGATTGCAGAATATCCCGTTAACGAGAAGACCGATCCCGTTTTTCGTGAAGCAGAAATGCGTACACGCAACGAGGGTTCGGATCTTTGGCTGGTCAACCGTTGGGAATCGATGGCTTTTGAGGCGGTGCGTTAGTTCTTACAGGACAGAAAACTTGATTCGCCTAGTTGAACTTGTCGAATCCTGTGACCCCGAGTATCGTTGACCGCAAAACTCTTCTTTTCTTGCGTAATCTCATCTGCCGGGTTAGCGTCGATTCATGAGCACCGAGCCTAACAAAGTTATCTACTCGATGGTCGGCGTCAGCAAGTATTACGACAAACGCGCCGTCTTGAAAGACATCTATCTCTCCTATTTCTACGGTGCGAAGATCGGAGTAATCGGGCTCAATGGATCGGGAAAATCTTCCCTGCTGCGCATCATGGCGGGCGTGGACAAGGACATCAACGGCGAAGCCGTGCTTTCACCAGGCTATACCGTCGGCTATCTGGAACAGGAGCCATTGATCGATGATTCGCGGACGGTGCGCGAAGTCGTCGAAGAGGCTGTTCGAGAGACCGTTAAGTTGCTCAAGGAGTTTGAAGAGATCAACGCCAAATTCGCCGCAGAAATGTCCGATGACGCCATGAACAAGCTCCTCGAGCGCCAAGGCGAAGTTCAGGAAAAACTGGATCATCTCGAGGCGTGGGATCTCGATGCCCGGCTGGATATGGCGATGGATGCGCTGCGCTGCCCGCCCGCGGAAACTCCCGTGAAAATATTATCCGGTGGCGAACGGCGCCGGGTCGCGCTTTGCCGGCTGCTTTTACGCAAACCGGATATTCTATTGCTCGATGAGCCCACCAATCACCTCGACGCCGAGTCGGTGGCCTGGCTTGAACAGCACCTGCAAAGCTATGCCGGCACGGTTATCGCCGTGACCCATGACCGATATTTTCTCGATAATGTCGCCGGATGGATTTTGGAGCTGGACCGCGGCCAGGGTATTCCCTTCAAGGGCAACTACACCGCTTGGCTGGAACAGAAACAAGAACGGCTGCGGCGCGAAGAAAAGTCAGAGAGCGAGCGCCAAAAAACTTTGGAGCGCGAGCTCGAGTGGATCCGCATGTCTCCCAAAGCTCGGCGCGCCAAGGGCAAGGCCCGCATCACGGCATACGAATCGCTGCTCGATCAGGAAGCGCAGAAACGTCGTGAGGACCTCGAGATTCCGATTCCGCCTGGACCGCGTCTGGGCAACATCGTGATCGAGGCGGAAAGCGTGAACAAAGCATTCGCCGACCGCCTGTTGATCGACGATATGAATTTCAAGCTCCCGCCCGGCGGTATTATCGGCGTCATCGGCCCGAACGGGGCCGGCAAGACCACTTTGTTTCGCATGATCATTGGTCAGGAGAAACCCGACCGCGGCAGGATCCGACTAGGCGAAACGGTGGTCTTGGGTTACGTCGATCAAAGCCGCACACTTAGTCCCGACAAATCCATCTGGGAAGAGATCAGCGGCGGAGCCGATCAGATGAAGATCGGCAACCGCGACGTCAACTCGCGCGCCTATGTCGCCCGGTTCAATTTTTCGGGCACGGACCAACAAAAGAAAGTCGGCGGTCTCTCCGGCGGCGAACGCAATCGCGTTCATTTGGCAAAGATGCTCAAGGAAGGCGCCAATGTCTTGCTGCTCGACGAGCCGACCAATGATCTGGATGTGAATACTTTACGCGCGCTCGAGGAAGCGCTGGAAAACTTCGCCGGCTGCGCCGTGGTGATCTCCCATGACCGCTGGTTTCTCGATCGCATCGCCACGCACATCTTGGCATTCGAAGGTGATAGCAAAGTGGTCTGGTTCGACGGCAATTACTCGGAGTACGAAGGCGACCGCAAAGAGCGACTGGGTGCCGCTGCCGAGCAGCCGCATCGAATCAAGTACCGCCCATTGACGAGAAAATAAAAGCAGCTATATCTCTCCTACACCGGCGTAGACTTTCATCATCGCGCTGGCCGAGTTGTCTTCGAAACAACCGGATTCCCGTCGTAGTGCCTGAAACCTCGGCTTCAGCCGAGTGAGTCGGAGGATCCCCATGAATCCAAAGCGGCAATGGTTGGCTTCTCTGCTGACTCTGCTGTTAACGATGCTCATTGGCCAAAAAAGCACGGCGGCTCCGATCACGGTCGGATATCCTCAGTTGAGCGGCGGCTCGATGCCGCTCTGGGTGATCGCCGAAAACCATCTCGACCAACGGTATGGCGTCGATGTAAAACCGATTTACATTGCAGGCGGCGCGATCCTCACCCATTCGCTGATCGCCGGGGATGTGACGATCGCACTCACAGGCGGAGCAGTCGTGGGCGCCATCCTCGGCGGAGCCGATCTCACGTATATCGGCATCGGGCTCTCGACCTATGGATTTACCGTTTACGCCAAGCCGGAGATCAAAGACATCAATGACCTTCGCGGCAAGGTTTTTGGTGTCATCACCAAGGGCGCGTCCTCGGATCACGCCGCCATCGCGCTTTTCAAGCGTTACGGGATTCGCTACGGACAGGACGTGCAGATTCTCTATTTTGCGCGCCAAGGAGACCTCCTCGCATCCTTACAAAAAGGCATCATCTCGGGTGGCGTGTTCTCATCGCCGACGACGGTCATGGCCAAACGTCTGGGTTTTAAAAAGCTGGTGGACATCGCGTCGTTCAAATATCCCTACCCGCACAACGCCATCGCCACTCGAAAATCCTTCATCCGGCAAAATCCCGAAGCGATCAAGGGCTTTCTCAGAGCCTATCTCGCATCCGTAAAAATCATCCACCAGCAACCCGAAGTCGCCAAAAAGGCACTCCGTGATTTCCTTGGATCCAAAGATCCGGAGATGATCGACGACTCGTATGAAAGCCTCAAGGATCTTTTCTTAAAAGTTCCTTATATGCCCGACGAGGCGATTCGCACGGTTCTGTCGCTTTCGGACAATCCGAAGGCTGCTACGGCCGAACCCAAAGATTTCTATGATAACAGCTTGCTGAAAGAGCTTGAGGACAGCGGCTTCGTCAAAGAACTTTACAGCCACTGATGCAAATATGACGGTTCGAAGTCACGTACGATCTTCGTTCGCGCTGACACGCTGACTCAGGGCAAACAATTTCCGCGGTCGAGCAGGGAAGCAATTCGCTTGAGCACCATCGCCCAGTCCTCGCGTTCGATCACTCACCCATCAGTTTTTTCATCTGCGCAACAATCTCGGGCGGCTGGACGACGACTTCCTTTGCCAGAGTCGCAAGTTCTTCGCCGCTGATAAGCTCGACTTCGGTATTTTTTTGCTTCGCTTCAGTTAAAAGCTCCGGGCTTTTCAGCGCTTGGCTAAAAGCCGCGCGCAGGGTCTTCACGTGGTCGTCAGGGGTTTTGGGAGAAGTCATCGCCGGCCACAGACCGAAGCTGCCGGCGCTGAGCATCACATCGGCGAGTCGGCGCAGCGGCGCGCCGGTTTTATATTGATCCATTAATTCATAGAGCGTCGGCACGTCGCTCAATCTTCGATCTTTCTTCTTGCCGGTCTGAATCAGGATTCGCGCAAGTCCCTTTTTTTGCCAGGTCAGAAACGGCTCGCGACCAAAATAAACCGGGATGCTGATCGCCCGGCATTGCACTTCGCCGCGTTCGACCGCCAGTTCGATCTCGGCGCCACCCTGATAACCGGGCACAATCGTGAACTTCGCACCGATGGTTTCTTCAAGCAATTTAGGCAAAAAATAACCGGTATTGCCGGTGCCGGTGCTGCCGCACTTGGGCGGTGTCGCCGCCGCGCGAACATCCTGAATCGTCTTGTAAGGCGCCGCTGCCCACATATAGAGCAACGAGTCCGCAGGCGTGGTGCTGCCGATCCATGCGAACTTGCTCCAATCGAATTGCACTTCCTTACGGCCTAAAAGCTGATCGAAATAGAGCGCCGCGTTCACCACCGCGATGCTCAGACCGTCCGGTTTCGCAACGCTGTATACATAATTTGCTGCCGTTGCCGAGCCCGCACCCGGCATATTCTGAACGATCGTGGTCGGATTACCTGGAATGTATTTTGTCATATAAGGTCCGACCAATCGCGCCCACAGGTCATGCGTGCTGCCGGCCGGATACCCGACGACGAAACGAATGGTCTTGCCTTGAAAGTACGGCGCCTGCGCGCTGGCTTGAGACACGTCAATGACCAACGCCGCCAGTAAAAGAAGCATTTTTTTCATCTGAATAAATCCTCACGTATAGATCTGACCTGAAAACTAATCGCAATCCGAATTCGGCGTCAAGCTTGATATCGGCTTGCCGGAACTGAGCCGCTTAAGTATCGTAGAACATCTAGAGGTTTGTGCTTCATGAATCTGCACAGTTTAAACGTTCTGATTGGCTCGATGGCAATCCTTGTACTGCTATCTGGAAGCGCGGCGCGCTCGGCGGAACAGATTCGCGTCGGCTATGGCTCGCTCAGCACAAGCTATGCGCCGATTTGGGTCGCCGGCGAAGCGCAGTTATTTCAGAAAAACGGCATCACTGCGGAAGTTCTTTATCTCGAAAGCGCGCTCGTGCGCACCGCTTTGATCGCCGGAGATATCGTCATGGGCGGCATGTCCGGCACCACCATGGCTGCGCCGCGCCTGCAAGGCGCCGATCCGATCATCATCGCGAGCTTTCTCAATTCGCTGCAATACCGGCTCGTGGTTCGGCCGGAGATCAAAACGCCAGCCCAACTGAAGGGCAAGCGCATCGGCGTTGCGGGCTTCGGTCTCGGTGCACATCGTGGCGCTCAGATCATGGTCGCGAAGCTCGGCCTCAATCCCGACAATGACGTCGTCATGCTGCAAATCGGCGGCGATCCGACACGTCTCTCAGCACTGCTGAGTGGCACCATCGACGCCAGCGTATTCAATCCGCCGCTCTACAAACGCGCGGTCGAAGCGGGCATGCGCGTATTGGCGAATATCGAGGAAATGGGATTTCCCGTGCAGGCTTCCGCGCTGGTCACCACCGAACAGTTCGTCAGGAAGAACCCGGATTTGATGCGGCGAGCGATGAGATCGATCATCGAATCGATCTATGTGATCAAAAGCAACCCCGAGCTGACCAAACGCGCGATCCGCAAGTACATGCGCTTTAAAGACGATCGCGACACCGACGAAGCATACCAGATCATGCGCGATGTCACGCCGCGGAAACCTTATCCGACCGTGGAAGGGATAAAAACCGTTCTCGACGAGTTGGCTTTGAAAGTCCCGGCGGCGAGAACCGCTCAACCGCGTGAATTCATGGATACACGGTTTATCGAAGAGCTGGATCGCTCGGGCTTCATCGATGAGTTATACAAATAGAAAAATGAACTGCCCAGAGCGGACCGCAACGATTGCCGCCAGCTATCTAATGAACTTTCTCTGGCTGTCATCTCGAACAGAGTGAGAGATCTTTCACAAGCGAATCACGCAGAGCAAATGCTTTTACAATCTTCCGTCCTTACGGGCGTCGGTCAGAATTTCGCTTGTGGTGCGCACCGTCGAACCACCGCTAAGAACAGCGGGAATGACGGACTAGAAATGCACCCTAGTTCAAAATTCGCGGTCCGAAAAGCTTGATCGCATTGTCCCACAGAATTTTTCGCTTCGCCTCGTTCGATATCGGCTGGGCATCGAGATCCGGCAGCGCCCGTTTCGGGTCGATCGCGTCGGGATGCGGATAATCCGTATTCCACACGATGTTCTCCGCGTTTAAATCTTGCACCACGTATTTGAGCGCGCGCTCGTCGCTGTCGCACGAAATCACGCACTGGCGCATGAAGTACTCGCTCGGCAGCATGCGCAGGTTTTCCGATTTTCCCATCACGCTATTGCGTCCATGCGTGTGATCGTCCATTCGCCCGAGCCAAAACGGCAGCCAACCGGCGTTGGATTCGAGAATTGCGAGACGCAGCTTGGGAAAGCGCTCGAGAATACCGGTGAAAATAAAATGCCCCAAGGTCGTCATGTTGTCGCAAGGAAAGCCGAGCGCGTGATCCAGCCCTCGGAGCGCGAGCTCCGTATCGCCGCGGCGCTCGCCTTCGAGTTGGCGGAATGGATGAAAGCGGCGCTGACGATATTCGCCGTGCGCCGAGATCGGAAAATCCAGCTCTGAGGCGAGCTGCCAAAGCGCCTCATATTCTGCCTCGTGCAAATAGCGGCCCTCGGGAAGAAACGGATTTCGCACCGAGACCGCGCCGAGCTCGGTGACTGCGCGGCGCGCTTCTTTCACCATTTCACCGACGTCCGAGCCGGGCAGCACCGCAACGAATTTGAGCCGCTTCGGGTCCGCGCTGCAGTAATCGTGGCACCAATTATTGTAGGCCCGGCACATCGCCGCCCCGAGTTCAACGTCTTTCAAAGCGACCCGATAGGCGAAGTTCCCATTGTTCCCCGTGGGAAGCAGAACTTGAATGTCCCAGCCGTAGCGATCCATGTCCTTGAGCCGAATCTCCGACGACCACCACTGCCGATAGGCTTCGCCGTATTTTTCTTCCAATACCGCCCAGGCGCTCGGCGGCGGTCGCAATTGCAGATCGCCTTTGGGAATGATTTTGCCGTCCGGCTCATAAACCATAAAGACGCCGTCCATGAAGGCGACCTTCGGCACGCGATCACGAAATTTCGGCTCGACATACCGTTCCCATAAATATTCCGGCTCGTGCATATGCGCGTCGGCATCGATCACTTTCATTCCGTTCCACATGAGCGGCTCTCCTCCAGAACAAGTCAGAAATCGACGTTAGAAGATTCCGGATCGAGGTGTCAAGCGGCAGTCGTTTTCAGGTGACTCGTCGAGCAATTGCGATCTCGTGTGCTCGGAGCGGCAGCCGTACCGCGCGGAGCTGGGATGCGTTTAAGCGCGATTTCAACATCGTCTAACTCCGACTTGTCGTGTCATAATTATGTCCGGTTAGAGGCAGGATAAGGTGTCACGGCGTAGCGTTGCAGGTTTGCTTTTCGGTAAATTTGACGCTCACCGCAATTCACAATTTCGCCGACAATGAGATAAGTTCATAGCGCTTCGAGGTGGTGTCATTTGAGAGCGAATACCTTTCTGATCGTCCTTTGCGTAGCTGCGAGCTTCTGGGCCTGGCAGCAAAATCCGACGTTCGCCCAGCAGAATCTGGTTTTCAGTTATAACAATTTGCTGCAGCGCAGGCTTTGGACGCTGGTGACCGCTCTCTTTGTCCATGCCAACCTCCTGCACCTCATCGGCAACATGCTTTTCCTGTTTATTTTCGGCAATACTCTGGAGAAAAACGCCGGGGCGCGCGCTCACTGGGCGACATTTTTTTGCGGGGGGTTCAGCAGTTTTCTTTTAAGCCCGCTGTTTATGCCGCGCGGCGCGGCCATGCTCGGCGCTTCGGCGGCGATCTTCACTGTGGCTGCCTGCGTCATGCTCATTCAGCCGCTAAAATTCTCCTGGCTCTTTTTGGCTCCCCAGGGTTTGGTGGCGCTCATCTATTTTATTTACAATCTCGTCGTCGTCTCTCGCCCGAGCTTCGTTCACGGCTATGATCCCCATGTGGCTTACATCGCTCACATCATTGGTTTTCTCGTTGGCGTTCCCTTCGGCGTAGCCCTGAGCCGTCACTGGAAAAAAAATCTTCTGCTCACGCTTCTCCTCTTGGTGGTCTATCTGGCCATTTTGCACGCCGCCAGAAATTTGCTTCTCGGGCGTTGAGACGGATCACGGCCGTCCGAGTCGAGCGAGACGCTCAGCTGCGGCGGCCAGGGTCTCGTCCTTTTTACAAACGGCAAAACGGGCGCAGTGCTTCCCCAGATGCTTGTCGGAGTCCTGGTAAAACGGGGTGGCCGGAATGCACGCCACGCCGACCTCGGCGGTAAGCCAGCGGGCGAAGTCATAATCGTCCTGTACACGTGCGGGCGCGACTCCGCGCCAGTCGACCATGACAAAAAAGCTCCCGCTCGGCTGAAAAATCTTGAAGCCGGATTTTTTGAGGGCCTCGATTAGCCGATCCCGCCGCCTTTGATAATCGGTTTGCAGCTGCTCGAAAAATGACCAGGGCAGAACTAGCGCCGTTGCCGCCGCCGCTTGCAGCGGCGACGCGACGGCATAGGTAATGAATTGATGCGCTTGATTGACCGCGTTCACCAACGGCGCCGGACCGAGGGCCCAGCCGACTTTCCACCCGGTCACGCTAAACGTCTTACCCAGGCTGCTGATCGTCAGCGTGCGCTCTCTCATGCCGGGCAAAGTCGCCAGCCGGGTGTGAACCGCGTCATCATAAAGAATATGCTCGTAAACTTCGTCCGTGATTGCGATCACATCGTGCTTTAGGCAGAGATCGGCGATGATGCGGAGCTCTTTGGCCGAGTAAACCTTACCGGTGGGGTTATGCGGCGTATTGATGATGATTGCGCGGGTACGTGCAGTGAATGATTTCGCCAGCTCATCGGCGTCGAAGTTCCACTGATCGCCCCGAAGCGGCACATACCGGGGCGTCACGCCCGCCATCGCGAGGTTCGGCACGTAAGTATCGTACACCGGCTCGAAAACGATGACTTCGTCGCCGGGATCGGTAAGACCCAGAATGGCCGCGAACATTCCTTCAGTGGCACCGCTGGTGACCAGGACTTCACTCTCCGGATCCAGCTTTTGACCATAAAAACGTTCCGCGTGTCGGGCGATTGCCTCCCGTACTGAGGGCATACCAATACCCGGCGCGTATTGATTTTGCGCGCCGTTGACTGCGCGTACCGCAGCCGCTAAAACTTCCGGCGGCCCGTCGAAATCCGGTGCGCCTTGGCCGAGATTGACGGCCCTGTGACGGCGCGCAAGTTCGTTGATCTCGACAAAAACCGTCGTGCCAAACCCCACTACCCTTTTCGCCATCTCGCCCCGCGAAGGCTGCTGCACCAGTATTGCTGTTTACGGCCCCCGATCACTCGAATCGCAGAATGACGAAAAGATTGGAGATTTTCAATTGCAGCTTGGTACTGCGAGCGCTCAAACCTATTGATTGAAAAAACAAACCAGATATCCTTGATAAGTGTCCACGCGTCGGGGTCACGGCCAGCTTCCGAGGTAAAGAAGTGTCCGAGCTAGCAGAACAAATCATTAACTTGAAAGACGGAGATCATCTCTGCCTTTTTTATCACAAAGACCCCGTTGAACAGATGCCGGCGCT
>Ga0207657_10005492_pt1 | contig 13239 bp, 13 predicted proteins | sample KBSC33metaG_FD_184316 | JGI IMG/M metagenome (GOLD analysis project Ga0207657, IMG submission 184316) | Corn rhizosphere microbial communities from Kellogg Biological Station, Michigan, USA - KBS C3-3 metaG (SPAdes) (version 2) | ecosystem: Host-associated > Plants > Roots > Rhizosphere > Soil ... | reverse complement strand
CGTCGGCAGCACCGGGATCTGGTCGAAGCTGACCGCCGTGCCGAACAGCGCGTCGTTGATCGCGTTCAGCACCGCGGCCGGGGCCCCGATCGTGCCGCCCTCGCCCATGCCCTTCGCCCCGGTCTCGCTGAAGGCCGAGGGCGTCTCGAGGTGCACGATCTCGATCGGGCACAGCTCGGCTGCCGTGGGGGCGAGGTAGTCCATCAGCGTGGTGGTGGCGGGCTGGCCGTCCTCGGTGTAGCTGATCCGCTCCAGCAGCGCGGCCGCGACGCCCTGGGTGACGCCGCCGAGCACCTGGCCGTCCACCACCATCGGGTTGATCACCACCCCGCAGTCCTCCACCACCAGGTAGCGCCGCAGCCGGATCTGGCAGGTGCCCGGGTCGATGGAGACCATCGTGGCGTGGCAGGCGTTGGAGAACGTGCCGGGCGGGTCGAACGACGCGCGTGCCTCCAGCCCGTAGCGCAGCTCCTCGGGAAGCCGGTGCGTCTGGAAGTAGGCCAGCCGTGACAGCTCGCCGATCGGGATCGACGCCGTGTCGTCGCCCCGGATCCGCGCCGCGCCGTCGGCCAGCTCGACGTCGTCCGGGCTGGCTTCCAGCAGGTGCGCCGCGACCCGCCGGAGCTGGTCGGCGACCTGGTGCGCGGCCCGCCCCGCGGCGCCGCCGCCGATCACGATCGACCGGCTGCCGAACGTGCCCCAGCCGTACGCGGCCAGATCGGTGTCGCCCTGCCGCAGCCGGACCTGCCCGGGATGGACGCCGAGCTTGTCCGCGACGATCTGCGCGAACGTGGTCTCGTGGCCCTGGCCGTGCCCGCAGGTGCCGGTGGTGACGATGACCTCCCCGGAGGGATCCATCCGGACGTGCGCGGTGTCGTACCCGGGGGTCATCCGCATCCGCCGCTGCGACATGACCGGGGTGCCGTAGGCGGTGCGCTCGGAGAAGCACGAGTAGCCGATGCCGGCCAGCAGCCCGCCGTCCCGCAGCCGGTCCCGCTCGGCCGGCCAGCCGCCCGCGGCCACCCGCTGTTCGGCAAGGTCAAGCGACGCCAGGTAGCTCCCCTCGTCGTAGGTGATGCCGGTCACGCCGGTGTAGGGAAACTCTCCCGGGGCGATCATGTTGCGGCGGCGCACCGTGAGCGGGTCCAGGCCGAGCGCCCGGGCCGCCTTTTCCATGATCCGCTCCATGACCAGGACGATCTGCGGGCGGGAGACGCCGCGGTAGGGAGCGGTCGGGGCCTTGTTGGTGGCGATGGCCCGGCCCCTCGCCCGGTAGGCCGGGACCTTGTAGATGCCCGGCAGCTCGCTCGACGCCATCAGCGGCTCGACGGCGGAGGTGAACGCGAACGCCGAGTAGGCGCCGACATCGCAGTCGATGTCCGCAGACAGGCCCAGGATGCGGCCGTCGTCGTCGAACGCCGCCCGTACCTCGTAGCGCTGCTGGTGGCCGTGGAACGAGGCGGTCAGGTTCTCGCCACGGTCCTCGACCCAGGCGACGGGCCGGCGCAGCCGCATCGCGGCCGCGGCGACCACCACTTCCTCCCGGCCGACCACGCACTTGAGCCCGAAGCCGCCGCCGACATCGGGCGCGATCACCCGGATCCGGCCCTCGGCGACCCCGAGCGCCTGGGCGATGCCGGACCTGACCTGGTGCGGGACCTGGGTCGACACGTGCGCGACCAGCTGGTCGTCGCGATCGTCCCATTCGGCCACGCAGGCCCGGCCCTCCAGCGGCAGCGCGGCCACCCGGGCGCTGGTGAACGTGCCCCCGACGATGACCGGCGCGGCGGCGAAGATGCCCGGCAGCGAGGCGCTCTCGAACATGGTCAGGTCCACCATGCAGTTGCCGGTCAGCTCCTGGTGGACCTGCCGGGCGCCGTCCGCCGTGGCCGCCTCGATGCCGGTGATGGCCGGCATCGGCGTCCAGTCGATGTCCAGAAGTTCGGCGGCATCCTCGGCGAGGTAGGGATCGTCGGCCAGCACCACCGCGACCGGCTCGCCGGCAAAGCGCACCTCGTCGCCGGCCAGCATCGGCATCGGCGTGGGCACGAACTCGTCCCGCTCGAGCACCGCTCGCAGGAACGGGCGGCCGAGGTCGGCCGCGGTGAACACGGCGGCGACGCCGGGCAGCTCCAGCGCCGCGGCGGCATCGATCGCGCCCACCGTGGCCGCGGCGAACGGGCTGCGCGCGAACGCCGCGTGCAGCATCCCCGGCCGGGTGAAGTCGCCGGTGAACCGGCCGCGGCCGGTCAGCATCCGGCGGTCTTCCTTGCGCGGCAGCGCGGCGCCCACCCAGCGTCCCGACGGCGAGAGCTCCGCCTCCCGCGCCGCCCGGTTCCCGTTCAGCGTCGTAGTCTGCGCGCCCGCGCCGCCGGTCATGCCCCGGTCGCCCCCATGGCCGACTGGGTGAGGGCGCGAGTGACCAAGGTGGCGGCGAGCCTCTTGCGGTAGTCGCCGCTGGCGTGCCCGTCCGACGGCGGGTCGATCGCGGCGGCGGCCAGCTCGCCCGCGGCCTGCCAGGTCGCGGGGCCGGCCGGCGCCCCGGCCAGCTCCTCGGTGTCCAGCAGCAGCGGGCGGGTGCCGACTCCGCCGAGCACGACGCGGACCGCGTCGCAGGTACCGTCCGTGACCTGCGTGGATACCGCGGCGGCGACGATCGCGAAGTCGCCTTGGCGTTGCGCGAACTCGGTCAGCGCGGCGTGCCGGGCCGGCCGCGGGAACCAGATCTCCGTGATCATCTCGCCGGGGTCGGCGGCGGTCTCGTACAGGCCGAGGAAGAACTCGGTGGCCGGCACGGTCCGCTCACCGTCGGGGCCGCGCAGCAGGATGCGCGCGTCGAGCAGCACGGCGAGCAGGCACCATTCGGACGCCGCGTCGGCGTGCGCGATGCTGCCGCCGAAGGTGCCCCGGACCCGGATCGGGTAGTGGCCGATCCAGCGCGCCGAGCGCGGCAGCACGCCGAAGCCGTCCAGCACGGCCGGGTCCCGGGTGGTCTCCACCGTCCGGTGCGGGGTCAGCGCGCCGATGCGCAGCCCGTCCGGGCCGGCCCGCAGGTAGCTCAGCCCGCCGATCCTGGTGATGTCGATGAGCGCGGCCGGCCGGGCCAGCCGGAAGTTCATCATCGCGACCAGGCTCTGCCCCCCGGCCAGGAGCTTGGCCTCGCCGTCATACCGCTCCAGCAGCGTGAGCGCCTCGGCGACGTCGCCGGCGCGATGGTAGCTGAACTGGGCGGGCTTCACGAGCTTCCTCAGGTCCGGACTTCGGCCGATGTCATTTGATATACCACGCTCACCCAACCTCCGATCTATGCATGCCATGCGATTTGCGGGGCAGGTACCCGGGTTGAATGCGGAAAACACCTGGTGACCAGATGGGAAAACTGTGGTTGGGGCTGAAAACCTGAACGCTGGTCGTCATGTCGTTCAGTTTTACGGCCGCGACGAGGAACTGGCAGACAGGGTGACCGACTACCTCCTAGGGGCACTGGACGGCGGGGGCGTGGCGGTCGTCATCGCGACCCCGGAGCACCGGCGCGAGTTCGAGACCCGCCTGGGGCAGGCTGGCGTGGACCTCGCCGGCGCCCGGGACGACGGTTCGTACGTGGCCCTGGACGCCGGCCAGATGCTGAGCGAGCTCATGGTCGCGGACAAGCTGGACGGCGCCGCCTTCGACCGGGTGACCGGCGCCGTGATCAGAAGGGCCGGGGCGGGCGGGCGGCCGGTCCGCGCCTTCGGCGAGATGGTCGCGCTGCTCTGGGACGACGGGCTGGTCAGCGCCGCGGTGCGGCTCGAGGCGATGTGGGAGGAACTGGGCGGCAAGCACCCGTTCTCCCTGTTCTGCGGGTACCGGACCGACGCGGTGACCCGCGACACGGACGCCTTCGCCGAAGTGTGCCGCCTGCACGGGGAGATCGTCGGCGGCCGGTCAGGCACCGCCCGGCCGTTCGCCTTCTCCCGGGAGGCGCCCGCGGAGGCGCGGCACTTCGCCGTGGCCACGCTGAACCTCTGGGGGGCCGGTGACCTGGCCGGCGACGTCGCCCTGGTGGTGACCGAACTCGCCGCCAACGCCATCGTGCACGCGCGGTCAGCCTTCACGGTCATCTTGTCCGTGCACGACGACGTGCTGCGCATCTCGGTCCGCGACGCGGTCCCGCTGGACGGCGGGGGGCTGCGCGCCGCCCCGCTGCACGGCCTGGCGGTGGTGGACGCGCTGGCCAGCCGGTGGGGGGTAGAGTCGCTCGGGAACGCGGGTAAGACCGTATGGGTAGATCTGCTCAGGTAGGTGAGACCGGTTCCGCCGCTCGATGTCCGGTTCCGCCGCGTCTACGACGAGCCGTCTGACGCGGACGGCGCCCGCGTGCTCGTCGACCGGGTCTGGCCGCGCGGCCTGCGCAAGGACGCGCTCCGGCTGGACGACTGGGCCAAGGACGTCGCGCCGTCCACCGAGCTGCGCACGTGGTACGGCCATGACCCGGCCAAGTTCGGCGAATTCCGGCAGCGCTACCTCGGTGAGCTGTCCGGCGCCTCGCAGCGGGCCGCGCTCGGCCGGCTCCGCGTGCTGGCCGCGTCCGGGCGGCCTCTGACGCTGCTCACCGCGACCAAAGACCTGGACCATAGCCAGGCCGCGGTGCTGGCCCGGCTGCTCAGCCAGTCCGGCGAGCCGGAGGAGACCGGCGGCGAGGCGGCCTGCTTCGCCCACCTGGTCTGCCCGGAGTGCGGCGCGGTGACCACCGAGGGGCACCGTCCCCACTGCGAACAGGGGAAGGCGTATGGGTGAGAACCTGGCCGGGCGGGTGGCCGTGGTCACCGGCGGGGCCAGCGGCATCGGCGAGGCCTGCGCCGTCCGGCTGGCCGCGGACGGGGCCGCCGTGGTGGTCGCCGACCTCAACGGCGAGGCCGCCGCCGCGGTGGCCGGCCGCATCGGCGGCCGGGCCGTCGAGGTGGACCTGGCCGCCGACTTCGACGCGGCGGCGCTGGCGGACCAGGCCGATATCCTGGTCAACTGCGCGGGCCTGCAGCACGTCGCGCCGGTGCACGAGTTCCCGCCGGAGAAGTTCCGGCTGATCCTCGCGGTGATGCTGGAAGCCCCGTTCCGGCTGGCCCGGGCGGCGCTGCCGCACATGTACGAGCAGGGCTTCGGCCGGATCGTCAACATCTCCTCGGTGCACGGCCTGCGGGCCTCGCCGTTCAAGTCCGCCTACGTCGCGGCCAAGCACGGCCTGGAGGGGCTGTCCAAGGTGATCGCGCTGGAGGGCGGCGGGCGCGGCGTCACCTCCAACACGATCTGCCCGGCCTACGTACGCACCCCGCTGGTGGAGAAGCAGATCGCCGACCAGGCCCGGATCCACGGCATCTCCGAGGACCGCGTGGTCGAGGAGATCATGCTGACCGAGCCGGCCATCAAGCGGCTGATCGAGCCGGCCGAGGTCGCCGAGCTCGTCGCCTACCTCTGCTCCGCGCCCGCGTCGTTCGCCAACGGCTCCTCGTACCTGCTCGACGGCGGCTGGTCCGCCCGGTAGCTCACTCCTCCCAGACGGGGACCGGCGGCAGCCCGCGGTCGGCCCGGGCCCGGTCGGTCAGCTCCTGGATCAGCTCGGTCTTGGCCTTGGTGTACTCGGTCCCGTCGGTGTGCTCCGCCGCGAGCCGCTGCTTCAGCTCGGCGTACCGGCGGGCGTCGTCCGGGTGAGCGCGCAGGTGGTCGCGCAGCAGGCGCTCGTTGCGGGCGTCCCAGGTGTCCGCGGGCACCACGTGCAGCTGGTACGCGCGCTGCCCGTCCTCGTCCCGGTAGTAGAACAGCCGCCCCGGCATCCCGACCTCGAACCGGCGGTAGCCCAGCCCGGCCAGCGCGTCCTGTGCCGCGGCCACGGCGTCCAGGCTGGCCGCGGCGGCCATCAGGTCGATGACCGGCTTGGCCGCCAGCCCGGGGACCGAGGTGCTGCCGATGTGCTCGACCGCGTCGAACACCCCGAGGGAGATCAGGTCCGCGCGGGCGGCCGCCGCACGGACCGGCCAGGCCTCGTCGTACTCAACGACCTCGATCACCGAACGGGCCTCCATCCTGCCCGCCTCAGACGAACGCGCCCAGGCCGGTAATGGCGCGGCCCACGATCAGCGTGTTGATCTCGCGGGTGCCCTCGTAGGAGTAGATCGCCTCGGAATCCGCGACGAACCGGCCCACGTGGTTCTCCAGCAGGATGCCATTCCCGCCGAGCAGCTCGCGCGCCCAGCCGACCGCCTCCCGCATCCGGACCGTGCAGAACGCCTTGGCCAGCGCGGAGTGGTGGTCCTCGGCCAGGTCCGCCTGCTGCAGCGCGGACAGCCGGGCGCACAGGCAGGCCGACGCGGTGACGTTGGACAGCATCTTTACCAGCAGGTCCTGTACCAGCTGGAAGCCGCCGATCGCGCGGCCGAACTGCTGCCGCTGCCGGGCGTAGGCCAGCGCGTGCTCGTAGGCGCCGCGGGCGCAGCCGGTGGCCTGCCAGGCCACCCCGGCCCGGGTCAGCCGCAGCACCTTGGCGGTGTCGGCGAACGAGTTCGCCTCCTGCAGCCGGTTCTCCTCCGGGACCCGGACCCCGTCCAGCGTGATGTGCGCGTTCTGCACCACCCGCAGCGCGATCTTGTCCGTCTGCTTCGAGGTCTCGAAGCCGGGTGTGCCCTTCTCGACGACGAACCCCTTGACCTGGTCGTCCTCCAGCGAGCGGGCCCAGATGATGACGTAGTCGGCGAAGGTGGCGTTCCCGATCCACTTCTTCTGCCCGTCCAGCACCCACTCGTTCCCGTCGCGCCTGGCCGTGGTGGTCAGGCCACCCGCGACCCCGGAGCCCACGTCGGGTTCGGTCAGGCCGAACGCGCCGATCTTCTCCATCCGCGCCATCTCGGGCAGCCAGCGCTGCTTCTGCTCCTCCGAGCCGCACAGGAAGATGGACCCCATGGCCAGGCCGCCGTGCACGCCGAAGAACGTGCTGATCGACGGGTCGACCCGGGCCAGCTCCATCGCGATCATGCCGTCCAGCAGGTAGCCGCCGCCCGGGCAGTCGTAGCCCTGGTACAGCTGGCCGGGGATGCCGAGCCCGCGGAACCCGTCCATCAGGTCGAACGGGAACTCTTCCCGGGTCCAGTAGTGGTTGATGACGGGCTGGACCGATTTCTCCATGAACTCCCTGACCCGGCGCAGGAACTGGCGGCCGTCGTCGTCGAGCGACTGCTCGAGCAGGTAGAAGTCGGCATCGGTCACGGCAGTACGCGTCATGCCCCTTTCCTTACCTCAGGGGCCGGACAGGAAACCGTCCACCACCCGCGCGAGCCCGCTGACCGCGACGGTACGGACCTCAGCGGTTGTCGGCATACGCCTGCTCGGGCACCCGGGACCGTCCGGCGGACATCGCCGTGAGCCCCCAGTAGAGCAGCATGGCGGCGGCGAACCCCACCACCCAGTTGTAGTTGTAGAGCGGTTTCAGCGCCGGGATGAGCCCGTCCTGCGGGAACGGGCCCTGGCCGGGCGCGGACCAGGCGCCGCCCACGGCCAGCACCGCGCCAACCAGGAAAGCGAGCACGCCCCGCCAGTTCCAGCCGCCGGCGTACCAGTAGGCGCCGCCCGGCCGGTACAGGTCGACCAGCCGCAACTCGGTCCGGCGGATCAGCCAGTAGTCGGCGATCAGCACGCCCGCCACCGCGCCGAGCAGCCCGCCGTAGAAGCCGAGCCAGACGAAGATGTAGATGTGCGGGTTGGCCAGCAGCCGCCACGGCTGGATGAGGATCCCGATCACGCCGGTGATGATCCCGCCGGTACGGAAGCTGACCAGCTTGGGCAGCAGGTTGGAGAAGTCGTACGACGGGCTGACCGTGTTCGCCGCCACGTTCACCGACAGCGTGGCCACCAGGATGCTGAACAGCGCGAACCCGATCACCACCGGGTTGCTGAACTTGCCGGTGAGCTGGATCGGGTCCCAGATCGGCGCGCCGTAGATCTTCTGCGAGGCCGCCGTGATCAGCACCGCGAGCAGCGAGAAGAAGAACATCGTGGTCGGCAGCCCGAGGGCCTGGCCGATGGCCTGCTGGTGCTGCCCGCGGGAGAACCGGGTGAAGTCCGGCATGTTCAGCGACAGCGTGGACCAGAACGCGATCATGCCCATCAGCGCCGGGAAGAACACCGGCCAGAACGAACTGCCCCAGCCGAGCTTGGCCGGCTCGGACAGGATCGGGCCGAAGCCGTGCGCCTTGGTCACCATGTAGATGAACAGCGCGATCACCGCGATCAGCACGACCGGGGCGGCCCAGTTCTCGAACCGGCGCAGCGTGTCCATGCCGCGCACGATGATCGCCATCTCCAGCACCCAGAAGAGCGCGAACGACAGCCACTGCGTCCACGGGTACCCGCCGATGACCGGCGTGGCGTGCGTCCAGCCGTTCCCGGCCACCGCGCCGATCAGGATGTAGAACCCCTCGCCGCCGATCCAGGTCTGGATGCCGAACCAGGCGCAGGCGACCAGCGCCCGCAGGACGGCCGGCAGGTTGGCGCCGCGCAGCCCGAACGAGGCGCGGGCGAAGACCGGGTACGGGATGCCGTACTTGGTGCCGGCGTGGCTGTTCAGCAGCATCGGCACCAGCACGATGAGGTTGGCCAGCGCGATCGTGATAAGCGCCTGGACCCAGTTCATCCCGACCAGGATCAGGCCGGAGGCCAGCAGGTAGGTCGGGATGCAGTGGGACATCCCGATCCACAGCGCCGTGTAGTTGTAAGTGGTCCAGGTGCGCCGCTCGATCGGCAGCGGGGCGAGGTCGCCGTTGGCGTACCCGCTGCCGGCTATCTCGTCCGTGCTGGCCAGGCCCACCCGGCCGTCGGGATAGTGGACTTCTTCCGCAACCTGAGCAACCATGCGAAACCTCCTGCGCGAGCATGCGGACTCTGGCTGAGACCGCACTGTCAGGTGGCTCCCCCAATGTGAGGCGATCAATCCTGGGCGTCCTGAAAGGTTTCAGCCCACCCTCAGCCTCGCCCTGGTCGCCTGCCCTCAGCCTCGCCCTGGTCGCGCTACCCCCTCAGCCTCGCCCGATGTACGGCATCGTGGTCGCGGTGATGGTGAGGAACTGGACGTTGGCGTCCAGCGGCAGCGAGGCCATGTAGAGCACGGCGTCGGCGACGTGCTGGGAGTCGAAGACCGGCTCGGCGGCGATGGACCCGTTGGCCTGCAGCACCCCCTGGCTGAACCGCTTGGTCAGTTCCGTCTCTGCGTTGCCGATGTCGATCTGCCCGCAGGCGATGCCGTAGGGCCGCCCGTCCAGCGAGAGCGACTTGGTCAGGCCGGTGACCGCGTGCTTGGTGGCGGTGTACGCGATGCTGTTCGGCCGGGGGGTGTGCGCCGAGATCGAGCCGTTGTTGATGATCCGCCCGCCCTGCGGGTCCTGGGCCTTCATCATCCGCACCGCGTGCTGCGCGCACAGGAAGACCCCGGTGAGGTTGGTGTCGACCACCCGCTGCCAGTCGGCCAGGTCGATCTCGTCCGCCTGGGCCGCCGGGCCGAACAGCCCCGCGTTGTTCACCAGCAGGTCCAGCCGTCCCCAGCGGTCGTGCACCGCGTCGAAGAGCGCGGCCACCGACGGCGGTGAGGTCACGTCGGCCGGGACGACGAGCGCGGCGCCGTCCGGCGCGTCCTTCGCGGTCTCGGTGAGCAGTTCCTCGCGCCGGCCCGCCAGCGCGACCTGCCAGCCCGCGCCGAGCAGGGTTCTGGCGATGACCCGGCCCAGCCCGGAACTCGCCCCGGTGACGACGGCAACGCTCATGCTTACCTAGCCTCTCTGCTTCTCCGCGGATCAGTGTCTGCGGAACAGTGTCTAAGGAACCACGGTGACCGGCCACCGGCCGGCCTTGACCAGCCGCACCGCCAGCGACCCGATCCACCGGTGTCCGGCCTGCATCGAGGCGCCCACGATGACGGCGTCGGCGCGCACCTCGTCGGCCACCCGCCGCAGTTCGGTGTAGGGGTCGCCGCGGGCGACCACGAAGGTGAGCGCCAGGCCCAGTCTCCTCGCCCCCTCCTCGGCCTCCCGTCGCAGGTCCGCGGCCGTCTCGTCGAGCGCCTGCTGCTGCGCGGCGATCGCGCTGGCCCCGGCTCCCGCCGCCGCCCCGTACATGGCCGACGGCCGCTCGACGTAGACGCAGACCAGCCGGGCCCCCTGCCGCCGGGCCAGCCCGGCCGCGTACGCCCCGGCCCGCATCGAGGTGACGGAATCGTCCACCCCGACCAGGATCACCTTGGGCCCGTCGGTGCCCAGTTCGAAGGCTCCGCCTTCCGCGTCCGCCACAGCGGAATTATAGGTACGAACCCCCGCCCGCCCTCGCGCACCCTCGCCCACGGTGGACCCGCGCCTGAATGACAACTCCCGCCCGCCCATGCGTTTAGTCACATGGCCCCCTCCAGCCCCACCCGTCCCGGATTCGGGAAAATAGCGTGGTTGATAAAGGCTGTGCGGTTGTTTTGGTGGACCGGGATACACCTAATCAACCGCATAACCCGGATCCTCCACGCTAAACGGAGCGGCTTCTCCGCTAATCGCGTCACGCGGGACGAGCGATGCCGCAGTGACGCGAATGAAGACAGCGCCGTGCCCGATCAGCGTGAAACCGGCACAGCTGCCATGATCCCGAAGGATCTAGTACTCGTAGCGGTACCAGATCCTTCGCGATCATCGGAATCCGGTCCCGAAACAGCGCGCCTGCCATGATCGCGAAGCATCTTTAGTCTCCCTAGACTAAAAATCGTTCGCGATCATGGAAGTGGAGCCCTCGGCGTCGCCCCGAGGCGCGGCGCGGCTCTGTCCGAGGCGCGGCGCGGCTCTGTCACGAGGCGCGGCGCGGCTCTGTCACGAGGCGCGGTCCCGCCTGAAGGCGCGCGCCATCGCGAGCAATCCCGCCTCGGCCGCGACTTCACGCCTCAGCAGCCACATAAGTCACTTGGAAGAGCCACCGCGTGCCGAAGCCGTCGGGGCGGTGGGAGGCTATACGGGTGCGTCTTGCGACTTGGAACGTGAACTCGGTGAAGGCGCGGCTGCCCCGGCTGCTCGAGTGGCTGGACGAGGCCAAACCCGACATCGTCTGCCTGCAGGAGATCAAAACCACCACGGCGTTGTTCCCCGAGGCCGAGGTCAACGAGCTCGGCTACGAGGTGGCCGCGCACGGTGACGGGCGATGGAACGGCGTGGCGCTGCTGTCCAGCGTCGGTCTCGATGACGTCAGCCGGGGGTTCCCCGGCCAGCCCAGCTACGCGGGCGAGGAAGCCGAGCTGACCCTGATCGACGAGCCGGACCTGCGCAAGCCCGAGGCCCGCGCGGTCGGTGCCAGCTGCGGCGGGATCCGGGTCTGGTCGCTGTACGTGCCGAACGGGCGCACCCCCGAGTCGGCGCACTACGTCTACAAGCTGGAGTGGTTCGCCGCGCTGCGCACGGCGCTCGAGGCCGAGCTGAGCCAGCACGCCCAGCTCGCGGTGTGCGGGGACTTCAACGTGGCGCCGACGGACGACGACGTGTGGGACCCGAAAGTGTTCGTGAACTCCACCCACGTCACCCCGCCCGAACGGCAGGCCCTCGCCGACCTGCGTGCGCTCGGGCTGACCGACGTGGTGCCCAAGCCGATGAAGGGCCCGCATCCGTTTACCTACTGGGACTACCGGGCCGGTGCCTTCGCCAAGGACCAGGGCATGCGCATCGACCTGGTATACGCGAGCCAGGCCGTCACCGACAGGGTGACCGGGGCGTACGTGGACCGGGAGGCCCGCAAGGGCAAGGGGCCGTCCGACCACGCGCCGATAGTAGTGGACCTGGATTAGAGACCTAGCACGCGTGCGGCGTTGTCGTGCAGCACCGCGCGCATCGCGTCCGCCGGGATGTCGAGGCCCTCCAGCTCGGACAGGCACCGCTCGGGCGCGATGAACGGATAGTCGCTACCCCACAGGAACTGCCCGGACAGCCGCCCGCGCAGCTCGCGGATCACCTCGGCCGGGATGCGCCGCGGCGCCCAGCCGGAGATGTCGATGTACACGTTGGTCTTGTGCAGCGCGATGGCGATCAGGTCCATGTGCCACGGCCAGCCGAAGTGCGCGGCCACCACGGTCAGCTCCGGGTGCGCCGCGGCCACCGGGTCGAGCTTGATGGGGTGGGCCAGGTCGATCCTGATGCCCTGGCCGCCGGGCTGGCGGGCGCCGATGCCGCTGGTCCCGGTGTGGAACAGGGCCAGCAGCCCGTGCCGTTCGCAGGCCGCGAAGATCGGCCAGTACTGCGGGTCGTCCGGCGCGAACGCCTGCAGCGACGGATGGAACTTGACCCCGCGCAGCCCGAGCGCGGCGATGTTCTCCACCTCGGCCACGGCCGCCTCGCCCTTGTGCGGGTCGACCGAGCCCAGGCCGGTGAACACGTCGGGGTAGTCGCGGCAGGCGGCGGCGACGGTCTCGTTCGGCACCCGCGGCCGCCCGGTGGCCGTCTCCGCGTCCCAGGCCAGCAGGACCGCCGTCACCTCGAGCCCGCGGTACATAGCAGCCAGCTCGCCGAGCGACTGCCGCGAGACGGACGACCGGAAATAGGCCTCGGCGGCCTCGACGTACCCGGCCATGCTGCCGTCCAGCCAGTCCGGGGTGGGCAGGTGCACGTGGAAGTCGATCGCGCGCGACGGCATCGGCCTATCGTATGCCCTGGCTTTTCAGCCAGCTGGCCGCGATCGTCTTGGGCATCACCATGCACCAGGCGTCGATGAGCAGCTCGCGCAGCTCGTCCACGTCCAGCATGGCCAGCCGGGCGCGGACCCACCGGTACCGCTCGTCGCTGGGCAGCGGCATCATGAACGTCTCCGGCCGGCTGGCGACCAGCGCGGCCCGCTCTTCCTTGGGGAAAGCGAACCCCATCCGCTCCTCGTCCGGCGAGACCGAGGCGTAGACGATCTGGCCGACGCGGAACTTCACGTGGTCCCTGATCAGGTGCTCGGAGGTGCGCGGCAGCGACATCGCGATAGCCCGCACATCGTCCACGGTGGCCATAGGAAACCCTAGAGCCCCAGGACCCGTTCGGCGTTGGCGTGGAAGACCAGCTCCAGCACGGACTGATCGTAACCGAGCTCGTCCCATTCCCGCAGGATCCGCTCGTAGGGCAGGCTCGGGTGGTCGCTGCCGAACATCATCTTCTCCCGCAGCCGGCCCCTGATGTCGGTGCGCAGCGACGGCGGGAAGTACTTGGGCGCCCAGCCGGACAGCTCCCA
>Ga0207657_10005490_pt1 | contig 13243 bp, 17 predicted proteins | sample KBSC33metaG_FD_184316 | JGI IMG/M metagenome (GOLD analysis project Ga0207657, IMG submission 184316) | Corn rhizosphere microbial communities from Kellogg Biological Station, Michigan, USA - KBS C3-3 metaG (SPAdes) (version 2) | ecosystem: Host-associated > Plants > Roots > Rhizosphere > Soil ... | reverse complement strand
AGCTAATGCCAGGAGCTCCGCGGCGCGGCGGCCAGGCCGGCGGTGGCGAGCGGCGTGAGCGTCGCGACGACCGTCGCGGTGACCGCGCGGCCGAGAAGCAGCAGACCTACCTGGAGCGCGTGGTTACCATCAACCGCGTTGCCAAGGTAGTCAAGGGCGGTCGTCGGTTCAGCTTTACCGCGCTTGTCGTGGTGGGCGACGGTAACGGCATGGTTGGCGTCGGTTACGGCAAGGCCAAGGAGGTGCCGGCCGCGATCGCCAAGGGCGTTGAAGAGGCCAAGAAGCACTTCTTCCGGGTGCCGCGCATCGCCACGACCATCCCGCACACCGTCCGGGGCGAGGCGGCGGCCGGCGTGGTGCTGCTCAAGCCGGCTAGCCCGGGTACCGGCGTCATCGCCGGCGGCCCGGTCCGGGCCGTGCTCGAGTGCGCCGGGATCGGCGACGTGCTGTCGAAGTCGATGGGCTCGTCCAACTCGATCAACGTCGTGCACGCCACCGTGGCCGCACTCAAGGACCTGAGCCGTCCCGAGGAGATCGCGGCCAAGCGCGGCCTGCCGATCGAGGACGTGGCGCCGAAGGCGATGCTCGCGGCGCGTGCCGCGGCTGCGGCCAGCGCGTAACGGGAGGGGGACCCGATGACACAGCTCAAGGTGACCCAGGTCAAGTCGAAGATCGGCGGGAACAGCACGCAGCGCGGTACGTTGCGCTCGCTGGGTCTCCGTAAGATCGGCCAGTCGGTGGTCAAGCCGGATCGTCCCGAATTCCGTGGCATGATCCACACCGTCCGCCACCTGGTCCGGGTAGAGGAAGTGGACTAGCCATGCTCAAGCTGCATGACCTGCGCCCGGCGCCCGGTGCCCACAAGGAAAAGCAGCGGCTCGGCCGTGGCGAGGGCTCCAAGGGCAAGACGGCGGGCCGTGGTACCAAGGGCACGAAGGCCCGCTACCAGGTGCCCGCCGGGTTCGAGGGCGGCCAGATGCCGCTGCACCGGCGGCTGCCGAAGCTCAAGGGGTTCTCGAACGCCCAGTTCAAGACCGTTTACCAGATCGTCAACGTCGGACGGCTCGCCGAGCTGTTCCCGACTGGCGGCGAGGTCACGCCGGAGACCCTGGCGGCCAACGGCGCGGTGCGCGGTGGCGAACTCGTCAAGGTGCTCGGCGATGGCGAAGTGTCCGTGGCGCTGCGAGTTAGCGCGCACGCCGTCTCCGCGTCGGCTCGACAGAAGATCGAGGCGGCGGGCGGAACGGTCACGCTGCTCGGTTAGGCTCAGTTAGGCCACGTCAGTGGGTACTGGGTAAGCACCCAACGCTGGCTCGTCCAAGGGGAGGCCCCCGTGGACGAGCTAGCTCGTTGGGTGTACCTGCGGGTAGGATACGGAAGCCGTTTCAAACGCAGGTTCCGCCGATGAAGAGGGATCACGCATGCTGACCGCGTTCATCCGGGCGTTCCGAACGCCCGACCTGCGCAAAAAGCTGCTTTTTTCGCTAGGCATTATCGCTTTGTTCCGGTTCGGGTCGTCGCTGCCCGCTCCTGGCATCAATGAGGCGAACGTGTCGGTCTGCTCTAGGGCCGTGGCCAGCTCCGGCGCCCAGAACGTGCTGCAGATCGTCGACCTGCTCAGCGGCAACGCGCTCAAGTACATGTCGGTGTTCGCGCTCGGCATCATGCCGTACATCACCGCGAGCATCATCCTGCAGCTGCTCACCGTGGTCATCCCCCGGCTCGAGACCCTGAAGAACGAGGGTCAGGCCGGCCAGGCGAAGATCACGCAGTACACCAGGTACCTGACCATCGGCCTCGCGGTCCTCCAGTCCACCGGGTACATCGAGCTCGCCCGCAGCGGCACGCTCTTCCCCGGTTGCAACGTGCAGGTCATCCCCGACGCGTCGGTCTTCCGCATCGCGACGATGGTCATCACGATGGTCGCCGGCACCGCGGTGATCATGTGGATGGGCGAGCTCATCACCGACCGCGGCATCGGCAACGGTATGTCCGTCATGATCTTCACCCAGGTCATCGCGGTCATCCCCGGCGAGCTGCTGACGATCTTCCAGACCAAGAAGGCGTTCACCGGGATTCTCTCGGTGCTCGTGGTCTTCGTGGTCGTCGCGTTCGTGGTCTTCATGGAGCAGGCACAGCGCCGCATCCCGGTCCAGTACGCGAAGCGGATGGTGGGCCGTCGGATGTATGGCGGTACGTCCACCTACATCCCGATGAAGGTGAACCAGGCCGGCGTCATCCCGGTGATCTTCGCCTCCAGCCTGCTGTACATCCCGCAGCTCGCGATCTCGTTGTTCGGCAACCAGGCCCACCCGCAGGGCTGGGTCTCCTGGGTGCAGCGCTACCTGGAGGTCGGCAACAGTAGCGACCTCTCGACCATGTGGCTGTACCTGGGCGCGTTCTTCGTGCTGATCGTGGCCTTCACGTTCTTCTACGTGTCGATCACCTTCAATCCGACCGAAGTCGCGGACAACATGAAGAAGTACGGCGGCTTCGTCCCCGGTATCAGACCAGGACGGCCCACGGCCGAGTACCTCGGTTACGTGCTCAACCGGCTCACCACTCCCGGGTCGCTCTACCTTGGCGTGGTCGCGCTCTTCCCGCTGATCGCGCTGGCCGTGATCGGCGTGGGCAACCAGTTCCCGTTCAGCGGCGTGAGCCTGCTCATCATGGTCGGCGTTGGCCTGGATACGGTCAAGCAGATCGAGAGCCAGCTGCAGCAGCGTAACTACGAAGGCTTCCTGCGATAGTGCGCATCGTCCTTGTCGGGCCCCCCGGAGCGGGCAAGGGGACCCAGGCCCACTTCATCGCATCTCATCTGGCGATCCCGCGTATTTCGACAGGTGACATCTTCCGGTACAACGTCGCGAACAACACCGAACTGGGCGCCAGGGCCAAGGAGTTCATGGACCGCGGTGACCTCGTGCCAGACGAGGTCACCGTGGCGATGGTCCGCGACCGGCTCGCGGAAGCGGACGCGAAGGCGGGATTCCTGCTCGACGGCTTCCCGCGGAACGTGCCGCAGGCCGAGACGCTGAAGAAGATGCTCGCCGAGCTGGACACGAAGCTCACGGTCGTGCTTGAGCTGGTCGTCGACGAGGAAGAAGTCGTGCGGCGCCTTTCCGGGCGCCGCACCTGCCGGCGCTGCCAGCGGGTCTGGCACGTGCTGTACGAGCCGCCCACCGTGCCCGGCGTCTGCGACGACTGCGGCGGTGAGCTCTTCCAGCGCGACGATGACAAGGAAGAGGTCATCAGGCACCGGCTCGAGGTCTACAACTCCCAGACCTCGCCCCTGATCGCCTTCTACGCGGACGAGGGCATCCTGGTCGGCATCGACGCGACCGGGCCGGTCGAAGAGGTCACGGCCCGCGCGCTCTCCGCGCTGGGGCCGTACGTGCACTGAGCCGCGCCGGCCAGGACAGGCGTGTCTCCTTCGATGGTCGCGGCAACGCGGTGCGGTGGATACCTTTGTACGCGGAGGTCATCACATGCGGCTGCGGAAAGAACCGGGGATTCAGGTCAAATCGCCCGAGCAGATTGCCCGCATGTACGCGGCGGGCCAGGTGGTCGCCCGCACCCTCTCGGTGCTCAAGGAGGCCGTGCGGCCGGGAGTCACGACGGCGGAACTTGACGCTATCGCCGAGGGCGAGATCCGCGCGGCGGGGGCGGTGCCGTCGTTCCTCGGATACTTCGGGTATCCCGCGTCGATCTGTACTTCGGTCAATCAGCAGGTCGTGCACGGGATTCCCAGCGCTGGACAGGTGCTTCAGGCCGGGGACGTGATCTCCATCGACTGCGGCGCGATCTTGGACGGGTGGCACGGTGACTCGGCGCTGTCGGTGGGCGTCGGCGAGATCGACCCGGCCGACCAGGCGATGCTCGACGCCTGTGCGGCGTCGATGTGGGCCGGGATCGCGCAGGCGGCGCCCGGGCACCGGCTGAGCGATATCTCGCACGCCGTGGAGCAGTCGGTGCGTGCTTCCGGGGATTACGGCCTGATACGCGAATACACCGGGCACGGCATTGGTAGTGAAATGCACATGGACCCGGTTGTCAGGAACTACGGGCCGCCCGGGCAGGGACCGCGGCTGCGCGCCGGAATGGCGCTCGCGATCGAGCCGATGATCACCCGTGGCGCGCGGCATGTCGCCGAGCTCGACGACGGGTGGACGGTCGTCACCACCGACGGGTCCCGGGCGGCGCACTTCGAGCACACCGTTGCCATCACCGCTGAGGGACCGTGGGTGCTCACCGCGCGCGAAGAAGAAAAGGCACGCGAAACCGATCATCCGCAGCGAGTTCGGCTTGCTCTCCATGATTCCCCGGTTTCCGTCGCCGACGGCGAGCACGATGCCGGGTGACCCGCGGTTGCGCGCCTCGGACGCGGACCGGGAGCGGACCGCTCAGTTGCTACGCGAGCATCACGCGGTCGGACGCCTGACGGCGGAGGAGTTCAACGACCGGCTTGAGCAAGTGTTCGCGGCCAGGACGCTCGGTGAGCTTGACGAACTGCTCGCGGACCTGCCCGCGATCGACCTCTACCAGCTGCCCTCCGCGGGCATCCGTCCCCAGCGGCGCGGCGGCTCGGGCCTGCGGCTTCGCGACGACGGCGCGCTGGTGCCGTCGCTTGAGAACACCTGGGGTGGGTGGGTCACGGGCAGCGCGCTGCTGGTCGCCGTCTGGGTGGTCGTCGGCATCGTCGTCGGCGGCCTGGCCTGGGTTCCGTGGTTCGCGCTGATTATCGGCCCGTGGGCGCTGGGCCTCGTGGCTAGGTCGCGCCGGCCGTGACCCGAGGGTCGGCGACCGCGACCCGCACCGCCGCGCTGTGCTTCGCATCGGGCCCGACCGCCCGGAAGACCGCGGTCTTCGTCAACGGCGGGCTGAGCAGCCGGAAGCCGCCGCGCGGCCCGGTCACCCCGCTGGCCACCGGCTCCCAGTCGGCCGACCCGGCTAGCCGTTCGAAGAGCCGGACGGGGGCGCCCGCGGCGGGGCGGCCATGGTCGGTGACCCGGCCGCTGAGCTCGATCACCGCTCCGGCCGGCACCCGCACCCGCGACGTGGTCAGCGTGAGGAAATAGGCGTTTCCCGGCCGGGGCAAGGGCGTCGTCGACGGCGCGCCGCGGGACCGCCCGGACTTTCCACCGGGCATCGATGTGGTGACGGCCGCCGGATGGCCGGACGGCTGCTGGTTGCCGGGGACACCAAGCGGCGCGAACACGGTGTGCGCGAGGTCTTGCGCCGGGCCGGGCAGCGCGTGCGTGTACGCGGACGCGGCGACCCCGGCGGCGACGATCATGACGGCGCCGACGGCCGCCAGCCGTGGCGGCCATTTGGCGGCTGGGTGGCGAACTGACACGCGGCGTCGCCGGCCGGGTCCGTCGGCCGCGTCGCGTCGGCTGGCCGCGCGGAACGCGGTGACGGCGGTCTCGCGGCCGGTCAACTCTTCTGCGCTGCCGTCGGCCGTCAGCGCCGCGATCAGCTGATCGAGGTCAGGCTTGCGCGGGGTGCTCACTGATCCACCTCCTCGATCTGCTGAATGCGCGGATCATCGGAGAGCGCGCGCAGCCCTCGGTGCAGGGCGACGCGGACCGCGCCCGGCGACTTGCGCAGCATGCGGGCGACGGCGTCGGTGTCAAGCCCCGCGATCACGCGCAGCGCGACCACCTCGGCCTGGTCCTTGGACAGCCCGGCCACCATGGCGATGGCCTGCCGGGTGGAAAGCTCGTGGAACACTTCGTCCTCGACCGGGTTCCCTGTCGTCGTCGGCGGTGCGAGCGCGCCGGCCAGCATCTTGTCCCTGAGCCGCCTGCGGGACCGGGCGGCGTCGATGGCCCGGTGCCGTGCGATCGTGAACAGCCAGGCGCGGAACTCGTCCGCGCTGTCCTTCTTGAACTTCCGCAGGTCCCGGACCACTTGCAGCCACGTCTCGCCGGCCACGTCGTCGACGTCGTCGCAGCCGATCACCCGCAGGTACCGCAGCAGGCGCGGCTGCAGCGCCTCCCAGAGCACGAGGAAGCTGGCCTCATCGCCGGCCCTCGCCCCGATGAGCGCCTCTTCGAGCGTGGTCACGCCCGCTTCCCGCATCCGCTACCTCGAATGGCAACTCCGCCCGGACTGTCCGCGCCCGTACCTTTTGGACTACCTGGTGACCGTGACGGTGACCGGAGTGCTGTGCGACGGGGCCAGCTTGGCACCGCCGTGATAGACCAGCTCGTACTCGGCGGTGACGAGTGGCCTGACGACGAACCGCACCGCGCCCGCCTTGCGGGTCAACTGCGCCCGGACCGGCACCCACTTTTTCTGCTTGGCGTTGTACCGGTAAAGCTCGACTATCCTCCGGCCAACAGGGGCTTCGCCCGCCTTTGTCAGCTTTCCGCGAATAATGTCCTTCTCGCCGGCCGGGATCGTGGTCTTGCGCGTGGCGATGGACAGCGCGGTGCCCGTCTTCGCCGTGCTGGCGGTCAGCGCGGTGGTCTTCGCCGTGCTGGCGGCGCCGGCTGTGCTCGTCACCGCGAACGCCGTGGCCCCGGCGAACACCGCGACGGCGCCGCCGACCAGGATCCGTGTGCGAAGCTTGCGCATGGTCTGCCTCCCGGGTCGGCCCCGCGCCCCTGGCGCGCGAGGATCACATGCCAACAGCGATTAACCCCGGGGTTCCGTTACCGGTCCAGCTCAGCGGCCTGCGGTCCGCGCGGTCGGGTACCCTGAAGGGGTCGGCATACACGCGTTACCGTGCGGTCTGGCGGACTCCGTGAACGCGGGGTCTGTGGAATAGAGCGCGCGGTGTAGGTGTTATGCTGCCGGTTCGCGTTCGCGGGATGGGTGCAGTAGAATCTGCTGCGGCCCCTCGGCTGGCTTTCCGTATGACGCTGTGTAGCTCAGCAGCACGGCTGTCACGGGGGAGATGTCACGTTCAGCCCGGCGTTTCTCGTCTGGGCTGCCGCGGACAGCCGCGATACCAACCATGACTACGCAGGATGAAGCGCGGAGGATATGCCCAAGAAAGACGGCGCCATCGAGATCGAGGGCACGGTGGTCGAGACGTTGCCGAATGCCTTCTTCAGAGTGGAGCTGGACAACGGGCACAAGGTACTCGCCCACATCAGCGGGAAGATGCGGATGCACTACATCCGTATCCTGCCGGATGACCGGGTGGTCGTTGAGCTCAGTCCGTACGACCTGAGCCGCGGTCGCATCGTTTACCGGTACAAGTAAGGGCATCCTGGCCCGGGTGGGTCACCCTGGTCGCTGACCTACGGTCAGCTTCCCGGCAGCCCGCAATACCATGTGGGGGACGACCCCCACACCCCCCGATGCGCGTTTCGCGCGCTGAGTGGGGAAGCCAGGATGCAGGCCCATAGAGGAGAGTTAGCCGTGAAGGTCAAGCCGAGCGTCAAGAAGATCTGCAGCAAGTGCAGGATCATCCGTCGCCACGGCCGCGTCATGGTGATCTGCTCGGACCCCAGGCACAAGCAGCGCCAGGGGTAAGCAAGACGCTGTTCGGTGGCCTCCGGCCACCTTCCCAGACGTTTTGTATCGTGTGGGGGACGCCCCCCACACTCCCCGCTGCGGGCTATGCGCGCGGGGTCGGGCAGCCAAGACGCAGGCACCGAGATAACCGAATACATGAAGTAAACGCGCACTGCGGATGGCCTAGTGGCCATTACCCCCGGTTGGAGGCCGGGGCCCGCCTCGGGCAGGGGCGGGGAGCGGTGCGGAGGACCTCCACCACACGAAGGAGAACTGCCCGTATGGCACGTCTCTCTGGCGTCGACCTGCCGCGTGAGAAGCGGCTTGAGATCGCGCTGACCTACGTATACGGCATCGGCCGGACCCGGGCCACCGAGACACTCGCCGCGACCGGCGTGAACGGTGACACGCGGGTCCACGCGCTGTCCGAAGAGGACCTGCAGAAGCTGCGCGAGTGGATCGACGCGAACTACCAGGTCGAAGGTGACCTCCGCCGCGAGGTCGCCGCCGACATCCGGCGCAAGATCGAGATTGGCTCCTACCAGGGCATCAGGCACCGTAGGGGGCTGCCGGTGCACGGTCAGCGGACGCAGACCAACGCGCGTACCCGCAAGGGCAAGAAGAAGACCGTCGCCGGCAAGAAGAAGGCCGGGAAGAAGTAGTCGCTCAGCGACCGATCACCTCAACCAGGAGCAAGGAAGCAGATGCCGCCTCGCAAGAGCAGCCAGCAGGGCGCACAGAAGAAGGTGCGCCGCAAGGAGCGGAAGAACGTAGCTCACGGGCACGCTCACATCCGGTCTACGTTCAACAACACCATCGTCTCGATCACCGACCCGACGGGGAACGTGATCGCGTGGGCGTCCTCAGGTCAGGTTGGGTTCAAGGGCTCGCGCAAGTCGACCCCGTACGCCGCCCAGCAGGCCGCTGAGGCCGCGGCGCGCCGCGCCATGGAGCACGGCATGCGCAAGGTTGACGTCTTCGTCAAGGGGCCGGGCTCCGGCCGGGAGACCGCCATCAGGTCGCTGCAGGCGACCGGCCTTGAGGTCGGCTCCATCCAGGACGTCACCCCCGTTCCGCACAATGGCTGCCGCCCGCCCAAGCGCCGGCGCGTCTGAGGAGAGACTGAACGATGGCTCGTTACACCGGGGCGGACTGCAAGCTGTGCCGCCGTGAGAAGGTCAAGCTTTTCCTCAAGGGCGCCAAGTGCGAATCGCCGAAGTGCCCGATCGAGATCCGGCCCTACCCGCCGGGCGAGCACGGCCGCATCAGGTCGAAGGACAGCGAGTACCTGCTGCAGATCCGCGAGAAGCAGAAGGCCCGCCGCATCTACGGCGTGCTCGAGAAGCAGTTCGCGGGCTACTACAAAGAGGCGACTGGCAAGTCCGGCCGGACCGGCGAGGCCCTGCTCCAGATCCTGGAGAGCCGCCTCGACAACGTCGTGTACCGCGCCGGGTTCGGCAAGAGCCGGGACATGGCCCGCCAGCTCGTGCGGCACGGCCACATCATGGTCAACGGCCACCGGGTGGACATCCCGTCCTACCGGGTGTCCGAGAACGACGTCATCGAGGTCGCGGCCAAGTCCATGGAGCTGACCCCGATGGTCATCGCCCGCGCCGAGGCCGGCGAGCGCGCCGTCCCCGCCTGGCTTGAGGTCATGCCCGACCAGATGCGCGTCCTCGTCCACCAGCTCCCGGCCAGGGCCCAGATCGACACTCTGGTCCAGGAGCAGCTGATCGTCGAGTACTACTCGAAGTAGCTGGTTCAAGTCCCCCGGCGCCCTGTGCCGGGGGAGTTGAACATTCCGGGTATACCCCGGGCGAAAGAGCGTCATATAGCGGGCGCTCCTGACAGAAGGAAATCCAATGCTCATCGCACAGCGCCCCTCCCTTGGGGAGGAGCAGATCGGTGACTACCGGTCTAAGTTCACGATCGAGCCGCTCGAGCCAGGCTTCGGCTACACGATCGGCAACTCGCTCCGGCGCACGCTGCTGTCCTCGATTCCCGGGGCGGCGGTCACCTCGATCCGCATCGAGGGCGTGCTGCACGAGTTCACCACGGTTCCCGGGGTCAAGGAGGATGTCACCGACATCATCCTCAACCTGAAGCAGCTTGTCGTCTCCTCGGAGCACGATGAGCCGGTCGTGATGTACCTGCGCAAGCAGGGCCCCGGCGCGGTCACCGCGGCGGACATCGCGCCGCCCGCGGGTGTCGAGGTGCACAACCCCGAGCTGCACATCGCCACGCTGAACAGCAAGGGCAAGCTGGAGATGGAGCTCACGGTCGAGCGCGGCCGCGGCTACGTCTCCGCGACGCAGAACAAGCAGCCGGGCCAGGAGATCGGCCGCATCCCGGTCGACTCCATCTACTCGCCGGTGCTCCGCGTGACCTACAAGGTCGAGGCCACCCGAGTCGAGCAGCGCACCGACTTCGACCGGCTCATCCTGGACGTCGAGACCAAGCAGAGCATGCGTCCCCGTGACGCGGTGGCCAGCGCCGGCAAGACGCTGACCGAGCTGTTCGGCCTGGCCCGGGAGCTGAACATCGACGCCGAAGGCATCGACATCGGCCCGTCGCCGAGCGACGCCGCGCTGGCGCAGGACCTGGCGCTGCCGATCGAGGACCTGAACCTGACGGTCCGGTCCTACAACTGCCTCAAGCGCGAAGGCATCCACACCGTGGGCGAGCTCGTCGCCCGCAGCGAGCAGGACCTGCTCGACATCCGCAACTTCGGCGCCAAGTCGATCGAGGAAGTCAAGCAGAAGCTCGTGGACATGGGCCTGTCGCTGAAGGACTCCCCGCCCGGGTTCGACCCGAGCAGCGCCGTGGACTCGTTCACCGGCGATGAAGATGAGAGCTACGTCGAAACCGAGCAGTATTAGTCCGGGGGACGACCCCCGTACCTCCGGCTGCGCGCCCGACGGCGAAAAGCGCCATCGCAAGAGGGCGCGCGGTAGGGGTGCGGGACTCGCCGGCCCGGTGCGGAGTCTCGACGATGGATAGAGAGGGGCATCATGCCCACGCCAACCAAGGGTGCCCGGATGGGTGGCAGCCCGGCTCACCAGAAGCACATGCTGGCGAACCTGGCCGCCTCGCTCTTCGAGCACGGGAAGATCACCACGACCGAGGCCCGTGCGCGTCGGCTGCGTCCTTACGCGGAGAAGCTGATCACCTTCGCCAAGCGCGGTGACATGCACGCCCGTCGTCAGGTGCTGACCGTGGTCACCGACAAGGGCGTCGTGCACAACCTGTTCACCGAGATCGGGCCGGCGATGGCGGACCGTCCCGGTGGCTACACCAGGATCACGAAGATCGGCCACCGCAAGGGTGACGCCGCCCCCATGGCCGTGATCGAGCTGGTCCGGGAAGAGGTTGGCACGGGCACGAGCAGGCCGCGCCGCCGCACCCGTCGTCCGGCCGGTCCAGCCGCTGCCGCCACTCCGGTGGAGACGGTCGAGGAGACCACGGACGAGGCACCCGAGGTCGAGGACGCTGTGGAGACCGAGGCAGTGGACACCGAGACCCCTGAGGTCGAGGACACCGCCGAGGACACCGGCGCCGAGACCGAGGACGAGGCGGAGGCTGCGGACGACGACGCCGAGGCCAAGCCCGAGGCGTAACGCCTCCTCGCTCTCAAGAGCAAACGGGAACGGGCAGCTCACGATCGTGAGCTGCCCGTTTCTTGTTCCGGGATGGCCCTTGAGTTTGGAGGTGCGCGTTGGGCGACGACGGCTCTCTGTTGCGGGTCAGGATGGATCTCGCCTACGACGGGACCGAGTTCTCCGGGTGGGCGGCGCAGCCGGGGCGGCGGACCGTCGAGGGCGTACTGTCGGAGACGCTCGGGCATGTGCTGCGACAGCCGGAGGCGGTACGGCTGACCGTGGCCGGGCGGACCGACTCCGGGGTGCACGCACGGGGACAGGTCGCGCACGCCGATTTGCCCGCTGATGCCTGGGCCGCGCATTCTGACGCGGTGCTGCGGCGGCTCGGCCGGGCGCTGCCGCCGGACATCCGGGTCCGCTCGATCGATGTGGCGCCTGACGGGTTTAACGCGCGGTTCTCGGCGCTCTGGCGGCGGTATGCGTACCGGATTTGCGATGACCCGGCGCGGGCGGATCCGTTGCGGCGGCGGGACACGCTCTGGCATCCCCGGGTGCTCGATCTCGCGGCGATGAACGAGGCGGCCGTGCGGTTGCGCGGGGAGCATGACTTCGCGGCGTTCTGCCGCAAGCGGGAAGGGGCGACGACCGTGCGGGCGCTGCGGCGCCTGGAGTGGGAGCGTGACGCGGACGGGGTAGCCGTCGGCGGCGTGGTCGCCGACGCGTTCTGCCACAACATGGTCCGGGCGCTCGTCGGCGCGCTGCTCCCCGTGGGGGAGGGCGACCGTCCCGTGTCCTGGCCCGCCGAGGTCCTCGCCGCCGCGGTCCGTGACCCGGCGGTCCGAGTCGTGCCCGCGCACGGCCTGTCCCTGGAAGAGGTGCGCTACCCGAGCACGGACCAGTTGGCCGCCCGCGCCGCCCTCACCCGCCGCGTGCGGGAAGCGGAGCCCTCCTGATCGCTTAGGACGCGGCGGGGGTGGGCGCGGAGCCGGTGACCATGCGCTGGCTGAGGTCGATGTTCGCCGTGCCGGAAACCAGGTCGTTGCTGAACTGCTCTAGCTGGGTGTCCTGCGCCTTCGTCTTCGGGTCGGTCCCGTCGACGAACTCGGACCAGGTCAGGATCAGGTAGTGGCCCTTGAACTCCGCCTCGACGACGCCGGTGCCGTTACCGAGCTTGCTCGCGACGCCCTTTTTCGATGTCAGCGGGGCGATGAAGTCATTCTGACCGACGACCTTGCCCGCGTTGTGGGCCTGATTCGTCGTCGACAGGTTGATGACGCCGATCGTGCCCATGATCTTGTTGTCGCCCGACACGTAGCTGGCCCGCAGCACCTGCGTGCACTTGCCGGTCTTGAGCGCCTTGATCAGCGCCGAGCCGATCACCGCGTTCCCGCATGTCGTGTCCTGCTTGGTGGAGACAAGCGAGTACGAGGTCTTGTCCTTCTCGTTGGTGAACGCCGGCGGGTACAGCTCAGCCGTGGTCAGCCGAGTGGGGTCGTCGGTCGCCGCCTCGATGTGGCAGTAGGTGCCGAGCTCCTTCACGCAGGCCTGCTGCGACGGCTGCGCGCCGGACGACGGCAGAGCCCTGGAGGTGTTGGAATTGCCCGCGGGCGAGCTCGGCTTGAGCACGAAGACATAGGCCGCGGCGCCGAGGATCCCCACCGCGACGACGCCGAGCGCGGCGAGCAACAGGCGCTTGCCGCGGAGCGGGCCTGCCGCCCGCCCGCCGGAACCCTTGCCTGGACCGCGGCCGGCGCCGCCGGCGTGCGGTCCGTCGCCGTAACGGTCCTGGTAGGGGTCGCCGCCCGCGTCGTCGAAGCCGTCGAATCCGTCCCCGTAGTCGGTGTACCCGTTCGGGGCAGGGGCGGCGGACTGAGACGACGGCCCGTCGTAGCGGCCGTACACGGCCGTGGCGTAGTCGTCGCCGGCGGCGTAATCGTCGCCCGCGGGGTAGCCGCCGCTAGGGTCAAGCGCGTCGCGCCCGCCCGGTGCCTGGAAGCCGCCACTCGCGCCGGGCCCGGGGCGGCCGCCCGGGCCGTCCGGGCCATAGCCCGGATACCCCGCGGGTTCCTCGTACCGTTCCTGCTGCCTGGTCTCCGCGACGTTCTGCGAGCCGGTGCGCGTAAACGCCTGCGGGCCGGTCCCCGGCTGGCCGGGGCCCGGCGGGTAGCCGCGAA
>Ga0207657_10005489_pt1 | contig 13244 bp, 16 predicted proteins | sample KBSC33metaG_FD_184316 | JGI IMG/M metagenome (GOLD analysis project Ga0207657, IMG submission 184316) | Corn rhizosphere microbial communities from Kellogg Biological Station, Michigan, USA - KBS C3-3 metaG (SPAdes) (version 2) | ecosystem: Host-associated > Plants > Roots > Rhizosphere > Soil ... | reverse complement strand
GCTGTCGCAGAAGGTGCCGGTCACCGGCGCCGTGATCGTGACCACACCCCAGGACATCGCCTTGCTGGATGCGCGCAAGGGCTTGCGCATGTTCGAGAAGGTCGGCATCCCCATCCTGGGCATCGTGGAAAACATGAGCACGCACATTTGCTCCAATTGCGGGCATGCCGAGCCGATCTTCGGGCAAGGTGGCGGTGAGAAGATGTGCAAGGAATACGGAGTGGATTTCCTCGGCGCGCTGCCGTTGACGATGTCAATCCGAGAGCAGACGGATTCCGGCAAGCCTACCGTCGTTGCCGATCCTGAAGGAGCGATAGCGAAGATTTACAAGGAAATTGCGCGCAAGGTTGCCGTTAAAGTAGCGGAGAAGGCGAAAGATATGAGCAGCAAATTTCCCAGCATTGTGATCAAGAACGACTGAGTTTTTGGGCTAGTTGCGCTTGAGCCGTAGCTTGCAGGATCCGTTTACTCTTGTATGGGGTGTGAAGGTCGATTGTCCGCATGCGATGAATCAACCTCTCTACCCCCATCCTAACCTTCCCCCTGCAAGGGGGAAGGGATCTAGAGGCGAGAAACGCCGGTACGACTTTCACCTGATCAGGAACCGCCACCGGCCCCGGAGAGCCTGAGAGTCTGTCCCGGATGGATAAGGTCCGGATTCTGGATGTTGTTCCACCTTGCCAGATCACTGGAATTCACACCGTGATCCCGCGCGATGCTGGACAAGCTATCGCCAGCCGCCACAGTGTAACTTCCGGATGAGCCTGACGTTTCTCCGGCTGAAGCCGAGGTTCCTCCTGCAGACGAACCTGAAGTCCCGCCTCCGGATGAGGCTGCCGCTCCCTCTTCAGATGATGAACCTGAAGTCCCACTGCCAGGTGAGGCTGCAGATCCACTTTCAGGTGAACCCGAAGTCCCGCCTCCGGATGAAGCTGAAGTCCCTCCTGCAGACGAACCGGATGTCCCGCCTCCGGACGAGGCTGTAGACCCACTTTCCGGTGAACCCGAAGTCCCGCTTCCAGATGAGGCTGAAGTCCCTCCTGCAGACGAGCCTGACGTCCCGCTGCCAGGCGAGGCTGCCGATCCACTTTCAGGTGAACCCGAAGTCCCGCTTCCGGATGAGGCCGAAGTTCCTCCTGCAGACGAGCCTGATGTCCCGCTACCAGGCGAGGCTGCCGATCCACTTTCAGGTGAACCTGAAGTCCCACCTCCGGATGAAGCCGAAGTCTCACCTGAAGATGAGCCTGAAGCTGAGGTTCCGCTTCCTGATGAACTTAAAGCGTTCCTGGCGGCAGACGCTGCATCTTTGGCGGCCGACGCCGCATCTTTGGCAGCAGACGCAGCCTGATCGGCAACCGAAGGCGCCCCGGAAGCCGGAGCCTGCTGCGGACTGGTCTGCGCAACGGGAGCGGAAGGAGAAGATGATGTGGTTTGATCCGATGAAGCAGTTTGTCCCGCCGAAGATGACGGCTGAGTGGGTGGCGTGGTTGCCACCGGCGGCGACGGTTGTTGAGGCGCGGCTTGAGAAGTCGGTGCGGATTCTTCCCTTCGCTGGCAGGCAACCAGCACGGGCAGCAGCATTGTCGCAAGGATAATACGTTTCATGACTGAACTCCTTTCCTTAAGCTGAGGATCAGACGATAAACTGCGTCAGGTTTCGTTATTTATTGCAACGTATTGGTCCCCGGCGATGATGTCCTGCCATCGACTCCTCGTTGCGACCTTCCGATCACTCTTTCGGTAGTTTCTTCAATTTGCGGTGCTTGCTGCCTGGATCTGAGATACCAATTGCGTACGATCTCACCTGCCGTGTCTCTCGCACCCAACCCGAAGGCAAGGCCAAGCGCCAATGCAACTGCGCCAATGGTTGCCGTGAACAAGGTATTGACCAGCGTGGTAGCCACGCCGATCTGGTTGACTGCGACGACAATGGCAAAGGCCCACACTGCCACACTGGCAATCTTGGCGAGGAACTCTGGATTGCTCACGCCGCCTTCGGCCGCAGCACCGCGTATAACACGCGACAAGGCCGCTGCGGCGATTCCGCCGATCACCAGCGCCACCAAGGCCACGACCAGATTGGGCATCCATAGCAACAATTGCCGCAGTACATCCGATACGGCAGGCAAGCCGAGCGCATCGAATGCAACGACCAGTGCGATCAAGCGCACGAACCATTTGGCGATAGTGCCGATCATGCTCGATGCATCGGCTCTCGTTCCGGACTTGTGCACAAAGTCAGCCAAGCCGGAACGCTCTGCCAAGGCATTGAAATTCACTGCGTGCAAGAGCGCAGTCACTGCCCTTTCAAGCAATGCTGCAATGAACCATCCGACAACAAGAATGACAACAAAGCCAAGCAGTTTGGGTATCGCACCGAAAAACATCGCAAGCGCACCGGCCAACGATGCCATCAATGCTTGTCCCCAATCCGAGATTTGCGATTGCATGCTTATCCTCCAATCCAGTAAATGGGTACATCGACAAGCTACGCACGCTGCAAAAATGCAATATGCAAAGCCGTATATAACTACAAGTTAGTGGCGGGTTTTGATAGCGCGATGAATAAGAACCCGGCGTTTAAGGGAAATCAAACTGGTGAGTTGCCACAGAAAGAAGGCTGGCGCGGCGTCAATGTTGATGTAATGCGAGACCGCAGCCATGCTGGATGCCTCGTGCAGAAGCGTGATGTGGACCGTGCTGCATGACAAGTGGTTCGGCACACTCCGAATTTCAGGTTGCGTATGGGGAGCGGACTGCAAGGTTCCTTCCCCCTTGCAGGGGGAATGTTATTCCCCCCCAACCTGCCTCGCTACTTGCTCGGTTCCACTGGGCGGTTTTGTGATGGATTGCCGGAGTCGCTGCTGCTGGTCGCGGCCCTCTCGTTGCCGGATGCCGACGATTCGGTTTTCGGTTCAGGCGGCTTTTGACAGGCGGCCACAAGCAGCACCGCAAGGATGTAGCTCAACCCATATATCTTCCTCGGCTTCATAAGCATCTCCCTCAACCTATCAGGTGTGTATTTCGACCGGGCTTTGCCACTGCGGTTCGACAGCGGCACACTCGAACTAACATTTCTCCCCGGGCTCCAAATTGATCTGTGCCGCACGATGCGGCTCCTCCAACCAGACTGGAGAATGATCATGGCTCAAGACACAAATCAACCTCTTTCCGGCATGCATATTGCGATCCTGCTGACCAACGGCTTCGAGCAGGTCGAATACACCGAACCGCGCACAGCGCTCGAGCAGCATGGCGCCATTCCGAAAGTCATCTCGGTGCAGAAAAGCAAAGTGCAGGGCTTCCATCACGACACCAAGGGTGACCAGTTCGATGTCGACCTGACTTTCCAGGAAGCCGATCCCAAGGACTTCGACGCCGTGTTGCTGCCGGGCGGCGTGATCAATGGCGACCAGATTCGCATCATCCCCGAAGCGCAACGCTTCGTGCAGGCGATGGACGAAGCCGGCAAACCGATCGCGGCAATCTGTCACGGTGCCTGGCTGCTAGTATCGGCGAAACTGGTCGAAGGCCGTCGCCTGACAAGCTGGCCGACCTTGCAGGACGACATCCGCAATGCAGGCGGCAATTGGGTCGATCAGGAAGTCGTCGTCGATGGCAGCCTGGTCACCAGTCGCAAGCCGGCCGATATACCCGCCTTCAACAGCAAGATGATCGATGTGATGTTCCAGAGGTTGGCGGGCAGTGCACGCGGAACGCGCGACGAACCAGGTTTGGAAAGCGGAATCGGTATCTCCGGCTGATCAAGGCCGGCAATCATCTTGATGCCGTTCAGTGCAGAGCTGAACGGCATTTTTGTTTTTACGGAGGGAGGTAAAGAGAAATGAACCCAATATCATCAGTTCCGCGCGTGCGATAACTGGAAAGCAGTAACGCCATCGACCTGACTCAATTCGCGCGCCAGATCGCTTATCGGTGAGCCGCTGTTTTTGTCGAAGGCAACGGCGACGAAATGCCATTCCAGTTTGCTCTCGCGCATCGAAATGGAGATCGACCCGCCGGCGATTTCATACCCGCGCTTCTTTGCTGCCGCGCGCAACTTTTCTTCGCTCGGCGCAAACCCTTCCTTGAATTGCAGCGCAATCGCGATCGCCAGCCTCGACGGCAACCAAACCGCCAGCTTGGGGACACCGATCATGCAGACTGCCGACATCAGCGCCAGTAGCATGGCCGACAGGTAGAAGCCGACACCGACCAGCACACCGATCACCGACGCAGCCCAAATCGAGGCCGCCGTTGTCAGGCCGCTGATGTTCAGGCCTTCCTTCATGATCACGCCGGCACCAAGGAAACCGATGCCGGTGACGATACCTTGCACGATGCGGGTCGGATCGGCACCGAGACTGACAGCGACCTGCCCGCCGTACCAGCTATGTGGATAACCTGCTATCACCGTCAGCGCGGCAGAAGCCATGCACACCAAGCCATAAGTGCGCATGCCCGCGGCTCGACCGCGATAGGAACGCTCATAGCCGACCAGCAGGCCGAGCAGAAGCGCGCCAAACAGGCTGAAGAAGACAATCAGGTTGCTTGTCACCATGGGAGCCGACCAGAATTTGGCCAGCAACTCGGCAGAAGGCAAATCGGCGAGTAGCTTGTTCATATGCAGGACATTGTAAGCCCAGACCTGCCGTACCTACTACTGTCAGAAACAACTGCAACACTCGCCGAGCAAAGCCATTGGTCGGAAAAAGACACTTCGCAGCAAGCAGAGCAATCCCTCCCCTTGGGGACATGAGCTCCTTGCTTAGTAGGACTTCTTCACGACCTTGTCTGGCGACTGCCCCGGTCGATCGTTGACGACTTCATCCACGCCGCCAGTATTGCGCAGATCGGTGTCAACCTGTCCTTCCTGTAAATCCTTGTAGGCTTGCTTGATGTCGTCGCGCTGTGTGCTTTCCGCGAATTCGTCCGACTCGTCGCGCTCGTGCGGCAAACGCGGCGTGGGCCCCTTGCGATTCTTGGAAGTCTTGACCTGATGTTGCTTGAGTGCGGTTTTCATCCTGTCCTCCGATCTCTTCGACATGACTCTTTCGAACCAACATTGGCTCGAAGATTCCCGAGATGCAGCGCTGTTTGCCCGCCAGTTGCGCCACGGCAACGCACTCTGACGACTGCCGCCAAGCTGCGGTAGGATGACCATGTGCATTACGCCTCACTTCGCATTACTTCCAAGGAAGGAACGGTACCATGTCCTACATCGATTCCGAATTTCATCGTGACAAGGCCAAGTCCCTGCTCGCCGACGCCGAGCTGATCCACGACGAAGCCGCCGTACAGCGTGCGCTGGACAAGGTCGCCCGGCAACTCAACCAGCGCTTCGACGCAGAGGACAGTGTGGCCTTCCCGCTGGTGCTGACCGTCATGGGCGGTGCGGTGGTGTTCTCCGGCCAGTTGCTGCCGCGCCTGAAGTTTCCGCTGGAATTTGACTACATGCACGTTACCCGCTACGGCAGCAAGGATGAAGGCGGCAAGATCGAATGGAAAGTCATCCCTCGTTCCAGCGTCGAAGGCCGCACGGTGATCGTGCTGGACGACATCCTCGACGAAGGCGAGACGCTGGCGCACGTCAAGCAGCGCCTGATCGAGATGGGCGCATCCGAAGTTGTGCTGGCGGTGTTCGCCGACAAGGAGATCGGCAAGGACAAGCCGGTGAAGGCCGACTATATCGGCCTCACGTTGCCGAACAAATTTGTCGTGGGCTTCGGCATGGACGCCTACAGCTACTGGCGCAATCTGCCGGGAATCTGGGCGATCAAAACCGGCAAGCAGTCCTGATCAAGCGGCAGCTACCGCCTTATCGGGCGTTCGGCTGCCGCGCAACCTCCAACCCAACCCCAGCGCCAATCCCATCGCCAGTACGCCGAGCAGTACATACGTTGTCCGCATGCCGGCATGCTCGGCCACCCATCCGAATACCACACCGCCCAGCGGCGCCACGGTGAAAGCAATGAAGCGCGTGGTCGACGCGATCCGCCCCAATAATGCTGGCGGAGATGCGATCTGGCGGGTCGAGACAAACAGAATGCTGTACGACGTGACCGCCATGTCATAAGCAAAGACGACCGGCGCAAACAGCAACGCCGCATATTGCCCGGATGGCATCGCCGCGAACGCCAGCCATGAAACGGCAAGCAGTCCGAGCGCCGCCGGCATGAAATTTTTTTCGCCGAAGCGTGCAGCCACGGGCGCCGTGGCGAAGGAAGCGGTGAGCGCCCCCAGGCCGCCGAACATCATGAGCATGCCGAACAAGGCCGGGGTCAAGCCCAGTGTCACGGTCGAAAGCAGGACATGCAACGCGCCGTGGCCATTGAGCAGGATGTGGAAGACAGCCATGCACAAGGTCAAGAGCCGCAGCAAGGGATCGTTCCACAGCACGCGCCAGCCAGCGGTGAACTCGGCGGCCAGCGATGCAGGCTTGTCGTGCGCTTCGCGCTCGCCCGGTGCATCCGCATTCGGCAGCAGCAGAGCAATCGCGATCAGGATGCAAAGCGTATCGACCGATACCGCCCAGGCGGGCGATAAAACGCCGACCAGCCATCCGGCCAGGCCCGGACCGAGCAGCGCTGCGATGGAATCCGCACCAAAGATCAGGCTGTAGGCTTCGACCACGCGCGCCGGTTCGACCACGCGTGCCGCATACACCTGCCCGGCGGTCACGATCAGTGCGAGGCCGGTGCCGATCACCAGTTCAAGCACACAAAGCCATGCGATGGACAGACAGCCCAGCATGTATGCGGCGGGAATGGTCAGCAGTGCCATCGACAGCACCGCCTGCCCGGTAATCAGCAGACGCTTGGGCGGGATGCGGTCCGCCAGTACGCCGGCCAGCAACGAAGCAATGCCAATGGCGCCTGCATGAGCGGCGACCATGATGCCTGTCTGCAGAGGACCAGCATGCAATACAGTAATCGCCAGCAGGGGAATGAGGACCGCCGACATCCGCGCGCCGATTTCCGACACGAAGAAGTTGCACCAGAGACGCCGAAACTGCGGCTGCGCAAGCAGGGAGTGCGCGTACCGCTGCTGGAAACGCTGCAACATAATTGCCCTTCAGGATGGTTGATGGCGCGGAATTCGCCTTGTATTCGCCTTGTACTTCTTCTTCGCGCCTGTGGCGACGAAATAGATCCGCCTAACTGCGGGAATACAAGTTTGACTGTAGGGTCAACGCCCCCACCGGTCAAGCCGACGCGGGAAAAGTTGATGCCAACGCGAGACGCCGCCGCGCCGCGGCATATTCCGCCTGCAGCCGCTCGACCACTTCCGCCACCGAAGGCACATCATCCACCAGGCCCACGCCCTGCCCCGCTCCCCAGATGTCGCGCCAGGCCTTGGCCTTGGTATTGCCGCCTGAGCCGAAATTCATCTTGGTCTTGTCGGCATCGGGCAGATTATCCGGGTCGAAGCCGGCAGCGAGGATGGACTTCTTCAGATAGTTGCCGTGCACGCCGGTAAACAGGTTGGTATAGACGATGTCGGCCGCTGATGATTCGATGATCGCGTCGCGATAGGCTTGGTCGATATTCGACTCCCTGGTCGCCAGCCAGCGTGTGCCGATATAGGCGAAATCGGCTCCCATCGCTTGCGCCGCGAGAACGGCGTCGCCAGTGGCGATCGAGCCGGACAGGGCAATCGGCCCCTTGAAGAACTTGCGCACCTCGCCCACCAGCGCAAACGGCGACAGCGTGCCGGCATGGCCGCCCGCTCCTGCGGCGACCAGGATCAAGCCGTCCACGCCTGCTTCCAATGCCTTGTACGCATGACGGATCGAGATCACGTCGTGCAGCACGATGCCGCCGTAACCATGCACCGCATCCAGCATCTCCTTCGGCGGCGCACGCAAGCTGGAAATGATGATCGGAACTTCATGTTTCACGCAGACTTCGACATCATGCTGCAGACGCTCATTGGACTGGTGCACGATCTGATTCACCGCAATCGGACCCGCCTTCGCGCCGGGATTGGCTTTCTCGAAGCTTGCCAGATCCTGCCGGATTTCGGTCAGCCAGGCATCCAGCATCTCGGCCGGACGCGCATTCAGCGCGGGAAAGGAACCGACAATGCCGGCCTTGCACTGCGCCTTGACCAATTCAGGGCCGCTGGCGATGAACATCGGCGAGGCAATCACCGGCAGCTCCAGGTTTTGCAAGACGGCGGGCAAATGGGATGTACTCATGAAGCCTCCTTGGGAGGAAGCCATAGTGCCACATTTTTTACCCGCCTCCTGCATCCCGCTTATGAAGCAAAGCTTCCACGGATCCTGCTGACCGGGCTTCCTCTTACGTTGTTTTTCTCGTGATATTTGCTGATCAGACTATCCCAATCGACATGCGTGCGTCCGCCTGTGCTCGTATACTGCTTTTGCCAGTTATCGATGAATTCGATACAGGCATGATCCATATACTCCAGATCGTCGAACTCAATCACCACCTCGCGCCCGCGCTCGATGTTTTCCAACACCCCGGCTAATTTAGGCAGGGCAAGAAAAGTAGCAGAGCCTTGCAGGTGCACGATCGTCTTGCCGCTGCGGCTTTCGTGTTCGGGCCAGACCGACAAGTGAGTAAAGATGTATATCAGCTTGCTGAGCGACAGGACCAGCCCCGTCACCACTCCCGTCAGCAAATCGAACGAGAGGATGGTGGCGATGGTAATGCCATAGATCGCCACTTCGGCCTTGCCGTAATTCGCCAGCTCCTTCAACACCTTGGGATAGGCCAGCTTATATCCGGTATAGACAAGCACGGCTGCCAACGATGCGACAGGAATGTAATCAAAGGTGAACAAAAAGGCGCTGACGAACAATACCAGCCAGAGACCATGAAGAATAGTCGAGGTACGGTTTGTCGCTCCCGCCTGGACATTGGCAGTCGAGCGCACAATCACCCCCGTCATGGGAAGCGCACCGAGCATGCCACATAACGCATTCCCTACGCCTTGCGCCATCAATTCCTTGTCATAACGTGCCCGCGGGCCGGTATGCATCTTGTCGACCGCCGTCACGGACAGGAGCGACTCCGCGCTGGCAATAAACGCGAGCGAGATGACAGCCAGCAGAAGTTCGCTATCCAAGGCATTCCGGATGGTGTCCCAACCGGGCAAGCTGTATTGAAACAACGTGCTGATATGCGCCGGCTCGGCAAACAGATCGGACAGAACCTTGATATCGAGATGCCATAGATTAGCCACTGCGACCGCAAGCAATACACCTACCAGCGCGCCTGGAATTGCCCGCAGCTTTTTCGGTGCATGCTGTGTCCACAGGACAATCGCGGCAATGGTCAGCAAGCCGATCAAGGCAGCGGAAAGATTGCCGCCCTGGCCGTTCAAGGTTTCCATCAACGCATTAGGCATCCCCATCAGATTCTTGATGCCACCGCTAAGAGGAGACCGGTCAAGCATGAGATGGAATTGCGAGCCGATAATGAGGATACCGATACCTGCCAGCATGCCATGGATGACGGCGGGTGAAATAGCACGAAACCAAACCCCCAACCGCGCTGCGCCGGCAAGTACCTGGACAAGGCCGGCCAGGAAGATAATGACCGGCAGCATGCCCAATCCGAAACGCTGAAGCATATCGGCCACAAGGACCACCAGTCCGGCAGCAGGGCCGCTCACGGTTAATGGCGATCCGGAGAGTGTGCCGGCAATCATTCCCCCGACTATTCCGGTGACGATGCCTGCGGTGGGAGGCAGCCCGGATGCAATGGCAATGCCCATGCAAAGCGGCAGTGCTACCAGAAACACGACGATCGAAGCCAGGAAATTTCTACCGGGGGCGAGACGTTCAAGCCAAGACATGTGTTTCTCCTTGCTGAGATGAGGTCGGCATCTGATCGGCTTCAGTTTGCTGCAGGGCGTCGGACAAATGAAACCAGAGATATTGAGGCGGGAAGGTCACAACTCCGGTTTCCAGGTCATACACACCGCCCACCAGGCCGATACGCCGCTCTCGCAGCAACTCCTGCAGGATCTCGCTTCGCTGCAAGATGCGCTGCATCTGCAGCCCCACATTGAGCTCGCATATCTGGTCGACAAAGGCCGCGTTGCCTGAATTCCTGTTGTCTTTATGGGTGCATTCTCTCGCTACTGCCGGAGCGATGAGCGAAGTGATTTCGCCGATATGCCCACCCTTGAAGTGATCGCATGCGGCCTTCACTGCACCGCATTTGGTATGGCCCAGCACAACAACCAGGTGCGAACCTAAATAGCGGCAAGCATATTCGAGGCTGCCGATTGCCTTGTTGGAAGCGATATTTCCGGCCAAGCGAACGCTGAAGATGTCGCCAAGGCTTTGATCGAAAATAAGCTCGGTGGCAGTGCGTGAATCGCTGCAACTCAAAATAGCGGCAAAGGGATGTTGCTGATCCTTAGTGATATTCACTACCTGCAATAGATTCTTATTAATGGAAATATTGTTTTTAAATCGTTGATTACCTTCGATAAGAAAATCCAGAGCTTCAGATGGAGTGATCTTGTCGCGTTCAATAAGTGGGTGTCTGTACATTGTTTTTCCTTTTCTGATTGCTAGACAAGCCGAGGTCTTTCGCCTCAGCTAAAAATGGTGGACCAGAGGCATAGCCGCCGGGATCGAAACAACGCTAACTGCAAATTCAAATAAAGCGGCTAAAAGAATACGAAGACTGAATTACTCCATAACTCCTCCTTTGCGCCGAATCGCCATGAATGGCGCGCATGATGGTTGTGGAAAATTGGCGGAAAGACCGACCTGCGACGCATCCTTGCAAATGCGCTCAGCTCAATATCCGAGTCCGAGCATCGTCTTGGCGATGATCGGAATACGATGCAGGTTTAAGCCCGAGGGGGACGGAAAATGCCGGAAACAGGCGACATCGGTCGATGGAGAGATTCGACCGGGAAGAGTTCTGAAAAAGATTGAAGTGCTAAAGGATGGTAAAAAATACCGCAGAAATCGAGTTGCCAGGATACGTTTTCTTTTTCGGATTGGTCCTCATCCTGGTCATCCGCATCGCAAGAACGTTCCTTATCCTGGCTGTTTTTCGAGTCGTGCTTGGCGATGTTAAACAGGCTCGCAGTATCCTCTGACTTCGTCATTTGGTTGACAGGGGATGCCTGCAGCAATGGCAGAAATACTCCTTGCATAGTCAAAGAGATAGCCAACAATGCTGAAAGCAGCGATTTGAAAAAACGAGGCATGAATTACAAGCTGATGAATATCAGGACCGCCATTGTTTAAAGTCTATTGCTGAGAGTTCACTTATGAGTGCCCATGCTAAGACGAGGCATGAATTACATGTTGACGAATATCAAAGACGCCGTTGCCTAAATCCTAATGTTTTAGACTCGCGTGTGACCTTATATACCAAGAAGAGTTGCATAGACAGAGGGCAAAGAGGCTGCTGAACTTACCTAATGCAAAATTCTCAACGTGTTTGCAGTGCAACAATCGGCGCGATTCTATCACGCCCCCCAGAGACGTGTGTTTCCTTGTCTTCTCCGCGCAGCAAGCTGGGTGGCATCGCTTCGAACTTCTTCCACACGCGCCGCAATTGCCGACTGGAGCCAAACCCGGTCTGCTCGGCGACGCGCTCGATGTCGAGCCGCGATTGCATCAGCAAGTCTCGTGCGAGAGCGATGCGGATGCGGTGCAGGTAATCGACGATGCCGGTTCCCGCATGCTCACGGAAAAGCCGCGTCAAATGCCGCTCGCTGGTGCAAGCGATTTGCGCAAGCTGCCCGTTGCTCCAATCCCTGACGGGATCGGCGACGATCGCGTCTTGTACGCGATGCACAGCAGGATGCAGGTGATTGCGATGCGCGAGCCAGGGCGATAACTGCGGGTCTGTACCGGCACGCCGCATATAGATCACCATTGCTCGCGCGATCATGGCGGCGAACGCATGCCCGGCGATCTGCGCTACGAGATGCAGCGTAAGATCGATGCCGGCTGTGACACCTGCACTGGTGTAGATATTGCCGTCCTGCACAAAGATCCGGTTCTCCTGCACCTGCGCGCGCGGAGCGATGCGGCGCAAGTCGTCGCAATGACTGTGATGCGTGGTGCACTGCCGCCCATCGAGCAGACCGGCATGACCGGCCAGTATCGAACCTGAGCAGATGCACAGCAGGCGGTGATCCGGCGTCACATGCCTCTTCATCCATGCGACTACCTTCCTGGCGGCATCGCTGTCGAAATCGTCGTCACTGCCGGCGCAGCCGATCAGCATGACGATCGCCCCCTCTTCCACCCGATCCGGCAAGCCTGCAAAACCCGAAGCTTCAAGCCCGATGGACATCTCGATGCGCGGCTCGGCGCTGATATAGCGCAGGTCGAACAACGGCGGCTCGCCCTGCTTGGCCCTATGCCGGTTTGCATAGCACAGCACTTCTGCCGGGCCGGCCAGGTCCAGCGCCAGCATGTCTTTGCGCAACAGGAAGTACACGGGTATCGGTCGATCGGGAAAAGTCATGTGCTGCCTCACGGTTCCATCGGTATTCCATTTGTCTTGCGGTTGCTTCCGCCATTTGCCGGCCCGCCAGGCGCTCCACCAAATGCAGGCTCATATCGATGCCGGACGAAATGCCGCCCGAACTCACGACTTTACCGCAGTCCACCCAAGGCACATTGCGACGCACTGTCAGCGCCGGGTAGCGCTGTTCAAGATCGTCGCAATCCTCCCAGTGCGTGGTCGCATGCAGTCCGTTCAGCAAACCGGCCTCGGCGAGCAGGAAAGCGCCGGTACATATCGACGCGGTGATGTATCCGCTCGCGGCTTGCATGCGTATCCAGTCGATCACCGTCTTGTTGTCGAGCACGCCCGATACATCGCCGCCGGGCACGATCAGCACGTCGATATCGGACGAAGGAAGCAATACGCAATCCGGCAATACCTTCATGCCGCCCCGCGCACGGATCGGCCGCATTTCCGGCGCGATGAGGAAGCAGCGGAACTCCGGCTGAGATTTGAGCAAGCACGCATGCACGCGCGCTGCCGTGGAAAACACTTCATAGGGGCCGGAGAAGTCGAGGATCTCGACGTCATCAAAGACCAGGATGCCTACGCTGAGCATGATTTCTTCCTTGCAGGTGGGTTTCCTGCATGGTAGTGAAGACGCTCTCAGCCGGACAGGCACGCAAGAGACAAGATGCGGACAAATTCGGACATCGGAGCTTGCGGATGTCCGAATCTCATGTCCCCTTGCGCTGCACGCCTTGCGGCAGGTTCTGCGCCTGCTTC
>Ga0207657_10005488_pt1 | contig 13246 bp, 13 predicted proteins | sample KBSC33metaG_FD_184316 | JGI IMG/M metagenome (GOLD analysis project Ga0207657, IMG submission 184316) | Corn rhizosphere microbial communities from Kellogg Biological Station, Michigan, USA - KBS C3-3 metaG (SPAdes) (version 2) | ecosystem: Host-associated > Plants > Roots > Rhizosphere > Soil ... | reverse complement strand
CCGCTGCTCTACCAACTGAGCTAACGACCCGAAGAAGGCACGCATTATAGCGGGTGGTTTTGATTTACGCCAGAGGTAACGCGAGATTGCAGCGCCTAGGGTCTGTCTGACTGATTGAACGAAATTTTGTTTGGTTGGTCAGATGGCGATGAGCCGAACTGATCTAACTGAACAGCAATGGCGGCAGCTGGAGCCACATTTGCCGCCCAATCCACATCACGGTCATGCGTATGTCGAGCATCGACATGTGATCAATGGGATCTTGTGGCGATTGCGGACCGGCGCGCCTTGGCGCGACATTCCGCCACGCTACGGGCCTTGGCAGACCTGCTACGACAGGTTTGTACGCTGGTCGCGGAATGGCACATGGCATCGTCTGCTCAAGATCATGCAGGCGGCTGCCGATGCGTCCGGACGCATCGATTGGGATGGCGCCGCGCTTGATGCGACACACGTGAAGGCGCAACGAAGTGCCGCTGGCGCCAGGAAGACGCTCCCTGCGTCAGAAAAAAGGGGGATGTAACTGACGAGTGGCTGGGGCATTCACGTGGCGGTCTTACCAGCAAGATCCATCTTTGCGTGGATGGACATGGTTTGCCATTGTCTTTCGTCGTCACCGCCGGGCAATGCAGCGACGCAGCGAATATCGGCACGGTGCTCGATGCCATTTCCGTGCCTCGGCCAGGACGGGGGCGTCCACGCAAGCGTCCGACCTGCTTACGCGTCGATCGGGCATATGGCGCACGTCATTATCGACGAGAGATCCAGCAACGAGGGATCCGCTGCGTTTGCCCTGAACGACTCGATGCGCAGAAAAACCGGCTGCGCAAAGGTCGTCGGGGAGGATCGCCACCGCGCTTCGACGCTGAAGCGTACAAAGGGCGTAACGTCGTCGAGCGCGCCATCAACCGACTAAAAGACTTCCGCGCCGTCGCAACGCGATACGACAAACGCGGCCATAACTTCTCTACAGCTGTGCTTGTCGCAACAATTATTTTATGGCTGCTCTGAGATCAGTCAGACACGCCCTAGCGGTCAACGGATTAAAAGTCGCCGGGTCGGGATGGGGAAGCTTTATTAATCAATGACTTGCAGCGCTTGCCAAACACGATAACCAGTCACATCCAAGGGGAAGAACGGTAACTTATCAGGAGTCGCGTCACAAGTACGTCACATGGTGTCATGGGCTATACGGCATGACTGCGCCGTACTCCGGAAGCTATATGATGCCGTTCCGATGGTCAGCGGCAGGCACCCATGCCGCCGCGCGGAAGGTTCGCAAACAGATAGGCGATGAAGGGCGCGGCCAGCCCGATGCCAGGAGCAACACTGATCATGGCGATCTGGACGGCGGTGACCCCAATCGCGCTGAGGCGGTCCATCGCTGCAAAATTTAGGACACTAAGGCTAGGAACGGAGATACCGAGCATGCTTGCGACGAACCAATGAACGACGACCTCATCCGGGGCATGGCAGGAATCGAAGAAGATGGCAAACAGGAAGCTGGGTAGCAGCAAGGATGAGGTGACGAGCATGGCGACGGGTTTCCCGAATGCCGACGCCTGATAGCGGCTTCGCACGCGACGCTCGATCAGTGCGACGCCGCCGAGAATGCCGAACAGGATCAGCACGCGCGTCGGCCACACGAGACTCGTCAAGAAAGGGTAACGCTCAGTCAACGGGCCTTGAAGTTGCTCAGGCGCGGCCTGAGTGCCGTGGCATCGTCCGGATCGGCCTGGTCTAAACCGCCATCTAATACGCGCCAGACCGCGTTGCGATCGAATGCCCAGAAACCGGGATCGAGCCCGACGGAGTTCGTGCTGACGTAGAGCAGTCGAAAGCTGACGGGATCAGCCTTGCTGATCCGTTGCGCACCGAAGTATACGTGCTTGGCATCTCGCCCGAACAGCACATTGCCTCGCTCTCCACTATACCGATCGGTCTCTTTGTCGCTCCCGGGGGGCACGGGAATGGTTTCGAAACTGGCTGGGTCGGCGCCATCCAGGATTTGGTGTTCGTAGAGGACCCTGCGGCCGTCAGTGACGTAACCGGGATGGGCAGTTCGGTCCCTTGTCAGCTGGCGCATCTTCGTCGCGTCGATCGGTGGGCTTACCGTCATCACGCGTCGCCAACCGTAGAAGAGAGTTTCTCCGTCGCTGGCATAAGAACCATTCAGGTAAGGACGCAGGTGATCAAGGACAACGGGGCCTTCGACAGGCGTTGCCTCGATCCTGCCAAGCTGTGTACTGAAGTCGTCGAGGCTGTAAACGTGATCGGCAATACGACCGTAGCGCCGGGTGTTGTTGAAGGGACGTGATGCGGCTACAGCATCGTCGCAACTGGCTTGCAGTGCGCTGTCGGCGTACGACCCTGTCGCTGGGTCAAGTAGCACGACTTCGCACGCGCGCCCCGCAAGATTCTCGTCCGCACGGGACGGCAGATGCAGGCAGCTCGCGGCACCAAATACGACGAGTGCAATGGCAATCGATCTCTTCATATGTTACGTACCTTTCACTTCGAAAGTCTCGGTATCTGAGCTGGGGTCCAGTTGATTGAACCTGAAACTCAGCCAATCTTGCCGCTGAAGAAGGATATAAATATGCCGAGATAACCGGAAACGAGCACCGTTGGCACGCCTAGGAAAAGCGAGCTCAAGAAATAAACCTTCCACTGCCTGCTGGGCCGGGTTACCGCCGTGAAGAAGATTGGCGCAAAGGCCACGACGACCGGGGGCCAAACGGCCCATAGGGCTAAATTGGAGAGAAAAAGAACGGCGAACGCGAGCAGCACACACAGCAGGTGCAATGCAACAAATGCTGCTGGGTGCAAGGGCGAACTTGGACGACGCATATGATCTCCCGGCAGGTTAAGTAAACGCGGGCGCTTCCCAGTAAAGTAGCGTTGACGGGCGGGCGCGGTACGGCTGGTCCGCTGTCGACGGCGCGTTTAACGACTACAGTGAGGAAATAAGCTTCGCCCCGCAAGCCGTCAAATCGTTGTGGTACGCGTAAGGCCGACCTTCGTGTCTGGCACCAGTTCCGTCCGGCTTGATCGGGAATTTTCCCTTGCACTTTGGACAGAAAGTCATATCGTCTGCAAGCGCAGCCTCGACGCCTAGAATAACGGTTTCCGATGAAGCTGAAATGACATGTCCGCCGTGATCAGTTTTATCGTTCAAGCGGATGACGCCGCGGGCTTCGTGTTTCACGTTGGGTTCTCTCTGTACCAAAATTGATGCTATGACGGTATGTGCGTCCATCAGGGGCGGTTGGTCGAGGCTAATTGTCGCCGTTCGACCAGTCAGGACGTTTTTCTAGCGGCACATCACCTTCGTAAAAGCTTGAGATCTTTCTCGCAGTCTTGATGTCATAAAGAGTTTCGGTGCCGGCGAAATGCCTTCCTCCACAGTCGATCGCAATTTGACTGCCATTCTTCCGGAACCAATAATCTCTAATAAATGGATGACATTCTAGGGATGAGATTTTCCCACTCTGATAAATGACGAGCTCTTCCGATCCGGGCCCATCGTCGCCTTCTGCAACCCAGTTGTTCATCACTAGCCACGCTACAGTTTTATTGTCTGGTGCAATTTTCAGGGATGTAGCGTTTCTTTTTGTCGTAACTTGGATGTCCTGGTCACGGCTTGTTACGATGTGAACGTTTTTGTTTTTATCCAAGTAGGCCTTTTTTAGCGTCTCGGCATTAGCAGTTGTAATTGCTGAGTAATAGGCTAAGAGCCAGATTGCGCTGATTAGGCGCAGTCGTGGATTTTTATTTTTTCTCGTTGACATTCTAGTGATCGACCGCTTTTCTTCTTATTGATTTGAAGGTAATGGTAGCTTGATTTTGAAACGTTTCTTGCTAATGATTAGCGCCCGCTTTTTATCGTAATCATCGTCAACTAGCCGATAGGTAAACGAGCCATCTTTTTCGTGCACTAACCCATTGCTGGGATTGTCGTCTCCCTGATCTATGAACATGGATATACTTTTGAGGCAACTTTGTAGCAAAAATTGATCTCTAAGTGTTAGTTTGTGGTCGAGCATCTCGACTAACAACAGATAATCCTCATAGCCTGCGCCACAATATCCTTGCCCCATCGCACTTGGCCGAGAAGGCTCCCGAGCGAGTACAATGAAGAGTTGTGCCTCTGGCTTGCTTTCGTTTTCGATTAGTTGAATATCCTCTGCTCGTATAAAGTGTCGTGTGATAGCATTGTCGATGTTGTAGCTGATGTTTCTTTCTTTGTCCTTTGCAAGTACCTGTTGCTTCTTTACGTCGATAACAACGCGTGTACCCTGAGCGGATGGCAGGACTAGGTTATCCGCAACCGCAGTCGGCGAAATCAGCGCTGCGAGAAGAATGATCGTAGAGGTGGAGATGCTAATCGCTTTTGATATGGTCTGCATAGACAATCCCTGAGTAACGCCATAGGCTATCTTTGGTAGGTGGTTTTGAGTATTCATCTTTGTCCCGATTGTGTAATTCTTTTTCGGTTTTCCCTTTGTTCTCGGGCCTTGTGATGTCCCAACCGATATTCGCTGTCTCATTGTCATTAAGAATTTTCGGGTTTCGCACCCATTTTTTATTCTTGTCGTCCCATTCGTGATAACGCCCTGAGTTCCATCGGCACCATGTTTCCAATTCAAGTTGTTCTTCAGTGTAGCTACGTTTTCCGTTTTTTCCTCCTGCTAGATAATTTTTTGCTTCCATTCTTTTGGCTTGATATAACTTGATGCCAGTTCGAATGTTTGCTTTCCAGTCCCATACTTCCGTATATTTCGGCTTTGGGTTGGTGAGTTGTGTTAGTCCATAGCCTCCATCAAATGTGACAACTGGTTCGCGATCTGCATTGATGAACTGCTTATATGTACTTTCTTTTGCGACGATTCTGTCGAATCCGGGTACTTCCTCAAAGGTGGCGATGTAGGCTCGAATTTTATCTTCGCTTGGATTTGTTCCTAAGATGCGAACTGACCTTCGAAAAGTTTTCTCTCCGGATTTAACGGAGACAGTCAATGTTCCTCCTAGGCAGGATCCATTTAGGTCCGCCATCCAGGAGTTGGTGCCATGTATCTGCTTGCCTTTTTCACTCCACTGCTTGATCATCTTTCCTCTTTTCTTTGATTCGCGCAGTCCACTTGTCGCGGCGGCCCATTGGATATTCCATGTCCAGATGCACTCCTGATTCGCCTCCAGTTCAAGCTCGAAATTAATTTTTGGAAAATTCGCATCCTCGTCGATATGGAAAATTTCATTTTCGGCTGGCTGCTTCCAATTGCCCTCGTTCGCCTTGACGACAACTTTAACAAGAGAGCCTTTTGTCTGGTTAGTCTTGCCGCCATCCGCGATTTGCGTAGGGTTTTCCGAACCCATTTGAGAACCTCCTGGAATTAAAAGATTTCTATTGACAGCTTTTGTTCTGAGGTCGTATAAATCCTCTCGGTTAATCCTTCGGAGTTTGTCATGCCTTCCCAGCGTTGCCCGTCTTCGGCGGTTATGCGATAGCGCCGATGCGCCATTGGGGTTTCGCCGTCGCTGCCCACAAAATGGAACCGTTCGTCGAATTTTCCACGTGGCGCCCTGGGCGGTATATTGGTTGTAGGTGCAGAGTAGTTCGGATGAGGCCGTCCGCTCGGTGCCAATGTCTCGAGATTTCCCCTGAAAAGGACTGGCTTCGCGGTGAAGAACTGTACTACATCGCCAATTTCAAGCATTGAGTCTGAGCCGTGCAACCGAATTCCTTTTTTTCCTTTCAGTTCTATCCAATCTGTTTGGCTGATCAGTGAAAGTACCTTTTGTGCTATTACCTCGACATCGTCTTGTTGCGTCTGCACCGTAATATTGCCTGCCGCCGCAATCAACTTCATCCCGGCTTTCTGAACGAAGAGGCGACAGGTCTGTTTGATACTTGCAAACAGGCTTTCACCGGTCGCTATCGACAAACTACGTCCTGCCGTCATCGCCGTATGCTGGGCGCTTGAAATATGCGTTGACTGTGCCGTACTGGTTTCGATACCAGCGTGGCTTGAGAGCACAAGATGAGGTTCGGCTAGTTCCGAAAATTTTTCTGCACTGCCTGTTATCGCGCCGTTTTGTATTTGCAACGCGTTAACGACTTCATCTTGCTGCCCGCTCTCCTGCGCTTGACATTGCAAGGCCTGTGCAGCGAGCGTCTCGTGCAGGTTTTCAGCGACCTTGGCTCGCCGTATTGTTTCGCCCATGTCTGTGGCGTGGGATTGCGCTCGAGGGCGTTCCTCGGTCGTGATCAACATGCCTCTGGCCGCGCGCGCGACTCCATGCCCGTCCGTGCGCAGTTCCCACCCTTCGCCGCGCGCATCCGTCCGCCCGCGGTTGTCCTCGATCCTTGTGATGTACCCGAGCGAAAGCTGGCTGTGCAGATGATCGCTCTTGAGCTGCGCCTGGATCTGTCCATTCGTGTCGTCGAGGATCAGGTGGTTGCTGCGCCCGCCTGCCGAGTTGCCACCGCCAGGCGTCAATTCCCGGCTGCGCAGGCCGGACAGGGCCTGTTGTCCGCCGAGCTTCCACGGCGGCAGGTTGTCGCTGTTGAACACGCGGCCGATGATCATGGGATGGTCGGGGTTACCGGCGACAAACTGTATCGCCACCTCCTGGCCGACGCGGGGCAGGGCGATGAAGCCCAGGTCGTTGCCGGCCCAAACGCTGGCCACGCGGACCCAGGCCGAGCTGTTTCCATTGCCCTTGCCCTCGCGGTCCCAGTGGAACTGCACCTTCACCCGTCCATATTCGTCGGTGTGGATATCGCTGCCGGACGGCCCGACTACGATCGCGGTCTGCACCCCGGCCATCACCACGGCATGGCTGTTGAAACCGCGACCCGGCCGCCACGGGATGTCCTTGCGCATGCACGTGAACGAGCACGAGTATTCCGACTTCGCATCCCTGCCGGCCTGGTAGTTGTTGCTGGCCTCGTGGACGGCCGACAGGATCACGTATTCGCGCCGGTTGATCGATGCCCTTGGCGGTTCGTCGCGCCGGACCGGCCGGGGCGCGCCGCTGAAGTGGCCGCCCAGGCGGAAGCTGCGGCCGGGCTGCACGGTGCGGTCGTTGCCGGACGCCTCGAAGAATTGGGTGGGTGCGTCGCGTTCCTCCATGCGGCGCTTGGCGAGCTTGTCGCCGGCATCGAATGAGGCGAAGGCGTAGCCGCCCGTGTTTTCGTAGACTTCCAGTCGCGGCGCCTCCCCCTGATCGTTTTTCGAGCTGCGCGTCTGCGCCTGCGGGCGCGGCCATTTGTAGTTGAAGCCGCCGACCGTAGTGCTGCCCGGTCCGATTTGCCGCACCGGCTGCCATTCGTGGATGCCGTCCGCCTCGCCCGAACCGGCGTTGCGCCGGAACGGGATCTCGTCCGGCACCTCGACGTTCCCTCCCGGCTCGATCGGTCTCTGCATCTGCGTCATGTCGCCGATGCGCAGCGTGTGTCCGTCCGCGCGGTGTTCGTACCAGTAATGCAGGCCGAGGTCTTCCCAGCGGCGGTGCAGGTGGTTGTGGTCGGTCTCGTCGTACTGGATGGCGCAGCTGAGCGGCTCATATTGATTGTAGAGTTCCAGCTTCCAGTCGCGCTGCGGGTACTGGTTGAAGATCTCCTCGGTGATCTGGACGACCGTCCGCTCCAGGAACACGGCGCTGTTCTTGCGCAGTTTGGCGAACGCGAGCCACGGTTCCAGGACCATGCTGTACCAGGCATAGCCACCGTCGGCCTTGATCAGCCGGAACTCGGTCACGTAGCCGTTGAAGTGCCGCAAGGTCCCGTCCTCGCGCACGAGGGAGACCGTGACCATCTTGCCCATCATGTTCTTGAGCGGGATGCGCGCGTTGTCCGACAGCACCTCGACCTTGTAGCGGAAATCGCGCGACAGGCCTTCCTCGGCAACGAGCCTGTTGGCGAGCATGATGGCGTCGTCGGGTTTGTCGTCCCGTGGGAAGGAGAGCCGCAGCAGGCGGTTGTGTTGTTCACCTTCCAACGCCGCCAGTTCTCGTGTCGCACCTAGAAATACCGCTCTTCTCATTTTGCTTATCCCCTGCCGTCTTCAAGAGACCAGAATGTAGAGAAAGAAATTGCCGAGGTATTGATAAAAGTCGTTGAGGCAAGCTCTACGATGGCCGCAACAGGTAGCGGACGTCGGCTGTCTTGCCGGATACGCCGAGGCGCGCATCGAAGCCGATTCGCTTGCCGGGTTTCGCACCGCCCACGAGGTCCAGGGGCGCGACGTCTTCCGGCCTGAGCATCACGTGCGCCATGTATCGCAACCCGGGGATACCGACCAGCGTCAGCATCGCCTCCAGCGCGCGGGCACCATCGGTGCCGGGCAGGAAGCGCTCGAAGTCGGCCTTGCAGAGCGGCCCGATATGCAGCGTGACGCCGAGGTCGTGCCGCCAGGCGCGCACGCCGAGCGCCCCGCTGTGGCCAAGCGTGGCATTTTCTCCGCCCATGCGGCATTGCCGGTTGTCCGCGATATCGTCCCAGCCGCCGACGAACTGCTCGATGGCAATCGGCACGCCGAAGTAGTCCGGCAGGATGCAGGACAGGGCTGCCGCGGACATCGGCCGCTGCCGGAGCAGGCCGAGGTATAAGACCATCGCGTCGGCGCGCGGGTCGAAGTCGCCACTTTGCGTATGCGGTTGCGGGGCGGGGCGGACGCCGAGCGAGAGCAGCAGCGGACGGTATGGATCCTCGCCGTCGACATCGATGGCGTGTTCGGGGCGGTACTTGGTCCACGCCCTGAAGAAGAGGCCGATCGATCGGTCGCTGAACAGGTCCAGGCAGGCGCGGATCGATTCGTCGCGTTCGGTGTATTCGTGAGCCGCGATCCATTCCGTGTAATGCAACGGTAGCGTGCCGTTGGCGCCGAGCAGGCCCATGAAAGCCGGGGTCAACTGGATGCCTGTCACGGTGCCGGACTTCGGCGCATCCGCGGTCAGGTCGATGCTCAATGACTCGATCTCGCTGGCCGGAAAGGTGAGGGACAGGCTGTTCCGGAAGCGCAGGATGTGACGCAGCGCGCGTTCAGGGGGAACGCCTTCCCGGCGCAGCCAGATCAGCAGCAGGCGCAACGCCTGCATGAACTGGAAGCGGTAGGGCGCCGATTCCAGCCGTGCGATCACGCCAGGTACAGGTCGCCGTTGCGGGGCTGGCATCGTACGAGCTCCTTGCCTGTTTGACTGGACAGGACAACCAGTTCCGTAAAGCTGTTGATCTGCACATAAAGGCCGAGGAAGCGTTCGATCACGCGCGCGAAGAGCACCAGGCCGCTGCCGACGAAACCGTCCTCATTGACCGTGATGTGTACCTCGATGCCGTGCACGAGCGAGGCGCCGCGTTCGTTCCTGATCCACGCCGTCGTCGGCCGATGGGCAAGGCCGACGATCGCTTCGATTTGCCGCCGGGTGGCGGGCGTTCGCACGAGGTCGTAGAGGGACAGCATCTCGCGAAAGCCTTCGAGCCCTTCCTGCACGAGCGAATGGAAGTTCAGTGTCAGATGCGAGAGCAGTCTCCACTGCAGGGCCGGCGTCGCGGCGAAGCGCCGGGGCGCGGTTGGCCTGCGCACGAACTTGATGGTGGAGCCGGGCGCCCAGCCGATCGGGGGCGACAGATCGCCTTCCGGTTGGCCGTATGCGATACGGGACGGCAGGTCCCGGTTGGTGCACGTGAGTTCCGCCGACACGGTGGCCTGTTCGCTGCGGGCCGGATCGAAATCGGCGTCGACGAACGCGATCCGGTGCTCGTGGCCGGCATCATAGGTTTCGTCGCGCCGCACCACGTAGTAGTGGCCCCGCTTGTCCTTGCCCTCGCCGTGGCGGAGGGAATAAAACGGCCGGAATTCGGTCAGGGACGTGCCCTGTTCGTCCTGGCGCAGCATCTGGACGGCATCGACGGTATGGATGTCATAGGCCCAGGCGTGTTCCGCGTCGGAGAGCAGCGGATAGTCGGCCCGCTCGTGCGTGACGAGGATCGGCACGGCGGTCTGGCGAAACAGGTTTACTACCGGAGAGCAGTCAGTCAGGAGGTTTTTCGCGGACAGGGTCGACAGCAGTCCTGCCTCGTGCGAATCCGGGCGCACGTCGGCCAGGAGGAGGTGCAGCGTAAAGCGGCGGCAGTCCTGCACCAAATGCGGCACGATCTTCGCCAGGTCGATGTCGATGAAATTGAACTTCTCCGGGAAGGTGAAGTATTCGGTGAGCAGCCGGTAAGCCGGGTGCGAGCGTGGAGAAAACGGGACGAGCGCCTCGTCGTCGGCGAATCCGACAGGCGCCAGCGGCACACACGGCAGTCGCGTCCAATCGCCAGCCTCGGTCTCGACACAGGCCCCAGCGACCTGGCCTTCCACGATGTCGCGTGTGACGGCGACCACCGACGCCTCGCCGTCCAGGTAGACGCGCAAGGCCGTGTCCGTGAGCGGTGTGAAACCGGCTTGTTGGTCGGCTGCCTCGATGGCGATGTCGAGGCTGGCGCCGCAGCCTCCCGGTACGCGAATCGACGGCGGGACAGCCAGAGCCGGGGTGAAGCAGACCTGCGGCAGGCGCACCGGCAAGTGGCGGATGTCGTAACACGTCCTGAACCGGCAAGATACTTCACCGACCGGCGCGGCATGCAGTTCGGTACCGCGCGGGATGAGCGGCCCGGACTTCGCTTCGGCGGGAAGCCTGGCCTGCACGATCGCGCAGGAAGGGAATGGCCGCAGGTAGTGCGGGAACAGGGTGTCGAGGAACGACTCGGTAAACCGCGAGTATCCATCCTCGAGGGATTTGTTGACCCTGGCCGTAAGCAGCGCGGTGGCCTGGATCAGCCGTTCGGTGTGCGGGTCGCCAACGGTGCCGTGACCGATCTGGAGTTGCGAAGCCAGGCCGGGATATCGCGCCGCGAATTCCGCCGCGCGCTGGCGAAGGAGGCTCAGCTCTTGCTCGTAATGAGGAAGCAGGTCTTTCATCGATGCGTCGGGAACGTGGCCGAGAGCGTCATTATTGACAGTCGGAAAACACGCCGGTTGATTGGCCGCAAGATTTTTACGCCGGGCAGCGCGGATTATGACGATTGAGTCAGGTCATGAACCCGGAGCCGCCAGATGAAGACACCATCGAAGATCCTGTGGACGGAAGGCGTGACGCTGCGCCCGCAGCACTTCCAGCAGCAGGACCGCTACCATGAGGCGCGCCTGCACCGGATGGCGGCCGCGCTGCACCCATACGCATGGGGACTCTCGGCTGCGCCCATCTGGAACGAAGCGGCGCTGGCCAACAACATCTTGCAGGCCGAGTCCCTGTCGCTGGTGTTCCCGGACGGCGAGACCTATGACGCGCCTGGGACGGATCTTCTGCCCCAGGTGGTCGAACTGGCGGGACTGCCATCGAGCGAGCCTCACTTCACGTTCTACGCCGCGCTGCCGGCCTATCACTCCCATGGCGGGAATGTCGCCGGCTTTCGGGGACAGGACTTGGGGCAGGCGCGGTTCCGTCAGTTGGAACTGGAGACCGCTGACCAGTACACCGAGGCATTGGATTCTCGCATCGTGTACCTGGCCAAACAGGCGCGCCTTCTCTCGCACCTCGCGTCGCGAGACGGGTACCTCGCTGTCCCGGTGCTGCGAGTGCGTCGTCGCGGTGGCGGTGGATTCGAAATCGATCCGGCATTCATTGCACCTAGCATGTCGGTTGCGGCCGCGCCCGCGCTGGCGCGGCTGCTGGACGCCCTGATGCAGAAGCTGCAGGCGAAAACCGACGCGCTCTACGCCGCGCAGCGCGAGCCGAGCAAGGATGTGGTCGTGCAAGGCGGAGACATGTCGTCGTTCTGGCTGCTGCAGACGATCAGCGCAGGGTGCGCGGCGCTGCGCCACCATGCCCAGGGCCAAAGGTTTCATCCGGAGCGCCTGTTCCAGGATCTGCTCGGCCTGGCCGGCGGCTTGATGGCGTTCTCGCGCAAGGTCAGGATCAAGGATCTGCCGGCATATGACCACGAGCAGCCGGGACCTGCGTTCGCCAGGCTCGATGCCATCCTGCGCGACCTGGTCGACACGGTCGTTTCATCGAAGTACCTGGCGATCCCGCTGGTGCAGGATGCGGCGCGGCCTTCGTATTTCGAGGGCAAGCTGCCGGACACGATCGACCAGAAGACCATGCTGTGCCTCGGCGTGCGGGCCGACGTGCCGGCGCTGGAACTGGTGGCGATGGTGCCATCTCGCTTCAAGGTCGGCGCGCCGGACGATGTCGCCCGGCTGGTCGCATCCGCGCTGCCGGGCGTGGACCTGGTGCACATGCCCCAGGTGCCTGCGGCAGTGCCCATCAGGCCGAACACGTATTACTTTGCGCTCCAGGGCAAAGGACCGCTGTACGCGAACATGCTGCAGGCGCAGGCCACGTCGGTGTACGTGCCGTCCGGAGTTCGCGAGCTGTCGTTGGAGATGTTTGCAATCATGCCCTGACGCTGCTGGCGGCCAGCGCATACGCCTTCGGCCGCGGCGCCTCGTCGTTCAGCTTGTCGGCATGGACCAGGATCGGAGCGACGAAAAATCATCTACGGCATCACGTAGTCGCTGCCGTCCATGTAGTCCTCGACACGGACCAGGTTCCTCATCGTGGCGAAGCCCAGTGCCGGGGAGGTTTCGAGCCAGTCCAACAGGTCACCGACCGGGCTGCCTCCACGTCGCGCCAGTGAGCTCATCAGTCCTCCTCCACCGTGCATGTGGTGCCGTCTGCAGCCATGCTCATGCGCTCCGTCGGAAGGGCTACAGGGCCAGAAGTCCCTGCGGGATGGGAGCCCACGACCCATACCGACCACGAGGGCCGCAAGCGATGCGCGAAACGCTACGTCTGGCCGAACTGAATATCGGTGTGACTGAACGGCCGCCAGTTGGGCCGGCAACAGTTCGGCCGGGCCTGCGACCGCCGCCGAATTCACGCACGTACAAATCGCGGCGACGCTCGCCGCGGACATCACGAACCGACGCATCTGAAGGTCCCCCTCACCAAAGACTCGGCCGGGGCATCCTGTTGTATTTTCGTTAAACGTCAAGGTAATGGACAGCCGTTTGCTAGTCTTGGCCCTACGGCACCGCCTCGTGCGCGTAGCTGAGCACTCGGCTGACTCGCCATTTGCCGTCGCTCCCGAGCACCCAGACCATCGCGAATTTCGCCTTGCCGACGAGCTTTTCGGGGCCGGTGGCGCCGTGGCGTTCGTAGAAGAGGTGGTCGCCGACCTCCATCGCGCCCCAGC
>Ga0207657_10005484_pt1 | contig 13247 bp, 10 predicted proteins | sample KBSC33metaG_FD_184316 | JGI IMG/M metagenome (GOLD analysis project Ga0207657, IMG submission 184316) | Corn rhizosphere microbial communities from Kellogg Biological Station, Michigan, USA - KBS C3-3 metaG (SPAdes) (version 2) | ecosystem: Host-associated > Plants > Roots > Rhizosphere > Soil ... | reverse complement strand
CGCGCCCAGCGGATCGACGTGGAACCACGCGAACGCACCCAGCGCGAAGCCGATGACGGCCACGACGTACGTGACCGACAGCAGCCAGCGCCGCCGCGTCAGCAAGGTGATCGCGGCGAGCGAGATGGCGATCTGCTCGGCCGTCGTCGCCAGCGCCCACTGGTGGTGCGTGTGCAGCGCGTGCTCGGACTTCTCGTTCCACTCGTCCGACTGCTTGTCGAGCTTTTCCGCCTCCGCGCGGTTCTTCGTCTTGTCCGCGTCGTAGCGGGCGGCCTGGGCCTTGAAGCGTTCCTGGTCGGCGCCCGGCAGCGACGCGGCCATCTCGGCGATGTTCTGCTTGATCGACTTGGCCTGGTAGTAGTTCCAGGCGTCGGCCGCGGCCGTCTTGGCGATGGCCGCGTTGTTCTTGTACAGCGCCGCCTCGTTCTGCGTGGCGCCGCCGAGGTAGCCGAACAGCGCGCCGACGGTGGCGAGGATCGCCGTCATCACGGCGATGTTGTTGGAGAAGCTGTCGCCGCCGTGCTGGGCAGCGTGTTCGACCGCGTGATCGTGCGGTCCGTGAACGTGAAAACCGTGTCCGGACATGGGATTACCTGACTTTGTCGTAGGTGACGATGGCGTAGTCGACGCCCGCCGTCGGCGAATGCAGCGGTTCGTTCGACACGGCCGTCCACGAGGCGTGGTCGATCGCGGGGAAGAACGTGTCGCAGCGATAGACCTTGTCGATGTGCGTGACGATCAGCCGGTCCGCGACGCGCATCGCCTCCGCGAAGATCTGCGCGCCGCCGATGATGCTGGCCGAGTCGGCGCCGACGAGGGCCACGGCTTCATCGAGCGAATGGACCACGTCCACGCCTTCATGGCGCCAGTCGTTGTTGCGCGTGACGACGATGTTGCGCCGGCCCGGCAGCGGGCGGCCGATCGATTCGAAGGTCTTGCGGCCCATGATGATCGGGTGGCCCAGCGTGACGCGCTTGAAGTGCGCGAGGTCTTCCGGCAGATGCCAGGGCAGCTTGTTGTCGACGCCGATGCCGCGGTTGGCATCCATCGCGACGACGAGGGACAGGTGGGTGGCCATGCGAACCTCCTTGCTTGCTTACACGGCGACGGGCGCCTTGATGGCCGGATGCGGGTCGTAGCCGGCGATCTCGAAATCGTCGAACTGGTAGTCGAACAGCGAGTCCGGCTTGCGCTTGATGACCAGCTGGGGCAGCGGGCGTTCCGCGCGTGACAGCTGCAGCTCGACCTGTTCCATGTGGTTCGAATACAGGTGGCAGTCGCCGCCCGTCCACACGAAGTCGCCCACGTCCAGGCCGGCCTGCTGGGCCATCATGTGCGTGAGCAGCGCGTACGACGCGATGTTGAACGGGACACCGAGGAAGATGTCGGCGCTGCGCTGGTACAGCTGGCACGACAGCTTGCCGTCCGCGACGTAGAACTGGAACAGCGCGTGGCACGGGGGCAGCTTCATCTTCGGCACGTCGGCCACGTTCCACGCCGAGACGATCATCCGGCGCGAATCCGGGTTGTGCTTGATCTGGTCCATGACCTGCGAGATCTGGTCGATGTGCTCGCCGGATGGCGTGGGCCAGCTGCGCCACTGGTAGCCGTAGATGGGGCCGAGGTCGCCGTTGGCGTCGGCCCACTCGTCCCAGATCGAGACGCCGTTGTCCTTCAGGTACGCGATGTTCGTGGAGCCGGCGAGGAACCAGATCAGCTCATGGATGATCGATTTCAGGTGCAGCTTCTTCGTCGTCACCAGCGGGAACCCGTCCTGCAGGTTGAAGCGCATCTGGTGGCCGAACACGGAGCGGGTGCCGGTGCCGGTGCGGTCGGTTTTGACCGTGCCGTGCTCCAGCACATGGCGCATCAGGTCGTGGTATTGACGCATCGGTGTGGCTCGCAGTGAAAGATTGAAAACCCGCGCATTTTAACCGATTGCGGCGCGGGTCCGCATGGGGATGTTTACGCGCCGCGGCGCACGGCATCCGCCAGCAGCGCGACGGCTTCGCGCACGCGGCCGTCCGGCGCATCGAGCAGGTTGTCGCCCACGTAAAGCTCGAAGAACGAGGTGTCCGGCAGCACGCCGTGGCTGATGCGGTTGAAGGTCCAGATGCCGTGGTCGCGCGCCAGGTCGCGGCGGATTTCCAGCGCACGCTCGCGGCCCACGGGCAGGTGCACGTGGAGCATATTGGCCTGCGGCCGCGCCGGATTCACGCGCAGGTGCGGATAGTCGCGCAGCACGTCGTACAGGAACAGGGTGCGGGCGAAGCAGGCGGGCATCGCGGCCAGGCGCTGCTCGAACTGCATCGCCGCTGCCACCACGTACGGCGAACGCTGGAACACGTTGCCTCCCTGGCGCTTGAACCATTCCGCAGCTTCCGCGACGACGTCGCGGCGCCCGGCCAGCATCGCGCCACCGAGCCCGCCGATGCCCTTGTACAGCGACGTGTACACGGTGTCGAAGCCGGCCGCGATCTCGGCCACGGGACGGCCATAGCCGGCCGCCGCCTCCCACAGGCGGGCGCCGTCCATGTGCAGGTGGATGCCGCGCGCGCGGCAGTGCGCCTTGATCGCTTCCAGGTCTTCCCACGGGGACAGCTGGCCGCCGATCTCGCGCATGGGAATCTCGAGCGCGACTGCGGCCAGCCGGTCAGGGATGCCGACGACGTCCGCGGCCGACCACGGCCGATGCGGGTCGCCCGCGCGCAGCGCGTCGAAGTGGCCGAGCAGCTGGAAATTCGAACGCTCGTGGATGAAGACGTGCGCGGTCGGATGCAGCACGACGGGCGCGCGGCCGCGGGCGTCTGCGGCGAGGCGCAGCGCCGTCGCCTGGGCCATCGTGCCGCTGATGCAGAACACGGCGTCCTCCATGCCCAGCAGCTCGGCCACGCGGGCCTCGAAGCGCTGGATCAGCGCACCGTCGCCGTAGGTGTCGTGGGCGATGCCGTTCGCTTCGCACCAGGCGCCCATCGCGGCGAACATCTCGGCCGGCGTACGGGCGCGGTGGCCGGGGAGGACGGTGGTGCAGCGGGAGAGCAGGTCGGTGTCGGACAATCGGGACTCCAGGGCAGGACGGGCCGGGTGGCCCGCGCTACTCTACACCGAAGCCGGCAGGCGCGGAAGGGCGCCCGCCGCCTGCCCGTCAGTACTGCGCCAGGGCCGGCCGTGCTGCGGCCTGCTGTTGGTCCAGCTTGAACAGGCGCACGGCGCGTGCCAGGTGGTCGGCCTGTTCCTGCATGGCCTGGGCGGCGGCGCTGGCTTCCTCGACGAGCGCCGCGTTCTGCTGCGTCACCTGGTCCATTTCGCCGATCGAACGGTTGATGTGCTCGATGCCGCTGCTCTGCGCGGCGTTCGCCGTGCTGATGCGGGCCATGATCGCCGTGACCTTCTCGGCGCTGGCCAGCACTTCCGTCATCGTGGTACCCGCTTCCTGCACGATGCGGCTGCCGGCATCCACTTCTTCCGTCGACGCGACGATCAGGCCCTTGATTTCCTTCGCGGCGGCGGCGCTGCGCTGCGCGAGGTTACGCACCTCGGTCGCCACGACGGCGAAGCCACGGCCTTGTTCGCCCGCGCGTGCCGCCTCGACGGCGGCGTTCAGCGCGAGGATATTGGTCTGGAACGCGATGCCGTCGATGACGCCGATGATGTCGCCGATCTTGCCCGACGACGCCTTGATCGTGTCCATCGTCTCGATCACCTGGCGCACCATGCGGCCGCCTTCCTGCGCGACCATCGACGTGTTCACCGCGAGCTGGTTCGCTTCATGGGTATCGCCCGCGTTGCGGCGCACGGTTTCCGTCAGGTCCTGCATCGAGTTCGCCGTCGACGCGAGGTTGGCGGCCTGCTGCTCGGTGCGCGCGCACAGGTCCAGGTTGCCGCTCGAGATCTCGCCCGACGCGCCGGCGATCTGTTCGGCGCCACTGCGGACCTGCCCCACGACGGTGGACAGGCTGCTGCTGATGTTGTTCATGGCGTCGGCCAGCAGGCCGATCTCGTCGTTGCGGTCGACGTCGATGCGCACGGTCAGGTCGCCCTCGGCGATGCGCACGGCGGCATCGCGCGCCCGCACCAGCGGACGGGTGACGGTGCGCTTCATGACGGTGTGCAGGATCGCGGCGAAGACGGCCAATGCCACGAGACCGATGACGATGTAGCGGTTGCGCAGGCTGGCCGCTTCCTTCGTGATCTCGTCCTCGTACGTGCCGCCGGCGATCAGCCAGTTCCAGTCCTTGTACAGCGTGTACGCGGCGACCTTCATCCGGGGCGCCGTCTCGCCGGCTTCCGCGTTCTGCCACGGATAAGCCATCAGGCCGTGCTGCGTTTCCAGCATCTCCTTGATGAATTCGCGGCCGCTGGCATCCTTGCTTCCCAGGATGTTCTTGCCTTCCTTGACGGGATGGACGATCAGGTCGCCGTAGGTCTTGCCCTTGGTCGCATCGAGGACGAAATAGTAGCCCGTGTCGCCCACCTTCATCTTCTTGATGCGGTCGCGCAGCGCAGTGATGTTCGCGTCCACGTCGAGTCCGATGTAGAGGATGCCGATCACCTTGCCGGAAGCGTCGACGATCGGTTCGTAGTCCGTGATGAACGGCTTGCCGAACAGCTTGACGATGCCGACGTAGGGCTTGCCGGCGCGGACGGCAGCGTACGCGGGGCTCGCGTGGTCGAGGATCGTGCCGACGGCGCGGTCGCCGTTTTCCTTCTTGACGGAGGTGCTGACGCGCACGAAGTCGTCGCCGCTGGCCGCGAAGATCGTCGCGTTGCCGCCCGTCTGGCGCGTGAAGCGGTCGGGCGAGGTGAAGTCGAGGTTCAGCGGCTTGCCGGCGATTTTCAACGTGGGCACCTGCTTGTCGCCGACGGCGACCAGCGTGGCCGTGTCGAGCGTGAACTCGCCTTCGAATTGCGCGGCGAAGATGCGGCCGAAGCTGACGGCCTGGCTCTTCATCACCTTGTCGAACATCTCGACGGCGTTGACGACGCTCTGCAGTTCGGATTCGACGTTGGCGATGGCACGGGCGTGCAGCATCGACGAGGTGGTCCAGGTGATGGTGAAGACGAGGCCGGCGAGGATGACGCTGACGAGGGCGAACGTGAACGCGGTGATCTTGGTGCCCACGGTCCAGTTGGCGACGCGGAACGATTGTTTGTTCATGACGGTGCGAAGAGGGTGACGTTGGCCTATGTTACGTCAAGTATCCTCAGGGCAACAAAACTGTGACGCATTTTCGACGTGTTCATGCAACAAAAACTTGCCGCGATGGCATGAATTGCGAGGAAACCACCGACGGGGTTGTCGCCCCGCTAACTCAATGCACGACCTGGACGTTATGGAATTGCAAAGCCGCCAGGTTGGCGTAGATGCCGCCCAGCGCAACGAGCGACGCATGCGTGCCCGTTTCCACGATGCGGCCATCCTCCATCACGATGATCCGGTCGGCCCGCTGCACGGTGGCCAGGCGGTGCGCGATGATCAACGTGGTGCGGCCCACCATCGCCGCCTCCAGCGCGCGCTGCACCAGGCGTTCCGACTCCGCGTCGAGGGCGCTCGTCGCCTCGTCCAGCAGCAGCAGCGGCGGATTTTTCAGCAGCGCGCGGGCGATGGCGATGCGCTGGCGCTGGCCGCCGGACAGGCGCACGCCCCGTTCGCCCAGGTACGACTGGTAGCCTTCCGGCAGGCGTTCGATGAATTCGTGGGCGGCGGCCAGCTTCGCGGCGGCGATCACTTCCGCGTCCGTCGCGTCAAAGCGGCCGTAGCGGATGTTTTCCAGCGCGTTCGCGGAGAAGATCACCGTGTCCTGCGGGACGATGCCGATCGCGTCGCGCAGCACGTGCAGGTCGAGGTCGCGGATGTCCACGCCGTCCAGCCGGATGCTGCCCGATTGCGGATCGTAGAAGCGCAGCAGCAGCTGGAACAACGTCGTCTTGCCGGCACCGGACGGGCCCACGATGGCCACCGTCTCGCCGGGCTTCACGTCCAGGGTCACGCGGTCCAGCGCGGCCGTCTCCGGGCGCGACGGGTACGAGAACTGCACGTTCGCGAGCTGCAGCGCGGCGCCGCCCGCCGTGCGCGCGGGCAGGACCGTCGGGTGCGCCGGGTTGCGGATGTCGGACTGGACGGCGAGCAGTTCCAGCAGGCGCTCGGTGGCGCCGGCCGCGCGCTGCGCCTCGCCCATCACTTCGGACAGCGCGCCGATGGCGCCGGAGACGATCGACGCATACAGGATGAACTGGCCCAGGTCGCCGCCCGTCATCGTCCCTTCGAGCACGGCGTGCGCGCCGAGCCACAGCACGAACACGATGGCGCCGAACACGAGGGCGATCGCGAGCATCGTCAGCACGGCGCGCGCGCGGATGCGCCGCATCGCGGTCGCGAACGCACCCTCGACGGACGCGCCGAAGCGCTGCGCCTCGATTTTTTCGTGCGTGAAGGCCTGCACGGTGGGCATGGCGTTGAGGATCTCGCCGGCCATGGCCGATGCATCCGCGATGCGGTCCTGCGAATCGCGCGACAGCTTGCGCACGCGCCGGCCGAACAGCACGATCGGTACGACGACGAGCACGAGCAGGCCGAGGATGATCGACGTGAGCTTGGCGCTCGTCACGAACAGCATCGCGAGACCGCCAACGAACAGCAGGGTGTTGCGCAGCGCGAGCGAGATGCTCGTGCCGACGACGGCCTGGATCAAGGTGGTGTCCGTCGTCAGGCGCGACAGCACTTCGCCCGTGCGCGTCGTTTCGAAGAATTCCGGGCTTTGCTCCACGACGTGGCGGTAGACGGCGCTGCGGATGTCGGCCGTCACGCGCTCGCCCAGCCACGACACCGTGTAGTAGCGGGCCGCGGTCGCCACCGCGAGGATCGCGGCGACGCCGAACAGCGCGAGGAAGGTCGTGTTCACGCTGGCCGCGCTGGCGGCACCTCCGCGGTTGATCGATGCTGCGCCGAAGCCGTGGTCGATCATCTGCTTGAACGCGGCAGGGATCGCCAGGGTGGCGCCGGCCGCGACGAGCAGCGCGATGCCGGCGAACAGGAACTGGCGGCGGTACGGGCGCAGGAACGGCAGCAGGCCTTTCAATGCGGCGAGGGCGCCCTTGCGGGAGGCGGGTGCGGTGGTGGTCGTGTCGGTGGCGGTGCCGTTGCTCATGTCTTCAATCGTGGTTCGTGGTGTGCGGTTGCTCGCGTTCACAGCTTCATCGCGGCGACGTAGCCGGTCAGTTCCAGGTAGCCCCGTCCCGCGGGCTTGCCGTCGCGTTCCGCGCTGACGGCGCCTTCCCAGTACACGGCGCCCGTCGAACGGCGCGAATCGAGTTCCTGGTCGGGCTGCAGTGGTTCGATGCGCCATGCGGTCGACCCTGTCGTCAACGTCGTGGCCACCGGGTAGGCGGCGTTCGTGCGGGGCGATGTCCAGGTGCGCAGCGGTGCGAAGCGCACCTGATCGGGACCGTACTGCGTCATCTTGCCGGATCCGTCGCGCCAGGTCGCGTGGGCCCACAGTGTACTCCCATCCTTGGCGCGGATCCGGAAGGCCATCAGGGCGCCGCCGTCGTCGAGGTTGATGCCGGTCCAGTCCCAGCCGGCGGCGTTCGCATCGAGCACCTGGCTGGACCATTCGTGGTCGAGCCACGCGGCGCCCGTCACGGCTTCCTTGCGGCCGGCGCGGACGATCTCGCCGTCCACCTGCAGGTGCGGCTCGCTGTAGTAATAGCTCGCGTGGCCCGGCTGCGGGCCTTTTTGCGAATAGCCGGCCGCGCCTTGCAGCAGCAGCGGTTGCGTGGGCGAGAGGCGCAAGGTGAACGCGAACTCGCCGGACCGCACGACGACGAGGTAGCGGCCGTCCGGCTCGCGGCGCATGCGCCAGTCGTCCAGCTTCACGTCCGTCGTTCCCGTGTCGGCGTAGGCCAGGCCGAAGCCGGCGCGGGCGCTTCTCTGGTCGTGCACGAGGTGGCCCAGTGCCGGGTCGGACAGCGCCGCGTGGCCGATGATCAGCTGCTTCGGTGCGAACGCGCTCGGATTCGCGGGGTCCGTCTCCGTGCGGCTGCGGAAGAACGTGACCTGGAAACCGAGCGGCTTGCCGTCCGGCGTGCGCAGCCAGCCGGTCGCGTACCACCATTCCGTGCGGTAGTCGGGATGCGCGCCATAGTCGGCAGGGAAGGCCAAGGTGCGGCCCGGCGTGACGGCCGCGAACACGGGCGGCGCCGCGTGCGCGCACGCGGCCGCGAGCCACAGGATCAGGATGCGGAGCATCATCATCACCAGTCCTCCCGCACGGCGCGCACCGGCCCGCCGGACAGTGCGTAGCGGCCCGACACGAGCGCCGTCGCGACGGACGCCGCCACGAGCACGCCCGCCACGCTGCCGATCAGCGGCCATGGCAGGTGCAGCTGCATCGTCCAGTGGAACGATTGCGGATTGACGACGTAGACGAGGATCAGGCTGATGACGAGGCCCAGCACGAACCCCGTCAGCACGCCCAGCGTGGTGAGAGCGCCCCCTTCGACGGCCAGGATGCCCAGCACCTGCCGGCGCGTGACGCCCACGTGGCGCAGCATGCCGAATTCCTTGGCGCGCGCGAGCGTCTGCGCGGAAAACGTCGCGGCCACGCCGGACAGGCCGATGCCGATGGCGATCGCTTCCAGCAGATAGGTGACGGCGAAACTGCGGTCGAAGATCCGCAAGCTCATGGCGCGGATGTCGCCCGGGCGTGCCATCTGCAGCGCGGCGCCGAACGGCAGGCGGCGCAACGCGCCTTCGATGCGGGCAGCATCGGCGCCGGGCGCGGCCCACAGGGCGGCGTCGGTGACGGTGGTATCGCCCGTCAGCGCGCGGTAGTCGGCCAGTTGCACGACGATGGAGCCCGTCTGGTTCGCGTAGTCGCGCCAAACGCCGGCGACGAAGAACGGCTCCGGCCGGCCGCCCAGCGGCAAGGTCAGCATTTGGCCCGGGTGGACGTGGTACAGGTCCGTCATCGCTTCCGATACCCACACGGGCCGGCGGCCCGCGGGTACGGGCACGGCGTCCCCCACGAGGGCGAGCATGCGCCCGGGATCGGCGGCATCGAGGTCGCGTGCGACGAGGACGACGTTCGGCCGCGACGGGTCGATCGACAGCGGGCGCGTACGGAGGAACGCGCTGCGCGCGACGCCGGCCACGCCCGCGATCGCGGCCTGCTCCTGCGGACCAAATCCTCCCGTGTTGCCGCCCGCGCTGCTGCGCACATACAGGTCGGCGGGGAGGATGTGCAGGATCCAGTCGTCGACGGACACGCGGAAACTGGCGACCATGATGCCCATCGCGACCATCAGGCTGAAGCTGGCGAGCACGCCGCCGAGGGCGATCGAGGCCTGGCCCGGCGCGTTCGCCAGGCGCGCCAAGGTCAGTGCCAGTACGGGCGCACGTTCGCCGCGCCGGCGCAGCACGCGGTCGAGCAGCCGGAACGCGGACGCCGCCAGCCGCGGCATCAGGCCGATGCCGCCCACGAGCAGCAACGCCACGGCGAGGTAGCCGAACAGCGGCAGTCCAAGCACGGGCGGCGCGAACGCGCACGCGGCGGCGAGCGCGAGGCAGACGACAGCAGGCCAGACCCGATTCAGCCGCGCGAGCGCCGTCTCGTCGTTGCCGGATTTGAGCGCGATGGCGGGCCGGGCTCGCGCCGCCTCGAGCGCCGGGGCCGCGCAGCCCAGCAGGGCGACGGAGAGGCCCAGGCCGAAGTAGACGAGGGCGGCACCCGGCGCAAATGCGACGTGCGGCTTCACGCCGGGGAAGTAGCCGGCACCGAGGTCGCCGCCGAACAGCGCGAGCGCCGCGGCCGCGAGCGCATAGCCGCCCGCGATGCCGAGCAGCGCACCGAGCACGCCGAGGATCGCGCCCTCCGCCAGCACCTGGCGCAGCAGGGCGCGCCGGGGCAGGCCCAGCACGCGCAGCAATGCGAACTGGCTGCGCCGGCGCAGCACGGACAGCGCCTGCGTCGAGAACACCAGGAACGCGCCCGTGAACAGCGCGACGAGCGCGAGCACCGTCAGGTTGACGCGGTACGCGCGACTGAGATTATTGCTGCGGCTTTCCTGGTTGGCGTCGCCCGGTGTGCCCACGTTGAAGCGGCCGGGATAATCGCGCTCCAGTTGCGCCGCCAGCGCCCGTTCGAACGCGGCGCGGTCGACGCCGTCGCGCAGTTTCAGGTCGATGCGCGACAGCTTGCCGACGAGATGAAAACGCCATTGCAGCGCGCCGATGTCCATCACGCCGAGGCGCTGGCCGCTGCGCGCGCGCAGGATCGCCCCCGCCACGCGCAGGTGCAGGTCGCGCGTGCCCGCGCGCACGGCGAGCGTGTCGCCCCGCGCCTTGCCCAGCCAGGCCTGCGCGGCCGGCGACAGGAACACGGCGTCGTCGGCGAGGACGTCGTATGGGTGCGCGGCGTCGGGCACGCCCATCAGGTCGGGTGCAATGTAGCCGGCGCGGAAGGCATCGATGCCGACGATCTTCAGAACCCCTTGGCCATCGGCACGTGCCGCGTCGATCTCCAGCACGGGCGACGCGACGGCGACGCCTTCGTGCCGGGCGAGGTGCGGATAGACGTCTTCGTCGAACAGCGCCTCGCGGCCCGTCACCTGCACGTCGGCCTGGCCGGACAGGCTGTGCACGGCCGCATTGAATTCGTTGAACGCCGCCGCGTTGATCAGGTGGATGGCAAAGCCCATCGCCACGCCGACGGCAATGGCGACGACGGCCAGCACGGCGCGCATCGGGTGCGCGCGCCATTCGCCGAACAGGAGCCAGCGTGCAAGCTGGCTCACGCCGGACATTCCACCGCCAGCGCCGCCGTCGCCCGTTGCATCCGCCGCTGCGCGGCTGTCTTAGCGCGGCCCGTCAGGCGGGCCGCGTCTTCCTCGGCCCACTGCCGGCGCAGCTGCAGGCGTGCGCACTGCTTGCGGTGCGTGGCTGCCGCGCGGGCCCGGCGGGCGTCCGCGCGGTCGCTGCGCTGCTCTTCTTTTTCGCGCGCGATGCGCAGTTTTTCGAGTTCCAGCAAGGTGCGGGCATCGCGGGTCGCCACCGTCTCCGCGCCTTCGGGGCGGATGCCGGCCGGCGGCGGCAGCACGGCCGATTTGCCCTGTGCGCAGGGGCGGTCCGCGTAAATCGTCTTGCCGTCCTGCGTGCATTTGTAGACGGGGTCGGCGAGGGCGTTGGTCAGCAGGCAGGCGGCGAGGACGGGAAGCAGGCGCGTCATGATCGGGTCCGGGTCAAAGGATTTTACCGGGGTTCATGATGCCCAGCGGGTCGAGCGCGGCCTTGACCGCACGCATCAGCTGCAGCTCGACGGGCGACTTGTAGCGCGGCAGCTCGTCCCGCTTCAGCGCGCCGACGCCGTGTTCGGCGGAGATCGATCCGCCGTGTGCCGCCGCGCTGTCGTGCACGATGCGGTTGATGGGGCCTTGCTCGGCGAGGAAGTCGTCGTGGCGGATGCCGTCCGGCGGCGCCACGTTGTAGTGCAGGTTGCCGTCGCCCAGGTGGCCGAAGCAGACGACCTGCACGCCCGGGTAATCCGCTTCCAGCTGGGCGTCCGTCGTCTCGATGAAGTCGGCGATGCGCGAGATGGGGACGGAGATATCGTGCTTGATGTTCTTGCCCGCGGCCGCCTGCGCGAGCGGGATGTGCTCGCGGATGGCCCACAGCGCGCGCGACTGTGCGATCGACGTCGCGACGACGGCGTCGCGCGCGAGGCCGTCCTCCAGCGCCCGCTCGATGGCGCGCTCCAGCAGGGCGACGCCGTGTGCCTCGGATTCGTGGCTCGACAACTCCAGCAGCGCATACTGCGGATAGCGCTCCGGGAACGGCCGCGGCAGGTCGGGGAAGTGGCTGGCGACGAGGCGCAGGCTGACGTCGCTCATCAACTCGTAGCCCGTCAGCGTGGGGCCGCATTCGGCCTCCACGAGCTTCAGCAGCGCCAGCGCGTCGCGCGGACTGGCCAGCGCGACGAGCGCCGTGATCGCCGCCTTCGGCTGCGGGAACAGCTTCAGCACGGCGGCCGTGATGACGCCCAGTGTGCCCTCGGCGCCCACGTACAGGTCGCGCAGGTCGTAACCCGTGTTGTCCTTGCGCAGGCCGCGCAGCGCATCCCACACGTCGCCCTGCGCCGTCACGACTTCGAGGCCGAGGCACAGTTCTCTCGTATTCCCGTAGCGCAGCACGCCCGTGCCGCCCGCATTGGTCGACAGGTTGCCGCCGATGGTACAGCTGCCTTCGGCCGCCAGCGACAGCGGAAACAGCAGGCCGTGTTCCGCGGCCGCCTGCTGGACGTCGTGCAGGATGCAGCCGGCGTCCACCGTCATCGTGCGGTTGAACGGATCGATGGCGCGGATGCGGTTCAGGCGGCGCAGCGACAGCACGACGGCATCGCCCGTCGCATCCGGGACGCTGCCCAGCACGAGGCCCGTGCGGCCGCCTTGCGGGACGATCGGCACGGCCAGTTCGGCGCACAGGCGCACGACGGCGGCGACTTCCGCCGTGTTCGCCGGACGCACGACGGCGCGGGCGCGTCCCGTGAAACGGCCGCGCCAGTCGGTCAGGTAGGGCGCGGTGTCGCGGTCGTCGACGAGGAGGTGGGCCGCGCCGACGATCGCGCCGCAGCGTTCCAGGAAGCCATCAGTCATGCGGGACTTTGACCTTGTCGAGCAATTCCTTCGCCAGCTTCTGCGCCTGCTTCTTGTACGGCCGCAGGTACAGCAGCGCGCACAGGAAGTACGCGACGACGAGCAAGGTCTCGCCCAGCGCCATCATGCGCGACAGTTCCGTGCGGTCGCTCCACGCGCGCACGATGCCTTCGACGAAGTAGATCAGGATCACCATCGACGACCATTGCAGCGTGTACAGGTCGCGCTTGAGGACACCACGCAGCGGCAGCAGCAGCGGCAAGGCCTTCAATGCGAGCAGCGAGCCGCCCGGATGCAGCGGCGCCACGACGATTTCCCAGGCCAGCAGCCACGCGAACAGCAGGACCAGACTGGTCACCGCGCCCGTATGAAACACCCTTAGCACTTGCATTACTTAATCCGTCCCCTGCAGTTTGCGGGCCGCGAGCGCGAGGCGCCGGCCGAGCGCGATCGCGAGCCGCTTCTCGTCTTCGGACACCGGGCGGTTGCCGTCCACGCCCGACCAGTGGGTCGCGCCGTAGGGACTGCCGCCGCTGGCGGTGGTCATCAGTTCCGGCTCGGTGTAGGGCAGGCCCATCACCATCATGCCGTGGTGCAGC
>Ga0207657_10005483_pt1 | contig 13248 bp, 9 predicted proteins | sample KBSC33metaG_FD_184316 | JGI IMG/M metagenome (GOLD analysis project Ga0207657, IMG submission 184316) | Corn rhizosphere microbial communities from Kellogg Biological Station, Michigan, USA - KBS C3-3 metaG (SPAdes) (version 2) | ecosystem: Host-associated > Plants > Roots > Rhizosphere > Soil ... | reverse complement strand
CATCTCCCCACCGGCGAGACGCAGCGCCTCCGCCTGCGTCCAGTCGGTGACGAGCCTGCCCCCGCGCAACAGGCGCGATCGCATAGCCGTGTCGAGCTCGATCGTCAGTGTTCCGTCGGTCAGAAGCGCGCTCGGCGCGGTCGCCGCGAAGACCCGAGCTGGCGCGCCCGGCAACGCGATCGCGGCCGCACCCGCCATCATGCGCGCGACGAGCGCGCGGCGAGTGAGGCTGCAAGGCGGCATAATCGGCTCCTCTCAGCCGGCGTGAGGCGCCGGTCGGAAAAAGCTTGCACGAACCGCAATCGCCGCGCAAATAAAAAACGAAACATAAGCGAGCGATTTGTTTCGTTTTGAATAGGGGCGATTTATGCGTCTGGCGTCGAGCGCCTTACTGGTAGCGGCATCCGTGATGATGGTCGGCGCGGCGCGCGCTGCTGCTCCGCTTTATGGCGAGGCCGATTTTGACAGGATCGCTAAGTTCGACGCGCATTTCCACGCCAACCGTTTCGATGCGGCGGCACTCGCCATGGCGAAGCGGGACCGGATCGAGATCCTCTCGATCAACGTCGATTATCCGGATTTTCCACCGCTTCCGTTGCAAGCGCGGATCGCCAGCGAGATGCGGGCCGCGGACCCTGCCGTTTTCCACTATGCGACGACCTTCTCGATGGACGGTTTTGGCACGCCGGGCTGGAGCGAGCGCGCCATCAAGGCGCTCGACGCCGCCTTTGCGCGCGGCGCGATCGCGGTGAAGGTGTGGAAGAATATCGGCATGGTCGCGAAGGACGCGAGCGGTAGGCGCGTGTTCCTCGACGATCCCCGCTTCGACGCCGTCATGGCGCATCTCGAAGCGCGCGGCATCCCGCTCATCGCCCATCAGGCGGAACCGAAGAATTGCTGGTTGCCGCTCGACCAGATGACGACGGAGAACGATCGCAGCTATTTCCGCGAACATCCCGAATATTACATGTACCTGCATCCCGAGGAACCGAGCTACGAGGCGCTGATGGCTGCGCGTGACCATTTCGTCGCGCGGCATCCGAAGCTTGCCTTCGACGGCGCGCATATGGCGAGCCTGGAATGGAGCGTGGACGAGTTGGCGCGCTTCTTCGATCGTTACCCCAACACGGTTGTTGATCTCGCCGCGCGGCTCTCCAATCTGCAGGTCCAGTCGAACGCCGATATCGCCAAGGTGCGCGCCTTCTTCATCAAATATCAGGACCGCATTCTTTACGGCACCGACCTCACGGACAGTCCGCCCGATCCCAAGGCACGCGCGCAGAACCCGCCGGCGACAGACGACTTCCCAGCGGAAGCGGACAAGACCTGGCGCGCCGACTGGCGGTATCTCGCCACGCCGCTCAGCCAGCCGGTCGCGGCGATCGGCGCCGACGCCAAGGGGCTGGCATTGCCGAAAACAGTCATCGACAAGATCTACTGGGCGAATGCGCGCCGCTTTTTCAAGCTGCCACACTGACCCTTTCGGGCTTTCCCCGAAGCCCTCTCAGGCGCGATGGATTCGAAAGCCGTACCGGTCGCTTGCGGCGTCGATCTCCCGCGCCAACGGGGTGTTGGTTACGAGATCGTCGATTTCGCCTACGCTTATGATGCGGTGAAGGCAGACGCGTCCGAATTTCGATCCATCCGCGACCGCGATGATCTGCCCCGCGGCCTGCACCATCTTGCGATTGAGCAACGCCTCGGGCTCGAAATGCGTGGTGATCCCGCGTTCGATGTCGAAACCGTCTACGCCAAGAAAGAGCTTGTCGACGTGCAGATCGTCCAGAGCTCCCTCCGTCTGCGCTCCGTAGAACGCATGATTGCGCCGCCTTAACGTACCGCCAAGCATCACGACGGTCAGTCGCTCCTTGGTCGCGAGCACGGACAGAATATCCAGATCGTTGGTCAGGACAGTGACGTCGTCGAGATCGGGAAGGTGCCGCGCTATCTGCAGCGTCGTGGTGCCGGAATCGAGCACTACTGAATCGCCTGGCATGACCATGGCGGCGGCAAGCGCGCCAATCCGCGCCTTCTCGTCAGTATTGGTCGCGCGCTTCGCCTCGATCGGTGGCTCGGCGGCCAAGTTCACCGCATCGGCGGAGATGGCGCCGCCGTAGGACCGTTCCGCGATACCGCGCTTGGCAAGGAAATGAAGATCCTTGCGGATTGTCTGCATCGACACGCCGAACCTTTCGGCCAGCGGCGCTACCTGCACACTGCCCCGTTCGCGAACGAGGACGCTAATCTGCTGACGTCGTTCACTGGTATCGCGGATCGCTGGCACTAAAGGGTCCCTCCGCCGCGCTGTTTATCAGCCGGTGACCCGTTTCACAACGCTCGCTTAAAGTTTCGTTTCTTTTCTATTTGACAGTCTTGTGACTCACAGGATAGCAAAGTCGCAATATATCGCGCCGACGCGAGGGCGATCGGTCGAAGTTGCAAAAAGGGGAAAGTGCGATGGCTCGACGGGCGGCATGGCGACGGAACGTGCTTACGGGGGCGAGCGCCTCGGCGCTACTGATCGCGAGCCAGGCGGCGGCACAGACAACCGACTCGGCCACGCCGCCGCCCACCTCCGCCACCATTCAGTCCGGCCAGCCGCCGGCCGGCGATCTTGATTCATCTGGTGTGCAGGCGCCGGACGCCGGCGACATCGTCATACGCGGCGTACGCGGCAGCCTGTTGCGATCGATCGACACGAAGCGCGACGCCAGTACCATCCTTGATGCCATCTCCGCCGAAGAGCTTGGCAAGTTCCCGAACCGCAACGTCGCGGAGGCGCTCGCCAATATTTCCGGCGTGACGGTCGGTCGCGACGGTCGCGGCGAGGGCCGCAACATCACCGTGCGCGGCCTTGGCCAAAATTTCGCCATCACGACGCTCAACGGCCGCATTCTGCCGACCGACGGCCCCGATCGCTCTTTTGCCTTCGACGTGCTGCCGTCGGAAGTCATTGCGGGCGCGGAGATACAGAAGGCGGTCCAGGCCTCGCAGCTGGAGGGCAGCATCGGCGGCAACATCGATCTGCGCACGGCGCGACCCTTCGATCACAAGGGATTCCACGCGGCGGGATCGATCGAAGGCCAATATAACGATTTTGCCGAAAAGGGCGGCTACAAGGCAAGCGGCGTGATCAGCACGACCTTCGCCAACGATACGATGGGTATCCTGGTCTCGGGCAGCTACGGCAAGTACAAGTTCCGGACCGACAATCTCGGCGAATATTCCAGCACCGATACATTTGACGTTACCGGCACGGGCGCGGGCCGCACTGTCGGCCCCGTTGCCAACCACGGCGTCATCATCCCTTATTTCTACAGCGTCGGCTACGTGCTCGGCGAGCGCACGCGCTGGGGCGGGTCGGCCGCCTATCAATGGAAACCCAACGACCGGCTCGAAATCCGGCTCGATGGCATCTACAGTAATTACACCGATCTCGAGCACAATTACCGCGCTTCGGTCGGCCTTACGCCGTTCGACGACGACGGCAATCTGCGCTGGGACATGAGCGGTTTGACGGTCGATGCGAACAAGGTCGTGACCGGCGTCACGGTTCAGCCGGCCACGATCGATCTCCTGACGACCGACGAGCCACGCAATTCAATAACCTATCAATTCGGTGGCCATGTCGATTGGAAACCGCTCGACGATCTGAAGTTCGCGGTGGACGCCTACTACGGCAAGGCGACCAACAAGACCGGCGGCCAGAATCGCTTCGTGGTCGGTGGCATCCCGAATTCCAGGGCAGTCTTCAAAACCCGCGACGGCGGCCTCCCCGACCTGGAACTGACGATCCCGAACGCGGACGGCAGCGTCACCAACCGCACGCTCGACCAGGCCACCAACGACGATGTGTTCGTGCACTATATCGGCATTCAGGGCACGAACATTGCCGATCAGACCAAGGGCGCCAAGGTCGATACCGAGTATAGTGTCGATCGCGGCTTCTTGCGCTCGATCTCCTTTGGCGGCTCGTACACGGATCGCAAAAAGACTGTAGATACCATCGACAATCAGTTCACGACTTCGTGCAACTTTTGCGGCTATCCCAACACATTCGGCTCCTTCGGCGCGGACGTCGTACGGCCGCCGCTCGAGAGCAATATCCTGTCGAAGCTGCAGGGCAACTTTCCCCGCAACATCCCGTCCTTCGACATCAACACCTATCTGAATTCGCTCTCAAAGATCGAGAACAACCCGAATGCGCTCAATCCGGCCACGGGCGAGCCCTATCCGACGGGATATTCGACGCAGATCGTCCAGTATAATCCGCTGGCGTCCTATCGCGTCTCGGAACGAACCTGGGGCGGCTATGCCCAATTCAACTTGGGCGGCGAACGCTGGAAGGCCGACATCGGCGCGCGTTATGTTCGCAGCAGCGTCTCTTCCCTCGGCTTCGGAGCGACAGTAAAAAGCTATGTCGTCTTCGGCGCGGGATCGGCCACGGTCGTCTTCAACCCGGTCCAGCCCATCACCGGCGGCGGCAATTACAATCGCCTGCTGCCGTCGGCGAACTTCTCCTACGACATCACCGACGGCCTGCGGCTGCGCCTCGCCGCCTCGCAGGCAATCTCGCGCCCGACCTTCGGACAATTGTCGTCCGCAAAGGACTATTCGGCGGCGCAATCCAACACGCCGGTCGTCACCGATTCCGGCAATCCCAACCTGAAGCCTGTTTCTGCCGACCAGGCCGACATCTCGCTCGAATATAATCCCAGCCGCCGGCTCGCGCTATCGGCCGCGGCCTTCTACAAGCATATTACGGGCTTCGTCACCACTGCGGCGGTACAATATAAGCTTGTGCCGACCGATCAGCCGCCGGGCGCGCCGACCAGCTTCGACTTCACCGAACTGACCTACGTCAACGGCGATAGCGCGAAAGTTTACGGGTTGGAGGTCAGTGGCCAGTATTTCCTCGACAACGGTTTCGGGTTCCAGGCGAATGCCACGTACAACCACTCGCGTGCCAGCCGCGCAGGGCGCCCGACGACCAATCTCGAGGATGCCGTGCCATTCTCCGCGAATGCCAAGATTTTCTACGAGAAGCATGGCATAGCGGCATCCGTATCATACCAGTATCAGTCCCGCTTCGTATCCTCGCAATTCAGCTATATCGACTATCTCGCGATCAAGCAGCGTCCGTATCATGAACTTGCGGGCAGCATCGCCTATGACATAACCAAGCACCTGACGATCTACGCGCAAGGCTCCAACCTGCTTGGTTCAGCGACGCGGCGCTATTCGACTTACAGGAACGTGCCGGCTTTCTACGAATATACTGGGCGCGCCTTCTTCTTCGGTATTCGCGGCCGCCTGTAGGGCGCGGCGGTGGACCGGCGCACCTTCCTGGCCGGCGGCGCCCTGGGCGCCACGGCGGCGCAGGCATCGCTGCGCGAACACAATTGGCGAGGATTCGACTGGGGCGGCCGGCCGGCGATGCCCGACCGCCTGTATCAGGGGCCGTTCCCGCAATACGGCGCCGGCGCGGTGATCCCCGGCAGTGAGGTCGTAATGGTCACCACTCCCTCACGGGACGTGGTTTCAAATTACGGCATGGGGCTGACCGTCTACGTCTCCGGTGATACCGGCCCGCCACGCATCTCGGGCCAGACGCTCGCGCAGTCGATCGAGGATCTGGTCGCGCTGCCGTTCGTCCAGAAGGTCTATCTGCGCCCCAATTGGCGCGAGGTGCAGCACCGGCGCGGACGACTGGACTTCCCGGACTGGTGGCACATCACCTTCGATGCGGCACGGCGTCACAAGAAGCGCGTCGGCTTTCGGATCATGCTCGAAAACCCTGATTTTGCAGAGCCGGGCATGCCGGCCTTCCTGATGGAGAAGGTGCCCTATCTGCGTTTGAAAGGAACCTGGAAGGGCGACCCGAAAGAGGTGCGCCACCGCAAGCTTCACGCCATGCCGCAATACGATCATCCTGCCTATCAGGCCGCTTTCGAGGAGCTCAACGCCCTGCTCGCATCGGATCTGAACGGTCATGCCGACATCGAATATATGGATACGATGATGTTCGGTTTCTGGGGCGAAGGACACACTTGGCCTTTTGAGGGCAACGTCTTCCTGAACGATGCCGTGGCCGAACAAACCTGGCTGCGTATGCTGGCGGTGCAGCGGAAACATTGGAATCGTACGCCGCTCGTCACCAACACCCAGCCCGATTTCAACCGCGTCGGCAATGCTGCGATGCTTGAGCAGACCGTGCGCGGCGGCGACTGGATACGAAGCGACACGATCTTTATCGAGAACACACAGATCGAGGCGCTAAGCAACCGCCCGCCCTGGTGCGCCGCCGTCAGCGAAGTCGGCATGACGCGCGGGGATCCGGACGTGATCGACCTCGATGAAGGCGTAACGCTAAACGAGCGGATAATTGCGCATGTGCTCGCAGTCGGCGCTAATTACTGGTCAGTGTGGAACTGGCATGACGAGGCTGCGGCGCACGTGCTGAGCTACTACGACCGCTTCCCCGCGCCGATCGAGGAAGCGGCGCGGCGGATCGGCTATCGCGTGTACCCATCATTCATCTGGGCTTTCGATCAGGGCGGCACGGCGGGGCTCGTGATCGGGCTTGCGAATGACGGCGTGGCGGCTCCGCCAGGCATCGTGCGCCTCACCGTCGCCACGCCAGCGGGCGAAGCGTTGTCGAGCGGCTCGCTCGACGCAGGGCTGCCGACGCCGACGGGCATTCAACAGGCACTGATGAAGCTACCGGCCGGAACGCAATGGGAAGGCCTATGCCTGCACGCATCACTGCTCGTAAAGGGTGTCGAGCATCCGCTTCGCTGGGCATGCCGTCAGCAGCTACGCGAAGACGGATCGCTGGTCCTGAGGCGCAATGTTCGGACCTGATACTCTGGAAGGGTTCCTTCCAACGAAGAAGGACACCATATCATTACTCAACCAGAAATGTGAGCTCTTAAAACCATTTATCATCGCATGACGCGAGTTCGATAAACGCGGTTCCGGATCAGGACAGCTCGGATTGGAAATTTGGCCGCGGTAGGAGCGGACCGCAAGTCTCCTAAGGCCGCTCTATAGCGATGAAAGTCATCGCTATCGGCGTGTCGTTCAATTTATCCGGTGACACGCCCCCTGCCCCGCCAATGGCTGGCACGCGAGGGGCCGGGAACTGCAGCCCGAACAGATCTGAGCAAATCAAATACGCCTTTGCAATCGATTGCTGTGAAGGTAAAGCTCTGGTCAGAAGCAGCGACGATGATCAGCGCCGCGAGGGAGGGAAGGACGATGCGGCGGCGGACAATAGAGCAGCGTGGCGGCTCGATCGCGCTGAAAGGCCTCGTCTTCCTGATGTTCGCCATGTTCGCGATGACGACCGACTCCGTCGGCACCGTGATTCCGGAGGTCATCCGCGAGTTCAATCTCGGCCTGACCGCGGGCGGATCGTTTCAATATGCGACCATGTCCGGGATCGGGGTCGCCGCGATCGCGCTTGGTTTCCTGGCGGACCGCATCGGGCGCAAGATCACCATCCTCGTCGGCCTTTGCTTGTTCGGCGTCGGTTCGGCCCTGTTCGCGGCCGGGCATGCTTTCCCCCTGTTCGTGGTGCTCCTGTTCGTGTCGGGTCTCGGGATCGGCATCTTCAAGGCAGGGGCGCTGGCCTTGATCGGCGATCTTTCGCGCTCCACGCATGAGCATGCGCGGACGATGAATCTGGTCGAAGGATTTTTCGGCGTGGGTGCGATCGTCGGACCGGCCGTGGTGACCTTCGCGGTCAATCACGGCGCGAGCTGGAAATGGGTCTATTTCGTCGCGGCGATGCTCTGTTTCCTGCTGGTCGTGAATTCGGCCCTTTTCAAATTCCCTGCGCCGATCGTGAACCGCGATGTGCCGGCGCGTCCGAGCGAGGCTCTGCGGCTGGCGGGCGATCCCGCGGCAGTCTTCTTCGGCGCGGCGCTGATGCTGTATGTCGGCGCCGAGGCGGCGATCTACGTCTGGACCCCAACCTACCTTGCGGCCTATCGCGGCCCATGGCCGCTGCTCGCGGCCTATGCCGTTTCCATTTTCTTTCTGCTCCGTGCCTTCGGCCGGTTCCTCGGCGTCTGGCTTCTGTCGCGCTGGAACTGGTCGACCGTGCTTGCGATCAGCAGCAGCGCGGTGGCGCTGCTGTTTTGGGCCGCGGTGCTCGGCGGCCGTCCGGTGGCGGTGTTCGCCTTGCCGGCGACGGGACTCTTCATGTCGGTGCTCTATCCGACCATCAACTCGACCGGCATCTCTTGTCATGACAAGGGGCGTCACGGTTCGATCGCGGGCCTGTTGCTGTTTCTGACATGCGTCAGCGCCGTCGCCGCGCCCTTGCTCATGGGCACGATCGGCGATGGCTTCGGCGATATTGCTTATAGTATTGTGGTGGGGGCGGTGCTCGCCGCGCTTCTGGCCGGCCTGTGCTTGTGGAATGCCGTCCGGGCCCCGTTCGCGGGGCGGCTCGCCGCCCGTAATCTCGACGATTATGGTGCGCCGGGCGTCGCATGACGATTTGTCGGACACTTGATCCTTCCGAGTTGCGCGACCATTAGTCTAGCGATGCACAATATGCCCGCCGATCGTCCGGTATTCGCGCGAAGGACATGCCGTTGGCGAAGAAGATAAGGACGATTTACGATCTCGCCGAGTTGGCCGGCGTATCGCCCGCGACAGTGTCGCGATCGCTTGCCGGCAAGGGCATGGTCAGTGCCGATACCGCGGAGCGGATCCGGAAATTGGCGCAGAAGCACGGTTTTCGGCCAAGCTCCTTTGCCCGCAATCTCCGCATTCGTCGCCGTGGCGCGATCGGCGTTGTTATTCCGCTCGGCCACGAGCGCGCCCAGCATATCTCCGATCCCTTCTTCATGACGATGATCGGCTGTCTGGCCGATGAGCTAACCGAGCGCGATTTCGAGCTGATCCTGTCGCGGGTCGTGCCCGACCGCGACGATTGGCTCGAGACGATGATTGAATCCGATCGGGTCGACGGCATCATCATCATCGGTCAGTCGGACCAGTTGCCGACGCTGGATGCGGCCGCGCAGCATTATCTGCCGATGGTGGTATGGGGCGCCTTCAGCCAGGGCCAGGCGCATTGTTCGGTCGGCACCGACAATTTCCTCGGCGGAAAACTGGCGACGCTCCACCTGATTGCGCAGGGTTGCCGCCGGATCGCCTTCTTCGGCAATGCCGACGCGATCGAGATCCGCCACCGTCTGGAAGGCTCCCGCGCGGCTATCGCCGAGCAGAAGGGGACGGCCGAACTGATCGAAATCCCGACCCACCTGGCGACCGAGCTCAGCTCGGCGGAAATCGCGCAATTTCTTGCGGAAACCGATCAGCTGCCCGACGGAATATTCGCGGCCTCGGATGTGATTGCGCTGTCGGCGCTGCAGGCGCTTGGCCGCCGCGGAATCAACGTGCCGCGCGACGTCAAGGTGGTGGGTTTCGACGATCTCCCGATCGCGCGCAGTTCGATGCCCGCTCTGACGACCGTGCGTCAGGACATAGTGATGGGGGCGAGCCACCTTGTCGACTGCCTGCTGAAGCGGATCGACGGCAAGCAGACCGGATCGGTCGTGCTCAATCCGGAGCTGGTCATCCGCGAATCCGCCTGACGCGGAGCGTCTTTCGTTGGTATCGCCCTGCTGAATAGGGCGGGCACGCAAAATCCGGGCCGCGGCTTAACGTGTCACGCTGCCCCAACTGAGTGCGTATCGTAATCGATTGCTGCCTTTTGCGCCAATGCTGCAGGTTTATGTCACGTAAGATGATAAGCAGACGGCGGATTTCCACGCAATCCGGATGGAAAAATGTATTACAATCGATTGTAATACTCATTGACCCGGCATAGAGGGAGGCGAACGAAGGGGAGGGGCCGTTGGTCTGCCGCAGTTTGCCCATGTTGAAGTCACCCCTGGCGACAGGCCTTGCCGGCCGGACGCGGGTTTCGCGTTGAGCGGCGATACCCCGGCGGCGGAAGCGTCGCCTGCCGGCCATGTCGTGCCGGGCCGGTGGACCGCGGACAGCCTGCGCGGGCTACAGACACAAAGCCCTGATTCGCTGCCCTTGTTGTCACAGGCCGATTTCGCGCGCGTCGCCGACGACCTCGATATCTGGGACGCCTGGCCCGTCCAGACCCGCGGGGGCGATCCCGCGCCGCTTGCGACGGGTGAAACGCTGTGGATGGCACTCGCCGCGCCGCGATTCGACGATCCCGACGAACGCCACAGCCATGCCCGCATCCATCTCATCCTCCGCTCGGACGCAGGCTGGCGCGACCTGGGACCGGCCATGCCCGACGGCTTTTCGCCGGGAAGCCGGGAATGGTCGGGTTCCGCCGTGCTGTCGGACGATAAGCGGACGGTTACCCTGTACTTTACGGCGACCGGGCGGCGCGGCGAGCCTGCGCTGACATTCGAACAACGCCTGTTCAGCGCACGCGCAACGCTGACGCGGTCGGCGGACGGCTGGGCGCTGCGCGATTGGCGCGACCTTCGGGAAATCGTGATGCGCGATCCCGATTATTACATGGACAGCATGAACGGCAGCGGGAAGGTCGGGGCGATCAAGGCGTTCCGTGATCCGGCTTATTTTCAGGATCCCGCCGATGGGCGGCACTATCTTTTCTTCGCCGCGTCCCTGGCCAATTCCTTGTCGCCCTATAATGGCGCGGTCGGTCTCGCGACGACCGAAGACCCTGAGACGGTTCCATGGCGGATCCTGCCGCCGATCCTCAGTGCGGACGGACTCAACAATGAGCTCGAACGGCCGCATGCAATCCATCAGGCGGGGCGCTATTATCTATTCTGGTCGACCCAAAGCCATGTGTTCAATCCCGATGGGCCCAGCGGTCCCAACGGGCTTTACGGAATGACGTCGACACATCTCGGCGGCGGATGGACACCGCTGAATGATACGGGCCTTGTGCTTGCCAATCCGGCGGAATCGCCGCGCCAGGCCTATAGCTGGCTGGTCATGCCCGATCTTCAGGTGACGAGCTTCGTCGACGATTGGGGCGACAAGCAGGCAGGCGATCAGCCGCGGCGCTTCGGCGCCACCTTCGCGCCGATGATCAGGTTGCGGCTTGAGGGCACGCGCGCCGGCCTGGCGCGCTGATATGGCCTTGCCGCGCCGCCTCGGCGGGATCGAACTTGGCGGGACCAAGGCGATTGCGATCCTCGCGGAAGCGGGACGGATCGTCGAATCGAGGACGATCCCGACCAGCGCCCCCGAACCGACGCTGGAGGCGCTTAACCGCCAGCTTGCCGAGTGGCATGCGCAGGTTCCGCTGGCGGCGCTAGGTATTGCCGCGTTCGGCCCGCTTCAACTCGACCGCGCAAAGCCCGATTTCGGCACGATGCTCGCGACCCCCAAGTCCGGATGGTCAGGCGCCAAGGTCGCCGCCCTGATCGTTGGCGATCTCGATTGTCCCTGGCTGATCGACACCGACGTCAACGGCGCCGCGCTGGCGGAATATCGAAGTGGGGCAGGGCAGGGTTACGGATCGATCTGTTATATCACGATCGGAACCGGTCTCGGCGGTGGGCTACTGATCGACGGCAAGCCGGTCCATGGTGTCATGCATCCGGAGATCGGTCATCTCCGCCTGCGCCGGGCGCCGGGCGATATGTTCGCCGGCGTCTGCCCTTTCCACGCCGATTGCATCGAAGGACTGGTGAGCGGACCGGCATTGACCGCGCGCTTTGGGTGCGATGCGGCGATGGTACCCGATTGGGACGCGCGCTGGGCTTATGTCGCCTCCGACATCGCGGCGTTGTGCGGCGCCATTCTCCTGACGACGTCGGCGCAGCGGATCCTGTTCGGGGGCAGCGTAATGGTACGCCGCACCTTCCTGTTGCCGCTCGTGCACACGCTGGTGGTGCAGGCGCTCGGCTCCTATCTGCCCTTCCTGACCCAGCAGACCGCGCAGGACATGATCCGCATCGCGGGCCTCGGATCGGAGGCCGGCCCGCTCGGAGCCATTGCGCTCGCCTCCGCCGCCCTGGAATAAGGCAGGCGCCGGATCATTGAAGCGGCCCGGTACCCGAAGTCAGCGGGAGAGATGGCTGTCGAAAAACTGGGCCATGATGTCATAGGCCTCACGCGATTCAGGCAGTTCGGAATTGTAGAAGAAGCCGTGGAACATGCCGTCCCAGCCGTAAAAGGCGGTGTCGACGCCGGCCTTCGCCAATTTATTGTGCGAATTGAGCGCCGCGCTGAACTCGAACGATCGCGTTCCGGAAATGAACAGCGTTGCCGGAAATCTGGCCAGCATCGCCGGCGAATTGAGCGGATAAACCACCGGGTCGTCGTCCCTGACCTCGCTCAGATAGACGAAACCCGGCCCCTGCGAGCGTGGCGCCCGGGGCGGTGGTGTTGGCGATGCGGGCCGGGATGCGCCCAGCAGCGCCATCCCGAGCACCGCGGAATCCCCCGCCGCGATTTTGCCCAGCGATGCGCAGAAGATGCCGATCGCCCCCGGATTGGGCAAGTCATGCGTCTGGAACCAGGCGATCGACTCCGCCGTCAACATGCCGCCGGCCGAACAGCCATAGAGGCCCACCCGTTTCGCATCATAGCGTTTGAGGATTTCGCGATAGACCGCGGCGACGTCCTCGCTGGCTGCCGGATACCGATATTCCGGCCCCATGCGATAGTCGACCGAGATCACCTTGATCTTCATCACCGCCGCAAGCGGGACCGATTCGACCAAAGATGCGCTCCGCCCGCCGGTGGTGAAGCCACCGCCGTGCAGGTTGATGAGGACGCGATCGTGGTTCTCCGGCGCGATCCCCCCGGCGGGCACGACCACATCGGTCACGATCCCGCCGATCTTCTCCTCGGTGATCCGTACCGCATACCGCCTGAGCATCGGATCAAGGAAGACCCGCATGATCTTGTCTTGACGCGCGCGCTCGGCGCGGATGTCCGGCAGCGGCGGCCCCGCGCCGAACGGCTTGTCGACGATGAGGTGGCGCAGATACGCCGCGCCGTCCGGGCTGAGCAGATCCGATATCGGAAGCTGCACGCCGTTCACCATGACCGTCCCGTCCGGGCGCGGCGATAGAGCCGCTGTTGGGGCCGGTTCCGCCGCTCCGCTGGGCTCAATTGCGAGAATAAGCGCGGCCGAGACGAGCAGGCGCCCCAGTCGCCGTACCGCGAATCTCACCCATGGCTCGTCGGCGAGGGTTCGCAGGGTACGGGCATCGGCGCTCACGGTCGTCACCGGCGCGGCCTCCCTTTCTCAAC
>Ga0207657_10005482_pt1 | contig 13248 bp, 17 predicted proteins | sample KBSC33metaG_FD_184316 | JGI IMG/M metagenome (GOLD analysis project Ga0207657, IMG submission 184316) | Corn rhizosphere microbial communities from Kellogg Biological Station, Michigan, USA - KBS C3-3 metaG (SPAdes) (version 2) | ecosystem: Host-associated > Plants > Roots > Rhizosphere > Soil ... | reverse complement strand
GCCCCCGGTCTCGCACGAACTGATCTACACCAACCACGCCAGGGGATTTGCGCTTTGCACCATGCGCTCGATGCACCGCAGCCGCTATTACGTGCAATGTCCGCTCGACGATCACATCGACCAGTGGCCGGACCAGAGGTTCTGGGATGAACTGAAGCGCCGGCTGGATCAGAAGGCGGTCGACAACCTCGTCACCGGGCCTTCGATCGAAAAGAGCATCGCGCCGCTGCGCAGTTTCGTCGCCGAGCCGATGCGGTTCGGGCGGATGTTCCTGGCCGGCGACGCCGCGCACATCGTGCCGCCGACCGGCGCCAAGGGGCTCAACCTCGCCGCCAGCGACGTGCATTTTCTCGCCCAGGCCTTCCGCGAATATTACGGCGAGAAATCCTCCGCCGGGATCGACGGCTATTCCGCAAAGGCGCTGGCGCGGGTCTGGAAGGCGGTGCGCTTCTCCTGGTGGATGACCTCGATGATGCACCGGTTTCCCGACACCGAAGGGTTTGGCGGGCGAATTCAATTGGCCGAGCTGGACTATCTCGTCAGCTCGAAGGCTGCGACGACGTCGCTGTCGGAAAATTATGTGGGATTGCCGTATTAGATCGTCATTGCGAGGAGCGAAGCGACGAAGCAATCCACTCTGTCATGTCTCACGCTCTGGATTGCTTCGCTTCGCTCGCAATGACGGAGAAAGCATATGCTCACTTTGTATTTCGCGCCGGGCTCGAGTTCGTTTGCCGTGCACATCGCGCTGCACGAGATCGGCGTCCCCTTCGAAGGCAAGCCGATGCCCCGAGATCCCGTTTTAAACTTTGTATGCGGTGCATTTTGCACCGCGATCGCGTTCAATGGCGGTTGGAGTCACTGTTGAGTGCACGCATGACCGCCATCGATATCCCCGAAGGTTTCGAACGCCAGTCCCGGCGTAGTCCGCTCACCGATCCGTGGGAGCCGATCTATACGAAGCAAACGCCTGATGCGATCATCCTCGGACTTCGGCTCGCCACCCCGCATACCAACGCGCGCGGATTCGTCCATGGCGGCTTGATCGCAGCACTGGCCGACAAGGCCATGGGGCACAGCTGCGGCCACAAGATGCGCGGCGTCTATTCGCTGGTGACGGTCAGCATGTCGATCGACTTCATCAGCAGCGCCCAGATCGGGCAATGGCTCACGGTCGAGACCGACGTCATCAAGACCGGCGGCACGCTTTGCTTTGCGCAATGCTTCGTCACCGCCGACGGCGTCGCCATCGCGCGCGCCAACGCGACATTCCGGGTGGTGAAGAAGAAGGGATAGCCGCTCAATTCGAGGCGCGCGCATCCGCTTCCATCGTCATGCCCCGCGAAGGCGGGGCATCCAGTAGTCCACGGCATTTATGAGAATCGAGACGTCGGCGTTTGCTGGATCACCCGCTTTCGCGGGTGATGACGGCGAATTTTGTGGAACGCGCTTCCTCAGATGTGCAATTGCACATCGGGGAATAACGATGATAGAGTTAAGGCCCGCCAAAATGCCAGTCGCTGAGTTCGATCACCAGATCGACAAAAGTCCGCACCTTCGCCGACAACAGCCGCGACGTTGGATAGACGACGTGGATCGGCAATGGCGGCTGCTCGAATTTTTCCAGCACGATTCCGAGTCGGCCGGCCTTGATCGCCTCCGCCGCCTGATAGGCCAGCACCCGGGTCAGGCCGCCACCCTGCTCGGCATACTGGATCGCGGCGTCGGCGCTGTTGGTGGTAAAGCGCGGCGCGCACGCCACGCGAACCTCGCGGCCATCTTCGACAAAGCGCCAGTCCGGCGACACCGTCGTGGCGCCGAACTGGATCGTGTCATGCGATGCGATCGCCTCCGGCGTGTCAGGCTCGCCGCGCCGTTTCAGATAGTCCGATGAGGCGACCACGATGCGCCGCATCTCGCCGACATGGCGCGCCACGAGGGAGGAATCGGCGAGGTGGCCGATCCTGATGGCGAGATCGACGCCCTCTTCCACCAGATTGATCATGCGATCCGATAGCCGCAGTTCGCCCAACACCTCGGGATACCGCAACAGGTACGCCGACATCACGGGACTGACATGGAGGCGTCCGAATCCGATCGGCGCCGAGACTACCAGTCGTCCGTTCGGCCGCGTGCGTTCGCCCTCGACCGAGCCTTCGGCTTCCTCAACGTCGGCGAGAATGCGCCTGACACGCTCCAGATAGCGCGAACCGACGTCGGTCAGCGCGACCTGCCGTGTGGTCCGCTGTAATAGCCGCGCGCCGAGATGATCCTCCAGCGCCGCAATCAGTCGGGTCACGCCCGAGGGCGACAACCCCAGTTTGCGCGCCGCCGGTGCAAAACCCTGGAGGTCAGCCACCGCGACAAAGGCCTGCATGGCGTCGATGCGATCCATGCTATTATTTCATATATTGCAACGATGAAGTGTCAATCCAGAAGATTGTTCAAATTTAGAAAGAGCCCATGTTAGGGAGAAGCTTCGCTAGCCCGGGACGAATTTCCAAGGATTCTCCGATGTCGGACACCAACAGCTATTCCAGCGACGTCGCGTTCACCCCGGCGGTGAAGGCGGTTCAGGCCCGCAAGGGATCGCGTGATGCTTATGCCCACGTCGAACAACGCGGCGGCTGGCGCACAGACATCGACGAGGATCTGTCGGCGTTTCTCGCGGCCCAGGACGGCATGTTCCTTGCGACCGCCAGCGCGGGCGGCCAACCCTATATCCAGCACCGCGGCGGGCCGAAGGGCTTCATCAAGGTTCTGGACAAAAACACGCTGGCATTCGCCGATTACAGCGGCAACCGGCAATACATCACGCAAGGAAACCTCTCCGAAAACCCCAAGGCCAATATCTTCGTGATGGATTACGCGCATCGCCGCCGCGTGAAAATCTGGGGCGAGGCGCGTGCCGTGGATGACGATCCGGCGCTGACGAAATCGCTGATGCCGCAAGGCTACAAGGCGCGGCCCGAACAGGTCATCCTGTTCAGGGTTTCCGCGTGGGACACCAACTGCCCGCAGCACATCCCGCAAAAGTTCGACGCCGCCGATGTGGCGGCAGCGCTGGCCGCGCGCGACGCGCGCATCGCGGAACTGGAGACGGAACTGGCGGCAGTGAAGGGCGAGGCATCATCCTCTGACGGGCGGACCATCTGAGGACGAAACAATCGTCGTCCCAGCGAAAGCGGGACGACCCGCCCATTGAACCTTAGGCCGCCTCTCGCAGCGATGCCCAGGCAAAGTCTGGATAATATTGAAGCATCATCCGGTCGACATAGGCTGTGAGGTTCTGGAATTGTTCAGCCCGCTCCCGCAATAGCGACACGAAGAACGGCGTCAGGATTCCGGCAAGCGCACCGAATGCGGTGGCATCGGTACCGCAGGGCGTGTCACCCATCAAATACGGCTTTTCCCCGAGTTGGACCGACAGCGCAAACAACGAGCGGACTGCAAGGTCGATGTCCTCGTCCGGGGCGTGGCGGCCGAGACCGCTCAGGAGGTAATTCTCGGCGACACGGAATTGCGCGTCTTCGCGAAGCTTTTCACGGAGGTGCTCGGGCGCCGCATCGAAAAAATGCGCGGGCCCTTTTGCAAAGTTTTCAGCCTCCACCCAGCGCGCTCCGACCAACGCCCAATAGACATGGTGCTCGATCATCCGCTCGAACGCCCAGGCCTGCGCGCGGTCCTGCAAACTGAGGGGGGCGTCGAAATCGAACCCGTACTTGCCTTCGATATGCGCGCGAATGAAGGTGGAATCGGCAATGCTCTCTGCCTCATCGACGATATAGGGCAGCTGCCCCTTGGGAGAAGCGGGAGGCCTAGCCTTTTCCTTGCGGTAGGTTAGACCAGCCATCTTCAACTGGACTTCGGTCTTGGTCACAAAAGGGCTGATTTCCGGCAAGCCGAATCCGGGGCCAAAGCCATAGAGGGTAATCATGTGGGCGCTCCCGATTTCTTGAGCAGGCGCTTCAAACTAGCCATCCCCTGTTGCCACCGTGGTGTCAGCAGCGGTGACATCGTTGTCCAGAGGTCGAGGCCGTACAGAATCATCATGGACAAAATCCTCTTGGTTGGAGTGTTGTCCCGGTATACTGGCCCCCTGCTGCCAACATGCTGTCAGCATCGGCGAGGCTGCACCCTGAAAAGAGACGCCCCATGAGACGTGCCGACCGGCTGTTCCAGATCATTCAGGTGCTCCGGCGCACCCGGAAACCACTGACCGCAGACGCGATCGCGACCGAGCTCGAGACCTCGAAGCGAACGATCTATCGCGACGTCGCGACCCTGATGGGACAGCGCGTGCCGATCCGCGGTGAGGCCGGCATGGGTTATATTCTGGAGAAGGGATTTGACCTGCCGCCGCTGATGCTCACCCCTGACGAGATCGAAGCGGCCGTGCTCGGCGCGCAATGGGTCGCCGGCCATGCTGACACAGCTTTGTCCCGCGCCGCTCATGACCTCATCGCGAAAATCGCCGACACCGTCCCCGAACGGCTAAGACCTTTTGTGCTTGAACCCGCCAGCCGCGCCCGACCGGGCTGGCGCAAGGAACCTGACCGCATCGACATGGCGCGGACGCGTACGCAGATTCACGAAGGAAAGAAAATCACACTGCGCTATCGCGACGAACACGGCCGTGACAGCGAACGCACCATCTGGCCGATCGCCATCGGCTATCTCGAAGCCGTGCGGATTCTGGCGGCATGGTGCGAACTGCGCAGGGATTTTCGCAGCTTTCGAACCGACCGTGTCGTCGACGCCCTGTATCTCGACGAAAACTATCCCGAGCGGCGTGACTTGCTCAGAGCGAGATGGCGAAGGAGCCTGGTCTGGGAACATCCGAGCGATACTTGATAGCTGCGGCTCGCGCGGCCAACCGGTCGATCGCTCCAATATCCCTCGATTTGAGCATGATCTCCGGGCCATCGCCTCGCGTTTGTCCCGTCGGAAACCGGTTCCACTTTTCCGGATCATGCTCTAAACGGAAGCCATGAAGACGAGCAATCCAGCCATTGACGTCGAAAGCCCCTGCCAGGCCTGCGGCGCATGCTGTACCTATTCGTCGAGCTGGCCGCGGTTCACCACCGAGGACGACGCGGCGCTCGATCGCATTCCGGAAAAGCTCGTCAATGAAAAACTATCGGGCATGCGCTGCGACGGCGACCGTTGTTCGGCCCTGTCAGGCAAGGTCGGGGTCGCGACCTCGTGCGGAATTTATGCTGATCGGCCCGAAGTCTGCAGGACCTGCATGCCCGGCGATCCCGAATGCCAGGTGGCGCGGAGACGGCATGGCCTGCCGGCGCTGATGTGAATCAGGGAGTCGTCCCGGCAAGCGAGCGAAGCGAGCGCAAGCCGGGATCCGTACGCCGTGCCGCCTCGTTTAGGCACTGAGGTAATTGCCTTTGTAACAATCAACGCCAGGGGTTATGCGTCCCTGCTTTCGCATTGCTTTCGCAGGGACGACGGCCAAGCGCTACGCCGTTGCGGCCTGGGCGAACTCTTCGTCAAGCTCGTCGTCAACAGGCGAGAACGTGCTGAGCGGCCTGGTCGAGAGCGTGATCGGCTTGCGGTTGCCGTAGGAAGATGACGGCGCGGCGCGCGTTGCCGGCGCCTGGCGGGACAGCGTGTAAAGGGTAGAGCCGACCCGTCCGCCCAGATGGATCAGTTCGCGTTCGCTGCAACTTGCCGCGATCGAGAGCGCCAGCGCGTGCAGATGGCTTCTGCGATAGCAGAACAACGCCAGCATGGCCCGGACCTCGGAAGAGACGCTCTCCACCAGTTGGGGCAGGCCGTTTTCGCTGGCGCGGTACATTTCGCCGAGCAATTCCTCCCGGACAGGGCAGAAATCGTTTTCGTAGGCATCGCGACTTGAAAACATCCGGATATCCCCCTGTTCGCACGATGCAATGCAACTCTCTAACGAAAGGTTAACCAACGTACCCAGTAGTCACCCGGGTACATTGAGCCGGTTAACCGAATCAGACTAGCGCAACTGCGATTCGCTTCTCCCCTACAGCGAGTTTGCCTGCATCCAGCCGGCCACCGCCCGCCCGATCGCTGGCCCGGAATCCTCCTGAATGAAATGCGAGCCGGAGACGGTGACCTCGGTCTGGTTTTTCCAGCCTCGGCAAAACTCCCTGACAGCGCCGATTAGAATGGCGCCGGGCTCGGCGTTGACGAACAGTTTTGGAATATCGCTGTTCGCCATCCACTGCGAATAGTCGGCGGCAATCTGCACTACATCGGCGGGTTCGCCCGCGATCGGAATCTGCCGCGGCCAGGTCAGCGTCGGCCAGCGGTCTTCGGCTTTCGGATAAGGGCGGCGATATTCCGTCATCTCGGCCTCGGTCAGTTTGCGAAGCACCGACCCCGGCAGTACCCGCTCGACGAACATGTTGCGCTCGAGGATCATCGCCTCACCCTTGTCGGAGCGAAACCCCTGGAAGATCGGCGTTGCGGACGCGCTGAATTCGTCCCAGGAGGCGATCGGCCGCACGATCGCCTCCATGTAGGCGATGCCGCGGACACGGTCGCGGTGATGGTTGGCCCAGTCGAAACCCAGCGCCGAGCCCCAGTCGTGCACCACAAACAGAATGGATTGCGACCGACCGATCACCGCATCGATGAAGGCTCCGAGGTATTTGCGGTGGGTCGTGAAGCGGTAGGTGTCGGTATCGGGATTTGGCAATTTGGCGGAATCGCCCATGCCGATCAGATCCGGCGCGATCAGCCGGCCGCACCCCTCCAGTTCGGGAATGACGTCGCGCCAGAGATAGGACGAGGTCGGATTGCCATGCAGAAATAACACCGGCGCGCCCTCGCCGCGCTCATGATAGGCCATGCGGCTGCCCAGCACCTCGACGGTCTTTTTTGTGGGCGGTTGTTCTGTCATTGGTTTCTTGCCTCTCTGATTGAACCAACATGCCGCGCGACGGCGCTGGACGCAAATCAATGTCTCTCCTCTTCACCATCTCCGACTTGCGGCAGCGCCCGCAATTTTTCGACGCCGTCGCCGGCCGGATCTGGCAGGCATGGTGGGAAGCCGACGGCTACCCGCTCGACCATATTTCCGGCCGTCTGCGTGAGAACATGAAGACGACCCCAATACCGTTCGCTCTCGTCGCCCATGACGGCGAGGCGTTTCTCGGCACCGCATCGGTGATCGCGTCCGACCTTGCGGAGCGGCCGCAATTGACGCCGTGGGTCGCGGCGGTATGGGTCGAGCCGGAGGCGCGAGGGCGCGGCATTGGCGCCGCACTGGTTGATCGCGCCACGCGGGATTGCTTTGCACTGGGTGTCAGCCGCGCCTATCTGTGCGCGCGGCCGCGGATGTCACCTTTCTACGAAGCACTGGGCTGGACCATATTCGAACGAAAAGTCGGATCGCACCATCTGAGCGTATTTGTTCGCGATGCAAATCCCCAGGACAGTGAATTCAATTCGCCGCCATGAAAATCGACAGGCCGAAGCCGGTGAGATGATGCAGCGCCTGATCGACCCCGATCAGCGTCCAGAACCACGGATGCTCCACCGTCACTTCAAAGGTGGAGGCGCAAAAACCCTTGGCGCGATCGATCGTGATGTGAATCGCGAAATCGATCAGGGCGACGAACCAGAACCGCGGCGCGATGATCAGGATCAGCGCGGTTGCAACCGCAAGGTGCACAAGGCAATGGGCCAGCAGTGGCAGCGCCCATCCGCTCTTCTGGTCCTTGCCGATCGCCATCCAGGAATTCTGCAGGACAAAATCCGCGATGATGTGCTTGACGGTAAGGACGAGCATCCACCCCACCAGCAAACCAACCGGAACCGTCGCGGACATGGGGGGAAACGACAAAGCTGAAGCCCTCGCTGGGACAATGGAACGGCACGGACGGAACGGCAGGCTTCAGCGCAACTTGTTCTCAAATCCGGACAATTCGACCGGTATTGGTCATTTATGGCACCTCCCCGGGCAGAATGCACCTACGGGTGGCCCGAAAAACACAAGGTGTGGCCTGGCGGCGATAGGCCCGTGATATCGGCGCACGGGGTCCGGCGTTAAGGTTACCGAAGAGCCCGGTTTGCAATCTGCCGAGGGGCGGATATCATCGTCAAGCTGGAAAATTGTCGTTCTTTTATAGATATTTACGATCTCGTCGGGCAATCCTCGCAGCCGGTCAGGCGGCAAGGCACCCCGGCCCGGATATGAGCCATGAGCGCTGAAGTGTTAACGCAGCGATCGGAAAAGCCGCGCTCGCGGCTTGTCAGAAACAACCGCAACCAAATGCTGCTGTTTGTCGTGCTGACATTGATCCTGACCACAGCCACCGTCTGGGGCGGCCGCATCTGGTTGAGAAATTCCGAAACGCTGATCTTCGCCGTCGGCGACGGCAACAGCCTCGAAGCCCGCTTTGCCGCCAAGCTGGCCACTGTCCTCAAGAACAACTCTTCAAAGCTGCACCTCAAGATCGTGCCCCATGCCGACAGCGCCAAGGCGCTCGCGCAGTTCGATCGCAGGCAGGCCGATCTCGCGGTGCTGCGCACCGACGTCAAGGCTCCGCCCCGCGCCCGCGCGCTCGCCATCCTCGAACACGACGTGGTGCTGCTGATCAGCCCAGCCAACAAAAAGATCAAGTCGCTCGCGGAGCTGAAGAAAAAGAAGATTGCGGTCCGGGCTGACGGCGAAAATAGCGCAGGCTTCGTCCGCAATCTGCTTGAGATTTCCGATAGCTCCGACGCCGCTTCGCGGGTCCAGATGGCGCCGCCGAATTCGACGTTCGACAAACTGTTTGGATCGGACGGCTATGGCGCGGCGGTCGCCATTGCGCACGCCTCGACCATCATGAAAGACAAGCGCTATGAGCAATATGCCAAGCGCGGCGGGTTCACCATAAACGCGATCGACGAGTCGAAAGCGCTGGCGCGACGAAATCCCGGAATTTCGGAGGAAACGCTGGCGAAGGGCACGCTGTCCTCGGCGCCGCCGATTCCCGATGACGATCTCGACACCATCGGGCTGCAATGGCTGCTGGTGGCCCAGTCCAGAATGTCGACCACGACAGCGGGAGAGCTCGCGCGCACGATCTACGAAAACAAGGCCGACCTCGCGCTTGAGGATGGTTTCGCCTCCAGGATCGAACCGGCGGACACCGACAAGGACGCCTTCATCGTCGCGCATCAGGGCGCCGCCGAATATATCAATGACGACACCAAGTCGTTCATGGACCGCTATAGCGACCTGCTGTATCTGGGCGCCGGAGCGCTCAGCGTCATCGGCTCGATATTTGCCGGGCTCTACGCCAAGGTGACCAGGATTGCGCCGGAGAAGGCCAGCGAGCTGGCAACGGCTATTCTCGACATCGGCGAGCGGGTGGCGCACGCCACCTCGCTGGACGCGCTCGATGCGCTGCAGGACGAACTTGAAGCCAACCTTCGCGGCGTGGTGATCGGACTGCGCGACGGCACCATCTCGAGCGACGGGCTGGAGACGTTCAAGCTCGGCTATGAATTCGTGCGCGACGAGATCGGCATGCGGCGCGAGAGCCTGAAGCGGCACGCCGGCCATGACGACAAGATGGTGATCGTCAAGTCAGCGCAAAGCGCGTAGTCCTCTCATGGTGAGGAGGCGCGTTTGCGCCGTCTCGAACCATGAGGGCGGCTCATCCTTCGAGACGCGGCGAAGGCGCCGCTCCTCAGGATAAGGGGAAACTCAACCCGCCGCCGCGTTCGCGCCGGCGGCAAGCGCCCGCGCCCTGATCTCCGCGATCACGCGCTTGAGCGCGACCTGCCGCGGATCGGGCATGACCGCGGCGCGCGCCTCCGCGATGGCGGCGCAAAGATCGCCCAGCGGCAGCGCGCCATCGAAGGTCGGCTTGGCGAGACCATCGATAATCGCATGCCAGTCGATGAGACCCTGACGATAGGCGTCGCCATAGCCCTGCACCATATCAGCGGTTTGCACGATGGCGGATGCTGCCATCGGCTGTTTGGCAAGGCTCCGGCCGATCATGTGCAGCCAGCGTTCGACCCAGGCGCGCTCCCTGGCATAGCGCACCGAGAACAGCCGCCATCGCCGCAAGCCCGCTTCGATCTTCAGGCGGCGAATGCCCCACCGGCTTTTCGTGCTGAAGCGGATCGAGACCCGCTTGCGCGTCCAGCCCAGCCTTTCAAGCACGTCGAGCACCGGTTCGGCGACCGCAGCCGGGAGCGCACCGACCAATTCATCGAAGCGAAATTTCCTGACATCGTCGGCCGATGGACCGCGCGGATTCCCAGTGCCGATCTCGAGTTCAGCGAGCTTCTGCTGCGCGATCCGGATTGGATCCTCATAGCTCATGCGCATGGCCATCAGCCGCGCGATTTCACCGAACATCGCGGCATCGACATCGCGCCGCCCGACGAAGCGCCGCAACCGCTCCACATAAAGCCTGGCGTAACCGGCGCCCTGGTAGTCGATCAGCCGGTGGATGGCTTCGCTGACAACAGGCGCGGCGCCATCGGGCAAGCCGTCGGGGGGGAATGGCGGCGTGTCGTCGTCCTCGCCTATGAAATCGGCGAGCAGATAGCGGAGCGAAGACAGGAGGCTTGCCACCCTGGCGGTCCCGGCTCTTCAAGCCGGCCTCGGCGCGGCGAAGGCGGGCGTGGCGTGCTGCGCCAGCCGCTGCTCCAGCTTTTCGATGTTCTCAAACAACCGGGCGCTGGCGAGGCGAAGAAAGTAGAAGCCGAAGGCGGGATTCTGCACGTAGAGCTCCTCGACCTGGGTATAGTTGACGCTCAGGATGACGCCGGCTTCGATGCATTCCAGCGTTTGGGTCCGCAGGTTCGACGGCGACAGCATGCCGAATTCGCCGACGATGGCGCCTACCGGCAATTCGATACCGGACTCGACCAGCTGGAATCGGCCGCTGACGATGTAGAACATGCTTTCGGCCTTCTCATCCTTGTAAAACACCATCTCGCCGGCCGCGCATTTGCGTTCGGTCATGAAGGGCTTCAGCCATTCCATCGACAAGTCGCTGTTGACGGATTTTTTCACATCGCGCACCAGCTGCAGCATCTGGTGCAGCCGGTAGGTGTTGAGCGGCAGCAGCACCGCATGCAGCACCAGCGTCGGATAATTGCGGGTCGGAATCGCAGAGGCGATCAGGATGATATTGGTGAGGATGCCGAATACCCGCAGCGGGATCATGGTCCGCATCGAAAGGGTTGCTACCACGAAGATCGATGCAAAAAAGCTGCTGGCGGTGCCGGCGTGTTCTGCAAGATGTGAGGTATCCATCGGAAGCCACCAATTTTTAAGGAGCGAACAGGCTCGCGGGTCGTATTCCCTGGCGCATCCGTCATCATAATGTCCGCGGGAGCCTTTGACATACGGAGAAAAGGCGACGTTTCGTCAGGGATTCTAACCCATCCCGGCGAGGGAATTCCCGCGCTCGCCGGCCCCTATGGGCATACCCCCGGGGTGTTGCGTACGCGGATCCCTCGCGCCGCGCGGCCCAAGCTGCCGCCTCCAGAGCCTGTTTCCGGGCCCCGGCCACAGCGCTGTCTTGGGGCCGTCGTTGACGGCCTCCTCCCGCCCGGGCACTTTGGGCCCTGTCAGGCTTTCACCCATCGACAGGCGCCCCATCCCCCATGTCCAAGCCGGTTGTTTTCCCCGCTTTGGCGCAATTCGTGGCCGCAACGGCCGGCCGCAACATGACCAAAGCGGCTTATGTCGCGGTTGGGGCCGGCATCGTCATGATGATTCTGCTCACGGTCGCTCCCGCCTATGAGGCCGCGCATCACTGGGTCGATGCGGTGCTGTGGGCGTGCCTGGCTTTCTTTGTGTTCGAATGGGTGGTCCGGCTTCGCTACGCCCATTTGGCGCAGCGCGGGTGGGCCTACGCGGTCTCCTTCCGCGGGCTGGTGGACGCCGTCGCCGCCGCGGCCGTACCGCTGGCCTTCATCCTTGGCGCCAGTGCCAAATCGGCGTGGCTACTCGGCATCTGCTGGATGTTCAAGGTGGTTCCGGGAATTCCGGGATTGCGGCAATTGCGCCGGGTGCTGGTGCAGGAATCCGGGCCGCTTCTGAGCGTGCTGGTGATCTTCCTGATGGTGTTGTTCCTGGCCTCGGTGTCCGTGTATTTCCTGGAACGCGACGTCCAGCCGGCCACCTTTGGTAGCGTGCCGGCGGCCTTGTGGTGGGCGATCGCAACCCTGACCACGGTGGGATATGGCGACGTGGTGCCGATCACGCCGCTTGGCCGGCTGGTGGCGGCTTTCGTGATGATCTGCGGCCTCGGCGTGTTCGGGCTCTGGACGGGTATCCTCGCCACCGGCTTTGCCGCCGAGACCCGCCGCGACAATTTCCTCAAGACCTGGGAGTCGGTGACCAAGGTGCCGTTCTTTGCCGCCCTCGGCCCCTCGGCGATCGCCGACGTCACTCACATGCTGCGCACCATGGACCTGCCGGCGCGCACCATGATCATCCGCAAGGGCCAAGTCGGCGACTGCATGTATTTCATCGCCGCCGGCGAGGTCGAGGTCGATTTGCCGGGCAAGAAGGTGAGGCTCGGCGAAGGCTCGTTCTTCGGCGAGATGGCGCTGCTCGGCAATAATTTGCGCTCCGCCAATATCACCACCATGCGGGTGTCGAAGCTGTTGGTGCTCGATCTGGTGGATTTTCGCATGCTGATGGCGCGGCATCCCGATCTTGCCGAGACCATCGACGCCGAAGCCAAGCGGCGCGCGCTGGAGAATGAATGAATGCAGAGACATCCCTCCGCCGCCACTGATGCGGCGAGCGCGCCGGTGCTCGATATCGACGGCGCGCGGGCGACCATCCGTCTCAACCGGCCCAGGCATTTGAACCGGCTGCAGCCCGACGACCTCGATACGCTGCTAACACTGTTCGACCGGATCGAATCCGATCCCGCAATCCGGGTGATGGTGTTGACCGGGACCGGCCGCGCCTTCAGCTCCGGATACGATCTTGGCTCGATCGCCGAACGCGCTGCCAACGCACAGGAGCAGAGCGCCGGCTCGGCGTTCGAGATTGTCGTCAACCGGCTTGAGGACCTCGCGGTACCGACGATCTGCCGGATCAACGGCGGCGTCTATGGCGGTTCGACCGATCTGGCGCTGGCCTGCGATTTCCGCATCGGCGTCGACAGCTGCGAGATGTTCATGCCGGCGGCGCGGCTCGGGCTGCATTATTACACGAGCGGCATCCAGCGCTACGTGTCGCGGCTCGGTGCCGACAACGCCAGGAAACTGTTCCTGACCGCG
>Ga0207657_10005481_pt1 | contig 13249 bp, 10 predicted proteins | sample KBSC33metaG_FD_184316 | JGI IMG/M metagenome (GOLD analysis project Ga0207657, IMG submission 184316) | Corn rhizosphere microbial communities from Kellogg Biological Station, Michigan, USA - KBS C3-3 metaG (SPAdes) (version 2) | ecosystem: Host-associated > Plants > Roots > Rhizosphere > Soil ... | reverse complement strand
GCACCGCCGACACCGACGACCTTGATCACGGCGAGATACGCGCTCGAGTCGGCGCGCGGCAAGCGATGGAGGCGAGCAGGCTGCTCCGGCAACGCCTCGAGATAGCGCGTCGCCTGCACCGGCGCGGGCGGCGGCGTCGACACCGGCGGCGGCGCATAGATCTGCGGCGGCGACGGATCCGGCACCGGATCGGGGCCGGGCGTCGGCGTCGGGGCCGGCGGCTGCGGCTGCGGCGCCGGGGGCTGCGGCATCGGGTCGGGCACAGGGGTCGACTGCGCCGGCGGCGCGGGCGCGGGCGTCTCTGCGCGCGCAGCTGCAGCCTCCTCCCAGCTCGGAACGTGGTCGACGGTGCGCTCGTCCGGCTCCTCGGCCGGCGGCTCTACCGGGGCATGCTGCTGCTCAGGCTCCTGCTCGGCCTGGCGCTGTGCCGCCTCCGTCGCGCGGAAGAGCTCCGCGAGCGGGCCTTCACGCATGCTGGCGCGCCGACGAGCCATTGAGCACCTCCTTTGCAAGGTCGCGATACATGCCTGCAGCTTCGCCGTTCGGGTCGTACTTCAAGACCGACATTCCCTTCACCGGCGCCTCCGCGTAGCGGATCGTCTTCCGGATCTTCGTGTTCAGGACGAGATCGCCGAAGTTCTCCTTCAGGATGTCGACCGCCTCGCGCGAGTGCAAGAGGCGCTTGTCGAACATCGTCGGCAGGATGCCCTGGATCTCGACCACGGGGTTGAGGTTCTCGCGGATCATCGTCAGCGTGTTCTCGAGCTGGACGAGCCCGCGGAGCGAGAGGTACTCGCACTGCACCGGCACGATCACCCCGGTGGCCGCGACGAATGCGTTGATCGTCAGCAGGCCGAGCGAAGGCGGTGTGTCGATCATGATCCAGTCGTACTCCTCGCGGATCGGGAGCAGCGCCTTCTCGAGGGCGCGCTCGCGGCCGATCATCGAGCTGAGGGCCAGCTCGGCTCCCGCGAGGTCGATCGAGGCGACCGCGACGTCGAGCTCGTTCGTCCGGATGATCTCCGTGATCGGCAGCCGATGGACGAGGACGTCGAACATCGAGCGGTCGATCTCGTCGGGGTTCCACCCCTGCGACATCGTCAGGTTGCCCTGCGGGTCGAGGTCGATCGCGAGGACTTTCATCCCCTTTTCTGCGAGCGCGACGCCGAGATTCAGCGTCGTCGTGGTCTTGGCGACGCCGCCCTTTTGATTCGCGAATGCGATGACCCGAGCCAGAGTCGGTCCCCTATCCGTCCTTGCCCGCGAGTTGGGTCGCGGAAGTAGTCGCGTGAGCGCCATCGAAGCTCACCTTTCGGATCAACGTAGCAGAGTCCTTCTTCAATAGATTTCCACGCATGGACCGGAAATGGCGCGCGCTCCTCATTGTCTGTGTCGGCATCTTCATGCTCCTGCTCGACATCACGGTCGTCAACGTGGCGCTCCCAAATATTCAGAAGGAACTCCACACCTCCTTTACCGACCTCCAATGGGTGGTCGATGCCTACGCCCTTCTCCTCGCCACCTGCACGCTGAATGCAGGCACGCTCGGCGACTGGCTCGGCCGCAAGCGCGTCTTCATCTCGGGCGTCGTCGTCTTCACCCTCGCCTCGGCCCTCTGCGGCTCGGCCACCACTCCTCTCTTCCTCAACCTCGCCCGCGGACTCCAGGGGGTCGGCGGCGCGGCGATGTTCTCGGTCTCGCTCGCGATCCTCTCGCAGGAGTTCCACGGGCGCGAGCGCGGCACCGCGTTCGGGATCTGGGGCGCGACGATCGGGCTCGCCGTCGCGATCGGCCCGCTCGTCGGCGGGCTCCTGACCGAGTACGCCGGCTGGCGCTGGATCTTCTTCGTCAACCTGCCGATCGGAGCCTTCTGCGTCTTCGGCGCACTCGCCTATCTGCACGAGTCGCGCGACGAGCAGCATCGCGGTTTCGACTTAGCCGGCTTCGTGCTCCTCACCGGAGGTCTCTTTGCGCTCGTTCTCGGGCTGCTGCGCGGCGGCGACTGGGGCTGGGGCAGCGGCACGACCGTCGGGCTCTTCGTCGCCGCGGTCGTTCTCCTCACCGCGTTCGTATTCTCGCAGTTGAACAAGCCGGAGGCGATGTTCGACATGGCGCTCTTCAAAAAGCCCGCGTTCGCCGGCGCGCAGATCATCGCGCTCACGCTCTCCGGCGGCATGTTCGCGCTCTTCCTCTACCTGACGCTGTACCTCCAGAACCAGCTGCACCTCTCGCCGCTGCAAGCGGGGCTGCGTTTCCTGCCGCTCTCGCTCGTCTCGTTCGTCGCCGCGCCGATCGCGGGTCGCCTGTCGACGCGCATCCCCGTGCGCCTTCTGTTCGGCGGCGGCATGTCGCTGATCGGGATCGCGCTCCTGACGATGCACGGGATCACGCCGAGCTCGCACTGGACGAAGCTGCTTCCGGGCTTCATCATCGCCGGCGTCGGCATCGGCTTCGTCAATGCGCCGCTCGCGTCGACCGCGGTGTCGGTCGTCGAGCCGCGCCGGGCGGGCATGGCGTCGGGGATCAACACGACGTTCCGGCAGATCGGGATCGCGACCGGCGTCGCAGGGCTCGGGGCGATCTTCCAGAGCAAGCACACGCTGATCGACGGGCTGAACACGATCCTGCTCGTGGCAGCGATCATCTCGTTCGCGGGTGCAATCCTCGGCCTCGCGCTCGTGCGCGAACGCGACCTCGTCAGACCACAACAGCAGGCTGCCGCGGCCTGAAGCGAATCGCGAGCTGCCACGCGGCGAGCATCATCATCACCGCGGCACCCGTGACGACGATCAGCGCCTGAGCGGCGACGGAGAACGCAACGGCCTCCGCCTTTGGCACGCCGGCGAGCGCGAGCAGCGTCGCACCGGCACCGGCCTGCATCGCCGCGCCGGCGGGACCGATCGGCACCGCGGCCGAAGCGGCCGACGCAACCAGGAACCCAAGCGCGAGCGGGAACGAGCCGCGGAGCGCGAGCGCGTTCAGCAAGAGGAAGACCGCCGTGCCGCGGAGCGCCCACGAGACGGAGATGAGAAGCAGCGCGGCGAGCGACTCGCGACGGTTCTGCGCGTGCTCGCTGAGCCAGCGGCCCATGCGGAAGCGCATGACGCGCCGCATGCCCGCGAACTTCGGCAGCATCGAGACGACGACAGCTGCGAGGACGCCGGCGACGCTGACGACGAGGAAGCCTGCGCGCACCGTCCACGACCGGGCGTCGCTGATCGCGATGCCCGCGAGCGGTGCAAGAGCGGCATTGTCGAGCATGCCGACGATGATCAAGCTGAGGCCGATCGTGCCGAGGCCCGCGCGCGTGCCCGGATAGCGCTTCACGCAGGCGATGCGAATCGCGTCGTCGACGCGGCCGGGCATTGCGACTCCACCGACGCACGCTGCGCCGCCGGCAAAGGCGAGCGCACCCGCTGTCGGGCGCTCCTCTTCGCGGAAGAGCCGCTGCCAGCCCCAGGCCTTGAACGCGTACGCGATCAGGAAGAGGATCGCGGCGGCGGCGACGAGCACCGGGTCGGCGTGATGGAGCGGCCAACCCCCGCCCATGAAGTGCTTGACGCTGAAGAAGGAGACCGCGAGGAGCACGAGGCCGAGCCCGCCGTTGAGAGCGACCTGGACTTTCCGTTTTTTGAGAAAAACGCGCACCGGTGACCTAACGGTGCTATCGGCGTGGCGGGTGCGGAGGATGAGTCCAACGTAGCCCCGATTCGGGTGATCCGCCGGGGGAATCGATGGGTCGTCGCAGACCGCATTTGGGCGATCCGGGCCGCCCGCGAGGTAGATCATTGCCTTTGCCCCTCAGACGCCGACGATGGCGTGCTCGGCCAGTCGCTCCGCGGCTGCGATTGCAGCCGGATCGCGCTCGCGGCGCGCCCACGTCTCGGCCTCGCGGACGAGCTCGCGCAGCTCGGCGAGCACCACCGCGGGATCGGCGCGCGCACGTTCGAGCGCGTCGATGCGCTCGAGCCGGGCCAGCACGGCACGGGCTTCCTCCATGCCGCTGACGCTAGCGGCGCAGGCGTGTCAGCTTGCGCGCAGCTGTGCAACGCGATCCCGACCTGCGCGCAAACCGAGCAGCGCGCCGTCGAGCTCGCGCAGAAGCGCCGGACGATTGCCGTGCAACAACACTGAGAGGAGCAGGCGCCGCACGAGATCGGGGGTCGGCGAGCGCAAGCGCTCGACGAGATCGGCGCGTTCCTCTGCCGTCTCGCCGAGCAGAGCGGCGGCGCGCATCCCGGCGGCGTACAAGCCCTGGCCGTCGCCGAGCGCCGCGTCGAGCGCGTGCTTCAGCTGCTCGCCGCGGAACGGGTCGTCCTGGAAGAGCGAGAGCTCCCACCGGTCGAGCGCGTCGCCGAGCTGCGCGTCGTCGTCGGCGAGCGCGAGCTGGGGGCGCAGCTTCTCCGCGACGGACGCGCGGAACGGATCGAGCCGCGTCGGCTCGCCGGGCGGCGCGGTCGCTGCGATCGGGAGCACTGGGCGGATCCCGTACGGGCGCCAGTCGAGCCGCTCGAACAGCACCGGGCCTGCGGCCACGGGCGCAGCCGTCGCGAGCCGGAGCGCGGTGACGGCGTCGGCGAGCTCGCCCGGCGCATCGGGCGCCTCGCTCGCGCCCTTCTCGAGCGAGCGCTCGAGCTCGAGCACGCACAGGCGGTCCGGCTCGCGCCCGAAGTCGCGCGGCAGGAGCCCACTCGCCTCGGGCCACATCGCGGCGAGCTCGCCCGCCGCTGCTGCGCGAACGCGAACACCGCCGCCGAGCTCGATCTGCGTGCCGCACGAGATGCCGACGAGCGGCGCCACCGCGCCGTACGAGTGGCCTTCGCCGTAGAGCGACTCCTCGAGCTCCGCGTACGAGCGGTCGAACGCGCTGTCGTCCCAGTCGAAGCCGCCGCAGCCTTCGGCGGTGCGGACGAGGAGCGGCACGAGCACCGAGCGGTAGAGCGCGCGCGCTTCGTCGCTGCCGGTGTCGTGGGCGCGCGCAAAGATCCGCGCAGCAGGCTCGCGCTGCAGGTCGGCGACCGCCTGGAGCACGTCGTCGCGCGCGAAGAGCCGTTCGGCACGCGCCTCGACGAAGCCGCGCACGAGCGGGCGGTACTCGTAGAGCGTCGGCCGCCCGTACGTCCCGTGCTCCTCGAACGCGAACGGAAGATCCGCTCCCAGGTCGAGATCCTTGTGGAACGCGGCGAACGCGCCGAGGCAAAAACGCCGCATCGTGTCGTAGAGATGAGGAGAGCGCATCAACTGACCCTCTACGCCTTCGGCTCCCTCCCTCCTCTTTGGCAACCCGGGCACCAGTACGCGATGCGCGCTGCCTCGCCCTGGGGATGCGAGCGGATCACCGTGCCGCAGCGCCCGCACGTGCGGCCGGCGCGGCGATAGATGTGCCGCAGCGGCCGCGCGCCCTCGACGCCGGCGCGCATTCGCCGCGCGGCTGCGTCGAGCGTGGCGCGCAGCTCGAGATCCGAGACGTCGCCGAGCGGCCGCCATGGCGAGACGCGTGCGTCCCAGAGCGCTTCGGCCTTCCACATGTTCCCGATGCCGGCGACAAGCCGCTGGTCGAGCAGAGCGTCACCGACCGCACGGGTGCGCGACTCGCCACGGAAGCGCTCGATCATCTCGTCGAAGGCGGGCGGCTGCTCGAGGATGTCGGGGCCGAGGTGCGCGAGGCGGCCACCGTCCTTCGCGAGCTCGAGCACCGGCCCGTTCCAGAGCACCGCCTCGACCTCGTCGCCGCGCAGGACGAGCCAGGGCCGCCCGGCACGGCGTGCGCCCTTCGGCTCGATGCGCCAGCGGCCAGTCATGCGGAGATGGCTCCGGAGCACGAGCCCACCCTCGAAGTGGAGGAGCAGGTTCTTCCCGACGGCCTCCACGCTCTCCAGCGTGCGACCGGTCAGGCGCTCGGCGAGCCCCTTCGCCGCCGCCCGCGGATGGGGCGTCTCGACCTCGACCCGCTGGCCGGTCAGCACCCTCAGACGGTCGGCGGCGCGGTGCAGCGAGTCGCCTTCAGGCATACAGTGAGCGTAGTCGGGGCAACCCACAGGGGACCATGACGACGGGACTGAACATCGCCGCCCTCGCGCAGCGAACGGGTGTCGCACCGGACACGCTGCGGAAGTGGGAGCAGCGCTACGCGATCCTGCAGCCGGAGCGCACCGCGGGCGGGCAGCGACGCTACTCCGAGCGCGACGTCGCGCGCGTCGAATGGCTGCGCGAGCGGCTCGAGGAGGGGTACCGCATCGGCGAAGCTGCATCGCTCCTCGGCTCGCTCGGGTCGACGCCGCCACGGGCGGCGCGCGAGCACCTGAAGGGGATGCTCGACGCGCTCGACGACCTCGAGGCCGAGGCGATCGGGCTCCGGCTCGACCAGGCGTTCGCGCTGCTCCACGTCGAGGAGACCTTCGAATCGGTGCTCGTCCCGCTGCTCCAAGCGGTCGGCGAGCGCTGGCGCAACGGCACGATGACGACGGCGGAGGAGCATCTCGTCAGCGAGGCCGTGCGCTCGCGGCTCGGGCACCTGCTCGCCGACGCCGGCGGAGGCGTACACGGCGTCGCGGTGCTCGCGTGCGCACCCGGCGAGCGGCATGAGCTCGGACTGATGATGGCGACGATCGCGCTGCGCCGTGACGGCTGGAAGGTCGTGTACCTCGGTGCCGACGCGCCGCTCGACGACGCGCTCGCGCTGACGGAGACTCTGTCGGCGCGCGTGCTCGGGCTGAGCCTTTCGACACCGGCGCGCGTGGACGGGCTCGAAGCGGTGCTGCAAGCGGGCGTGCCTCGCGGCGTCTCGCTCGTCCTCGGCGGCGCGGGTGCGACGGGACCGCTCGCCCGCAAGCTCGGAGCGGTGTATGCCGGGACGGACCTCGGCGGCTCCGTTCAGACTATTCGCGCCCTCGCGACGTAGCCTTAGGGCATGACCCGGCGCTTCATCGGCGTCCGCTGGTGGCTCGGAGCCGCGTTCGCGGTCGTGGCCGCCGTCTCGACCGCGATCGTGGTGTCGCAGTTCTCGTCCCGCTCCGAGAACGAGTTCCGGAGCCACGCCGAGCAGCTCGCTGCCGGCAGCGCCGTCCTCGCCGCCAAGGACATCCACGGGCCGAACATCGGCAAGCGACTCGGAGGGATCGCCCAGCACTTCGACCTCGACCTGTTCGTGTACGGCTCCGACGGCCGGCTGATCGCGAAGGCACCGGCGCGCACGTCGTTCGCGAGTGCGCCGCTGCAGGAGGCGGAGGCACGGCGCGCGGCGCGCGCGGGCGAACGGCTCGTGCTCAGCACGAGCGACGGCGGCATCGTCGTGATCGGGCTCCCACTCGGGCAGGTGTCGCTCGTCGCCTTGAGCCGCCGTCCCGATGTCGCGGCGGCGGTCGGGATCCTGAACGACCAGGCGCTCCGCGCCGGCGTGATCGCAGGCGTGATCGGCATTCTCGTCGGCCTGCTCCTCGCCCAGCTGATCGCGCTGCGGCTGCGGCGGCTCACGGCGGCGGCGGAGGCGATCGCGCGGGGAGACTTCGAGTCGCCGCTCCGGTACCGCTTCCGCGACGAGTTCGGCGCGCTTGCGCAGAGCTTCGATCGCATGCGCCGGCAGGTGCGACGGTCGTTCCGTCACGTCGAAGGCGAGCGCGACCGGTTGCGGCTGCTGCTCGAGCGGCTGCACGAAGGCGTCGTCACGGTCGACGACGATCTCGTCGTGCACTTCGTGAACGCGGAAGCGCGGCGCGTGCTCGGCGTGCGAGTCGCGGAGGGCGACCCGTTGCCCGAGCCGTGGGACTCCTTCTCTCTGCGCGGCTTCGCGGCCGGTCTGTTCGACTCCGACGCGTCCCTCGCACAGGCGCACGTGCACTCGGACTCCGAGCACGCGCTCGCGCTCGTGGGCATCCCGGCGCAGCCCGAGGGCGACACGGTGCTGATCGTGCTCGACGACCTCACAGAGCAGGAACGGCGTGAGCTCGCAGAGCGCGAGTTCGTCACGAACGCGGCGCACGAGCTGCGCACGCCGCTGACGACGATCATCGGCGCGGTCGAGGTGCTGCAGGGCGGCGCGAAGGACGATCCGATCGAGCGCGACCGTTTTCTCGCACACATCGAGCGCGAGGCGGAGCGGCTGGCGCGGCTCGCACGGGCGCTGTTGACGCTTGCGCGCGCACATGCCGGCCAGGAGCGGCCGCGTGTGGAGGCGGTGTCGCTCTATGCGCTCCTGCAGGAGGTCGCAGACGAGATCCGGCCGATCGACGGCGTCGGGCTCGAGATCGACTGCCCGCCCGAGCTCGTGGCGACGATCAACCGCGACCTGCTCGGGCAGGCGCTGCGGAACCTCGGCGAGAACGCCGCGAAGCACACGCTCGCCGGCCGGATCGTCCTACGGGCCTACGCGGTCGGTACAACAGTGCGTGTGGAGGTCGAGGACACCGGTGTCGGCATGAGCGCGGAGCAGCAGCAGCACGTCTTCGACCGTTTCTTCCGCGGCCAGGATCGCGACGCCGAGGGCTTCGGCCTCGGGCTCGCGATCGTGCGGCAGGCGGTACGCAGCCTCGGTGGCCAGATCGAGCTCGACTCGGTGCTGGGCGAAGGGACGCGGGTGCGGATCGTGCTCGAGCGCGCGCGCGTGCGCGAGGAGGCGCCTGCTGCATGAGCGTGCAGACGAGCATCCTCGTTGCCGACGACGATCCGGGCGTGCTGGACGTCGTCGCGTTCATGCTGCGGCGCGAGGGCTTCGCCGTCGACGAGGAGAAGGACGGAACGGCGGCGCTCGAGGCCGCGCGGGCGCGGCCGTACGACATCGTCATCCTCGACGTGATGCTTCCTGGAGTCTCCGGCACCGAGGTGTGCCGTGAGCTGCGCGCGGAGAGCGACGTGCCGATCCTGATGCTGACCGCGCGCGACGCGGAGTCCGACCGCGTGCTCGGTCTCGAGCTCGGCGCGGACGACTACGTGACGAAGCCGTTCTCGTCGGCGGAGCTTTTGAGCCGGGTGCGCGCGATCCTGCGACGGCGCGAGCTCGATCGCGTGCAGGGTGCGTCGACGCTACGCAAGCTCGGCGGCCTGCACATCGACCTCGGCCGGCACGAGGTGCTGGTCGACGGCGACCGCGTGCATTTGACGCTCTCCGAGTTCAAGGTGCTCTCGCTTTTGGCGGAGCAGCCGGACAATGTCGTGTCGCGCCGCGAGCTGATGCAGCATCTGTGGGCGAGTGAGCATGTCGGGGACGAGCACGCGTGCGAGGTGCACATCTCGAACCTCCGCCGCAAGATCGAGCGCGACCCGTCACAGCCGGTGCGCCTCGTGACCGTGCGCGGGCTCGGGTACAAGCTCGTTCCGGCGTGAGCCTCTTCGGCGCGCGGTATCCGATCGTCCAGGGGCCGATGGCGTACGTGCAGCCGCCGTCGCTCGCTGCGGCTGTGTCGAACGCCGGCGCGCTCGGGACGATCGCAGGCGTGGGCCTGTCGGCGGACGAGCTCCGCGCTGCGGTGCGGGAGGTGCGGGCGGCGACGTCCGCGCCGTTCGGCGTCAACCTCTTCGCGCCGCCGTACCTCCGGGAGGATGCCCTCGCCGTCGTGCTCGAGGAACGGCCTGCCTTCTTCAGCTTCACGTTCGGGCTCGTCGACCCGGAGCCGCTGCAGGAGCGCGGCATCGCGGTCGCCGGCACGGCGACGACGGTCGAGGAGGCCGCGTTCCTCGAGAGCGCCGGCGTCGACGCGGTCGTCGCGCAGGGCGCCGAGGCGGGCGGTCATCGCGGCACGTTCCTCGGCTCGTTCGAGGACGGGCTCGTGCCGCTCGGCCAGCTGGTCGCGTCGATCGACGTTGCGGTGCCGGTGATCGCGGCGGGCGGGATCGTCGACGGCGCCGGCATCCGGAGAGTGCTCGAGCTCGGCGCGTCGGGAGCGCAGCTCGGCACCGCGTTTCTCTTCACGCCCGAATGTGCACGGCCGCGCGAGCATCTCGACGCGCTGCGCACGTACGACACGGTCGTGACGCCTGCGTACACGGGGCGGCACATGCGCGCGGCGCGCACCCCGCTCCTCGAGGAGCTGATGCACGAGGAGCCGCTGCCCTTCCCGGAGCAGCGCGCGGAATCCGCGAAGCGCGGCCCCCTCTACATGGGCGGCACCGGCGCGCGGCAAGCGCGCGAGCTCCCGGTCGCGGAGCTCGTGCGCGTCCTCGTCGCCGAAATGGACTAGTCCCGTCACACTTCCGTGACGAAGTCGTGACGGTTCCGTAACCCGTGACTGTCACCGCTTGTGGAAAAGCTCGTCACTGAGCCGTGACGGTCCTGTCACGCCTGGACTGTCCAGCGGTTTGGGCTACGCGCGGAGGACGGCTCGCCGGGGGCCGGCGAGGAAGCCTGCTTCGACGAGGAGCGGCATGACGAAGCTGCTCGTCACCGGCTCGCCGTCGAAGCGCTCGACGGCGAGGCGCTTTGCGCCGCCGCGCTTCACGTGCACGACGAGCGCCGCGAGGGCGACGCGCAGCCAGTCCTCTTCCGGCTCGCGCAGCGGGACGAGCGTGCGGCCGCCGCGCTCGACGAAGAGCACCGCTTCGCCGCCGAGCAGGACGACGTGCGCGCCCGCGACGCGTGCGGCACGGCCGTTCGCCCGCTTCGGCCACGGGATTGCGGTGCCGTAGGGCTGCGCCGGATCGGCGGCGGCGAGCACGAGCGCCTCCGGCTCGTCGCCGTCGCGCGGCCGCAGCTCGCGCAGGCGCTCGACCGCACCGCCGAGCGCGAACTGCGCGCCTCCCAGACCCTCGACGAAATAGCCGCGCCTGCACGTCCCGAGCGTCTCGAGCGCACGCAGCTCCGAGTACACCGCGCCGTAACCACCGGGAATCCCTTCGCCCCGCACGCCGTCGCGCGTGACGATGCCCTGCCGCTCGAGCAGAAGCTCTGCCAGGGCGCGGCGTTCCGGTTGCCCCGCGAAGAGGCCGGCCGCGTGCGACCACCGTCCCTGCGTCGCCGTCGGCCGCACCGCGCGCGTGCGCGAGAACCGGCGCGCGCCACGCTCCGGGCGCGGCGTCTGATAGCGACGCTCCGCGCGCAGCGGCTGCCACGAGTCGTTCGTGACCTCGCCCGCCCAGACGAGATCCCAGAGTGCAGGCAGCACGACGGCATCCTCGAGGCCCGTCTCCGTGAGCAGGTCGGCCCAGAAGCGTGCGCCCTCCGCGAGTGCCGCGCGGATCGCATCGTGCGCCTCACCCTCGGGCGCAGGCGCAGCCGACGGCTGCCCGAGCAGCGGTGCATCGTCGCGGAAGAACACTGCGACGCGGTCGAGCCCCGCGCCGACCCAGACGAGCTCACCCGACGCACACAGCTGGTCGAGCTGCTCCGGCCGGTACCCCGGCACGCGGCGCGGCAGCACCTCGGCCTCCCAGAGCGACACCGGCAGCGCGAGCCCCTGCAGCGGGATCAGCGCCTCGCGGAGCGTCGCGCGACGGTCGATGCCGTGCCAGTTCGGCAGGAACTTGCCGAGCGCGGCCTGCTCGGCCGGCTCGACCTCGCGCCGCAGTGCAGCAAGCGACGCGCGGCGCAGGCGGCGCAGCACATCCGGATCGCACCACTCGCGCTCGGTGCCGCCCGGGCGGAGCTCGCCGCGCACGAGCTTGTCCGCGCGGAGCAGCTCCTGGAGATGCGGCTCGACGTCGACGCCGAACCACTCGTTCACCTGCGCCGTCGTGAACGGGCCGCGGCCGCGCGCATAGCGCTGCACGAGCTCGCGCAGCGACTCCGCACCGCCCTCGAGGAACGAGTCGGGCAGGCCCGACGGCGGCATGACGCCGAGCGCGTCGCGGTACCGGCCCGCGTCCTCCGCGGCAATCAGCCGCTCGTCGCCGGCGATGCGCACACGCACCGCGCGGCGCTCCGTCTCGAGGATCGCGGCGTGCGCCTCGTCGAACTCACCGACGCGCAAATCGCCGCGCAGGCGCAGCACGTCGTGCAGGCGGTCGGGGCTCGTCGGCCGCGGACGCAGCGACGCCTCCACCTCCGCCAGCGCGTCGGCGTCGATCAGCTCGCGCAGCTCCTCCTGCCCGAGTAGCTCACGCAGGAGGTCGCGGTCGAGCGAGAGCGCCTGCGCACGCCGCTCAGCCGGCGGCGTGTCGTCCTCGTACATGTAGGTCGCGATGTAGTCGAACAGAAGCGACGACGCGAACGGCGACGCCGACGCCGATTCGACCTCGACGAGATCGAGCTCGCGCGTGCGCAGCCCGTGCAACAGCTGGCGCAGCGCCGGCAGGTCGAAGACGTCTTGCAGGCACTCGCGGTAGGTCTCGAGCACGATCGGGAAGCTCGCGTACTTGCGGGCGACCTGCAGCAGCCCCTGTGCCTTCAGCCGCTGCTGCCAGAGCGGCGTGCGCTCACCCGGACGCCGCCGCGGGATCAAGAGAGCACGCGCCGCGTTCTCACGGAAGCGGGCGCCGAAGAGCGCCGTCTGCCCCACCTCCGCCAGCACGAGCTCGTCGAGCTCCTCCGTCGTGAGCAACAAGAGATCGGTCGCAGGCGGCGCGTCCGCGTCAGGCAGGTGGAACGCGATTCCGTCGTCCGACCAGATCGACTGCACCTCGATCCCGAGCGACTCGCGCAACCGCGCGCCGACCGCCATCGCCCACGGCGCATGCACGCGGGCGCCGAACGGCGTCAGGATGCAGATCCGCCAGTCGCCGATCTCGTCGCGGAAGCGCTCGACGACGACGGTCCGGTCCGACGGGACGACCCCCGTCGCGCGCTCCTGCTCCTCCAGATACGTGGCGAGGTTCTTGGCCGCAAACGTGGACAGTCCAAGCGTCACGAGATGCTCAACTCTCTGCGCCTTCGGCCGCGCCATCAGCTCACGCGAGAACGTGCCGATGGCGGCGCCGAGCTCGTACGGACGCCCGACGCCCTCGCCCTTCCAGAACGGGACCGAGCCGGGCACGCCGGGCGCAGGCGAGACGAGGACGCGATCGCGCGTGATCTCCTCGATGCGCCACGACGACGCGCCGAGCATGATCACCTGCCCGGCGCGGGCCTCGTACACCATCTCCTCGTCGAGCTCACCGACGCGGCCGCCGCTGTCGACGATGAAGACGCCGAAGAGGCCGCGATCGGGAATCGTGCCCGCGTTCGTGACGGCGAGCCGGCGCGCCCCCTCGCGGCCGCGCACGACGCCGGCCGTGCGATCCCAGATGATGCGCGGCCGCAGCTCGGCGAACTCGTCGGACGGGTAGCGCCCCGCGAGCATGTCGAGCACGTTCTCGAGCTGCGGGCGCGACAGGTCGGCGAACG
>Ga0207657_10005477_pt1 | contig 13252 bp, 10 predicted proteins | sample KBSC33metaG_FD_184316 | JGI IMG/M metagenome (GOLD analysis project Ga0207657, IMG submission 184316) | Corn rhizosphere microbial communities from Kellogg Biological Station, Michigan, USA - KBS C3-3 metaG (SPAdes) (version 2) | ecosystem: Host-associated > Plants > Roots > Rhizosphere > Soil ... | reverse complement strand
AGTTGAGGAACAGAAAGAACGCCGCCAGCGCGGCGATCGAAAAGCCCGCGGCATAAAGCCGGTAGATGTCGTACTGGATACCGAACAGCGCCATGGTGCCTTCGACCGGCGGCAGGATGCGGCGCGGCGTCGCGCCGAAGGTCATGCGCACGACCTCCTGGAGAATCAGCGACACACCGAAGGTTGCGACGATCGACAACGCCGCGGCACCGCGAATCGGCTGGATCACCACGCGCTGGATCAACGCACCGAGAATGAAGCAGATCAGCGGGACGAGAAGAAATCCGAGCCAAAAATTGCCGGTTGCTTCCAGCACGAACCAGGCCAGCACCGTACCGACCATGAAGAAGTCGCCGTGCGCGATGTTGATGATGTCGAGAAGGCCGAAGATAACCGACAGGCCAAGCGCAATCAGCGCGATAATCAGGCCCCAGATCAATCCGTTCAGCGCTAGCAGCAGCAGCGTGTCGATCATGATTGGACACGATCCATGTGTGAGTGAGAGCCGAGTTCTCGTAACGATGGCGCTTCCGATAAAGCCGTGAACGCGCCGCACCAAGCTGAATACTTCATCAAGTCCCCCCGAAATGTTCGCTGCGATAAATTCCCCGAGCCAAGACCTGAACACACACTCTTGAGCTAAGCGACCATGGCTCCGGATTATCCGCAATCGACTTTTTCGCACTATGTTGTGCGGAATTGTCCGGCCTTTCTGCTTCAAGCGAGTGCATCGCACCAAGCCATCGGCATTCCCTTGTGTCATGATGATGGGAACGGGTTTCGACGACGGTCAATGACTGCGAGTGTCGCCGCACTGCAACCAAAGTGCGACTGAACAGCGCAGATCGTGAGCCAGGGATTAAGACCAAAGACCAAGCGCCAAGAAGCTTTTCGGAAGCAGCTGCGCGCTTTAGCAAGACGATTGAAGGACCCGGCGCCACCGATCTAACGATGGCCCTGCGATGATGATGCTCTAACTGGCCGCGAGTTCTGGCCGCAAAGGATGCTAACGAGATGTCACGATCGGTGAAAGTTGCAGCGGTGCATGCCGCTCCCGTTTTTCTTGATCGAGCCGCAACCACGGCGAAGGCGATATCGATCGTCAGAGAAGCCGCCCGCGGCGGCGCACAACTTATCGCATTTCCCGAAACTTACATTCCGGCGTTTCCGGTTTGGGCTGCGCTGTGGGCTCCGATCGAGAATCACGACCTGTTTGTCAGAATGGCCGACCAGTCGGTGGCGGCCGACGGACCCGAGATCGCCTCGCTCAGGCGCGAAGCCAGGTCGCTCGGTGTTTGTATTTCGATGGGGATCAGTGAGAAATCCCCCGCAAGCGTGGGGGCTATGTGGAATTCGAATATTCTGATCGGACACGACGGCGCCATTCTGAACCATCACCGCAAGCTGGTTCCGACGTTCTATGAAAAGCTGATCTGGGCATCAGGAGATGGCGCAGGCCTCAAAGTGGCCGATACCCCGGTCGGACGGGTTGGCAATCTGATCTGTGGGGAAAATACCAATCCTTTGGCGCGCTATTCACTGATGGCGCAGGCCGAGCAGATTCACATTGCAAGTTGGCCACCGATATGGCCGACGCGCCGTCCCGGCAACGGCGGCAATTTCAATAATGTTGCCGCCAATCGAATCCGCGCCAGCGCGCATTCATTCGAGGCCAAGGCATTCGGCATCAACACCGCCGGCTACATGGACGCGGCCATGCGCGAGTTGCTGATCGCGCGCGACCCGCACGTCGCAGACATCATCGATCGCACGCAACGGGCGGCGAGCTTTTTCGTTGACCCAACCGGTGAAACGCTTGGCGATCTGCTTCAGGAGCAGGAAGGTATTGCGTATGCGGAATTTGACCTGACGCGTTGCGTCGAACCGAAGCAGTTTCATGACGTCGTAGGCTATTACAATCGGTTCGATGTTTTCTCGCTCACGGTAAATCGCACGCGGCATAACCCCATCACTTTTGTCGATGCTAAGGAGTCCCTTCCCGAAGGCGTCAGCAAGGCCGAGAAAGCAAGCAATCCTGATATCGCTGTCTTCGGAGCGGCCGAGCAGCGATTCCCCGATTAGAGAACAGCGGCGAAGCCTGATCGTCTACCAATCGGCAAAATCTCCTCGGCGCGGATTACCGCAACAGACCAGAGCAGGAGCTACTGCTCCGTTGTGCTGCGACTCCATTCCTTGAGCGCTTTCAGCACCGGGATATCCGGCAGATTGAGGATTTCCTGCCGTGGCGAGATACCGAGAGGATCAAAATCGAGGGCACTCTTGAAAAGTAGGGCCGCAAGCGCGCCCTGATCCAGTTTGCGCAAACACACGCCCGCCAGATGACGGCCGACGGCACTGGCCGGAGGGCCAAGCATCGCTGCGACGGCATAAGCCTCAGCTGCCTGCTGCCACTCCTCGCGCAAGTAATGCACCTCACCGGCCTCTGCCCACGCTTTCGAATCATATGGATCGACGTCGATGACCTTGAGTGTCCGCGCAAGCGCCAGATCCATATCGCCGAGCCAGAGAGCTTCCTTGGTGCGACTCTCCATCAAGGCATGCATGTTCTCGCGGTAAAGAAGTTGCTGTGCGGACGTCGCCGGCATCATCTTTAGTGCATGGCGTTCCGCCAGGTCCATCATGCGCACGACCTCTTTCCGATCCCCGGCGCGCTGGGGAAGAAACCCCATTCCGCGATAGAACCTGCTGGTGTGGAGTTCTGCTGCGAATTCGTCCATGCCGGCAATGGCATGGGCAAGCGCGTCCTCAAATCGCTTGCCCCATACCGCAAGGTCAGGCAGATCGGCGCCGGTTTTGGCCTTGTGAACAAAAACCTTGGCGGTGGCGTTGAAACAGGCCGGAACGGCATCCTGCCCGTTGAGCGCGATATCCTCGAAAACCGCCATATCCGCAGCGACATAATTGGAAGATCGCTTCTGCTGCTGATGCATGAAATTCGCCGACGCTCGCCAGAACGCCAGTTCGGTCGTCACAGGATCGGCATGCCGGGCGTCGAAGCCAGCATCCGGAATCAATGTGAGCAATGAGCGATAAAGGCACAAGGAATGCAGAAGAGAAGCCAGCCGACATTTGCGATCATCCGGCAAGGCTTCCCAACCGTCCATCGCATCGCACAAGTCACGCCAGCGGCTCGTGCGAAATTCTTCAGCTAATTCGCGTGGATCGCTGAGAGCGTAAGGCTTTCCGGCTTCCTCGGCCAATTGGATTCGGAATCCAGGAGGCATCGCGCGTTGCGGGATGAACGTGGCATCGCTTGGGCTAACAAAGGAGCGCCAGCCCTCCTCGATTGAAACAACATGGAGCGGCCCGGCAACGAAGGGGCCGAGATCAAGGTAGGGGCGCAGCAGCCAAGTGGAAAAACGGGCGGTCAACCCCTCCATGGGCAATAGACTATCCAAAACATGCGTACATGCCGTCGCAAGCTCCGCTTATGTAGTGGGCACTCTTGTTCGAGGTCCTGAGCCACGTGTCGTATTCACCGGCTAGAATTGAGAAGTTGGCACCATAGCCAGCATTGGGAATATTAAAGGCGCTAGAGTCCTTCAACTTGGCATGTCTCAGGCTTACCGCAGTGAGGGCGTCTTTCAGATTGTGGTGCATGTGACACACCGGAGTGACCTCGAAGATCTTGTCCTTTTTTTCGAGACCGCTTGCCAATAGCGCGATCGTCTCCCAGGTGCTTATCAGGAGATGGATAGCCGCAGACTCCTGTGAACCATCCGGGGCCGACGCCATGGCACGAGCGCCGTCGGCGGTTTTCCGACGCAGGACCTCTGCGGCTTGATATGCAGGATTGGTTCGTAGCGAATGAATCGCGGCAAGCGTTGCAGCTTCGTCCATGGTCGTCTCCCTTCGGTTAAACGAATGAGCGAGCAAGGTTGTGGAATTTACCCGCGCGCTCGCGAGTTCACAAGCTAATCTCCCCAGAAACGCATCTGCATGATTTGGACCAATGCCGCAGCGGCTTCCCGATAACCCGCCGCATCCTTTGGTTTACGCTTCAGCTCAAAAACGTCTGCGAGACCTCGATGGCAATGCGCCTCCAGCGGACGCATTCCCAACTCCCGGGCCAACTGTAGAGAAGACCGAAAATGTATCTCGGCTTCGGGTAGTCTGCCTCCGCATACAGCGATTTTGCCCAAGATTCTCAGTGCGTAGGCTTCGTTGGCACGCTCCTCATGCTTTTTGGCAAGCTCCAGCGCGCGCAGGCCGGCCGCGACCGCGGCGTCATCGCGGCCCGCGACAAGGTAAGCCTCGCTGACGTAAGCAAGCCGCAATGCATGGCGCGCAACGAACCCCTTCGACTCGGCCACCCCGACACTCTGTTCGAGGATCGGAATACCCTCGCCGGCACGTCCGGCCAGAGACAACGCGTAGCCAAAATGCAATGCGACATACGCAAAACCCACGGGGCTGTCCGCGAACGCTCCTGCAGCCATTGCACGCTCGAACGACCGCAAGGCACGCCGGAGGTTGCCTTGCCGCAAGGCAACCACGCCCAAGCCGAGATGCGCATATCCGCAACTGAATGGATGCTCCGCTTCTTCGGCAATACGCAGCGCATCTTCGCCGACACCATAGGCATCGGCAAACTCTCCCAACTCGGCCAATCCCCATGCGATGAAGCTGCGCGCGAACGCCGCCGGCAGAACGAACATGCCAAATCGCTCTCGGGCGCGTTCTCCCTCCAGCCGCGTCGTATTCCAGCGGAAATATTCCATCGCTCGCCGGTAGTCGCCGCGGGTGTGATGCGTCAGACCTAGCGGCAGATTAGTGACGACCTGCAGCGGCAAATCGGAAAGTTGCTCCGCAACGCTGACGGCTCGTTCGCCGGCAGCCGCCGATTCGCTGTAGCGGCCCAGCATCCAGAACTGCTCCGTCAGATACGACTGCACCCAGCCCATGCGTCGCTTGTCATCGAGACGATCCGCCAGTTCTTCGGCTTCGCGCAGATATTGAGCAATGCGCTCGCGATCGCCGAGCGGCTGCAGGACGTTTCGAATATCGAAGCGAAGGTCGATTGCCTGCTCCAGTCTCTCCCGGGTTTCCGGCAACTGCGCCAAGGCGCCCAGCGCCTGCTCAAACAACACGACGGCTTCGCGATAGGCCTCACGGTCAGCGGCTTTGGCCCCGGCATGCCGGAGATAACCGACCGCTTTCTCCAGCAGTTGCCCGCGCAACGCATGGTCCGCCAGACGCTCGACCTTTTCGCCAAGCCGGTCGGCGTACAGCTTTTCCATGACCTCAACGACGTGTGCATGGATGTCGCGGCGTCGTTCGTGAAGCAGGCCCGCATATGCAACATCGTGCGTGAGAGAGTGCTTGAAAGTGTACTGCAGGTCCGGAAAGAGCTGCGTGGCGTAGAGAAATTCCGCAGCCTGCAAATTACCCAGCAGGTCGCGAAGCTCGTCCTCGCTCAGCCCGCAAATCGCGTGCAGCAGCGCGAATGGCACGTCGTACCCTATGACTGCCGCCTCCTGCAGCAGACGCTTCTCGGCCGCCGGCAGCGCGTCAATGCGCGCGGCGAGCACCGCTTGGACTGTCGGCGGCACTTCGGTACTCGAGAACGGTCGCGCAAGGCGATAATGGCCGCGTGTCCCTGCAAGCACCCCGGTGTCCACCAACGAACGAACGATTTCTTCGACGAAGAACGGATTCCCGTCGGCACGATCCAGCAGGAATGTCGTCAGGCCCGGCAGACTGGCATCGGAGCCGAGCAGGTCTTGGAGAAGCTCTGCAAGGCTGTCGCTGCCGAGCGGATCGAGGCGCAGCTGCCGGTAATTCGATCGGCCCTTCCATTCATCCTGATATTCCGGACGGTAGCTGACCAGCAGAAGCAGGCGGGCATCCTGCGCGTCGACCACCACCTCATTCAGCAGGCCCACGGTCAGAGAATCATTCCAGTGCAAGTCTTCGAATACTGCGACCACTGGGTGCGTCCGATTCTCGCTCAGTAGCAGGCGACTGACAGCCTGGTAGGTGTATTGCCGATGCTGAAGCGGATCGAGAGACTGGAACGGATGTCCGGCGTCCAGGGCATCAAGCAAATCCAGCAACGGCGGAATCACGTCCTGCAGCGACGGATCGAGCGCCAGTATCTTGCCCGTTACCTTCTCGCGGATCGCCCGCGTGCTGTCGCGCACATTGATCTTGAAGTAATATTGCCTCAGCAGTTCAATCACCGGCAGGTAGGACGTTGCGTGGCCGTATGAAGCCGAATTGGTTTCCAGCAGCAGGCAGTCCGCCGTATGAGGTGAATGAACGAACTCATGAACCAGGCGCGATTTGCCGACACCCGGTTCACCGACAACGGCAACGACTTGACCGTGCCCACTACGGGCTCGATCGAGCGCCCCGCGCAGTTCGCTCATCTCGCTATCGCGTCCGACGAAACGCGTCAGCCCGCGTCCCGCCGCTGCCTGCAGCCTGGTTCGCTCCGGACCGCCGCCAATGATTTCGTAGACTTCGATAGGGCGTGCGAGCCCCTTCACCGGCACCGGGCCGATTGATTTCACTTCAACGTAGCCTTCCACCAGCCGGAGGGTGTCGGCCGTTGCAAACACGGAGCCTGGGGTTGCCATTTGCTCCATGCGGGACGCAAGGTGAGTCGTCGGCCCCACGATGGAGTAGTCCATCGAAAGATCGTTACCGATTGCGGCAACGACGATCTCTCCTGAATTGATCCCGACGCGTACCGTGACCGGAAAGCCGTGTTTCCGCCGAACCTCGTCGGCATGGCGCGCGACGATCTCCTGCATTCTGAGCGCGGCATAGCAGGCGCGCACCGCATGATCTTCATGGGCGAGCGGTGCCCCGAACAATGCCATGATGCCGTCTCCCATGACGCTGTTCACGATGCCTTCGTAATGATGGACCGCCTCCATCATGCGCTCGAGGATGGGATCGAGCAGCTTATGCGCCTCCTCGGGATCGCGGTCGGCAATCAGCTCCAGCGAACCCTTGATGTCGGCAAACAGCACGGTGATCTGTTTCCGCTCGCCTACCAGCGTGCTCCTGGCTGTCAGAACTTTTTTCGCTAGATGTTCGGGAGTGTATTTGTCTGGCGACAGGAAGCGCCGACGCGCACCGCTTTCACGCCCCTCTCCGAGCGGGTGGGCGCATTCCGAGCAGAATTTTGCCGTCGGCGAAACCTCGCTCCCGCAGCTCGGGCATACGCGTCCGAGCGGCATAGAACACATCTCGCAAAACCTCGCCTCTGGACGATTTTCGTGCTGGCACTTCGAGCACTTCATCGCGATCCACGGGCTTAATTGGCCGAGCAAAATAAGAGGTTAGCGCCGCATCCAGCCGGCAACAAGGCGCAACTCCGCGCCAAACGTGGTCCAGGCAACGGTATATCTCGCTGCAGCGTGGTAACGCGACACCCATTCGGGTGAGTGGAGCGTCGTCTGCGCGCGCGCAGTTCGACGCGCAAAATCAGGCTGAATTGTCGAAGACGGCTTGCGAAAGCGGGAGTGTGTTTACTGCCTGGAAACCCTAGCCAAGCGCACGAATGCGCGCGATTGCGCCCGCGATGATTTGCATCCCAACGCCGAGCAGCCACAAGAAGCCGACGAACAGGGTCGAGAATATCTGCGGGCTGGCGTCGGTAACAATGATATAAACCGATGCAAACCCACTTATCGCGGCAATAAACGTACCTATCGCACTGAGCAGTTCGGCAGTGTCGACTTTCCCGGCAAGCGCCGTATGTGGAGGAATATCGATCCCCAGATAAAAGCCGACAGCGCCGAGGGTGGTCATGATGAAAATAGCGGCAATCGAGGCAACGAGTTCGATACCGGTCCGCGCAAGATGCGCAGCAACGAACAGGCCACAGGAGGCCCCCGCCATGGCAAGCCCGACCCGCTCCAGAAGATGGGCAAATCTGGTTGTTAGGGATCGGTTAGCCATTGTCAGTCTTCTCGGAAGATGATCGATAGCTGAAAGGCATATCCTTAACCGGGCCTTGCTGAGTATGAACCCGAACCCGGTTTGTCGGCAACCGCGCTAATGACGCATATTGCTTCAAATTGATCCGGAGACGCGATGAAACGCATCTTGTTCATCGTGTCATGTTGCGCACTCATTGCGGGTGGGTATTTCGCATACAGCAAATTCGCCATCCGGCATCAGACCCTGGATCTCTTTGACAAGTCCCGCAATCGACCCGTGAGCGTTGATATTGCGGTGCGGCGCGACGATGAATTCAAAGCCAATGCGGGATACGCCACATTGCCCATAGCCATCGTGAGTCAGGGCAACACCGTCAAGAACACCGAGTATTCTTTCCTTGCCAATGCCCTTGCCACACGCGGTTACCTTGTCGTCAGCATTCAGCATGATTTACCGACCGACGTGCCACTGATGACCAAGCAAGGCTCGTTATATGTCGGCCGGCTTGGCGTCTATGAGAGGGGCGAAGCGAACATCCTTTTCGTGCTCAGCGAACTCAAAAAACTGCAACCCCATGCCGACTACGATGACCTGGTATTGCTTGGACATTCCAATGGCGGAGACATTTCGATGTTCTTCGCTCAGCAACACCCTGAAAGGGTCAGGAAGGTTGTCACACTGGACAATTTGCGTGTGCCTTTCGTGACCGACAACCGGCTCAAGATCCTGTCCTTCCGGTCGCACGATCCTGTTTTCAAACCGGATCCGGGCGTCATCCCTGACGATAAGGACGCCAAGGAAGCCGGGATCGACATCGTCCAGACCGATGCACAGCACACCGACATGAGCGACCGTGGACCCGACAGCGTCAAGTTAAGGATCCAGCATGCGCTCGATCGTTTTCTCAAGGAGACGGGCGTCGGCAAACTCACTCGGTCCGATTCCGATAAGCCGGTCGCGCCCGACCCGCGGTCCATGGGCCCCTAGTGCTCCGGGTGGCCAGCCTGACCAAACTCGGATCAAAACACCTCAGGGATTGTCCTTGCTCGGCATTCGCGGTGGCAGCAGCGGCGCAAAACTGATGCTTTGATCTTCACCATGCGTGAATTTCGGATCGAGCGGGCCGCCGCCTGATGGATCACCTCCGCCGGTCGTCGTGATCGTGGACGGTGTGACCAAACGAACTGCATCCTGTGCGACTCCGCCGTCCCCAGTCCCGAAGTCAGCCGTGCGGCCGCCTTGGGGCCGACCTTCGGCACTTGCGGCAATCGCCTGTTCGGTCTTGCCCGCCAATTTCGCATCATAGGGTAGCCGATAGGCACGCGGCACGCCGCTTGGACGATTATCGTCGTCGAGCGCCTCGACCCACAGGTGAATGGCGCCGGGCTCGCCTTCAAGGGAATGCGGTTCAACGATGCGCGCCTGCAGCAGCTTGAACCGCGGCGGCAACGGATCGCGCGACGACCAACCGAGCAGGCCGCGCGCGCCATAAAAGCTGACAACATAAAAGCAGCTTGTGACGACAATCGCGGCCGCCTTGGCGGACCATGGCAGCCGCGCATAGATGAGGAGCGCGAGCAGCAGCGCACCGATCAACGCATAGGCGACGGTCAGAGCAAGAACGATGGATTCCAAGTTCATCATAGCTTCTTCACGTAACCCGTTTTCGGATCAAGGTCCGCGCCGTTCTGATGCACATTGCGGAACGTCTCCATCAGGGATTTCTGCCGGCTGTTGACGTCAATCACTTTGCCGTCCGCATCGATCGTAAAGCGGACGGCTGTCTTCTCATCTCCCGTATGATCGACGCTGACCACATTGTCGTAGATCACCTGCGCGGTCGGATTGAGTTTCTGCACCTTGACCGTTGCAATGACAGGCTGGTGCGTCAGCGCCTGAAAATGGCTGACATTGATGGTATATTCTCCCGCGACGATACCTCGAACGGTGATGATCTCCTCGCGTATCGGCGATGGAATCTTCTTGCCGTTGACAATGATGAAATCGTTGGCGCCGCCGCGGTCATCGCGATCAAGCACGAGGAAGCCCGCCTCGCGACGACGGTACCAGGCAATGTTACCGGCCGGATCCTGTACGAACAGGTCGAGATCATCGGGATGATTGTCAGGCCAATCCATGGTGATGATAAACTCGGCCTTTGAATCGATCTTGCCGTCCTTGGCGTCGGGCGCGATCGCCAGCAGGGCCAGGAAGAACAGGAACGCAACGACTTGCAACGCCTTGAACAGCATCAAGCTGAAGGGATCGAACGGCTCCTCTCGCGTGTAGAGCCCGAAATCATCGATCATGAAGGCGCTCCAGGGCCGGAACGACGCGCGTTTCAGTCAATGAGACGGCCTGCGAGAACACCTTCGCCGTTGCTGCGTCGAGCATGTAGTATTGAACCCGCAGCAGGATCGAGCCGACCAGTCCGGCTAGGGTTGTGTACATCGCGATCGCCATGCCATCGGTCATCAGACCCATGGAGGATTTCAACATCATCCGATCCGATGCATCGATGCCCGCGATAGGAGCGAGCATGATGATGAAGCCGATAATGGTGCCGAGCAGGCCGAGCTTCATCAAGGTATCGCTCGCGAAGGCCCCGAAGCCATTCGAGCCGCGCAGCCGATCGGCGAGCGACCGCAGCAGCAGCGTCTGATCGATGCGACCGGGCCCTTGCGTTTCCGCCTTCAAAACAAGGTCATGAATGTGGTCGGCGACCAGGCCCGGCGGCAACGCGCGTCGTCCAGCTAAGGGAACCTCCCCGGTGACGGGAAGGATTGCATTCGGCGCTGCTAATATTTGCGCAGCACTGCGGCCGGCATCGCCTTCGCGCGCGATTGCCATGGTGCGCCACAGGCAATGCAGCGACGTTGCGATATACAGCACGCCGATGATTGCCGAAATGTAGGTGCGATCGGAGGCGAGCATCAGATGGATCAGCCCGTAGCGCCACAGCAACACGGCAGCCAGCACGCAAAGCCCGGTGAAGATCATCCAGCGTAATAGCGGCGCGCGATCCGCCATATTCGAAACAGGTTTGAGATCGGACGACATTGCCGTCACACTCATTGCCAACCCTCCCGAACTCTTCAGCGTCAGGCATCGCTTGCTTCACAACAAGCGACGCCTGAGTGTATCGCTAACGTCCACCTTTCGGATTCAAGGTCCGTCGAAAAGTCGACGCGAGGGGAGACTGTAACCCAAAGACGCGGGGATTTCTGCGCCGTCGTTGTGGGAACTTGCGCCGACCAACCATGCAATCCGACATACGGTTCCCGCACGACCGACCGCCCCATGACCGACAGGCACTGATGCGACAGATTCCCGACGCGCTCTGCCGTGGTCTGCGCGAACATGCGCTCGGGCCGTGCAGATATCGTCCATGCCGCAGGACTTTGGCCGAGTTCATCGGATATTTGAGCGAGAGCGCGACCAGCGGCCGAACCAGGCAATCAAGCCTGGCAACTTTGGCAAAGCGAAACGCGTCACAAGGCCAACAACCAATATCCCAACGCCGTCGCGAGTTGTACGCGACGACGGCAGAATCAAGCTGCTGACGCAGCCGAGAGTTCAAGGCTCACCGATAAAGCTCAAGCTCCGGCCGCGAATCGGCGATGAAGCCGTCCTTGTTCGGCATCGCCACCTTCGGCAGCGTCTTGGCATCCATCGTATCGGTCGGCTTGATGATCTTTGCCTCGGACAGGATATAGGCCACGACAGCATAGACCTCGTCATCACTCAGCGAGCCGGGCGCACTGAACGGCATAGCGCGTTTCACATAATCGTACAGCGTCGTCGCATACGGCCAATAGCTTTCGACGGTCTTGATCGGCGCCTTGGTCGCGAGCGTGTCGCGGCCCCCAAGCAGACGGTCGCCGCCAATGCCTTTCTCCGGATTGCCCTGCAACTTGTCACCGTGACAGGCGGCACAACTCTCGGCAAAGACCTTGGCACCGGCCGTCGCAGTTCCGCTTCCCGGCGGCAACCCGCGCCCGTCCGGCGGGATTGCAAAGTATTTTGCCAACTCAGCAGTGCTGACCGGCGAGCCAAATCCATAAGGCCCGGCGGCGCTTTGTGCGGAAGCCGTCGACCATGCGGCTGAAGCAAGCAGCAAGCCGGCGGCCATCGACATCATGTTACGCATGGACATTGGAAACCTCCCCGGCTTCGCTGACGGCCCAGCTTTGGATGGCGTTGAGGTGATAGATCGAGCCGAACGGGCCGTTCGATCCGCGGATCGCGATGAGTTGCTTCAGGGTCGGCTGCATATAGCCCGTCTCGTCGATGCAGCGGCTTTGCAGCACGGCAGGCTTGCCGTCCCATATCCACGGGAAGCTGAAGCGCACCGTGCAGATCGGCTCCGGCACCGAGTCGAGGTGAGCGGGATACCAGGTCTTGCCACCGTCAGCCGAGACATCGACCGATTGAATGCGCCCGCGTCCGCTCCAGGCAAATCCCTGAATGTTATAGAAGCCCGCCCCCGGCAGTTTCATATCGCCGGATGGGAATGTGATCACCGATTTGGCATCCATATCCAGGCTGAACTGACGCGCCTTCCCGTTCGCCAGCAGATCGGTGTATTTTGAAGTTTCTTCGCGCGTCATAAACGGCTTGTCGCTGACTTCGAGGCGACGGAGCCATTTGATATGCGTGTTGCCCTCGTAGCCCGGCAACAGCAGCCGCAGCGGATATCCCTGCTCCGGCCGCAACGCCTCGCCGTTCTGTCCGTAGACAATGAGCGCGTCCTTCAGCATCTTCTCCATCGGAATGCTGCGCGTCATCACCGCGGCGTCGGCGCCTTCCGCCAGCACCCAGGCGGAGCCATCCTTGAGACCAAGCTCACGCGCGATGGTCGCGAATTGCACACCGGTCCACTCCGACGTGCTGAGCAAGCCGTGGGTGCCCTGCACCGTCTTCATTGTCGGCTTGTTCCACTCCGTCAGCCCATTGCCGGAGCATTCGATGAAATGCTTGCGGGTGACGGACGGAAACCGCTTGAGGTCCGCCATCGAAAACTTCTTCGGTGTGTCCACCATGCCGTGAACAATGAGATTGTGCTTGGCGGGATCGATGGTCGGGATACCGCCATGATGCCGTTCGAAATGCAGGCCTGACGCGGTCAGGTTGCCGAGCATCTTGTCGAGCGGCGTCAGGCTCCAGGACGTATTCTCGTTCGCGGTCGGAAAGCGCGTGCGCACTTCCGTTTCAAACTGCGAACGCGAACCGTAGCCACCATCAGCCGCAACCGCGCGCCCCTGCTCCTTGGTCGGATCGTCCGGCACGTCGAAATGGAACGCACCTGGCGGCGCTTTCTGGCCGGCGGTCTGCG
>Ga0207657_10005476_pt1 | contig 13252 bp, 9 predicted proteins | sample KBSC33metaG_FD_184316 | JGI IMG/M metagenome (GOLD analysis project Ga0207657, IMG submission 184316) | Corn rhizosphere microbial communities from Kellogg Biological Station, Michigan, USA - KBS C3-3 metaG (SPAdes) (version 2) | ecosystem: Host-associated > Plants > Roots > Rhizosphere > Soil ... | reverse complement strand
GGCGCCCACCAGCGGTCGGTCCGGGAAAAACAGCGCAGTATCGGCGCCGTTGAATTGCACCGCCTTGCCGACCGGCGAGTCCACCAGCTTGGGCGCGCCTTCAACCTTGGGTGTCACGCCGCCGATTTTTGACAGGTTGTCGAATTTCCACAGCGTCTGTTCCTGCGCGCCGGCGCTGCCGGCGGAAAGAATGCCCAAAATCGCGGCGACGGCGATGCTGCACCTGCTCATAAATCCTCCCGGCCTTGTTCTTTGGGGCGTGACGTTGACGCGTCTCTTCCGCCGCTGCAATCTCCCGGCAACAAAAAAACACCGCCAAAAAACAGATTTCGGGGAGTGGGTTATGAGAGCGTGGAGATGGGCTTTGGCAGGTGTGGGGCTGGCACTGGCGGCAACGCCCGCGCTGGCGCAGGCCGGCGGCGAAAAGGGCCCCGAACGCATCGTCTGGGCAGCGCAGAAAGTGCCGGAAACTCCCTATGACAAGCCCAACAAGCCCGTCACCCATATCGCCGACATCCTGAAGAAACATCAGGGCCAGCAGAGCTGGGAAGAAAAGGTGATGCTGACCCGCGACTATGACGGGCGCTATATCAGCCTGGCGCCCGGCGAAAAGACCAAGGCGCAATTCTATGCCGACGACCGCTGCTTCATGTGGGTGCAAAGCGGCCAGATGAAAGTGACCATCGACGGCCAGACACCGACCGTCGCCACCAAGGGTTATCTGATCGACGTGGCGCCGCGCCTGGCCTATGCGCTGGAAAATACCGGCAGCGAGCCGGTGGTGTTCTGGCGCGTCACACCGGCAGGCCAGATGCCCAGCTATCCGGTCACCGAAACGCCGACGCCGGTCAAGGGCTGGAAATATGTCCAGGCCAAGATCACCTCGACCGGCGGCTATGACGGGACCAACCAGCCTTTCCTGGATTATGACGCCTATGCCGCGGGGGGCGGCAAAAGCCGCGACTTTGCCATGGACGGCCATACCAGCGCCCACATCATCCGCGCCGGCGCGCTGAAAGAGGTGCCGCCTTCCACCAGCTGGGGCCATTTCCACGAGAATATGGTGGAAGCCTGGATTGTGATCGAAGGCCAGCTCGATGTGCTGATTTCCGGCACCGGCCTGGTCACCGGACAGCTGGGCGATGTGATCATGGTGCCCAACGAGCGCTGGCACCGCGCCACGACCCATCCCAATAGCGGCCCCTCAACCCGCCTGGCGATGACGCCGCGCCTGAAGGAAGGCCAGATCCATTATTTCCAGACCGATCAGCCGCCGGGTAATTAGCCGGATCGCAATTCGTTAAATCTCAGAAAGAGGAATGCACGCATGGATCGCCGTCAGCTGTTGGCCAATTTGGGAGCGGTATCTTGCTTTGCCTTGCCGTTCCAGGCGCAGGCGCAATATCTGCGCAAGAAGGTCAAGATCACCGACGTCAAGGTGATGATCATCCGCGGCACCTGGGACTGGAACCTGATCAAGATCGAAACCGATGCCGGGGTGCATGGCATCGGCGAGGGTTATTGGGGCCCCGGCGTCAAGGACATCACCCTCAATCGCTTCCGCGAGCAGTTGATCGGCGAAGATCCGCTGAATGTCGTCAAGCTCTACACCAAGATGCTGTTCCTCAATGGCGGCTATGGCGCCACCGGCGGGCTGACCATGCACGCGGCGTCGGGCATCGAGATCGCGCTGTGGGACCTGGCGGGCCGGCTGTTACAGACGCCGGTCTGCAATCTGCTCGGCGGCCGGTTCCGCGACAAGGTGCGCTTCTATCGCACCCTGCAGGCGCCGAAGAACCATCCCGAGGATCCCAAGTCCTGGACCGACCAGATGGTGGAAGCCAAGAGCAACAATCCTTACGGCTTCACGGCTTTCAAGGTGCAGGGCGACAGCGTGCCGCGCACCGCCGATCCCGAATATAAGGAGCCCGGCCATGATTTTTATACCAACCAGCTGACCAATGTGGATATCCGCCGCTGGGTCGACCGGATGGAGCGGGTGCGCGCCGCCCTGGGCGATACCGATTTCGCCACCGAATGCCATTGGAAATACTCGGTCAATGACGTGATCAAGCTGGCCAATGCCATCGAGCATACCAATCCCATGTGGCTGGAAGATCCGACGCCGCCGGAAAATGTCGAGACCATGGAGCGGCTGTCGCGCGCCACCAACACGCCGATCTGCACCGGCGAAAATCTCTATGGCCTGGCGCAATTCGCGCCCCTGATCATCCGCCAGGCGACGGCCGGGGTGCATATCGACATTCCCAAGTCGGGCGGATTGTTCGAGGCCAAGCGCATTTCCGATCTGGCCGACCTGTATGGCATCTGGACTGCGGCGCATAACCCCGCCAGCCCGGTTGGCACAGCGGCCTCGGCCCATGCCGCCGCATCGGTGCGCAATTTCCGCGTCCATGAGCTGGCCAATTGGGTCGACTGGTGGCCGACCCTGGTCACCCGCGAAGGGCCCTATTGGCAGAACGGCTATTTCCATATCGAGGACAAGCCGGGCCTGGGCTTCGACCTCAATCCGGACGTCGCCAAGGCGCATCTCGCGCCTGGAGAGCAGTGGTGGGGGTGAGGAGTGGTCCGCCCCGCGTCAGCGGGGCGGACGAGCAGGTCCAGTGGACCTGCGAGAACGACGAACGCCGCAGCGGCGCGCGGCCAAGCGCGCCGCGAGGCAGGGACGCCGCGAGCACGAGCGAGCGGCAGAGCAACAAACGCCGCTGCTCTTAGGCAGGCGGCCCAAAAAGGAGACCGAAATGAAAAAGATCGCGCTTATTGCCACCTGCGGAATGTCTCTCGTCCTATCTGCCTCCGCTCACGCCGAAGACTTCAAATTCATCCCTTCCGCGCAGCAAAAAGTCGCCCCCACCGCGAACGGTCTCACCTCGCAATTCACGCTTGCGAATCCGAAAAGCGGAATCGCCATGATCACCACCCGCGACAAGAGCGGCCTGGCCGAACTCCACGCCGATTGGATCGATCATATCTTCGTGCAGGCAGGCGGCGGGACCATGATCCTGGGCGGCAAGGTCGATGAGCCCAAGGAAGCCGGTCCCGGCGAGACCCGCGGCAGCGGTGTGACCGGCGGCAAGAGTTTTGCCATGCATCCGGGGGATTATGTCTACATACCGGCGAACACCGTCCATCGCATGGTGCTGGCGCCCGGCCAGACCATCCGTTACGCCGTCGTCAAGGCGCACAATTAAGCAATTCAAGGAGAGTGATGATGTTGAAGCAGCTGAAATCCGTACTGCTGGGATGCCTGGCACTCGCGCTGGCGACGCCCGCGGTCGCGCAGGTCAAGCAGACCCGCGACCAGATCCTGTTCTATACGTCGGAATGGAAGGGCGAGCGTTTTCCCGATGGCCGGCCCAAGGTTTCCGACAGCCTGCTCAAGCGGGTGGTGGATGTCTCGATCGAGGATATCTGGGACTATCTGCGCGACAAGGGATTCAACTGCCAGTTCGATACCGGCTTCCAGATGCTGCATCCGGAAAAGCCTTTCGCGGGCCGTGCCCTGACGACGCAATACATGCCGCTGCGCCGGGACATGTATGCCGCCATCGCCGCCGAGGGTAAGCGCGAGGGCCGGGTCAGCGGCAACAACAGCTGGCCGATCGCCGAATTGACCACCGGCGACATGTATGTCGCCGACGGCTTCGGCAAGATCGTGGAAGGCACTTTGATCGGCTCCAACCTGGGCTCGGGCATCGCCACCCGCTCCAAGACCGGCTTTGTCTTCGATGCCGGCATCCGCGATGCTGAGGAAAATCGCGAGCTGGAGAATATGAACGGCCTGTACCGCGCCTATGATCCCAGCGCCTGGAAGGACATGACGCTGACCGCCATCAATGCTCCCATCCGCATCGGCCGCGCCGCGGTGCTGCCGGGCGATCTGGTGCTGGCCAAGAATGACGGGGTGATCTTCATTCCCGCCTATCTGGCCGAGGATGCCGTCTCCCATGCCGAATTCATCAAGCTGGAGGACACGTTCAATTTCGAACTCAATCGTTCGGGCAGCAATGGCGGCGCCTTCGAGGGCGGCTGGAACGGCAAGAAGTACGAAGCCTTGGTGGCCTGGATCAACGCCAATCCCGCCAAGCTCAAAATGAGCCGGGCCGAGTTCGATGCCATCCTGCAGGAACGCCGCAAGCGCCTTGAGGGTGTTCCCGGCGCGCCCGCCAAGTAAAGGGGCGCGGCAAGGCCGCGATACTGTCTACACACATTTGGATGGCAACCCATGTCGAGGTCGATCCGGAGAGCGTAGATGACAAACGCAACCAGTCGCCGGGTTCTCGCGGCCGGGATTATTATTGTTACCTTGATTGCGCTGGGCAGCGTGATCGCGGTCTTGGCGATCGGTGGCCGGCCCGACCCCTCCGCATTGCGCGCCGCCGCGCCATTGCTGGATGGCGCCTGGCGGTTTCACACCGGCGACGACCCGCGCTGGGCCGATGCGGACGCGGACGACAGCGGCTGGGAAGTGATGGATCTGACCGCGCCGGCAAGCAGCCGTGACGACGATGTCGGCCTGCCGAACTATATCGCCGGATGGACGGCGCACGGCCACCCCGGCTATCAGGGCTATGCCTGGTACCGGCGCAGCGTGACGGTGCCGGCCGGAAATCGTGCATGGGATATTCTGGGGCCGCCCGCCGTCGATGACGGTTACGAGCTCTATTGGAACGGCGCGCGGTTGGGCGGATTGGGCCGGCTTGGCGAATCTCCGAGAGTCGTGGGCAGGCGGCCGACGATTTTTGCGCTTCCCGCCGATGCCGCCGGCACCGAAGGGGTGCTCGCCATTCGCGTGTTCCTGCAGCCCGGCATCCATACCGGCGCCGATGTCGGCGGCATGCATGTGGCGCCGTCCTTGGCGCCACGCCCGGAAAGCCAGGCGCTATACCGCGCGCAATGGTGGCGTACGATTGCGGGCTATATCGTCGAGCTGGTCGAGCCGCTTGTCATGTTTGCGCTGGTCGGTTTGGCGCTTGCGGTTCGGCCGCGCAGCAGCCATCCCAGCTTCATCGCTTTTGTCTGCATCGCGCTGGTGCTTTCGGCGGTGAAACGTCTCGACAATGCGATTGTCTCCTGGACCGATCTGCTGAGCCTGCCCACCTATCTTTGGCTGACAAGAATAGTCTGGACGCCCCTCAGCCTGGCTGCCTGGGCGCTGGCCTGGAACCGCTGGTGCCCGCGCGCGTCGCGGGTGATCGACGGAGCCACCCTGGTGCTGGCCCTATTGGGCGTCGCGGGCGGCGCGATGCGTGCCACGGAGCTGACCCGCATCTCCCGGCTCGGATTGCTTGCGCTGTTTGTGCTGATTGCCGCGCGGATGGTTCGCGGCAGCGAGATGCGCATCATGGCGGTCACCATAATGGCCTTGATCGTGGTCTCCCAATTTACCGGCGAGCTGCGCGCGCTCGGCATGCCGGACATCTGGTTTCCGTTCGGCATCGGCGTAACACTGGTGCAATATATCTACGCGATCGCAATACCGCTGCTGGCTTTTCTGATCGTGCGAACCTTGGATGCCAAGACCGCGCGATCCTAGTCCCCTAACGCAAAGGCGATGAAGGCGCTGCCTTTGGGCGCTTTGGGGTCATGGCCGGCGCTGGCGGCGATCACCACATACTGCTTGCCGCCGGCCATATAGGTCAGCGGCGTGGCGTTACCGGCATAGGGCAGCACGGTCTCCCACAGCAGCCTACCGGTCTTGCTTTCGAAGGCGCGCATCTTGCGGTCGAAATCGGTGGCCGCGATGATGAACAGGCCGCTGGCGGTGGCCACGCCGCCGCCATAACTCTCGCTGCCGGTGTCCTTCAAGCCTTTCGCCACCAGTTCGGGATATTCGCCGAAAGGAATGCGCCAAGCGAACTGGCCGGTCTTGAGATCGATGGCGGTGAGATGGCCCCAGGGCGCCGCGGTTGCCGGATAGCCGTCAGGATCCTTGAACTTGTTGTAGCCGGAAAAGGTGTAACGGGAGCGGGCACCGGGCAGTTGCGCGGCCTGCGCGCCGCGCTGCGGTGCGCCCTGGCGGTCCTTCACCGCCGTGGTCCACATCACATTCTCGGTGTTGACGAAGAGATATTCCAGGCGGGGATCGAACGTCATGCCGCCCCATTCATTGCCGCCGGAAAAGCCGGGCAAGGACACCGTCTCCTGATTGTAGGCGGGCGGGGTGAACATCGGCCCGTTCTTGAAGGTGGCAAATCTTTCCCGCGCCCATTTGTTGGCTTCGGGCGTGCGCTGGGTCAGGTCCTCCGCAGACATGGTCTGGCGCGACAAGGGCAGGGGCAGGCGGGGGCGTGGCTGGGTCGGCCAGGCGGTGTCGCCCGGGGCGGTAGCCTCCGGCACCGGCACTTCATCGATCGGGAACAGGGATTGCCCGGTCACCCGGTCGAAGACATAGACAAAGCCCGTTTTGTTGGTGGCGGCGACAGCGTCGATCTTCTTGCCCTTGCGGGTCACCGTGACCAGGATCGGCGTGGAGGCGAAGTCATTGTCCCACACGTCATGATGCACCGCCTGGAAATACCACAGCATCTTGCCGGTCTTGGCATCGATCGCCAGCAGGCTGTCGGCGTAGAGATTTTTGCCGGGACGTTCGCCGCCATAGAAATCGTCCGAGGCAGAGCCGGTGCCCGCGAACAAAATGCCGCGCTTTTCGTCCAGCACCATGCCGGGCCAGGCATTGGCGCCGCCGGCCGTCTTCCAGGCATCGGCGGCCCAGGTCTCGGCGTTGCGCTCGCCGGGATGGGGAATGGTGTGGAAGGTCCAGACCAGCTTGCCACTGCGCACATCCCAGGCGCGGATATCGCCCGGTGAGGCGGGGGTCTGCTCGCCGACCTCGCCGCAGGTGAAGAACAGGTCGCCATAGACATTCACCGCGCCGCCCATGCGGACATAATTTTCGGAGGCGGGCCCGCGCAGATTGTCGTTGAGATCGATGCGGCCATTGTCGCCGAAGGCGGAATCCGGCGTTCCGGTGGCCGGGTCGAGCGAATAGACGAAATTCGAGGCCGTCACCAACAGCCGGCTTTGCTTGCCGTCAGTCCACCAGCTTTCGCCGCGGTCCTTGAAGCCGGCGCGCGACCTTTGCGGCAGCTGGGGCGTGAACACCCATTTTTCCGCGCCGGTTGCCGCGTCCAGGGCGACGACCTTGCCGCTGCCCACGCCATACAGCACGCCGCCCACGACAATGGGGGTGTTCTGCAATTCGCTGTCGGGCTTCAGGTCGTAGCGCCAGGCCTGTTTGAGGCGGCCGACATTGCCGGCATTGATCTGGGTCAGGAGGGAATAACGTGTCGCGCCGGCGTCGCTTCCCGGATAGCGGTAATCGGTATTCAGGGGGCGGGCGGGAAGCCCGGTCGAAGTGGCGAGAAAAGCGGCGGCGACGCAAAGACTTAGACGCGGTTTCAAGATGTCCCCCGAAAGCTGGCTTTTTATCTATTTGCGCCGACCTTAGCAGGAAGCGCGGCAAGCGCGAATATAGGCGCGGGAGAGTCGGTCCAATTTGCGCAAAAGCCCGGTCTTCCGCCGCAACCCGCTACAAATTTATCGAAAATTGTCTGGCTGAAATTACCTGCTGGTATCGGCCCTTGGGTCATTGTGGCGGCTCGGAACAAAGGTCCAGTCGCAACGCATGGCGCATCGCGGGACAGCAAGCAGCAAGAAAGCGGAGGCCGTTCAACCGGCCTTTGCCAGCGTTACCGCGGCCGACATCATTCGGGCGCCGGTGGTGCAGAAGACGATTCCGCTCGACCTTGCCGCGTTGCTGGTTCCTTACAAGCGGCACGGCCGGCTGACCTTGCGCGTGGAGCGCATGCCGCAGCGCGCCAAGCTGTCGGCCGGGCGCAACAATGGCGACGGCACCTGGTCGCTGGCCTCCGACGAGCTGGAGGATCTCAACTATCTGGTCCCCTCCAACTTGAGCGGAGGGCACGAACTTTCCGTTCGCATCGTGAGTTTCGACAATGCGACCGCCCAAACGCTCAAGGTCATTCCGCTTGCCATTCCGCCCTGGGACAATGACGCGGATCAGCCTGTGGTGGAAAATGTCGTCCGCACGCTGGCGGAAGCGCATGATCCGGTCCTGCACAATGAACTGTCGAAGATGCAGTCGCTGTTCGCGGTGCGCGATTCCGATCTGGCGGAATTGCGCGCTGCGCTCAAGCAGGCCAATGCCCAGAAGGAAGCGGAACTGGCGGCGGCGCGGACGGAATGGGAGGCCGAACTCAAGCGGCATCTGGCGGAAGCGGCCGCCCTGGCCAAGTCGGAACGGGAGCAGGAACGCCTTGCCTGGCAGAATGAGCGGCAGGGCCAGAGCGTCCAGACCGAGACGCTGATCCAGGAAAAATTCGCCCAGGAACTCGACCGGTCGAAGGCGGCGGCGGACCAAAAGCTGCAGGCCGAGCGCGTGCACTGGCAAGCTCAAGCCGAACGGATGGTCGCGGACGAACGTAGCCGCCTCGAGGCGGACATCGACAAGCAGCTGGAAGCGGAACGCCAACAGTGGCAGGCGCAGGCGCAGCAGGCGGTCGCACAGGAGCGCGACCGCTTGAAGGCGAACATCGATCAGCAATTCGAAACCGAGCGCCAGCGTTGGCAGGCCCAGGCGGAAGAAAAAATTGCGCAAGAGCGGGGCCGCTTGAAGGCGGAGATCGACCAGCAGTTCGAAACCGCGCGCAAGACTTGGCAGTCCCAGGCCGAGCAGATGGTGGCGGACGAACGCAATCGGTTGACCTCGGAAGCCGGCCGGCAGCTGGAAGCCGAGCGCAAGCATTGGCAGGCCCAGACCGAACAGAAGATCGCCGAAGAGCAGGCAAGGGCCAAGGCCGAAGCCGATCAGCGCGTCGAGGCCGAACGCCAGCGCTGGCAGATGCAGGCCAATGACAGTGGCGCAACCGAACGTCATCGCCTTCTGGCCGAGGCTGATGCGCGGCTGACGGCGGAACAGCAGCGTTTGCAAAACCAGGCGGAGGAACGGCTCGCGGCCGAGCGCCAGCGCTGGCAGTCCGAAAGCGACCAGCGCCTGGAAGCCGAGCGTCAGGGATGGACAAACGACAAGCTTGCCGCCGTGTCGCAGGCCGAAGCGCGCTGGAAATCGGAAGAAACGGTCCGCGCGTCCACCGCCCTTGCGCAATGGCAGCAGCAGAGCGCGAGCCTGCTGGCTGCGGAAAGCGACAAATGCCGCAAGCTGGAGGCCGCGCTGGCCGCGGCGCTGGCCACCGCTCCGGCGCAGCCGGTCCCGGCCGACCTTGCCGATGCGGGGGGCGCCGATGCCGAGCGGCTGCGCCAGGAGTTGTCGGCGCTGCAAAACATGCTGCCCGAGCGCGATCGCGAAATTGCCCGGCTGCGCGAGGACATGAACCAGCTGCAGGCGCGCAAGGACGCCGACGCGGCGCAGGCCGCCCAAGCCTGGAAGACGGAAGAAGCCGCGCGTGTTGAAGCCCTGGCGGCGAAGGCGCGCGCGGACGCGCAGGATGCTATCGCCGCTGCGACCGCGCGGGCCGAGACTGCGGAACGCGCGCTCGCCGCGCTGCAAAATGCGCCGGCTGCCGAGGTTTCGCGCTGGGACGATGCCCAGGTCGATGGCTTGCGCCGGGACATTTCAACCTTGCGGGCGGCGTTGGTGAATCGTGAGGTGGAGCTGGGCCATGCCCGCGCCGCGCTGGATCAGGCGCGCGTGCATCAGGTCGTCCAACGTCCCGGAAACGCGCCCATCCGCCGCTTCGCCGGCCCCAATGACGACCAGGAAGAAGCCCCCAGCGGCGCCAAGCCCACCTTCCTGCGCGATTTCGCCATCATGGTATGTGTGCTGGTGCCTGCGATCATGGCCTATCCCTACATCGCCGGCTATCTGCCGGATGGCGTCCGCTCCGGCATTTCCACGGTGACGGGCGGGCTTCTGAGTGTGCGCATGGAGCCGGCGCCGGTCGCGCCTCCGGCCGTCGCGCCGGCACCGGTTGCGCCCCGCGCCACCGCGACCGTGGCCCGCTCCGCCAATGTTCGGAGCACGCCCGCCGCCAAGGGTGCTGTTCTTGTGACCTTGCCGCGCGATGTGGTGGTGACTGTGCTGCAGACAAGCGGAAGCTGGACGCAGGTCGAGGTCCCCGCCAAGGACGGCAAACCGCAACAGGGCTGGATATTCAGCACCTATTTGAAGAGCGCGGCCGACAAGCCCGCCACTGCGGGCAAGGCCGACAAGCCCGTGGAGTCGCGTGCGGCCGTTCGGACTGAGACGGTTGCCGACAAGCCCGCCGACACGAGCGCGGCCGCCAAGCCTGAAATCGCGGCTGTGGCTGATAAGACCGCGAACACAAGTGCGGTGGTAGAGCCCGAGACTGCAGGCGCGGCCGTTGAGCCCGCCAAATAGGCCGTCCGCGATAACCATGATGCGCGCCGGCGCGCGCAACTCGACAAAATCCAGGCCCGGTACTAGGTTGCCCCGCTAAGGCGCGGGGAGCGTAAATGTCCTTTTCGGACGAACGGGCAATCTGGCTGGGACGGCAAGTGCTGCCGCATGAGCCCGCATTGCGCGCCTGGCTCAGCCGCCGCCGTCTGGGCGGGCTGGACGTCGACGACATTATCCAGGAAACCTATTCGCGCCTGATGACCGCCGAAAGCGTGCAGCATGTGCTGGATGCCAAGAGCTATGCGTTCCAGGTGGCCGGATCGGTGGTGATCGACTGTCTGCGCCGGATGAAGGTCGTGTCCATCGCTTCGATGCCGGACCTGGATTATCTGGAAGTGGTCAGCGACGAACCTTCGCCGGAGCGCCAGGTGATCGACCGGGACGAGCTGCATCGCCTGGCGGGCGTGATCGCGCGTCTGCCCGGCCGCGTTCGCGAAGTGTTTACCTTGCGGCGGGTCTATGGCCTGTCCCAGCGCGAAGTGGCGCAAAAAATGGCAATCGCCGAAAGCACCGTCGAAAAGCACATGGCGCGGGGCTTTTTGCTGCTGCTGGAACAATTCAGGGATGGCGGAAATCAGGCCCTCCATCCGTCTAGCCTTAAGCCAGGAAATCTCCGGAACCCCGATGCCAGGAAAGACCGCACATCAGATTGACGCCGAGGCGGCCGACTGGGCCGCCCGGCTTGATCGCGGCCCCTTGTCGGCCGAGCAGGAGGTCCGGTTCCAGGACTGGCTGGGCGCGGATGCGCGTTGCATGGGCGCGTTCGGCCGCATGCGGGCGCTGGCGCTCACCACGGAGCGGGCCCGCGCCTTGGGACCGGATTTCGATCCTTCCGTCTTTGAACCGGCGCCTGCTTTCCCGCGCCGCCGGGTGCTGCAAATCGGCGGCGCCATCGCCGCCAGCGCGCTGGTCGGCATCGGCGGGACCTGGCAGATATTGCGCCTGCGCGGCCGCTTCTCCACCGGCAAGGGCGAAACCAAGGTCGTGGCGCTCAAGGACGGATCGGTCGTGACCCTCAATACCGATTCCGAGATGCAGGTCCGTTACACCGACGAACTGCGCTCGGTCGAACTGATCCGCGGTGAAGCGCTGTTCGACGTGGCCAAGAACAAGGCCCGGCCTTTCATGGTCACGGCCGGCGACACCAATGTGCGGGTGGTAGGCACGAGTTTCAGCGTGCGCCGTCTGGAAGCCGCGCCGATTCAAGTATTGGTGCGGGAGGGCATTGTGGAAGTGTTCAAGCCCAGCCAGGCGGGCGGGCATCCGGTCCGGATTTCCGCCAACACCATGGCGGTGGCGCAGGCGGACAATGCAGCCGCCATCGCGGCGATGCCGGTGCCGGTGGCGCAGTTGCACCGCCAGATGGCCTGGCAGAAAGGCCAGATCGCGTTCGAAGGCGAAACCCTGGCGCAGGCGGCGGCGGAATTCGCCCGTTACAGCGATACCAAGATCGTGATCGACGATCCGGCGCTGGCCAGGGAGGAAATCGCCGGCCTGTTCAAGGCCACCGATCCGGTGGGTTTTGCCCAGACCATTGCCATCAGCCTGAACGCCCGGGCCAGGATCGGGGAGGGAGAGGTACGGTTGGCGCGCTGAGCAAGCGGCAAATGCGCCGTGAAATCTTACACCCGGTCTTGCGCCAAAGGACCAACGGCCTTAGGCCTTGATCGAGAAGCCTTCAGCCAAGAAGGTCGCTATATAAATGCCTTCAGGGGGATTATGGCATCAAAGCGCAAGTACCGGCTTGCCTGTGGCATTGCGATTGCCGCGCTGAACTCCGTCCCCGCCGCCGCACAGCCGCGCAGCATCAATATTCCTTCCGAAGAAGCGGCGAAATCCATTCCGGAATTCGCGCGCCAGGAAAATATCCAGATCGTCGCTCCCGTCAGCCAGCTGCACGGCATCAAGACCCAGGCGGTCTCCGGCACCATGCCGCTCGGAGAGGCGCTGGCCGCGCTTCTGGTCGGCACCGGTCTTGAAGTGGCCAGCAATGACGGCGCGACCATTGTGCTGCGCCGCGCGCTGCCGGCCGGCCCCGCCGCCAACGACTCCGACGCGGAAGACGCAGGTCCGCCGCCGTCGGAATCCATCATCGTCACGGGCTCGCGCGTCATTTCAGACGCCGCCAATTCGCCCACGCCGGTGACCATGATCTCGGCCAGGCAATTGCGCGACACCACGCCCGCCAATCTTGCCGATGGATTGAACAAGCTGCCCATCTTCCTGGGGTCGCAGACCATCGGCCGGCCCGGCGACGGGCAGGGCAATTTTTCCAGCAATGTGCTGAACCTGCGCAATTCCGGCACCAATCGCACCCTGGTGCTTTTGGATGGTCACCGCGCCTCGCCGTCCAATGCCGACGGCACCGTGGATATCGATACCCTGCCGCAAATGCTGGTTTCTCGGGTGGATGTCGTCACCGGCGGCGCCAGCGCGGTCTATGGCTCCGACGCCGTGACCGGCGTGGTGAATTTCGTCCTCGACAGGAAGTTCACCGGCCTGAAGATCGATGCCAATGCCGGCATTTCCACTTTTGGCGACGCCGCCAGCTACAATGTCGGCATGGCGGGCGGCACCGACCTGTTCGGCGGCCGCGGCCATTTCGAAGCCTCGCTGGAATATCGTCATCGCGACCCCGTCAACCAGTCCGCCCGGCCCTATGGGCCCGCATCCACTTTTGCGGCGGAAGCGGGCACCGGCACGGCTGCCAATCCCTTCAACAGCATCGCCAATGGGCGGCGGCCCAATTCCAGTTTTGGCGGCGTCATCCAGGGCTGCGTACCGGCCTGTCCGCTGGCGGCCGGCACGCAGTTTGCGGCCAATGGCGTGCTC
>Ga0207657_10005474_pt1 | contig 13255 bp, 10 predicted proteins | sample KBSC33metaG_FD_184316 | JGI IMG/M metagenome (GOLD analysis project Ga0207657, IMG submission 184316) | Corn rhizosphere microbial communities from Kellogg Biological Station, Michigan, USA - KBS C3-3 metaG (SPAdes) (version 2) | ecosystem: Host-associated > Plants > Roots > Rhizosphere > Soil ... | reverse complement strand
CATTGCCATCCGCTCGGTGTGTTACTTAGCGCTCACCTTCGATCATCGCTTGATCGACGGCGCGCTGGGCGATCAGTTCACGCAAAAGGTAAAATCGATCCTGGAAAACTGGAGCGAGGAAGTCCTCTAGCAGGCCGTTGGCGCGAGTCGCTCGCGTAGTGCAGGTGGGAAATGATACGACCACGACTAAGCGCGGCAATCATCAGTTCTTTCATCGTCGCGTCGATGGCTTGCTCTGATGCATCTCGCAATGTTAGCGGGCCTGCTAAGAACCGACTCGTGGCACTTTCCCAAAACGTAGCATCAGATATGATCGGAGAGATCGAAATACTGCAGATCACTCCTTTTCGCGAAAACATTGTTGGGTTCACACCGGGAAGCTTAGCCTCTGAGTGGGAACAAAGGTTCACCATCCGAGATATTGGTCGTCGAGGCACGGCACGCGATAAGATGGCTGGAATACTGAGGCGAAGTCACGTCTTCACAGCTACAAACATGGCCGATCTTCGGTGGGGTTGCGTCTTCAAATCATCGAAGGACCCCAAAACAGTGGTCGGACGAATCTATTTTGATTCGTGGGGTCTAGGAGGTGCCGTGGATGACATCCCAGTGGTGTTTGACGAAAGCCTTCTTCCAGAACTAGTGGATGCGCTGCATCCATCGCTCGCAAATGTGAAATGGTGGAACTTCTGGAATTGGTGGCATCCCTAAAGATCCGATCTGGTAGTGCCCAGACTCGAACGCATTGTAGAAGGGAATGGGCAAGTGAGTGCGACGATAACTCCGCCCCCCTTTGGTGCGGATTGTGATCTGCAGTGAAGGATTGGTTCGACGCCGCTTTTGACCAAGTTCGCGAAGAGGAATTGCGACCACCTTCAGCCGGACTCTGACGCCTTCGAGCAGGTTCGCAAAAAATCCCTTGACAGACTCCGCCGGTAATGCTAAATATTTAGCACAAGGATGCTAAAAAGATAGCATGATTACTCTCAGCCGCAGAGAACGTCAGATTCTGGATATTTTATACGCTCGTGGACGGGCCACAGCTGCGGAAATTCTGGAATCGCTTCCCGATCCTCCCAGCTATTCCACGATTCGTGCCTTACTGCGCGTCCTCGAACAAAAAGGGCATGTGCGCCACGAAGAAGACGGGCCGCGCTATGTGTTCTTGCCGCGCGTGTCGCGCCAGCGAGCGAGCGTAACTGCTTTGCGGCACGTTCTAAATACCTTCTTTGATGGATCCGCCGTTGCCGCTGCCACGGCATTAGTAGACGGCTCGGCGTCGAAGCTATCGACGGAGGAACTCGATCGTTTGGAAGCTCTCATCGAGAAAGCGCGAAAGGAAGGCAAATAATGAATCTGCTAGTCGAAATTGCTGTGCGGGCAACCGTCGTGCTGGGCGTGGCTTGGCTTGCTGCGGCGCTATTGCGCCGGGCTTCCGCGGATGTACGGAATCGGATATGGCGGACAGCATTGGCCGTCACGGCGCTTCTGTTCATTCCCGTTCCACTGCCCGAGCCCTTTCGCATATCGAGCACGGCGCTGGCGGATGTGGCAGGTGCTTCGAGCGGACCGGCGGCCTCGGTTTCGATTCTCCTGGCGATTTGGATGATGGGGCTAGTGCTGCTGCTAGGCAGGCTCGGTATCAGCCGGGCTATCCTCCTTCGACTTAGTCGTTCGGCGGCGGCATTCCGCGGACCTAATGTCCGAGTGAGCAGCGCCCTCATGACACCCATCACGTGGGGCGTATTTCGCCCCGTGATTCTACTGCCAACCTACGTGCTGGATTGGCCGGCAGAGAAGTATGCGGCACTCATTCGCCACGAACAGGCGCACATCGGGCGGCAGGATTGGTTGTGGCAGACTTTTGCGGAGTGCGTGACCGCGGCGCTTTGGTTTCATCCATTGGTATGGCTGGCTGCTGCGCGATTACGCTCTGAAGCGGAGCATGCCGCCGATGATCAGGTTTTAGCTGACGGGACAGGCGCGAGCAGTTACGCTCAGCAATTGCTGGAAATCGCCCGGCGACTGAAGAACCATTCTCCTCACGCCGCGGTCGCAATGATTCGCGGGCCCGGGGCTTTGGAATCTCGCATCACGGCGATCTTAGATCCGTCACGTGCGCGAACGGGAGCCGGTCTCCGAGCGCGGGTGAGACAGTACTGATGGCAGCGGCCTGCTTGCTGCTCTTCCTGGCCGCGTGTCAAAGCACGCGGCTCTATAAAGCGGCGCAATTGCAGACGCCGCCAAAGGTGGTTTCCAAAGTAGAGCCGGATTATACCGCGGAAGCACGTGAGGCCAAGATCCAGGGCCCAGTCGTGCTGTCCCTCATAATTGATCCGCACGGCCGGCCGAGCAATATCCGGGTTACCAAGTCTCTAGATAAAGGACTCGACCAGCAGGCAATTGACTCCATAGAGAAATGGCATTTTTCGCCGGGCATCAAAGACGGCAAGCCCGTGCGGGTGGCGGCGACCATCGAGGTCAACTTCCACCTCCGCTAGACCGAGGTGCTTCGGCTAAGGGTACGTCGCGCTATTACTTCTTCGCGGGCGCAGCGGCAGGAGGCGTCGCTGTTCGGGGGGCAGTCGTTGGAGCCGGACGAGCCGCAGGCGCCGGACGGACGGATGCGGGCGCAGTCGCGGGCGTCCCGGTGAAGACCGTCTTGTCGTATAGATCGATGACGTCCTTGGTTATGTCGACGGTATTCGACGCGTACAGCACCGGCGTGTTCTGGCTGCTCACATCCAGCACGATCGCAAAGCCGTTTTGCTGGGCATACTTGTCGATCACCGCCATCATCTTCTGGCCCAGCGCGCCCACAACTTTCTGCTGTTCCTGCTCCAGCTCGGCCTGGGCGTCCTCGAGTTCGCGATTGTAACTCTTGGTTTTGGTGTCGATATTGCGGGTCAGGTCTTCCTTGGCGCTGTCGGAGAGCGTGTTCCCGCCGCGCTGCAGACGTTCCTGCAGTTCCTTGATTTCAGCCTGCTTGCCGTCCAGATCCTTCTTGCGCGGAGACAGCTTGACTTCCAGATCCGCCGCGGCCTTCTGGCCTTCCTTGGTGGCCGCGAGCGCCGCCTGGATCTGAATCACCGCCACCTTTGTAGGGGGCGCGGATACCGCCGCTGGAGCCGCGGCTGGGGCTTGCGCCAGCGCCATTCCCGCAGCCAGCACCGTCATCGCAATCAAATTCTTAGTCACAGCCAAACTCCTGGAATAATTTTCTCTCATGCTAGCACGTGCACTCATCCGCTTAGAAAGTCCGGCCCACCGTGAAGCGGAACATGGTACGTTGCTCGTAATACGGAAATACGTTGCCGACCTGCGCCAATCCGTTTAGGAACGAGGCTTGGTTGGGGAAGAAGCTGCGGTCCGTCACAATCGGCGGCTGAACATACTGCTGTACAATCCATGGGTTGTAAGCCCAGTAAACCCGGAACGGCGCGTTCACCACTGGCATCAAGACCTGCAATTCCAGTCCCGTGGATGCCCGAATCGGCTGCGTCCCCGCCGCAACCACCGCTTTAGCGGGGAAGCTAGCACCCGGGAATTCGGCATTCAATTGCTTGATCCTCTCTGGGTTGATATCCAACTGGTTGGTGTTCAGTAGGCGATTCAGACCTGCGTCAAAGAACGCCGCCAAAGTCACGGGCCCGAATATTGGGATGCGGTATTCGAAGTTCGCCACCAGCGCGGTGTCGCCACCCGGCGTCACCAGTTGGTAGGAGGGAACCGATTTGCTCACCGGCACAGAAACCGGGAACCCGCTGCTGTTGATAACCCGCTGCTGGCGTGGTGTGCCGTCGCTGTTCAGCAGCGGCACACTAGCCTCTATCGGCACGAACGCGATCGGGGTAATGGCAAAGAAGTCGAATCCGCGGACATCGTTTTCACCGCCGATATAAAAGCGGTTGAAAGGAGCGGCCGTCTTGCCGCCAAAGCCGGTGATGTAGCGCCCGGAGAAATGCAAACCGATTACGTGAGTCTTGCCGAACCCGCGGCGGAAATACTTGGCATCGATTACTGGTTCGATTTGATTAACGTTGCCGCCCAGAAAACTTCCCGTGAACTGAATCGAAGCCGAAAGCTCTTTGCCGGCCGTCGGCGTGATGGGATGGTTCACGGTGTTATAGGTGAAGCTGGGAGTAATGGACGAGGACCTGATTCCGTCCAACTGATTCGGCCCATTAATATTCAAGAAGTTCAGGTAGGTGTAATATGACGTCGCCGCCGACGTCAACGTATTCACGCTCTGAATGCTATAGCTGTAGCTGATTCCCAGCCTGGCGAAGCTGCGTTTCAGGGGATAGCTCAGGAAGGTGGTGAAGCCCTTCGAATTGCTTACGTAGTTCAGCAGATTCTGCGAGCCCAGTTGGTTATACAGCGCGGTAAGGTCGGTGCCGGAAAGAATCGAAGCCTGGCGCGCCTGATTGTAGTCGAAGCGCGAAAAGAACACGGTAAAGCCGGCCTGTAGCGGCTTGTCGAACAAGTACGGTTCGGTAAACCCCAGGGTTACATTGTCCTGGATCGTGCCTAGCGTGGCTTGCAGGCTGAGAGTCTCGCCCAGCCCCACCAGATTGTTGGTGGAGTAGCCGAAGCCCAGGAAGCTGCCGGAGATGCCCGAGACGCCGCCATTGAGCTGAATGGAGTTCTTGCCGCGTTCCTTGACTTTCAGCGTGAGGTCCACGGTATTGGTCTTGGTATCGCGTTTCACGTCGGCCGCGTCTTCCGCCTTCAGTGCCTCGAAGTATCCCAATTGGTTCAGCCGCAGGATGCTGAGTTCCCACAATCGGGTGTTATACACGTCGCCTTCGTCGATCAGCAGCTCGCGGCGGATCACTTTGTCACGAGTGGTGGTGTTGCCCGAAAAATCGATGCGCCGGACAAAGAACTGTTTGCCTTCGTCGAAGTTGAGCGTAAGGTCAACCTTGTCGGTACCGGGTACCGTCTCGATGTCGGGTTCGGACACGAAATCGATGTAGCCGAACTGCCCGTACAATTTGCGCAGATCCTCGAAGCCCTTGCGCAGCTTGGCAGTAGAGAATACGTCGCCCTGCTGCATGCCGAAAATAGGGCGCATCAGGGTTTCGGGTGTGCGGAACAGCTTGACGCCGACGAAATTAATGGTATTCAGCCGGTACAGCCGGCCCTCTTCAATGGTGAGTCCGATGTTGGCGGATTTGCCGGGCTTATTGGGATGAATCAACGGCAGCTTAAATTTCCCGCCGCCCACGTCGACGATGTCCACGGTGTGATCGGTGACGCGCGCCTGGAAGTAGCCGTTGTCTTTGTAGAACATCTCGATTCGCTCTTGATCTTCGTCGAGCTTGGTCGAGTCGTAGGTTGAGGGCAACAGATTTTCGAAGAAAATAGACTTGGGAATTCCATACGGCCGCAGGTTTTTCATCGCCCGCCGCACGATCAAGGCGCTGTAGGTCTCGTTGCCCATGAAGCTGATGGTGCCGACTTTCACCTTGGGCCCCTCGTCGATCTTGAATGTTACTTCGAGCGAAGAAGGGGGCACTTGGCGGAGCTGGGCTTCCACAGTCGCAAATTGGCGGCCGCGCTCGGCCAGGTATTCCTGCAGCACATTACGGGCCCGCTGTATTTTGTTGGGATCGTATTGCGATTCGACGCTCAAGCCAACTTTGCGTTCCTTGAAGCGGTCCAGGATCTCGGAATTACTGATGGACTTGTTGCCGTCGTACTTGATGGAACGAATCACCCTGCGTTCGGCCATGATGAAGCGCAGAATCCATCCCGTTTTACCGGCTTCGCGCTCCACTCGGATATCGTCGAAGCGGCCGGTGTTCCATAACGCCATAAAATCCCGATGTATGGATTCTTCGTCCAGCTTATCGCCAACCTTGGTGAAAATAAGCGCGCGCAAGGTATCCTGCGGAACGCGGCGCACGCCGCGGAATTCGATGGCTTCGACCACGTCCTCGAAGGGCCGCGCTGCTTCCGCGGTGGGCTTAGCGGCCGCCGGAGCGCCGGGATGCGCGGGAGCGGGGGCGGCAGGCGGGGCGGGCTCAGTAGCTTCCGGAATAGTCTCAAAAGGATTGTTTTTGGGAGGTTGCGCGGCTGGCGGTTGCGGCTTTGCGGGCGCCGCTTGCGGAGCTTGACCGGCAGGCGCCGCAGGTTGTCCCTGTGGGGCCGGGGCCGGGGCTTGCGCCGCCACCTGGGCGAGCGCTGGAATCGAACCGAGCAAGGTTGCCGCGAGAAAACGCAGGCATCCTAGCCTGAACACTGTCATCTAGTCCGGGTTCCTTTCCACGCTGCGTTCCCCTTCAGACGTTGGCCCGTCAACGGGGGTTTCATTCAACCACAGTCTTACTGCCATCCGTTACCGCGAGTGGGATTTGCAGCACAAGGTTGTCCCGTCGGACCGGTGTGATCGCGAAGATTTTAGTTTAGCGCACTTCCGGCGGGTCCCGGCAAGTTTCCCCGAAGCCGGCAGTGGATCTATTTGAGCCTGAAATAACTTTGACTTCTCTTAGGCACGACTCGGTTACAGGAATTGCAGCGAGTGAGCATGCGAAGCGCCAAGCTCTTCGAGAGTCTTGCCATACAGATGAAGCGAGGGAGCGTTTGAGCGAACTGGAAAAATAAACGTGGTGTCGATTCCACCGATCGCCTAGACGCCAACTACGCTTCGCCGACTACTCTTCGAGCGGATGAGTTTCTCCGCCCGCCGCCACGCCGACGGTCTCGCCTACTGTTTCATCTTCGAGACGGTTGTCTTCCTTGGGAGTGTAGTAAGAGTGATAGTAGGTGTACTTACTGTACAACTCGCCGCGCCGCGCTGCGTTCACCAGGATTCCCAGAACATTGTTGTTGCAGAGCGATTGCATGGCGCGGGTCACCGAGTCAATGGTGGTGTGCCCGATGCGCACCACCAGCAAGGTTCCATGGCACAACGTGCCCAGGAGGCTGGCGTCTGCCGCGAACAGCAGCGGGGGGCTGTCGAGAATGATCCAGTTAAATAGCTCCGGCAGCCGGTCCATTATGGTCTTGACTTCCGGCAAGTTGAGCAATTCCAGCGGATTAATCACCGCCTCGCCGGCCGGCATAATATACAGATTCGTGCCGGCGATCTTGCGCATGGCCTGATGCAGCGGGACCTTGCCCAACAGGTAGTCGGTAATGCCGGGGCTGCGATCCACCCCAAACAGGGTATGCACGATGGGACGGCGGAAATCGAAATCCGCCAGCAGCGTGGTGTTGCCGGCGAGGTGGGCTTCCGCTAGCGCCAGATTAGCGGCGGAAAGCGATTTGCCCTCGGCCGGCGAGGCGCTGGTGATCACAATCGAGTGAATCGGCTGCAGCGTCTTCAAGTGATTGAGACGCGTGCGTAAGGTGCGGAACTCTTCCATGGGCGCCTCGTGGGGACGCGACACGTCGATCAGTAAAGAGTCGGTGGCTGCGCGGAACGGGACTTCTTGCACCAGTTCGAGGAGGCGTTCGAAATTATCAACGCCCGGATCAAGCACTGCCGCTCCGACCGCCGGCGCTGAGGCTGCCGGCCGTTGAACGGGTTGGGACAGAGCTCCGGATTGTTCGGCGCGGCGCAAGGCATCATGAACTCGACTCATTCGTTTTTTCTCCCCACCTGGTCAGACATCGTACACATTGCCACAAAGACCGCCACAGACCTGCTAACTTGGCTGGCCGGTTCAGACCTTGCTGACGTAGTAATACACTACAGAGCCCGACATTACCACCGCCGCGGCAAGGCACGCCGTAGTCCAGCCGAGCCATGCCAGCCGCCGCCGCCGGCGCACCACGAAGTCGTTTTCAAGCAGCGGAACGCTGCCCAAGATTGCCATCTGCGTGTAAGCTCGCACGTCCTTCAGATTTTTGAGCGAAGTATCCTTCATCTCGCGGATACCCGCGATGCTAATCCCGAGCACCAAACCCAAAGTCGCGCCCAGCAGGATCACCATAGGACGCTTGGGCTCGGTGGGAGTGGTGGGCAGCGAGGCCGGGTCCAGCAGCTCCAAGGTTTCACCCTGCTTGCGCCCTTCCATTTCTTGGGCGATCTCGGCCTTGCCCAGCTTTTCGCTCAAGTCGACGAATCGCGCCTTCACGAGATCGCGATCGCTCAACAAATCGGCGTATTGCTTTTCGCCCAACGGGACAGTCGACATGCGCCCTTCAAATCCCTTGATTGCGTCGTTGACCGCTTTGAGCTGCTTGGTACTGTCCTGGAGATCCAGATCGCGAGCTTCGAGCGCACTTTGGAAGCGCTTGATGCTGGCTTCAATATCGCGGCTTTCGCGGACGGACTGTTGGCCGGCCGGGGTCAAGGGGACTGCATCGGTCTTCTTGGCGGCATCGGCCGCCTTGACGTCCTGCACTTTCTTGCGCGCACCGTCCACTCTCGCGATGGCGTTCTGCACGTCCGGGAAAGTATCTTTATAATGCTGCCGCAGCAAGGCGAGTTGGTCTTCCGAGGTGCTTAAGTCGTGCTCGGCATCAAGCAACTCCGGGCTCTTATGGTCAGGCGAGTTCTTCAGTTGCGTGGCATCCTTGCTGAGATTCGCCAGCTGATCTTTGAAAATCCGGATGTTGGATTCCATCTGGAGTTTTTCCTGATTCACGGAGCTGATGCGGGCGCTCAAATAGCTGGCCTGCGATTGCAGGGCCGACAACTGGCGCATATTGGAGTCCACCTGGTCCGGGAGCCTGCCGTTGTTCTGCATGCGGTAGGCGGCTAACTTATCCTCAGCGGCGTCTAACTGCTTCTTCGCGTCGTCCATCTCGTCCTTCATGAACTGGGTGGTCTGGAAGGTTGCGTTCGAGCGATTGCGGATGTTTTCATCAATAAAACGGCTCACCAGATCCTGCACGACGCGCTGGGCCGTCAGCCGGTTGTCATAAGAGAACGAAACCGCGAAGGCAGGGATGCGGTCCGCGGTGCCGGTGGGAGAAGCTACCGGCTGAATCTGCACCGCGTTTTTCATCTGTTCGACCACATCCTCGATCGGCATCCGGCTGCGCTCCCGCTGATACAGGCCGAAGGAGTTGATGATCGTGGTGAGCACGCTGCGGCTCAAAATCGTCTGCGCCATGGAATTGATGCGGTCGCTCATCTGCTGATTGATGGCCGACTGCACCATGTTTTGCGGCACCTGTTGCGGCACGATTTTCACCACCGCCTGCGAAACGTAACTATCCGGGTAGAGGTACACGCCGACTACGCTCGCCACCAGCGTGAACAAAAAGGGACCGAAAATCCATCCCTTATGGCGACGCACGATATCGATATAATCCTCAAGGTCCAGCGACCTTCTGGGTGTGCTGTAATTTTCAGCCGGCTGCATCCGATTTCCTCCGCTTAGGGAACTACCACGGTGTCGCCGTTTTCAAGGAAGATATTCTGTTCGAGATTCTTGCCCTTGAGAATGTCCTGATAGTTAAACTTCAGGCGGTCCGCACCGCGAATAATGATAATTTTTTTCTTGTTGGCGAAATCGCGAAAGCCCCCGGAGTTGGAAAGCGCATCGAATACCTTGGTTGGAATGGCCAGAACGTATTCGCCGGGGCGGTTCACCTCGCCGGTGATATAAAACTTCTTGCTGCCGACGGTCTGCAAGCTGACGCTTACGTCGGGGCTATTGATGTAATTCGACAAGCCCTGCTTCAACTGCTCGCCCAGCCGTTCCGGCGTCAGCCCGCTGGCTTGCACGTCGCCGATCAAAGGAAGGGTGATCTTGCCGTCCGGGCGCACGGTGTAAAGCCCGGTGAAATCTTGTTCGCGCCACACCTTGATCGACAAAACATCCTGCGCGCCGATCACGTAAGTCTTGGGATCGACCGCCACGCCGGAATCGGGTTTGGCAGGGGCGGGCAGCGTATCGCTGCGCCCGGGGGCCGCGGAACTGGCCGGGGCCGTCGGAGCCGGCTCCCGATTCTGCGCTAATGCCGGGGCCGCCGTCAACCACGCCAGCCACAACCCGCTCACCACTGTCAGTACTACGGAAACCTCTTTTCGCACCACGATCGAGAGATCCTTCCGCGCCATCGTCCGTTACTCGAACTCTGGTGCTATCTTCACTATAACTTGGTATAACAGCCTTATGCGTGGCGAGCCAGTAACCATGGTACTGGGCCGGTTAGACCTTACCGACAGCACACACGCGAACTCCACGTCGCGAGGGAAGCTGGACAATGAACTATTTCCTGGCCAAGACCGATCCTGAGACCTACTCGCTCAATGACTTCGAGCGGGAGCGGCGTACCCTATGGGACGGGGTCACCAACCCGCAGGCGGTCAAAACCATTGGTTCCATGCGACCGGGCGACCGGATCTTTATTTATCACAGCGGAAGCAAGACCGAGGGCAGTTCGGGCGTAGTGGGGCTTGCCAAGGTCTTGACAGAGGGTCGCGCCGATCCCAAAAATCAGAAATCGGCGGTGGTGGATCTGGAATTCACCGGCCGCCTGGAGCCGCCCACCACGCTGGCGGAAATCAAGCAATCTCAGAAGTTCAACGATTGGGCGCTGGTGCGCCAAGGCAGGCTCTCCACTATGCCGGCTCCCGAAGATTTCGTGGCCTGGATGCGCGCGCGTTATCCCAAAGCGAAAATTTAGCCGGCGGCGCCTCCGGTTTCTGCCGGATTCGCTGCACGTTCCGCCTCTTTGCCCCTGCGGTAGACTGAAGCTTGCCTGGACTGGCTAGATCCGTCGCCGACTTTGCGGATTCCCCTGCGGGGCGTGTGTGCCTCGAATGGTTCCGCCGCGAACGCCACTGGATCAACGAGCAGCATCTTAAACTATGCCGCATCCCGGCTCCAACTTTTTTTGAAGAAAAGCGCGCGGTGTGGATGGCCGAGCAGTTTCAAGCCTTGGGCTGGGAAGCCCGCTTGGACCGCGCGGGCAACGTCGTGGCGACTTGGCCGGGTGCGGGCGCATCCTCCGTGGCCGTGACGGCGCACTTGGATACGGTGCTTGCGCCGCGGACTCCAGAAGATATCAAAACTCTTGGCGACGGGCGCATGGCCGGACCTGGGATAGCCGATAACGGCGCCGGACTCGCGGGACTGCTGGCGCTGGCGGCTGCCTGGAAAGCGGCGCCTCCGCTCGAAGATTTGAGGGTGGCGCCTATTCTGATCGCCAATGTCGGCGAGGAAGGCGAGGGCAACCTGAGCGGCATGCGTTATTTCTGCCGCGTCGCGCCAGGCCAGCCGCGGGTGTACCTGGTGCTGGACGGTCCGGGCACTGATCACATAACCTCGCGCGCTCTGGCCAGCCAACGCTTCGAGGTCACGATCGCTGGCCCCGGCGGCCACAGCTGGCGGGATTCCGCTCACGGCAATCCGGTGCACGCGCTCAGCCGCGCGGTGACATTGTTCACGGATCACGCGGGTTCGCTGAACGGTACTGCATCGGCTCCGCGCAGCAGCTTCAATTTCGGGATTTTCGAAGGCGGATCGAGTATCAATTCCATTCCCACCGAGGCCCGCGCCAAGATCGACCTGCGTTCGGAGAGTCTGGCTCGCATCGATAAAATGGCGTCGCTGCTAGCGCTCGCCGTCGATCAGGCGGTCGAGGCGGAAAATGCTCGCGGCAGCGGCCCCAGAGTTGCGGCGCGCATTAAAGAGATCGGCTCGCGTCCCAGCGGCGAATTAGCGGACAACGCGCCCTTACTCGAAGCGGTGCGAGCCGTCGACACGCATCTGGGCATCCGGAGCCGCCTGGACTGCTCTTCGACCGATGCCAACATTCCGCTGTCGCTAGGTCTGCAAGCGGTCTCTATCGGCGCGGGAGGGCAGGGCGGGGGAGCCCACACGCCCGCCGAATGGTATCTTCCGGAGGGCCGCGATCTGGCCTTGCGCCGAATTCTGCTGGCGGTATGCCTGCTCCTTACAAATGAGTAACGATTCTTGGCCCTTTTCGTCTTTTGACTTAGCACGTATAATCAAAATGAAGGCGTCTGCCTGAGGTGAGGTAGGAATTCATGAAACTGCTCGAAAAGATGCGCCAGCAAAAACTGCTATCGACCACGCTGCTGCTGTTCACCCTTTCCATAGGAATCGTAATCGGCACGCTGGTCAATACCGGCGTTCATGCGCAGCGCAGCGGAACGGCCGCCCCGGACGCCACCCCGCTGGTCGTACCCAAGGCGGCGCAAGTCGGCAACGAGTTCACGAAACTCGCCAAGATGCTGGAGCCAAGCGTCGTCAACATCACCGCCGACTATACGCCCAAGCTGCAAGAAGGCAAGAGCAGGAAAAAAGGCGGCGACGACGACGACCAGGGCGACGACGATTCGAGCGACCTTTTCCGCCGCTTCTTCGGCGGTCCCGGTGGCGGCGATTCTCCCCAGGCTCAGCGCCGCGAACAGTCCGGTACCGGATTCGTGGTCGACAAGGACGGCTACATTGTTACCAATAATCACGTAGTCGACGGCGTCGATCGCATTAAAGTCAAGTTGCACGGGGACGAAACCGAATACAAGGCGCGGGTCATCGGCACCGACCGCGAGACCGATCTCGCAGTGATCAAGATCGATGCCAAGCGTCCGCTGGCGCCGGTGACGATCGCGAATTCCGACAGCGTTCAGGTGGGCGATTGGGCGGTGGCGATCGGCTCGCCGTTTGGCCTGGAAGCTTCCGTCACCTTAGGTATCATCAGCGCCACTGACCGCACCAGCATAGGCACCGGGCAATTCCAGCACTTCATCCAGACCGACGCCGCCATCAATCCAGGCAACAGCGGCGGGCCTCTGCTGAACATTAAGGGAGAGGTGATCGGCGTCAATACCATGATCGCCACGCAGAGTGGCGGATCGCAGGGGATCGGTTTCGCGCTGCCCATCAATACTGTGGTGCGGGTGTATAACGACGTCATTCGGGACGGCCGGGTGACTCGCGGTTCCATTGGCATTTCCTGGGCTCCCGGCACCAAATCAGATACCCTCCGCGCGCTTGGCGAGGATCACGGCGTGATCGTCGGAGAAGTGAAGAAGGGCGGTCCGGCGGACAAGGCCGGCATGAAGGCGGATGACATCATTCTGGGGATCAACGGCCAATCGGTCAAGAACGGTGATGAACTGGTCGCGCGCGTAGCCGACATTCCGGTGGGTACGCCTACCAGCCTGACGGTGGACCGCGACGGCAAAAAGATGGAGATGAAGATTACCATTCAGGACCGGGCGAAGGTGTTCTCCGACGATCCCCGAGTGGTGGGGGACATCTCACCGAGCGAGACTTCCCCGGGCAAGGAAGAATCCACCCAGGTTAAGTTCGGTATC
>Ga0207657_10005466_pt1 | contig 13262 bp, 8 predicted proteins | sample KBSC33metaG_FD_184316 | JGI IMG/M metagenome (GOLD analysis project Ga0207657, IMG submission 184316) | Corn rhizosphere microbial communities from Kellogg Biological Station, Michigan, USA - KBS C3-3 metaG (SPAdes) (version 2) | ecosystem: Host-associated > Plants > Roots > Rhizosphere > Soil ... | reverse complement strand
GATGCCGCACTCCCTCAGCGACTCGGAGAAGGCTGCCAGACGCGACTGCGCGGAGTGCAGGCCGACCGGGCCTCTGACGAAAGAGATGTTCCTGTGGCCCAGCGCCGCCAGATGCTGCACGCCCTGGCGGATGCCATGCTGGTAGTCCACCTTTATTACGCTGATGCCGGGGCCGTCGGGGCCTACGTCGATGAAGACCAGGGGGACTTTTCTCTGGGCCAACTGGCCCAGCAGCGGCTGCTCGATGCCGAACGTCATCACCGCGACGCCATCCACCTTGCGCTCGAGCATGCGGCGGATGCAGTGCGACATGCGCTTGGGGTCGTAGTTGGTCGAACTAACGAGGATCTCGTATCCGTGCTCGACAGCGATGTCTTCAAAGCCCTGGATCAACTCGGGGAAAAACGGGTTCGTAATCTCGGAGACGATCAGGCCGAGAATCCAGCTACGGCCGGAGACCAGCGCGCGCGCCTGCGTGTTGGGGAAGTAGTCGAGCTCTTCGATGACCTCCCAGACGCGCTTGGCAATCTTCGGGTTGACCGTCGGCACGCGGTTGATTGTTCGCGAGACGGTTGCAATGGAGACATTCGCCAGACTTGCGATGGTACGAATGTCCATGCGCTCCGGAGCCGTCTTCTTGTTCTTGCCCCTCTTCTTCTTTTCCTGCCCGGTGTCAGCCATAGGATTGTTAGGAATGCGTTTACAGGATAGCGCACACGTCCCGGCAGATCCTGCCAAACCGCCGGTCTACTCTAAAGAGAGAGACGCTCTAGGCATCGTGGGCATGGTCCACGGGCATGTCCTCGCCGGACCAGGCTGCCTGCTGCGTCCACAGCGCCGCCGGGGCAGACCAGAACGGGTCCGCCGGGGGCAGGCCGAGGGGAAGCCATGCCGCGCTGGCGAGATAGAGGCTCCCGGTAGAGATATACGTCTCGCCCAGCGACGGCTGGTGGCCGGCAAGGCCGATCTGCAACCAGCCTGCGCTCGAAAAAGTTCCGGCGGGCGCGAGCGTGCGGCGCTGCACGGCGGTCAGGGCGCAGCGGACCTGTGCGGGATGGACGGCCTCGGGTAGCAGGTGGCGGAGACTGCAATCGGCGAGCAGATGAAATGCTCCGCAGCGATAGGTGATGGAGCGGCCGAGGACGGGGTACTCACCTCGCGGGCCGATGACGCGCTCCTGAATAGCGGCGTAGCGTTGCGCGCGCTCGTGGATGGCGGGGCGCATGTTCTTCCACGCGGGCTCGGCGTCGCCGAGGGTCTGCATCAGTTGCAGCAGGTAGGGCTGGATGACGAAGCTGTTGTAGAAGTCGGCGTGGAAGTGAGGGCCGTCCCCGTAGGTGCCGTCGCCGAGGTACCAATCCATGTGCTGACGCAAAGCGTAGTCCACGCGGAGGCGGTCCCAGTCGCCGCCGAGCGCCATGATGGCGGCCTCATTTATGGCTGCGAACAGAAGCCAGTTGTTGTAGCCGGGCAGCACCACGCGCTCCGACGTGAAGGCATCGATCAGCCGCCGACGCACGGAGGCGTTGAGCGGCTGAATCAGATGAACGGGCGCACGGAGCAGAGCGAGCGCAAGGAAGGAGGAGTCGACCAGCGTCTGCGGGGTTGCTCCGAAGCGCATGAAGTCGGGCGAGGAGGGGTCGACCGAGGATGCGATGGCAGTGAGCGCCCAGCGCCGGTAGCGGGCACGCAGGGCGGTCTCCTCGGCCGGTTCGCCGGGGGAGGGTTCGAGTTCGAGCCACGGCGCGAGGCCGGCGAGGAGACGGCCAAAGGCCTCGAGCGGCGAGCCGACCGCGCGTGCGGCGGCCTCGCCGGGAGCAGCTTCGACGGGCATGGCGGCGCGCAGACGGCGCTCGCTGAGAGCGTGCAGAACGGGCTCGGAGACGCGTTCGAGAAAGTCGAGCCATGTGGCGCGGTCGTTTTTCACAGAGGGCGCGAGACCGGGGGAGACGGCATCCCTTGCCTGGGCATTGCCGGAGGTCGCCAGCAGCGTTGTCGCCCCGGCAGCGAGTGTGTTGAGCAGGAATGTGCGCCGCGTCTTCTTATCTGGTTGATGCATGAATCTCCCTTTTTGATCTTTGACGATCAGGGGCAACCATAGGGGGTGTCGCTGCCTGAGTCAAGCAGAACGCTGCCCTGAGCGCAGGCTATTTTTTGAGTGCGTTGAGCGTGTCCTTGCTGAGCGGCTTCTCGTGCAACAGAAGCTCGGTGGCGCGGACGCGCGGATTGGCATGGAACCAGTGCTGAACGATGCTGTCGTGGAGGAGGTTGGTGACGGCGAGCAGCGACATACCCTGGTGATGCGCCATCCACGAGCGCACGAGTCCGGGCTGTTTTCCTTCAGTGAAATCGGCGGCCTCGTAGAAGCCGTAGGCGCCGGTCCAGCCCATGGCGTCCATGCGGCGAAGATTCGCGAGCGCGTCGTTTCGCAGAAGCGGAAGCGCCAGAAAAGTGGAGTAGGGAGAGATGACAGGGCCGTCTTCAGCGCCGTATTTGAGCGCAAGCGCAGGAATGCCCCAAGCCTGATAGCGATAGCGGCCCGAGTCGTCGGTCTGGGCAAAGCCCGACTCCGAGATGCCCCAGGGAATATCGCGCGTATAGTCGCGCTGGATATGAACGGCTGATTGCAGCGAGCGCGCGATCAGCGTGTCAGGGTAAGTCCGCATCCACAAGGCGGGCATCATGTACTCGAACATGGTTCCGGTCCAGGAGAGCAGGGCGGCGTGGCCTTTGACCAGCACATGCGAGCGCCCCAGGCGGAACCACGCCTGCTGGGGAATGTCGCCCTTGGCGATGGCGAGCAGAGAGGCGATGCGGGCCTCGGAGGCGAGCAGGTCGTAACAGGAGGGATGCAGCTCGCCGGTGGTGCCGTCATAGGCGATCGACAGCAACTGCCGCGACTCGACCAAAAGGAAACTGAAGTCCATGTCCTCGGCGTACTGCTCGGCGCGGGCCGCGATGGAGGCGATGTCGGCTTCGAGGCGCGCAAGATTGGCCTTCGCTGCCGAGAGCAGCGGTCCCAGTTCGGCGGCCAGCGGGCTCAGGCTCGACGCCTCTGCGTGAGCGACCGGGGTGTCGGCGATCCGGCGCTCGAGAACACCGACATACTGCACCGCTGCTTGCAGGGTTGGAACCTCACCCTCCTTGTTTTTCAGGTCGGCCTCGACTCCTTCTTTTGTTGAGTCTCCGCCAAAGTATTCAAACAGCGGAGCGAAGCGGGGCAGCAGCCAGGGCGTATATTGCTCGACGAAACTGGCCAGGGCATCGCGGCGGCGGAGGGCCTCCTGCGCGGGCCAGTCCGGTTGCTGCGCGGCTTCCTGCATTGACGGCAAGGCTTCGAGCAGCCGCTGAATATGGGATCGAATCGGCATTGCGCCGGCGTGCCTGGCCGCCTTCCTGTGGTGCCTCTTCGGCTGGTCTTCAAGCATTTCCTCGATAATCGTGAAGGCCGTCGCGCCCAGGAGGGGCCGCTTCAGCAGGTCGAGCGCGCCGGTATGCAGCGTGTAGAGAGAGGCTGCGAGATTGCCACTGTCGACCGCCGAGACGATGAGCGGCGCGATGGGCTGGAGCGTCTCCATGTTGTACCAGTTATAGATGTGGCCTCGCTGCTTCTCGAGGCTGGCGTAGGTGTCGAGCGTTCCCAGCGTCTGAACGGCGAACTCGGGCAGCGTGATAAAGCCGAACTCGTAGGCCGCCTGCCGCGAGTTGAAGAGCATGCCGAGGTTGGTCGGCGAGAGCGTCCTGACCTGGAGGAGCCCCTGCTCCTCGACGTTGTCGGGGATGAGCCAGTGGTTCTGCTCGCCGCCGAACTCGGAGAAGTAGCGCCAGATGTGCAGGGCATGACGCTCAAGAAAGGATTGGTCCGCATGGGACAACGGACCTTCGATCCGGCGCGGAGGCGCGTCGAGCCAGAAGGCCGCGACCGGGGCGAGCGCCCAGAGCACCAGTACCGGAGCTGCCGCAAGCAGTGCGTGAGGACGGGTCCAGGCCAGGGCGACGGCGAAGGAGAGCGCAAGCACGGGCGAAAGGCTGAGGTAACGGTCGAGCGAGCTTCTGGTGGTGCCCGCCTCCGCCTGCGCCGCCGTCTCCCAGTCCAACAGGTTTCTACCCGAGATCAGCGTGCGATTGAGCGAACGTACGATGGCGTCGAACGAGAGCAGCATGTGATGGGGAAGAAAGATGAGATTGAGAACCGTGATTCCGAACGATGCCGCGAAAGTAGAGAGAGCATTTTTTGCCGTGACGATGCTTAGATCCAGCAGCGCGCGGCTGGCGTTGAAGCCGAACTGGACGAAGCCGGGGAGAAGAAGGACGATGAGCGTGGCGATCGTCCAGTAAACCGGCCCGCCGGGAAGAAAGAACCAGCCGAAGATGAAGAGAAGGAAGGTAACCGGCTCGATGAGGCTGCGGCGCAGGTTGTCGAGGATCTTCCAGCGGGAGATGGTGCTGATGGGGTTGGGAACCGAGCGCCCGAATTCGTCGGGCACGGGGCTGAAGATCCAGCGCATGATCTGCCAGTCGCCGCGCAGCCAGCGGTGCTTGCGGCGTGTATGTGCTGAGTAGTGCGAGGGATAGTCGTCGATGACCTCGATGTCGGTGGCGAGGCCGGCGCGCACATACGCTCCTTCGATGAGATCGTGCGAGAGCAGAGCGTTGCGGGGGAAGCGGCGCTCCAGCAACTGGTGCAGCACGGAGACCTCGTAGATCCCCTTGCCGGTGAAGATGCCTTCGCCGAAGAGGTCCTGATAGGCGTCCGAGACCGCGCGGGTATAGATGTCGAAGCCGGTCTCGCCGGAGTAGAGCGACGCCATGCGCGAACGCGATGCCGAGCCGACGCTGACCCCGACGCGCGGTTGCAGAATGCCATATCCTGCGGTGACGATGCGCAGGCGCGGATCGATGATCGCCTGATTGAGCGGGTGCGCGATGGTGCCCGTCAACCGTGCAGCCGCGCCTCGGGGAAGCTGCGTGTCCGAGTCCAGCGTAATGACGTAGCGCACATGGTCGAGCAGATGCAGAGGACCGGCCTTGACCGGGAAGGTGTCGTAAGAGTGAACGAGCAGCTTGTTCAGGTCGAGCAGCTTGCCGCGCTTGCGCTCCCACCCCATCCACACTCCCTGACGGGCGTTGAAGACGCGATGGCGATGCAGCAGGAAGAACGATCCTCCCCGCTGGCCGGCGTATTTCGCGTTGAGTTCGTTAACCAGATGCAGCGCCAGCAGCACCAGGGGGCTGTCATCCGTATCCGGCGGCCTTGTGGTGGTGTCGGGAAGATCGGTGAGCAGGCCGAAGTGAATATGCGGATCCTGATTGGCGAGGTAGCGCGCCTCCAGTTGCTCGAAGAGTTCGACGACCTGCTTCTCCTGCATCAGCAGCGTAGGCACGATAACGAGGGTTGTCATCTCCGGCGGAACGCCCTTCGAGAAGTCGAGCTTGGGTAAAGGTTCAGCCTTCATCAGCGCGGTGATGCTGCCGTTGATGAGATCGACCGCTCCCTGCGTAGCCGGCAGCAACGCCAGTAGAAGCGCGCCGATCACGGCCCAGTAGTCGTGGTGCGGAACCAGCGGAAGGACGATGGCGGTAATCAGCAGGACGGAGAGCGTGAAGGTGCCGAGGATGTAGAACTCCTCGCTCCAGCGGCGCATGGCGCTGCGCAGGACTTCGATGAAGGGTGGCCGGTAACCGATGCGGCGGTGCAACTGCGGAACGCCCTCCGCTATGAGATAGTAGCCGACATGCGACTTGCGCCGGGCGACCCGAGGATCGGAGTTCGGCATTCTGGCAGCTTCACGCGCCAGAGCCAGCGCGGTCTCGGCGGTCTGCATCTCGCTAAAGGTGGCGTGACGGGCCATCTCCGCGATCTTCCGGTGATAGATGCTGCGCGTCTCGTCTTCCATCCCGGCGAATGCGCCTGCCGGGTCTTCGCGAAGAATTGCATCGAACGCGATCAGCGGCTCAAGCACGGGACGCCACTCGCACTGATCGAGCCGCCTCATGCCGTGGAGAGGCACGGAGAAGGGCGAGTCTTCGATCGACGGAAGCTCGCCTGCAGCGAATGCCTCGTCGGCGCGATCGAGGATGAACTCAAGTTGCGCGAGCTTGAGCGCCTGCGGCAAAAGCTCGATCTCGCGCAGTAGCAGAGGCTCGCGCCATTGAAACTGGCGGACGTAGACGGCTAGCGATTCGCCCGACCATATCCGCGCCACCGAGAGATATCCTTCCGCGAGAAACAGGACCAGCGGCAGTACCTCGCCGGAGGCCAGGCGAACCTGGGGCACATGGATGAACCCGTCCTTTGCGCTCTCCGAGCTGGCGATGGCGGCCTTCAACATGCGAGCGCTCTCGACATACTCGAGCTGCGGCGTCAATTGATTGCCCGACACTTCTCTCTGACAGATCGCGAGCTGCTGCTGGAAGCGCTCGGTCAGCGTCTTCAGCCGATGTTCATAGTCGTTGCCACCGGTTCCCGAAGGGACGATCTCCAGATGACGGATCAATGTGTCGGCGTGCTGCCGCAACTCTTCGTCGGGAATCGTCGGCTTCTCGGGCAGGCCCTCGGTCGGTAGATCGGAGACAGGGGCCGTCGGCGGCGGGAGGCTCTCGGAGGTGTGGTCGTTGGGGAACAATGTCATAACCGCTTCCTTGTGGGTCGTGCAGTTCTACGCCTGCGACGACCTGCAGGGGAATATAACGTCAGGCCGGCAGCGACAGGCCGCATCTATCTGTAACTGGCCGCCTGCATTTCAAACATCTCCGCGTAAAGGCCGCCTTTACGCATCAGTTCTTCGTGGTCTCCTTCTTCGATCAGATGGCCGCCGGAGAGAACCACGATGCGGTCGGCCATGCGGACAGTCGAAAAGCGATGCGAGATGAGCAGCGCCATCTTGCCGAGGGTAAGCTCGGCAAAGCGCTCGAAGACTTCGAGCTCGCTGCGGGCGTCGAGCGCCGCTGTCGGCTCGTCGAGAATCAGTAGCTGCGCGTCGCGCAGATAGGCGCGGGCCAGGGCGATCTTCTGCCACTCGCCGCCCGAAAGCTCGACGCCGCCCTCGAAGCGCCGTCCCAGCATCTGGTCGTAACCGCCGCCGAGCTTGCCGACCACCTCATCGGCCAGGCTCTTGTGCGCGGCGCTCTCCAGATCATCCTGGGTGTGCGGCTGGTCGACGCGGCCTACAGCAATATTCTCCCGCGCCGTCATCTCGAAGCGCATGAAGTCCTGAAAGATGACGCCGATGTGGCGATGCAGATCCTCTAGCTCGTAGTCCCGAAGATCGACGCCATCGAGCAGAATCTGTCCTTCGGTCGGATCGTAGAGGCGGGTGATGAGCTTGACCACCGTCGTCTTGCCCTGGCCGTTCTCGCCAATCAGGGCGATACGCTCTCCCGGCGAGAGCGTGAGGTTGAAGTTGTGCAACACGGTGCGGGTGGTCCCCGGGTAGGCAAAGGAGACGTTGCGGAACTCGAAGCCGCGCTGGATTGGCACCGGCATCTTGCGGCCATCGAGCTTCGACTGCACCGTGGGCTCCATCTCGAAGAAAGCAATCAGGTCGGTGAGGAAGAGCGCCTGGTCTGCGATGCCGGAGACGGTTGAAAAAACCTGTTGCAGGTTGGAGCTTGCCTGCTGAATCGACGTGGTGAGGAAGGTGAACTTGCCGATGTTGTAACTGCCCCCGAGCGTGCGCCAGATGACATAGATATAGGCGCTGTAGTAGCCCAGCGTTCCGATGACGCCGAGCATGCCGCCCACGATGAGCTTCGAGCGGGAGAGCGCGACATCTTCAACGTAAATCTGGTGCGCCAGCGTCTCGAACTTGTTGGTGAAGAACTTGTACAGGCCGAAGAGCTTGACCTCTTTCGCGCCCTCGCGGCTGCCGGCGACCTGGCGCAGGTAGTCCATCTGCCGCTTGGCCGGGGTCTGGCGGAAGTTCTTGGCATAGCCCAGAAAGGCGAAGTGCGTCTCGCCGAGAAAGGACGGCAGCACTCCCAGCGCCAGCAAAAGCACCAGCCACGGAGAGGCCCATGCCAGCACCGCGGTAAAGGTCAGGGTCGTAATCAGTTGCTGAATCAACCGCCCCATCTGCTGGATCATTCCCAGCCGGTCGGTGGCCTGCACCCGCGCCCGTTCCAGCCGGTCGTAGAAGACCGGGTTCTCGTAGGTGGTCAGGTCCAGCCGCGAAGCCTGCTCCATGACCCGCACGCTGACGTATTGGGTGTAGCGATTGGCCAGCAGCGAGTCGGAGTAGTCCATGGCGTGCATCAGCAGGCCGAAGATCACGTTCAGCCCGACCTCGGTTCCCACCAGTATCCAGAAGTCGTGCGGCAGGAGCTGGCCGCGCAGCACATCGGCGATGTCCTGCAGAATGAGCGCCGCGACCTTGGCAATGCCGATCGGCAGCGTCGCCACGATGACGCGGATGATGAGTCCCCAGGTGACGACAGCCGGACCGGAATCCCACAGGATGCGCAGCACCGGCGGCAGATTGCGTAGCGCGCTCAACCGGTCGCGCCACGGGCTTTCCATTTTTTTATGGATGGGGGCTTCGCTCATAGGGTTCGATCAGAGGCTCCGGCGAAAGGCCCTCTCGGCCGGAGCGTATAGGAATGGATGCACAAAAATCTGTAGATGTTGGATGTTCGTGATTCAAAAGGCCTGTGGCAGAGGCTCTCATTTAAATTCGGTTCCCTGCCAGAATATTAGACTTCTCCTCTCGACGCGCCCGGCAAGACACCTCCGCTCGCGGCTTCGGTTTATGATCTTCCCCGCATGGAGTTTCCTGTGCGATTATGGGAACCCAACGGCAACCACCGGCGTATTGTTCTCAAGACAGAGGAGATTCGGTTATGCGCGTAATGCAGATGACGGCCTCGATGGCGATTGTGGGCGCAGTGCTGATGAGCGGCTGCAGAGTCGAATCCAACAAGCAGGGCGGCGACGACAATGTGAAGATCGCCACGCCATTCGGCGGCATGCAGGTGAAGACCAACGATGCGATGGTGCTCGAAGGCATGGGTCTGCCTGCCTACCCCGGAGCGGAGCTGGTGAAGAAGGACAAGGACCACGGCTCCGCGGATGTGAACATGAGCTTTGGCAGCTTTCATCTGCGGGTAAAGGCTGCGAGCTACCGGACGCCAGACAGCCCGGACAAAGTCGAGGCATTCTACCGCAAGGCGCTGGGACGCTATGGAGATGTCATCAAGTGCTCGGACGACAGGCCGGTAGGCGAGCCGGTGCGCACCCAGGAGGGGCTGACCTGCAACGATGACAACAAGCACGTCGCCATCGATGACGATATGTCGCGCAAGCTGGAACTGAAGGCCGGATCGCGGCAGCATCAGCATATCGTTGCCATCAATCCCGAGGGCACGGGCACCAAGCTGGGCCTGGTGGCGCTTGACCTGCCCGGACACTCCAGCGGCAACGGCGAGAATATGCAGTGAGCTGGCCGACGATAAAGCTTGCCCCTCCCTACCGGCTGCGGTAGTTTCATAAGATATGCATGAATTTTGTCACCGTTGCGGCGGGGAGCTTTCAGACGGTGACGGCACCGCGCCCTTCTGCCCGCATTGCGGCGCTCCGCAGATCTATCTGATGGACCACGACCAGCCTGCGGAGTTGGCAGAGACGAACACAACCGGGACAGCGCCTCCGCCTCCGCCCCGGCAGATCGAGTGGAAGACGGCGATCCGTTGCGCCCTGCTGGTAGCGATTGTCGCGGCTGTACTGAGCCTGATCGCGGCGCGGTTCGAGGCGATATCCGCACTAAGCTGGCTTTGGACCGTGAGCGGTTCCCTGATTACGCTGGCGCTCTACCAGCGGCGGCGGCCGCAGGCGTGGATGGATGCCGCCACCGGCGCGCGCATCGGCATCGTCGTCGGCATCATCCTGATAAGCTGCCTGGCTGTGGCCATGGCCGCGGGCGGGTTGGCTGCGCGCTATCTGCTGCACAACATGGCTGGATTCGACGCCCAGTTGACCCAGCAACTGCATCTCCAGATCGAACACGCAATCAAGGCAAACCCCGAGGCGAAGTCGGTCGAGGGATATCTCTATTCACCGGAGTTCCGTGCAGGCATGATGCTGGCGGGCTTTGCCATGGTCTCGGGCATCCTGCTGGTGCTCTCGACGGTGGGCGGCGCGGTGGGCGGCCTGATGCGCGCCCGGCGCAAGGCTTCGCTGTGATGGCCGATCTTCGCACGGTCGCACCGTCGGCTTCCGTCCGGCGCTTCAATCCCGCGCGGGCTACTGATATCATCAAGCGCAATTGCTATGAGTGAGACTACGGAAGCGCAAATACCGAAGATACGCGAAAAAGGCCGCTTGATGTCGGCCTCCGAGATTGAGCGGACGCTGGTGCGGCTGGCCCACGAGATCGTCGAGAAGCACGACGGCTGCGACAACCTGGGGCTGGTCGGCATCAAGCGGCGCGGCGTTACCCTGGCCGAGCGGCTGGGCGCGCTGATCTCGAAGATCGAGAAGCGCCCTGTCGACACGGGCGTCCTCGACATCAGTTTTTACCGGGACGATCTTTCGACGGTTGGGCCGCGACCTACGGTGTCTCCCTGCGACGTGGGCTTCGAGGTGACCGGCCGGGACATTGTTCTGGTCGACGATGTGCTCTACACCGGGCGCACGATTCGCGCGGCGCTCGATGCCCTGTTCGCGCACGGACGGCCCAAAAGCGTCCAGTTGCTGGCGCTGATCGACCGCGGCCACCGCGAACTGCCCATCCAGGCCACCTTCGTCGGGCGGACGATAGCCACCTCGGCGCGAGAGATTATCGAAGTGAAGCTGAATGAGATTGACCAGCAGGAGCAGGTGCTCCTGGTCGAACTGGCGGACTGACGAAGTTGATGACGCAAGGATCGCAAGACCCGGAACAAGCCACGAAATCGAACGGAAGACGCGCCTATGCCGGCGGATCGCTGCTGAGCGTGACTCACCTCTCGCTCGCAGAGGTCTCCGGTATCCTGAGTGTCACCGCACAATTAGAGCGGATGGACTATGCGGAACGCTCGCGGATGCTGGCGGGGCGGCGCATCGCACTGTTGTTCTACGAGTCGAGCACGCGGACACGGACCTCGTTCGAACTGGCGGCCAAGTCGCTGGGCGCGACGACGACGCTGGTCAGCGACAAGTCCTCTTCCATCGAAAAGGGCGAGAGCCTGAAGGACACTGGCCTGACTCTGCGGGCGCTGGGCGCGGAGGCGATCATCCTGCGCCATCCTTGCTCGGGCGCTCCCTTCCTGTTGGCGCGCGAGACCGGCCTTCCCATCCTGAACGCGGGTGACGGGATGCACGAGCACCCATCGCAGGCGCTGCTGGATGCGCGGACGATGCTGATGCGTCTGCCTGGCCGCGATGCCTCTGCGGCCACGGCGAAGAGCCTCGACGGCGTCACGGTCGTCATCACCGGAGACATTCTGCACAGTCGCGTGGCCCGGTCGAATGCGCTGCTGCTGCCTCGGCTGGGAGCGAAGGTACTGTTGTGCGGCCCTGAGCCGCTGCTGCCCGAGTCCGCCCTTGGGCTTGGCCCCGGGGTCGAGATCGTTCGCGACTTCGACGAGGCGCTTGGGCAAGCCCAGGTCCTGATGATGCTCCGCATTCAGAGGGAGCGGCTGGCGGGTCTGGAACTCGATCTGGCGGACTACATTGCGCGGTATCAGCTTAACGGCGAGCGGTTGGCCACGGGCGCCACCGATGCCCTGGTGCTGCATCCCGGACCTATGATTCGCGGACTGGAGATTACCGGCGACGTGGCCGACGGCCCCAACTCGGCGATCGAGCAGCAGGTGAGCAACGGTCTGGCGGTGCGCTCGGCGTTGCTGCTGCGGGCCTTCGGCGTGGGCGGATTCGAGAGTGTGATTGCATGAGTGATCTATTGATCCTGAACGGGCGGGTGATCGACCCGGCGAACCGCATGGACGAGGCCCGCGACCTGCTGCTGCGCGACGGAAAGATCGCCGCGGTGGAGCGGCCCGGCAGCCTGAAGGGCGTGGAAGCCGCGGAGACGATCGACGCTGCCGGACTGGTCGTCGCTCCGGGCCTGATCGACGTTCATGTACACCTTCGCGAGCCGGGGCAGACGTACAAAGAGACCATCGCCACAGGAACGGCGGCGGCGGCAGCGGGCGGCTTTACGACCGTCGTTGCCATGCCCAATACTCTTCCCGTTAATGATTCCGTCGCCGGACTGAAGTGGATGCTTGCACCCGAGCGCGGAGCCGTCGTGAAGCTTTTCGCGATGCCCGCCGCTACGCTGGGCAGCATGGGCGCAACACTGACGGACTTTGCCGCGCTCCATGCAGCCGGCGCTCTCGGCTTTACCGACGATGGAAAGCCCGTGCTCGAAGATGAGATCATGCGCGCCGCTCTGATTACCGCAGCGCGGCTGGGGGTTCCCGTCTCGCAGCACGCCGAGGACACACACCTGACCGCCGGTTGCAGCATGAACGCCGGGCCGGTGGCCTTCCGGCTGGGCCTGCGCGGAATGACAGTCGAGGCCGAATCACGTATCGTCGAGCGCGACATCCGGCTGCTGCGGGAGATTGAAAAGGCTGAGGGCCTGCATCCTCACCTGCACGTGCAGCACGTATCGACGGGACGCGCGCTGGAGGCGATTCGCGAGGCCAGGCAGCAGGGCCTGCATGTTACCTGCGAGGCCGCTCCGCACCACTTCACGCTGACCGACGAGGCCATCGGCGACTACGACACCAACGCCAAGATGAATCCGCCGCTGCGCGGAGAGGATGACCGGCAGGCCGTCCTCTCCGCGTTGGCCGACGGCACCGTGGACTGCATCGCCACGGATCACGCTCCGCATGCGGCACACGAGAAGGAACAGGAGTTCGAGCGCGCTCCCAACGGCATTACCGGACTCGAAACCGCGCTGGGGCTGGCGCTGCGCGTGCTCCACAAGGGGCAGGGGTTGTCGCTCGGCAGGATCGTCTCGCTGATGAGCGCGGCTCCGGCAGGAATTGTCTCGCTGACCGACCGAGGCTCGCTGAAGACTGGCAACTGGGGCGATGTCGTGGTGTTCGATCCGGCAGCCGAGTGGAGCTTCGCGGCAAAGGATTCGCGGTCGAAGTCGAAGAACACCCCCTTCGATGGAGCGGCGATGTCGGGCAGGGTGAAGGCCACCATCAGTGAAGGCCGCGTGGTCTTTCGGGGCTAGAGGCTGTTATGAAGTTTGCATCAGGTTAGAGACTTTGCGCGGGGTTGTTTTGTGGCCAACATGGACGGATGGGCAACAAGGGTGAGGTTGGCC
>Ga0207657_10005464_pt1 | contig 13266 bp, 9 predicted proteins | sample KBSC33metaG_FD_184316 | JGI IMG/M metagenome (GOLD analysis project Ga0207657, IMG submission 184316) | Corn rhizosphere microbial communities from Kellogg Biological Station, Michigan, USA - KBS C3-3 metaG (SPAdes) (version 2) | ecosystem: Host-associated > Plants > Roots > Rhizosphere > Soil ... | reverse complement strand
CAAGCTGATGGGTGAGCGCGCCATCGATACTGCTCGTCGTGCGCAGCGGTCCAAAGCCGCTCGGCTGCGTATCGCGATTGAACTTCAGGCAGACATGCGTGCGCGGATATTCGCCGCACAGGTTGACGCCGATGCCCAGGCTGGTCGTCGACTTGGGGAAGGGGCCTTCGATCCGCGAAAAGACCACGCCGACATGGCCGTCTATTGCCCACACCGCCGTCAGCTGCCGTTTCGCGGTCAGCGACGGCTGGACCGTTCGGCTGTCCGGGTAAAATTGTGAGCGTACCGAGCTGAGGGTCACCTGCGCGCCCACTGCGGTGCGCGCATCCACCGAATGGTTATAAGCGGCATTCACGCCATATTGCGTGTAATTGCTCGGAACCCCGGCAAGTCCAGCCGTCTGGCTGCTGCCATAGCTCAGATGCGAAACCTGCGCTCCATAACTCACCTGGTCGCGAGCACTGGCCTGCCACTGGAGTCCGTATGATCCCATGACGGTCCTCGTGCGGCGCCCGATGTTGAGCGGATCCGTCACGATTCGGTTCGGATCGTCGATCGTGGCCCGGTTCGACGTTTCGTAGCTGGCGGTCAGCGTGGAGCCCAGATACTGACTGATCTGATCGGTACGAACCAACTCGACCGTCCCCGCATCGGTATGGCCGAAATTGTTGATATAGGCTTCGCGGCTATATCTGCCGTCCAGGGTCGTGGTCGAGCGCGCGGTTTCATAGAAGAGCCGGGGCGCGATCGACGCGGATGCGAATACTGTCCCTTTCGTCACGCCCGCTGACAGAAACGGATTGGTGGCATAGCCGACCTCGCTCTCCGCAACGGCGCTGAACTGGACTGACTGGGCGGTCGCCGGTGCCGCCATCGCGACACCGAGCAGGGCGAAACCAAGATATTTCACGGAACAATCACCGTGTCGCCGGCCTGGATCAGCGGAACGCTGGCGGGACTCAGATCGCTATCGGATGGCCTACCTTTGAAAATGGAGGACAGATGCGTCCGGATCACCTGCGAACGGCCACCGGTCGTGCGCAGGATGATGATGTTCCCGATATCGGCGAAATCGGTCGGCCCTCCCGCCTGCGCGAGCGCGTTCAGTACATTGACGTAGCGGGTCGGGGAGAAATTGCCCGGCGTGTGCACCTTGCCGATGACCGAATATTGCATGCCCGCAGGTGCAATAACCGAGACCGTCACCTGTTGGGGAACGCCCTTATATTGCGGCGCGAGGAGTTTCGAGAGCTGTTCCTCGATCTCGTTCGGCGTATGGCCCGCCGCCTGTAGCGTGCCCGCCAATGGAAAGGCGAAGGTCCCGTCTGGCAGGACATTCAGCTGGCGCTGGAGCCGCTCGTCGCCCCACACATAGATTTGCAGCTGGTCCCCGGGGCTGATCCGATAGGTGCTCCCCGCGGGCTTGGCGCCGGCAACGGGTGCATCTGCTTGCGCCATGCCAGCGGCAGGCAGCGCAAGCGAGGCTGCGGCGAGCAGAATCGCGGCGGTTTTCCTCATCGTTAATTAACCCCTCTGTGTGGCGATTGTATCTCGCACTTGCGAATTGGCTTTTCCAGCGTTTATGTGCCGCATGGGTTCCCAACGAGCAGTCCGCGCAACCCGACCATTTCGGGATCGTTCCAACTGGCTTGGCCGCTCTTGCATCCAAATGTTGAACCGGCGGTTACTACGGGCCGTGAGCACGACTGTTCCCTCTCCGTATCGAAAATCCCTGTGCGCCTGATTCCGCGGCGGATCGCCGCCGTGTCCGCGCTGTTTTTGTCGCTCTGCCTTGGCGCCTGCAGTTCCAACATAGAAAAAGCGGACGCCTGGGAAGGGCAATATGACAGGATGATGGCCAATCGAGCCTATCCCGCCGCTCTCATGGCGATCCAGAAATCCATATCCTACGACGATACGACCGCGCGCCGTTATATCAAGATGGCGGAGCTGCAGATGCAGGTGGGACAGCCGGCCGGCGCCGCCGCATCCTTCCAGGCCGCGCTCGATCTGCAGCCCGATAATATCGAGGCGCTTCAGAACCTTGCGATCCTGGCAGTGCGCGGCGGCCAGTTCGATACGGCGCAACGTTTCATCGATCCGCTGCTTGCTTTGGATCCCAACGATCCCGCCGGATTGCTGGCGAGCGGCGCGATCGCGCTCGGCCAACGCCGGTTTGCCGACGCATCGACCTTGTCCGATCGAATCATCGCCGCGTTGCCCGATCGATCCGATGGCTATGTCCTGAAGGCACGGGCTTTGGACGGCCTCGGCAAGACACGCGAGGCGATCGCGATGCTCGACAAGCGCGTGACGCTCGCCGAGGATCCGCGGGATTATCTTTATCAGATGATGACCTTCTACCGGCGGATCGGGGACATGGCGGGCATCCGCGCGACGGCTATCCGGATGATGCCGCTTTATCCCGACGATCCACGTTACGCGCTCGAGGCCGCGCGCGCTTATGCCGCGGACGGGAAGCAGGACAAAGTACGCGATATCATCGACAACCTGCTTCGGCAGTTCCACAACAACATCGGCGTGCTGATCGCGATCGCCGATTTCTGGCGGGACACGCAGCCGTTGGACGTGGCAAGCGCCGAGGTGGTCAAGATCGCGGCCGGGGCACCGCCGCGCATGCGATCCGCGCTCGCCGATCAGCTGATCGACATGGGCGACGCGCACGATGCGGCGCAGTTGCTCGCCACGCTGGCGCCGCCCGACATCACCGGCCGCAACGTCGACGCACAGACTCATTATGCGCGCGCCTTGCTCGCCACCGGCCAGATCGCGCAGGCGCAGAGCAAGGTCGATGCGGTGCTGGCCTTCGACAACGCCAATCCCGAAGCGCTGCTGTTGCGTGCGCGGCTCAAATTGCTCGCGAAGGACTATCGCGGTGCCTTTACCGACGCCCAGTTGGTCGCCAACGACGACGACAATAACGAGCAGGCGGCGCTACTTGTCGCGCAAATCTATGCGGCCCAGGGCAATCAGATATTGGCCGCGGGCGCGTTCGGCACCGCACGCCAGAAATTCCCGAACAGCGCCGATGCGCTCAAGGCGGAAGTCGATTGGCTGCTGTCGCAGAAAAACACCGAGCGGGCCGCACAGCGCGCGGTGTCTTTCTACCATAACCATCCGCGGAGCGGACCGGCAGCCCAGATCGTTCATAAGGTCTGCACGCAAACGCACGCGATGGCATGCGGGACGGGCGCGCCGATCGTGACAAAAATGCTCGGATTGTGACGCCAAGCGCACGTCAGGGGTTTTCAGCCGGACATGCAACCGATAGCGCGAGGCCTGCCGACGGGCATGCGAAGGGGACGAGTTTATGCCGGTAAAATTGGTGCGCCCCCGCCGCTTCGGGGACGAACGCGGCTGGTTTTCGGAAACCTATAATCAGCTTCGCTATGCGGAAATGGGAATCGACTGCCTCTTCGTGCAGGACAATCATTCCATGTCGCGCGATGTCGGCGTGCTGCGCGGATTGCATTGGCAGGCGCCGCCCAATGGCCAGGACAAGCTTGTCCGCTGCGTGCGCGGCCGGATCTGGGACGTGGCGGTCGACGCACGACGCGGATCGCCGACGTTCGGCCGGTGGGTCGCCGCCGAGCTTTCCGCCGACAACGGCCACCAACTTTTCGTTCCCGTCGGCTTCGCGCACGGCTTCGTCACGTTGGAGCCGGATACCGAGGTGGAGTATAAAGTGAGCGGCCGCTATGCGCCCGAAAGCGAGGGCGGTGTCATATGGAATGACCCCGGTCTCGCCCTCCCCTGGCCGCTACCGCCCCAAGGACCGACCCTGTCCCCCAAGGACGAAATCCTTCCCCCTCTATCCGAAGCGACGAGTCCGTTCGATTATGACGGCCGCCCGCTGGAGCCGATCGACGCATGACCGACCAGAAGCCGCTTCGCATCCTCGTTACCGGCGGCGCCGGCTTCATCGGCTCGGCGCTCGTGCGGCACCTGGTGCGCGACACGCCGCACGAGGTGCTCAATCTCGACAAGCTCACGTATGCGGGCAATCTCGCCAGCCTTGAGCCCATCGCCAACGCGCCGCGTTACCGCTTCGTCCAGGCCGACATTTGCGATGGCGCGGCGGTGGCCAAGGCGATCGCCGATTACCGTCCGGACGTGATCACGCATCTCGCCGCGGAGAGCCACGTCGATCGATCGATCGATGGCCCGGCCGATTTCATCCAGACCAATATCGTCGGCACCTTCACGATGCTATCCGCCGCATTGGATTATTGGCGCACGCTCGACGAGGAAGGCCGGGCGGCCTTTCGTTTCCACCACATCTCGACCGACGAAGTGTTCGGCAGCCTCGCTGACGACGGCTTCTTTACCGAAGAAACGCCTTACGATCCGCATTCGCCTTATTCGGCGTCCAAAGCCTCGTCCGATCATCTCGTGCGGGCCTGGCATGACACCTATGGCTTGCCGGTCCTGATCACCAATTGCTCGAATAATTACGGCCCCTATCACTTCCCCGAAAAATTGATCCCGCTGATGATCATCAAGGCGCTCGCCGGCGACGCCCTGCCGGTCTACGGCCAGGGCTTCAACGTGCGCGACTGGCTGTTCGTCGAAGATCATGCGCGCGCGCTGACCCGCGTGTTCGAACGGGGCGTGCCGGGCCAGAGCTACATCATCGGCGGCCGCGCCGAGCGCAAGAATATCGAGGTGGTCACCCGCATCTGCGAGACGCTCGACCGGGTCCGCCCGCGCGCCGACGGCAAGTCCTACAAGGCCCAGATCAGTTACGTCGCCGATCGGCCGGGCCATGACCATCGCTATGCGATCGATCCCGGCAAGATCGAACGCGAACTCGGCTGGACCGCGCAGGAGAGCTTCGACAGCGGCATCGAGCGTACGATCCTGTGGTATCTCGATAATGCGCAATGGTGGCGGCCGCTGGTCGAGGAAAAGGGCGCTATCGATCGCGTGGGCCTGAAAGGCTGATGGGCCCGATCCTGGTCACCGGCGGATCGGGACAGGTCGGCGGCGCGCTCGCGCGGCTGGCCGGCCCCGATATCGAGATCGTGGCACCCGGGCGCGATACGCTCGACCTCGGCGATCCCGAGGCGCTGGCGACGATGGTCGGAGCGCGGCCATGGGCAGCGATAGTCAATTGCGCGGCCTATACGGCGGTCGATAAAGCGGAAGGCGATGTGGTCGCCGCCTGGACGGTGAATGCGCTCGCGCCCGCGGCGCTGGCGGCTGCGAGCGCGGCCGCGGGCATGCCGATCCTGCACGTCTCGACCGATTATGTATTCGACGGCGCCAAACCCGATTTCTATGTCGAGGGCGATCCCGTGGCGCCGCTCGGCGTCTATGGCGCATCCAAGCTTGGCGGCGAGCTCGCCGTGCGCAGCGCCAATCCGCGGCATGTGATCCTGCGGACCGCGTGGGTCGTGAGCGCGACGGGCAATAACTTCGTGAAGACCATGCTCCGCCTCGGCGCGGACCGTCCCCAATTACGCGTGGTGGCGGACCAGAAGGGCTGCCCGACCTCGGCGGACGACATCGCGAGCGCGATCCTGACGATCCTTCCACGGATCGGAGACGGCCCCTACGGCACCTATCATTTCGTGAATGGCGGCGAGGCGACCTGGCATGGCCTGGCCGAAGCGGTGTTCGCGCGCGCCGCGACGCATGGGCGACCCACGCCATCGGTCGAACCGATCGCCACCAGCGAATATCCCACGCCCGCCGGGCGCCCCGCCAATTCACGGCTGGCCACGGCCAAGATCCATCGCGATTTCGGCATATCGCCGCGCGACTGGCATGAGGCGATCAACGAAATCGTCGACACGCTCGTTAAGGAAGCAGCATAAATGAAGGGCATCATCCTCGCCGGCGGCAGCGGCACGCGGCTGCATCCCGCGACGCTCGCAATCAACAAGCAGTTGCTGCCGATCTACGACAAGCCGATGATCTATTACCCGATGTCGGTGCTGATGCTCGCCGGCCTCAAGGAGGTGCTGATCATCTCCTCGCCCGAATATCTCGACAATTATCGGCGCCTGTTCGAGGACGGCAGTCAGTTCGGGATCGAGATCAGCTATGCGGTCCAGCCGAAACCCGAAGGGCTGGCGCAAGCGTTCCTGATCGGCGAGCCGTTTCTGGCGGGCGGACCGGGCGCGCTGGTGCTGGGCGACAACATCTTCTTCGGCGCCGACCTGGGCCTTCGCCTGCGCAAGGTGCGCGAGCGTACCCATGGCGCGACGGTCTTCTCCTACCGCGTCGATCAGCCGCAGGCTTATGGCGTGGTCGAGCTGGACGGCGAGGGCCGCGCGCTCTCGATCGAGGAAAAGCCGACCCAGCCCAAATCCAACCAGGCGGTGACGGGCCTCTATTTCTACGACGAACGCGTATGCGAATTCGCGCATCAGGTCCGCCCCTCGCCGCGCGGCGAGCTCGAGATCACCGACCTCAATCGCCTTTACATGGAACGCGGCGAATTGTTCGTCGAACAATTGTCGCGCGGCCATGCCTGGCTCGACACCGGCACGCATGACAGCCTGCTGGAAGCGAGCGAGTTCGTCCGCACGGTCCAGCATCGCCAGGGCCTTCAGATCGCCTGCCTGGAGGAGATCGCTTTCGATGCGGGCTTCATCACGCTCGACCAGCTACGGCGGCGCGGCGAGACTTTCGCCAAAACCGGCTATGGCCAATATCTGCTCAAGCTCGCCGATCACCACGCCTGATCGACCTGCCTGACGCCGTCCAGCGGGGCGGCGGTTCCGGCCACGAGTCCTTTGTCGAATTTTACCGTACGAAGCGAATCGTCTACCCGATACGGGTGACAATATGAAAGAAGCCCAACAATAAGTTGGCAATATCCTTTGCACCGACCTCATTTCGGCAGGTCAATCCAAGTCAACTGGACCATCGAAGAGCAGTGCCAGCAAACGGTACTTAAGCGAAACGTCTTTCGGCGCGCCGATGGTCCTTCCCGGCCCGGGCCGCGACGGCGGCGCGGGCGAAGGACATCACATCGGGAAAAAGTCTGTTCCCGGCGCGATTTGCCCCCGTTAGGGCCGCCTGAGGCCTGTTGCGCGTTGACACTGTCATGCCGATGGTGTTGTCGCAGGAAAGGCCCCTCAAGGGAGCCATGGGGAGCATCAGTGCGGCAAGCATGCAGCGAATGGATACCAGGGCCGGCTTGAGCCGATCGGCGGTGATTTTCACGCGCCCGGGATCGTCGCATCCATGAACGAAGCGTCGCCGAAGCTGCGGGCAAAGCCGCGGGTCGATCTTTCGGAGATCCAGTCGCTGCGGGTGCGGCTGTGCCTGATGATCCTGGTGGTCGATTGCCTGACGATCCTCGCCGGCTGTCTGATCGGCAATTTCCTCCGCTTCGGCGATCCCTTCGCAGCAGCCGGCATCAACCTGTTCGCCGTCGTGCTGCCGCTCTTCGTCGGCGTCGCGATCAACAGCGACGCTTATGCCGCCGACGTGCTGCGCGATGCGCGCACCGGATTCTCACGCGCGAGCCTTGCTTATGTGTTCGCGGTCTTCGCGGTCTTCTTTCTCGCTTTTTATATGAAAGTGAGCTCGGACCTGTCTCGCCTGACCTCGGGCGTGGCGATCGTCGTCACGCTCGCGACGATGGCGACCGGTCGTTACCTCTGCCACGCTTATGTCCGCCATCGCACGGGCATGATGCTCGTCTACGATCTGCTGATCATCGACGAGGTGCCGATGACGCCGCCGTCAGGCGTGCAGGTGCTCAACACGATCGAGGACGACCTCGTTCCCAACGTGCATGATCCGCACATGCTCAACCGGCTGGGCATGCATTTGCGCGGCGTGGACCGCGTGGTGATCGCCTGTCCGCCCGAGCGGCGGCAAGTCTGGTCGATCCTGCTCAAGGGTTCGAGCGTCAACGGCCATATCCTCGCGAGTGAGCTCGACGAGCTTGGCGCGATCGGCATCGGCATGTTCGCGGGCCGGCATACGCTTGCTGTCGCGCATGCCCCGCTCGATCTATCGCGCCGCTTCGCCAAGCGCACACTCGATCTCGCTCTGACTATTCCCGGCCTGATCTTCCTCGCGCCCCTGCTGATCGTGACGGCGATCGCGATCAAGCTCGACAGCCGTGGGCCGGTCCTGTTCCTCCAGCCGCGTGTCGGACGCGGCAACCGCATTTTCCTGACGTACAAATTCCGCTCGATGCACGCCGATATGACCGACCGTTCGGGGGCTCAATCAACCAGCAAGGACGACAATCGCGTGACCCGCGTCGGCCGCTTCATCCGTGCGTCGAGCATCGACGAACTGCCGCAGCTGTTCAACGTATTGCGCGGCGAGATGAGCCTGGTCGGCCCGCGCCCCCACGCGCTCGGTAGCCTCGCCGGCAACGAACTCTTCTGGGAGGTCGACGAGCGCTATTGGCATCGCCACGCGTCGAAGCCCGGCCTGACCGGGCTCGCCCAGGTACGCGGCTATCGCGGCGAAACCCGCGAACGCGAGGACCTCGCCAACCGGCTTCACGCGGATCTCGAATATCTCAATGGCTGGACGATCTGGCGCGATATCTCGATCCTGATCAACACTCTGCGCGTAGTCGTCCATCGCAACGCTTATTGATCGTTGCTCCGCGCATCGGCGACCGCTGCGGCCAGACCGTCATAGCTGATCGCACCCTCGAACACCCGATTGCCGATCACGAAGAAGGGCGTGCCCTCGATACCGAGTTGGCGCCCAAGCGTCAGATTGGCCCGGATTTCCGCCTGCACGTTCGGCGCCTTGCCCGCGGCGACGAGAAAAGCGGGTGCGATGCCCGCAGCCTTCGCCGCCACCGCGATCCCGGCCTCATCGGGATGGCCGCCCGCGAAAAGCGCGCGATGGAAGGGGTAATATTTGCCCTGCTTCGCCGCCGCCAGGGCTGCCGCCGCGGCCGCATCGCTGCCCGGACCAAGCACGGGCATTTCGCGCCACACGACACGAAGCTTCGGGTCGCCGGCCAGCAAACGGTCGATCTCCGGCGTGGTCGCGCGGCAATATGGGCAATTATAGTCGGTGAAGACCACGACCGTGACGTCGCCCTTGGGATTGCCCGCCCAGGCGCCCGGATAAGGAGTCTCGATCGCCTCTCGGAGCGGGTCGATTCGCAGTTTTTCGGCGGCTTCGCGCACGATCTGGGGGTGGCCCAATATGTAAGCGCGGACCCGCTTGCCGAAGGCGGCATCGTCGGCTCTGCCCGGCATGTGCACCCCGATCGCCAGCCCGATCGCGCCTGTCGCCGCTATGCCCGCCGTTGCAATCCAGAGTCGGATCCGGCGGCTCACCGGCGCTTCTGGCGGCGCTGGCGCTCGGCTTCGTCGCGTGCGGTCAGCGCCACATCCTGCGCCCGGATATAATCGGGCGTTCCGGCGGGAATGCCGCGCATCGCGATCTCGGCATTGGCGAGCGCGAGCCCAGGCTGATCCTGCAGGCTGAAGCGTTCGGCGCTCGCCAGGCTGGCGCGCGCCTCGTCGCCCATGCGCGTGTAGACCAGGCCAAGGTCGTACCATGCCTGGGGATTGTCATTATCGCGCTGCACCGCGACCTTGAGCACCTGGGTCGCTTCCTTGAAGTCGTTGGGATCCTCGGTCGCGACCAGCGCATTGCCGAGCAGGGCCGCGATCAGCGGCGTCGAGCGCGACTGGAGCACTGCCTCGCGCAAGGGCGGGATCGCCTCCTTGGGTTTGCCGCCCTCGAGCAGGATCTGCCCCTTGAGTTCGAGGAAATAGGGGTCGTGCGGCGCGGTCGCGAGCAAGGCGTCGACCTCGCGCATCGCGGCCTCGGGATAGCCACCGCGATGCCAGGCATAAGCCCGGGCATAATGCGCCGGCACGCTCTGGTCGCTGTTGGGGAATTTGTTCATCACGATCGGCGGATCGTCGAGATAGCCGACCAGCTTGGCCTTGATCCGCTGGAATCGTAGCCGTTCCTTGGGGTCGGTCGGGGTATTCCAATACGGGGATTTTACGAGATCCGCTTGCAGCGTCGCCTGCCGATCCGCCGTCATCGGGTGATCCACGGCATATGGATCGATCGAGGTATAGCTTGGCGTCAGTCGATATTCTTCCTGCTTCAACTTGCCGAAGAAGCTGACCATGCCTTTGCCCGACAGATGCGCCTCGCGAAGATGGCGCACTGCCGAAGCGTCGGCGCTTCCTTCCTGCTGACGGCTATAGGCGAGGAATTTGCCCATCGCGGCATTCTGCCCCGCGATCATCGCCAACATCCCGGCAGGGCCCGCCACCGCGGTCGCGGCGATACCCGCGAGCAGCGACAACAAGGTCACGCGGGTGGCGGCATTGATCGCATCCTGGCTGCGAACCGCGTCGCCGCCTTCGATATGGCCGAGCTCGTGTGCGATCACGCCTTCGAGTTCGTTGGCATTATCGGCGCGCTCGATCGTGCCCGAATTGATATAGATGATCTGGCCTTGCGCGACGAAGGCGTTGATCTCGGGATCGTTGATCACATAGAGGTGGAGCGCGCCTGGGGTCAGCCCGGCGGACTGCGCCATGCCTGCCGAAATATCCTGCAGGAACTGCTCGGTTTCGGCATCGCGCAGGACCGCCGGACCGCGATCCTGGCCCTGCGCGCAGGCCTGTTCGGCCGGCAGGGCAATTGCGACCAGAGCCGCACAGGTCATCCGGAACAGTCGTTTCGCGCGCATCATGCACGCGTCTTCAAACAAAGCGGCGCTGAACCGCGGCTGAAAGGCGGGCGTCCCGCCCGCCCGAACGGACGGAGCGGGACGCACATCGTCAGGCGCCGAAAGTCCGCTGCCACCAGCCGCGGCGCGGCGTGCCATCCTCGTTTTCGCCCTCGGCTTCGTCGGGCTCGGAACCGTTGGCGGCAACCGGCTCGGACGCAGCCTCCGCCGCGACGGCGGCTTTGGTCGTGCGCCGACGGCGCGGAGCGGGAGCGGGAGCGGCTTCAGCCTCGGCTTCAACCGCGACCATTGGCTCAGCCTCAGCCGGCACTTGCGCCGCAACCGGCTCAGGCGCGGGCTCCGCCGCTTTCTTGCGCGACCGCTTGGGCTTGGCCGGCGCTTCGGCCTCGGCTTGCGGCGCGGGCGCCTCCTCGACCGGCGCGGCTTCAACCGGTGCCGCGGCAACCTCTTCGGTCACCTTCCTGCGCGAGCGGCGCTTGGGCTTTTCAACGACGGGTTCGGCCTCCTCGACGGGAGCCGGCGCGGGCAAGGCATCCGCCTCGATCGCATCCTCCGCCGCGATGGCCGGGGTTTCGCCATTGCGATTGCGGCGGCGTCCGCCACGGCGGCCGCGACGGCCACGGCGACGTTCCTCGCCACCCGACGATTCGCTCTCCGCCTCGCCGGTCGCGTGATCCTCACGCTCTTCGCCCTCTTCGCCTTCTTCGGATGCGCCTTCACCCTCGGCGGCAGCCGATTCGCTGCCATCCTCGCGGCGACCGCCACGGCGGCGGCGGCGGCGGCGACGACGGCTGCCGTCGCCTTCACCACGCTCGCCGCGCTCCTCGGCGGCTTCGATTTCCTCTTCCTCCTCGATCTCGTCGAGAATGTCGTCGTCGGGCTCGGGGACAATCTGCGTGGGCAGGCGCGGCGCGTGGCTCGGCGGCGGACCGCCGGCCTCGACCGTCATGCGCGCGCCCTCGGGCTGACCGTCGCTCATCACCTCGATCATCACGCCGTAGCGATCCTCGATGTCGGCGAGCTCGGCGCGTTTGCGGTTGAGCACGTAAAGCGCAGCCTCCTGGCTCGCGCGCAGGATCAGGCGCGAACCGCGGCCGCGCGCCGCCTCTTCCTCGAGCAGGCGCAGCGCCTGCAGGCCGGAGGAGGATGCGGTGCGGATGAAGCCCGAGCCTTCGCAATGCGGGCACATGCGCGTCGAGGCTTCGAGCACGCCGGTGCGGAGCCGCTGGCGGCTCATCTCGAACAGGCCGAAGCCTGAGATGCGACCGACCTGGATGCGCGCGCGATCGTTCTTGAGCGCCTCCTTCATCGCTTTCTCGACTTTACGATTGTTGGAGTGGTTCTCCATGTCGATGAAGTCGATGACGACGAGGCCCGCCATGTCGCGCAGGCGCAATTGACGCGCAATCTCCTGCGCGGCCTCGAGATTGGTCGAGAGCGCGGTCTGCTCGATATTATGTTCGCGCGTGGAGCGACCCGAGTTGATGTCGATCGAAACCAACGCTTCGGTCGGGTTGATGACGATATAGCCACCCGATTTCAGCTGGACGACCGGCTGGTACATCGCCGCCAGCTGATCCTCGACGCCGAAGCGCTGGAACAGCGGAACCGCGTCCGAATAAGGCTGAATCTTCTTGGCGTGGCTCGGCATCAGCAACTTCATGAAGTTGCGCGCGGCGCGATAGCCCTCCTCGCCTTCGACGATCACCTCGTCGATATCCTTGTTGTAGATGTCCCGGATCGCACGCTTCACCAGGTCGCTGTCGCGATAGACTTCGGCCGGCGCCGACGAATGGAGCGTTTTGTCGCGGATTTCGTCCCACAGGCGCGCGAGATAGTCGAAATCGCGCCGTATCTCGGGCTTGGTGCGCTGCAGGCCCGCGGTGCGGACGATGCAGCCCATCGTGCGCGGCAGGTTGAGTTCGGACAGGATCGACTTCAGCCGCTTGCGATCGGCGGCATTGCTGATCTTGCGCGAAATGCCGCCACCGTGGCTGGTATTGGGCATCAGCACGCAATAGCGGCCGGCGAGGCTGAGATAGGTGGTGAGCGCTGCACCCTTGTTGCCGCGCTCTTCCTTCACGACCTGGACCAGCAGCACCTGGCGGCGGCGGATCACATCCTGGATCTTGTAGCGGCGGCGCAGATTCATCCGCTTCTGGCGAAGCGTTTCAACCGCATTGTCGTCGCCGCCGGCCGAGGTCGGACGCGGCGCGGGTGGCTGCTCCTCGTCGTCATGATCGTGATCGACATGGTCTTCGGCCGAATCGAAATCGTCACGCGCGCCGTCGTCGTCGAGGCGCTCATTGGCCTCGATATAATCCTCGTCCTCATCCTCTTCGCGGGCGCGCAGCGCCTCTTCCTCGGCGGCATGCTCCGCCTCTTCGCGAAGCAGGGCCTCGCGATCCTCCTTGGGGATCTGGTAATAATCGGGATGGATTTCCGAGAAAGCGAGGAAGCCATGCCGGTTGCCGCCATAATCGACAAACGCCGCCTGGAGCGACGGTTCGACCCGCGTCACCTTGGCTAGATAGATATTCCCCTTGAGCTGCTTATGCTCTTCGGACTCGAAATCAAATTCCTCG
>Ga0207657_10005462_pt1 | contig 13268 bp, 7 predicted proteins | sample KBSC33metaG_FD_184316 | JGI IMG/M metagenome (GOLD analysis project Ga0207657, IMG submission 184316) | Corn rhizosphere microbial communities from Kellogg Biological Station, Michigan, USA - KBS C3-3 metaG (SPAdes) (version 2) | ecosystem: Host-associated > Plants > Roots > Rhizosphere > Soil ... | reverse complement strand
CGCTGGAATTTGCGCAAGGCGGCGCTCGACGCTTGACAGCCGACTTGCCTCCGGCATGGCAGGACCGATGGCCTCCCCTATGACCGCCCCAGCCCAAGCCCATGAATTCCTTGCCCGATGCGGTTGGGGAGGAGCCCGGATCGAGCCGCTTGCAGGTGATGCATCCTTCCGGCGCTATTTCCGGGTCAAGGACGGCGCGCGCACCGCGGTGTTGATGGATGCGCCGCCTGCGCGAGAGGACGTCCGGCCGTTCGTCGCGGTTGCGGAGTGGCTTCATTCGGTGGGATTGAGCGCTCCGGAAATCCTTGCCCGCGATATCGAGAAGGGCCTGCTCCTCCTCGGCGATTTCGGCGACTGGCGACTTCGCGAATTCCTCGACACGGACCCCTCGCGCGAACGCGAGCTTTACGAACTTGCGACCGACGTCCTCGTCCACCTGCACAAGCATCCGCCGATGCCGGGCCTTCCGGTGCATGGAGTGGAGCAGTGGCTGGAAGAGCTTGCCTTGTTCACCGACTGGTACTGCCCGGCGCTCGGCCTGTCGGTCGATATCCCCGGCTATCGGGCGGCGTGGACCGAGGTGCTCGAGCCAATCGCGGCCGACGGTCTCGGGCCGGTGACGGTGCTTCGCGACTATCATGCGGAAAATGTCATGCTGGTCGGCGGCCGCGACGGGGTCCGCCATTTCGGGCTCCTGGATTTCCAGGACGCGTTGGTCGGCCACCCGGCCTATGACCTTGCGTCCGTGCTGGAAGACGCGAGGCGCGACGTGTCGCCGGAAATCGAGCGGGCGATGATCGAACGATACGTCGCTGCGACGGGCCACGGCCAGGTGTTGGAGCGCGCGTACTGGGCGCTCGCTGCTCAGCGCAACACCCGCATCCTGGGTGTCTTCACACGGCTGTGGAAGCGCGACGGGAAGGCGCATTACACGGCGTTCCAGCCGCGCATGTGGGGTCTACTGGAACGCGATCTCGCCCGGCCGGGACTCGAGCCGGTTCGGCGCTGGTTCGACACGAACATCCTGCCCGAGCATCGTGCGGCTCCCTGGGCGGAAGCGGCATGAAGACCGTTTCCCGAGCGCTCCGGCTCAAGGCAGAAATCGCCGCCGAGGTCCCGAAAACGGCGATGGTCCTTGCAGCGGGCTTGGGCAAGCGGATGCGGCCGCTGACCGCGACCCGGCCAAAGCCCCTCATCGAAGTCGCAGGCAAGCCGCTTCTCGATCACCTCCTGGAGCGGCTTCACACGGCGGGCGTCGAGAAGATCGTCGTCAACGTGCACTATCTGGCCGACGCGGTCGAAGCGCATCTCGCAAAGAATTCGCACGGGCTGGAGGTTGCGATTTCGGACGAAAGATCGCTGCTCCTCGAAACCGGCGGCGGGATGGTCAGGGCAACGCCGCTGATCGACACCGATCCGTTCCTCGCGGTCAACAGCGATACGCTGTGGATCGACGGGCCCGCCGATACGCTAAAACTGCTCGCGTCCCACTGGGACGGAACCAAGATGGACGCACTGCTGCTGCTCGTCCCGCATGCCCGCGCGGAAAATCATCGCGGGCTGGGCGACTTCCACATGGACCGAAGCGGCCGGTTGCGCCGCCGCCGGCGGTCCCACGTGGCGCCGTTCGTCTATACCGGAGTCCAGATCGTATCGAAGCGACTGCTCGAGGGAGCTCCGGAAGGTCCATTCTCGACCAACCTGCTGTGGGATCGCGCGATCGAGGAAGGCCGCTGCTTCGGGGCGGTCCACCAGGGGCTGTGGTTCGATGTGGGCACTCCGCAATCGATCAAGGCAACGGAGCTGATCCTGGAGGATGCCTGAGGCCGCTGCCGAGAGCCTGCGCCGGCGAGCCGTTTTCACGATCCCGACTCACCGGTCTTTTGCGGATTCGCTGGTTGCCGGCCTGATCGCGCGTTTCGGCCGTGACCCGCTGGCGCTTGCCGGCGGACGAATCCTGCTTCCCAACAATCGCGCTGTCCGGAGCATCACCGATGCCTTCGTCCGGGCGAGCGGCACTGGCCTGCTGCTCCCGAGGATGATCCCGATCGGCGATCCCGAACTCGAGGAGCGCATCGGCGGAGCGCTCGATCCCGCGGATACCGAAGATCCGGCTCCGCCTGCGGCCGATCCGCTGCAGCGGCTGCTCTCGCTCGCGGAGCTTGTTCGCGCCGAGGGAGAAACGGCGACCGAAGCGATCCGGATGGCGGCCGACCTTGCCCGAACGCTCGACTCGCTTCTGGTCGAAGAGGTCGACCCGGCCCGGCTTGCCGCTGCCGCTGCGGACGCCCCGGAGCTGGCCGGTCACTGGCAGGTTTCGCTGGACCGGCTTCGGGCGATCCTGAAGCAATGGCCGGATCGATTGCGCGAGCTTGGCCGAATCGACCTCGCCCAAAGGCGCAACCTCCTGCTTCACCGGCTGGCAAAGCGTTGGGCGAGCAATCCGCCCGCCGGTTTTACCGTTGCGGCCGGGATCACCACCGCCGCGCCCGCGGTCGCTGCGCTTCTTGCCAGGATCGCGGCGATGCCAGGCGGAATGCTGGTCCTTCCCGGACTGGCGCTGGCGTCCAGCGTGGCCGACGACGAATGGGATTCGCTTGGGCCCGACGAAGCCGGGCGCGGCGATGAAGCGCATCCGCAGTTTCACCTGAAGCTGCTGCTCGACCGGATCGGGGTCGGACGCGACGAGGTGCGGCTTTGGCCAAGGACGGGGCTTGCCGCGTCGACCCCGCAGCGGACCCGGGCGATCGCCAACGCGATGGCCTCGGCCCAATATTCCGACAAATGGAGCAGTCTCCCAGCGGCCGAGCGCCGGTTGAGCGGAATTCGAGTTGCGGTGCTTCCCGATTCCGCTGCCGAGGCGCAAGCGATCGCGCTCGCAATCCGCGAGGCTCTCGAAACACCCGGTCGGACGGCCGCGCTCATCAGCCCGGACCGGATGCTCGCGCGGCGTGTCGCGGCACTGCTTTCGCGCTGGGGAATCGAGGCGGACGACAGCGCCGGAAAGCCGCTCTCCGAACTTCCCGCCGGAACGCTCCTTCTGGGGATCGCGAGCGCGATCGCCGAGGAACTGGCGCCCGTGCCGCTGTTGGCATTGCTCAAGCACCCGCTGGTCGGCGGCAGCGATGACGATCGAGTCAAATGGCTGGATGACATCCGGCTTCTCGACGAGGCGCTTCGCGGACCGCGTCCGGCGGCAGGACTGGTGGGGCTCGACCGGCATTTCCAGCAGCGGGAGAAGGACCGGAAGCCGAAAAACTGCGGCGCCGCATGGAAACGCGTTCGTCCGTTCCTGGCATCGCTCGACGACCGGATGCGTGCCGGCCTCAGTCTCGCGGATTTCGTCGGAAAGCTCGTTTCAGCGGCGCAATCGCTTGCGGGCGATCGCGGCTGGCGCGGCCAGGACGGCCGGGCGGCGGCAGAGCTGCTGGCGGAGATCCAAGCCTCGGACCAGGCACGGCGCCTGACCGTCATTCCGGAGGACGCGGTCGCGGTCCTCGCCGAGCTGCTCGCCGGGCGCAGCATCCGTCCGCCCTACGGCGGTCATCCCCGGGTGTTCATCTGGGGCCTGCTCGAAGCGCGCCTGCAGCAGGCCGACCTGATGATCCTGGCCGGCCTCAACGAGGGGGTCTGGCCGGCACTCCCGAAGCCGGACCCGTGGCTGGCGCCGAAGATACGCGCCAATCTCGGCCTGCCGGGACTGGACTTCCGGATCGGCCTCTCGGCGCATGATTTCGCGAGCGCACTCGGGGCGCGCGACGTACTGATCACGCGAGCGAAACGCGAGGGCCGCTCCCCGACCGTGGCGTCGCGCTTCCTTCTCCGGCTCGACGCGATCACCGGCGGCCTTCCGCGCGACACGATATTGGAGCGGCTCACGGCGGCGCTCGACGATCCGGGGCCACCAGAGCCTGTAGGGAGGCCGGCACCCCGTCCGCCTGCCGATCAGAGACCGCAAAGGATTTCGGTGACCGCGGTCGACAGGCTGAAGGCCGATCCATTCGCCTTCTATGCGCAGGCGATCCTGCACCTGCGCCAGCTCGATGCGGTCGACGCCGACCATAGCGCGGCATGGAAGGGCACCGCCGTTCACGAAGTATTCGAGCGCTGGCTTCGCGAAGACGAATGCGACCCGGACAGACTGAGGCCACGCGCCGAAGCTCTCCTCGCGGACGAGACAATCCACCCGATGCTCCGCGCCTTGTGGGCGCCGCGGCTGCTCGAGGCGATCGATTGGATGGCGGGGCTGGAACGCGAGAACCGGGCCCACGGCAGGACACCGCTGGTAGCGGAGACGAAGGGTGAGACGGTGCTTGCCGGGATCGTGGTCCACGGCCGCGCGGACCGAATCGATCGGCTGCCCGGCGGCGGGCTTGGGATCGTCGATTACAAGACGGGCAAGGCGCCTGCGAAGAAGGCGATCGAGGCCGGCTTCGCGCTTCAGCTCGGGCTTCTCGGCCTCATTGCCCGGAACAGCGGCTTCGGCGACGTGCGCGGAGAGCCGGAAACGTTCGAATATTGGTCGCTGGTCCGGGATCGCGACGGCTTTGGGAAATGCGTTCGCGCCGACAAGGACATGGGGCCGGAGGATTTCCTGGCCCATGCCGAATCAAATTTCGCTCAAGCCGCCGAGAAATGGCTGACGGGCACCGAGCCATTCACCGCCAGGCTCAATCCTGCTTATTCCCCTTACGGCGATTACGACCAGCTGATGCGGCTGGAGGAATGGTACGGCCGCAAATGACCGGCCTAGGTTCTCGGCTTCTTCTTGACCTTGGACGCGTAGAGCAATGCGGCGACGATTGCCGCGGAGCCTATTCCGACGGCGAACCCCGCTTTCACGAACTTTGCCCTGCGCTCTTCGCTCGCTCTGTCATTGTCACGGTCGGTCATGGCACGCACTCTATGGCCTCGAGGCCCGCTTTGGAAGTCGCATGAACGCGCGCCACGAAAGCCTGAAGGCGCTTCACGCGACCCAGATCGATGCGTCCGACCCGCAGGTCCATGCGGCGGTTTCGGCCTCGGCCGGGACCGGCAAGACCCAGGTGCTGACCTCCAGGGTACTCCGCCTGCTTCTCCAGGGCGCGCGTCCGGAATCGATCCTCTGCCTGACCTTCACGAAGGCGGCGGCGGCCGAAATGGCGAACAGGATCGGCGCCCAGCTCGCCGGCTGGGTGCGCTTGAAGGATAGCGAAATCGGCGCCGACCTGCTGCGCCTCGACGAGCCGAACGACCCGAGGACAATCCGCCGCGCTCGGCAGCTGTTCGCGAAGGTCCTCGACTGTCCCGGCGGGTTGAAGATCCAGACCATCCACGCCTTCGCGCAGTCCCTGCTTGCCGCCTTCCCGGCGGAGGCCGGGATCGTTCCCGGATTCCAGCCGGTCGAGGGCCGCGCCGAGCAGGAGCTGGTCCGGCGCACATTGGCCGACCTGGTGGCGGACGCGGAGGCCAGGGGCGACCGGCTGCTGATCGCGGACATCCAGTGCCTGAGCCGAAGGCTCGGCGAGGGCGGGGCGGTCGATTACCTGCGCGCTTGCGCGGGCCGGCATGACGCGCTGGCCGCGCTCGGCGCGCCCGACACCATCGAACCGCTCGTCCGTCGGATACTGAACCTGCCCGAAGGATCGGTCGAAGACTATCTCGCCGCCCAATGCGCCGACGACGGCTTCGATTGCGACCTGCTGCGGGCCATTGCCGAGACCAACCGCGCCTGGAAGACGAGCGAGGGCGCCGAGCAGGCGGAACGGATCGGGCGCTGGCTGTCGCTCCCGAGCGAGCAACGCGCCGCGAGCTTGCCGGACCTGGCGCTGCTCGTGTTCACACAATCCAGCGAACGGCGGAAGACCAGACCAGGCCAGGTCAAGCTCGACCCGGATTACGAGGCGCATGCCGACGCAATTGCGGAATCGATTGGCGAGTTGCTTGCGATCCAGACTGCCGCCCGGCTCGCCGCCGAAATCGCAGCGGGCCTGCGTTCGGGGCAGGCCTTTGCTGCAGCCTATACCCGGGCCAAGCGAAGCGCCGGAGTCGCCGATTTCAACGACCTGATCGACTGGACCCGGCGGCTGCTTGGCACGCCCGGAATGGGCGAGTGGGTGCGCTACAAGCTCGATCGCCAGGTCGACCACATCCTCGTCGACGAAGCGCAGGACACGAACGCCGCCCAATGGGAAATCATCGACAAGCTGGTCGAGGAGTTCTTCACCGGCGCCAGCGAAGCCGATGGCCGCTGGCGGACCTTGTTCATGGTCGGCGACTTCAAGCAGGCGATTTACGGATTCCAGGGCACGGACCCCCAGGAATTCGAACGGGCACGCCGCAAGTACCGGTCGCTGGCCGAAGCACTCCGGCAGGCGGAGCAGACGACCGAGGCAGCCGAGGAACGGGCGCTCGAATTTCGCGAAGTCTCGATCGATGCGAGCTTCCGCTCGGCGCAGCCGATCCTGGACACGGTCGATGCGGTCATCCGCGAGCTCGGCCATGGCGAGATCGGCCTTCCGGAGCCGCCGGGGCGCCACATTGCCCACCACTCGGAGCGCGCGGGGCTGGTGGAGATCTGGCAGCCATTCGAGGCCCAATCCGCGGAAGCAGATTCGGAGGAAGGGGAGGAGCGCTGGGTCGAGCTCCGGGACCGCCTCTACGCCGAAGACCTCGCTGCCCGGATCGCGGGACTGATCGAGCAGGCCCCGGTGCTGGGGTCGACCCGCCGGCCGCTTTCGCCTGGCGACATACTGGTGCTGGTCCGAAGCCGGGGCGAGCTGGCGTCGCTGCTGGTCGCCCGGCTGTTCGCAAAGGGCGTCCCGGTTGCCGGCGTCGACCGCCTCCACCTCCACGAGCCGCTCGCGGTGCAGGACCTGCTGGCCGCGATCCGGTTCGTCGTTCAGCCGAACGACGATCTCAGCCTTGCAAACCTTCTTGTCTCGCCCCTGATCGGCTGGGACCAGGAGCGGCTCCGCGAGTTGGCATTCGGCCGCGACGGCAGCCTGTGGCGCGAGCTTCGGCGACGGGCGGGTGAGAATGCCGGCTTCCGTCCGGCGCAGGAGGCACTGTCGGATCTGCTCCGGATCGCCGATTTCACGACACCGTCCCGATTCCTCGAAACAATCCTGACCGGGCCGATGCAAGGCCGGCGCAAGCTGTATGCCCGGCTCGGCATGGCATCACGCGATGCAATCGATGAGCTGATGAACAGCGCCATCGAATTCGAGCACAACGAGATCCCGTCGCTCGACCGCTTCCTGTCCTGGTTCTCGCGCGGCGACGTTGACGTCCAACGCGATGCGGGTGCTCCCGCCAACGAGGTGCGGGTGATGACCGTCCATGGCGCCAAGGGACTGCAAGCGCCGGTGGTGATCCTTGCCGATGCCACCGCCGACCCGGCGAAGCTCGGGCGCACGCCGCTTACGCTGGACTTTCCGGTCCCGGGCGGGACCATCGCGCCCCTGCTGAGGCCGAAGAAGGACGAGCGCCTCTCGCCCTTTGCCGAGATCATCGAGGATCAGGAGCGGCGTGACCTTCAGGAGCATTGGCGGCTCCTCTATGTCGCTCTGACCCGGGCTGCGGACCGGCTGATCGTCAGCGGGGCCGCGCCGAAGCCCAAGAAGGACGGGTCCGATCCGCGGCCGGTGAATTGCTGGCATCGGGCGGTGCAGCAGGCGCTTCTGGCGCTTGGAGCGGTGCCGGCCGAGAGCAGCGAGCGCGTGATGCTGATTCATGGATCGCACAGCCAGCCGAAGGCGCGGCCGCACAAGCCGGTGAAAGTCCCCAAGATCGAGATTCCGGATTGGGCGAAGACAGCGGCGCCTCCGGAGGCGCGTCCCCCACGGCCGCTTGCCCCGTCGGCGCTCGCCGAGGATCGCGAGGCCGCGCCGCCGCCATCTCCGGCGATGAAGGCCGCGGCAGAGCGGGGCACGATCATCCACGCATTGCTGGAACGGCTTCCGGACATTCCAGCCAAGGAGCGCGAAGAGGCTGCGCTTCGGTGGCTCGAGCGGTCGGCGGGACTTGCCGATCGTGCCGTCCGGCAAGACATTGCCGACACGGTCTGCGGGCTGATCGCCGATGCGCGTTTCGAAGGCCTGTTCGGTCCCGGATCGCTGGCCGAAGCTCCGATCGTTGCGACTCTTCCCGACGGGCGGGTCATCGCCGGCACGGTCGACCGCATCCGGGTCGAGCCGCAACGGGTCCTCGTCGTCGACTACAAGACGGGCCGGGCACCGGAGCGGCAGGAGGATATCCCCGAAGCGCACCGGCTACAGATGCAGGCCTATGCGCAGGCCTTGTCGGTGATTTTCCCCGAGCGGGACATAAGCGCAGCGCTGCTCTACACCGCCAACGCGCGATTCTTCGCCCTTCCCGGTTGAGCGCGAGGGCGCAACTACCCATATTTCGTGCAACCGAATCGCAGGAGATACACCAATGGCCACCAAGACCGTCACCGACCAGAGCTTTGCAAATGACGTTCTGGGCGCCTCGGGAGCAGTGCTGGTCGATTTCTGGGCCGAATGGTGCGGGCCGTGCAGGATGATCGCGCCGGCGCTCGAGGAGATTTCCAACGATCTCGGCGAAAAGGTGACGGTGGCCAAGCTGAACATCGACGAAAATCCAGATATTCCCGCGCGCTACGGCGTTCGCGGCATCCCAACGATGCTGCTGTTCAAGGGCGGACAGCCGATCGCGCAGAAGGTTGGCGCAGCGCCGCGAAGCCAGATCCAGCAATGGCTGGAAAGCAATCTCGATCCCCAGTCACAGCAGAACGCCGGCTAGAGAGGGGACATCGAGGCAGGTACTTCGCCGCCGAACCTCTCGCATCGCCCGTCAGTCGATTGGCGTCTCCATGTTTGACTAAGGCTGGCGCCGTTCCTACATCGCCCGCCGCAACGCTCGCGCGCGGGCGAGGCAGGTCGCCGTTCCGCAGCGCGCCTAGAGCATCTAAAGGAATTCCATGTTCGCCGCACTGGCCAAGAGCATCTTCGGATCGGCAAACGACCGCTATGTCCGTAGCCTCGGAAAATATGTCGACGCGATAAACGCGTTCGAACCCACTATCGAAGCTCTGAACGACGAAGAGCTTCGGGGCCAGACGGAGATCTTCAAGCAGCGCCTTTCGAACGGGGAGGGGCTGGATTCGATCTTGCCGGAGGCGTTCGCGACCGTGCGCGAGGCGGCGAAACGGACCCTCGGGCAGCGCCACTATGACGTCCAGATGGTCGGCGGAATCGCGCTTCACCGGGGTGAAATCGCGGAAATGAAGACGGGCGAGGGCAAGACTCTCGTCGCGACCCTCGCGGTCTATCTCAATGCGCTGACCGGCAAGGGCGTCCATGTCGTCACGGTCAATGACTATCTCGCCCGCCGCGATGCCGACTGGATGGGCCAGATCTACAGGTTCCTGGGAATGTCGGTCGGAGTGATCGTCCCCAATCTCACCGACGAGCAGCGCCGCGAGGCTTATGCGGCCGACATCACCTACGGGACGAACAACGAGTTCGGGTTCGATTACCTCCGCGACAATATGAAATACACGCGCGACCAGATGGTGCAGCGGCCCTTCAACTTCGCCATCGTCGACGAGGTGGATTCGATCCTGATCGACGAAGCGCGGACTCCGCTGATTATTTCGGGACCGACCGACGACAAGTCGGAGCTTTATGTCGCGGTCGACAAGGTCGTGAAAACCTTCACGCCCGAGGATTACGAGAAGGACGAGAAGCAGCGCTCCGTCGTCCTCACCGAGGACGGTACCGAAAAGGCCGAGCGGATGCTTGAGGAGGCGGGGCTCATCGAGGGCCGCAATCTCTATGACATCGTCAACACGCAGACCGTCCATCACCTGAACCAGGCCCTCAGGGCCAATGTGATGTTCAAGAAGGACATCGATTACATCGTGAAGGACGGGAAGGTCGTCATCATCGACGAGTTCACCGGCCGGATGATGGATGGGCGGCGGTGGTCGGACGGACTCCACCAGGCGGTCGAGGGCAAGGAAGGCGTCTATATCGAGCCGGAGAACCAGACGCTCGCCTCGATCACCTTCCAGAACTATTTCCGGATGTACCCGAAGCTTTCCGGAATGACCGGCACGGCGATGACCGAAGCGCCGGAATTCTTCGACATCTACAAGATGAACGTGGTCGCGATCCCGACCAACGTCGCGGTCCTGCGCGAGGACAAGGACGACGAATTCTACAAGACGATGACCGAGAAGTTCGCTGCGATCGCGAAGGAGATCAAGGCGAAGCAGGAAAAGGGCCAGCCGGTGCTGGTCGGCACCGTCTCGATCGAGAAATCGGAGATGCTCTCCGAATTTCTCGACAAGGAAGGCATCAAGCATTCGGTCCTGAATGCGCGCTTCCACGAGCAGGAGGCGCATATCGTCGCGCAGGCGGGGCGAATCGGCGCCGTCACGATCGCGACCAACATGGCCGGGCGCGGCACCGACATCCAGCTCGGCGGCAATCTCGAATTCCGGATGCTGGACGAGTTCTCCGATCTCGTCGCCGGCACTCCGGAATATGATTCGCGGGCCGAGAAGATCCGCATTGAAATCGCACAAGAGAAGCAGCGCGTGCTCGATGCAGGCGGGCTCTACGTTCTCGGGACCGAGCGTCACGAAAGCCGCCGGATCGACAACCAGTTGCGCGGCCGGTCGGGACGCCAGGGAGATCCCGGTCTTTCTAAGTTCTACCTGAGCCTGGACGACGATCTGCTGCGAATCTTTGGCCCGCAGACCATGTTCTCGCGACTGATGAACAAGAATTTGGAGGATGGCGAGGCGATCATTTCGCCGTGGATCTCCAAGGCGATCGAGACCGCGCAGAAGAAGGTCGAGGCGCGCAATTACGACATCCGCAAGCAGGTCGTCGAATTTGACGACGTGATGAACGATCAGCGCAAGGTCATCTACGAGCAGCGCGCGGACATCATGGATGCCGAAACGGTCGCCGACGTCATTGCCGACATGCGCGCCGAGACGGTCGCGTCGCTGGTGATGGCGCATTGCCCGCCCGGAACCTACCCCGAGCAGTGGGACCTCCCCGGCCTGAAGGAAAGCGTCGCCGAAGTGCTCGGTCTGGAGCCTCCGTTGGAGCAGTGGCTCGAGGAAGAGGCCGTCGAGCAGGAGATCGTCGTCGAGCGGCTCCAGCAGCTTGCCGAAGACCATATGGCCGAGAAGCTGAAGGACCTGGAGGCCGACCGCTGGGGCGAGGTCGAAAAGAACATCCTGATCCAGACGCTCGACCAGCACTGGAAAGACCACCTGGCCACTCTCGACGCGCTCCGTCAGGTCATTCACCTCAGGAGCTATGCGCAGAAGAAGCCGATCGATGAGTACAAGCAGGAGGCGTTCCTGCTGTTCGAGAGGCTGCTGGTGTCGATCCGGGAGGAAGTGACTCGGATCCTGATGCGCGCGAACGTGCAGATCGAAGCGCCGCCGTTGCCCCCGCTGCCAGACTTCATCACGCAGCACATCGACCCGTTCTCGGGCGAAGACGACACGGCCGATATCGACGCGGCCACCGGGGCCATCCTATCGAATGTTCCGCCGATGATGGCCGGCGCCGGCCTTTCGGGCGGCCAGCCTGGCGAGGGTGATACCACGACTGCGCCAGTCAGCCGCAACGCACTGTGCCCATGCGGTTCGGGAAAGAAGTACAAGCATTGCCACGGACAACTGGCGTAGCCGAGGCGGCGCCGGCGACCGGGCCCGCCGCAGCCGTCGACAGAGCCGCCGTCCGGCTCGCCTACCGGCCCGAAGAGAAAGTTGTCGCGTCCGAGCGCGTCGAGCAGGCGCGGCTTTCACCACCCCAGCTCAAGGAAGCCACGGCGATTGCCCGGACGCTGGTCAAAGGCGTTCGTGCGCAAAAGCCGTCAGGCCTCGATGCGTTTCTTCACACTTATGATCTCGGCAGCGACGAGGGCATTGCCCTCATGTGCCTCGCGGAGGCGCTCCTTCGAATCCCCGACGCGCATACCGCTGACGAGCTGATCGCCGACAAATTGTCGAAGCCGCAATGGGCGGAGAAAGTCGGCGAATCCGATTCGGCCTTCGTGAACGCCGCCACCTTTTCGCTGCTGCTGACCGGAAAGGTGCTGGAGGGCGCGAACGACCGCTCCGACAACTGGCGGGCGGCGCTTGGTCGCGCGGTCGGGCGGCTGGGCGAACCCGTCGTCCGCACAGCGGTCAACCAGGCGATGAAGATTCTTGGCCGGCAATTCGTGTTCGGGCGGACAATCGACGAGGCCCTTCGGCGCGGGGCGCCGGAGCGCAAGCACGGCCTCAGCCACAGCTTCGACATGCTCGGCGAGGCGGCGCGCACGTTCGAGGACGCCGAGCGCTATGCGGAGGCCTATCGGCACGCGCTGGACCGCATCGCCGGAGAGGCGAAGGGCGGCTTCGTCCGATCGCCGGGGATATCGGTGAAGCTATCGGCGCTTCATCCTCGCTACGAATGGAGCCATGCCGAAGAGGCGAAGGCCTACATCCTTCCAGTGCTCCGCGAGCTCGCCGCAAAGGCAAGCGCGGCTGATGTTCACCTCACCATCGATGCCGAGGAAGCCGATCGCCTCGACTTGCAAATGGACCTGTTCGAAGCGCTTGCGGCCGAGGATTCGCTGTTCGCGGAAGGCTGGGGCGGACTTGGGATAGCGATCCAGGCCTATCAGAAGCGCGCGGAGCCCTTGTGCGCATGGGTCGCCGATGTCGGCCGGGCGCATGGGCGCCGCTTCATGATCCGGCTGGTCAAGGGCGCCTATTGGGACACGGAAATCAAGGCGACGCAGGTCGCCGGCCTTCCGGATTATCCGGTGTTTACCCGCAAGGTGGCGACCGATGTCTCCTATCTGGCCTGCGCCAAGGTACTGCTCGCAGCGAGCGACGTCGTCTTTCCGGCCTTCGCAACCCACAACGCCAATACGATCGGGCAGATCAAGGGACTCGCGGGCCAAGCGCCCTTCGAATTCCAGCGCCTGCATGGAATGGGCGAGGAATTGTACGGCGAGCTTGCAAAGCTGGAGCGGGGCATAGGGGAAACGCCCACGCCGGTGCGCATCTATGCACCGGTGGGCAATCACAAGGAGCTGCTCGCCTATCTCGTCAGGCGCCTGCTCGAGAACGGTGCGAACTCGAGCTTCGTCAATCGGATCGCTGATGAAGACGTGTCGCTCGACGAGCTGGTGCGCGACCCGGTCGCCGAGCTGGAAGGCCTGAAGCCCAAGCGGAATCCGAAAATCGTCCTTCCGCCGAGCCTGTTCGCGCCCCAGCGCCGCAA
>Ga0207657_10005461_pt1 | contig 13271 bp, 7 predicted proteins | sample KBSC33metaG_FD_184316 | JGI IMG/M metagenome (GOLD analysis project Ga0207657, IMG submission 184316) | Corn rhizosphere microbial communities from Kellogg Biological Station, Michigan, USA - KBS C3-3 metaG (SPAdes) (version 2) | ecosystem: Host-associated > Plants > Roots > Rhizosphere > Soil ... | reverse complement strand
CGACGTCGGGCAGCCGGAGCCGAACGTGTCCGCGTGCCCGCAGCCGGACGTGCCCCCGACCGACGTCTGCCCCAACATCGAGGGCAACCAGGGACAGATCCCCGACGGGATGATCAAGGACCAGCAGGGGAACTGTGTTCTCTCTCCTCCCGTTGACGTGTGCCCGAACCTGAACGGACCGCAGCCGACCGTGCCCGAGGGCTACACGCTCGTGGACGGACAGTGCGTCGTGATCCCGCCGCCGGTGGACAAGTGCCTGAACATCGCGGGGAACCAGGCGACGGTGCCCGAAGGCTACTTCGCGATCGGGAAGCTCTGCTTCCCCGTCCCACCGCCCCCGCCGACCTACACGGTCTGTTACAAGGGCGAGACGCTGACCGGCCTCAACCTGGTTCAGAAGATCTACTACCTCCTGCACGGGGCGAAGTTGGGCGAATGCCCGCCGCCACCACCGGTGGACGTGTGCCCGAACATCGAGGGCAACCAGTCCGAGGTTCCGGACGGGATGGTGAAGGACGAGCAGGGCAACTGCGTCACGCCCACGCCCCCGACCGACGCCTGCCCCAACATCGAGGGCAACCAGGCGTCCGTGCCGCATGGTCTCGTGAAGGACGAGCACGGCAACTGCGTAACTCCGACGTCTCCGCCGCCTCCGACGGTGAAGTCGGACGAGTTCATGGACGTGCGGGTCATCAAGGAGGCGACGCCGCAGGTCGGGCTCGTCAACGGCCAGGCCGAGATCACCTACACCGTGCTCGTGCGGAACGACGGCCCGAACCAGGCCCACAACGTCGTCGTCACGGACGCCGCGCCGGGCGGGGTCACGTTCCTCACCGTCACGCAGCCCGTGAACGGCTCCTGCACCGTCACGCCTGCCCTGCTGAGCTGCACGCTCGGCACGCTCGGCCCGGGCGTCGAGCGGTCGATCGTGCTGACCGCCCGCGTCACTCAGGCCGGGACCTACGTCAACTCGGCGACCGGAGCCGGTGACGGCAAGGACACGAACGGCGCGAACAACACGGACGACGCGTCGACGCTCGTCACGGCTCCGGCAACGCCGCCGACCGCGGCTCCGACGCCGAAGCCGAAGCCGGTGGCGACGCCGAAGCCAAAGCCCGCACCGCAGGTCCCCATGTGCCGTGTCCTCAAGGTCACGCCGGGGATGGTGAAGGCGAACGGCAACCGCCAGCTCGTGATCGCCAAGGTGACGCAGTCGCGGAACCCGGTCAAGGGTGTCGCCGTCCGCTTCACGGGCAAGGGCCTGAGCAAGGTCGTGAAGACGAACGCCCAGGGCGTCGCCCGCTTCTCGATCGCGCCGCGCAAGGCGGGGATCATGCTCGTGAAGATCACGAGCGCGAAGGCGTGCAACAGCGCCCGGATCGGCGTGATCGGCGCGTTCGAGCCGCCGGTCACCGGCTGACAGAATCCCGGGCCGGCACTCGGTCGGTGTCCCGTGCTGCGGCGCGGGGCACCGACCGGCCCGGGTGGCGCCGCTACATCCCGTATGCCTCGAGCAGCCGGAGCCAGAGCTCCGAGCGGGTCGGGAACGATGGCACCGCGTGCCAGAGATCCTCGAGCGGCACCTTCCCGATGACGGCGATCGTTGCCGCGTGCAGCGCCTCGGAGACCTCCGAGCCGGTGATCGTCGCGCCGATGACGACCCCGCGCTGCTCGTCCACGACGAGGCGCGCGGTGCCGGGCGCCCCGCGCCCGACGAACGAGCCCCCCGCGTTGCCGCTCGTCTCGACGTCGACCGCGCGCACGGTGAGGCCCGCCTCCTCGGCGGCGGCGAGCGTGAGCCCGACCGCGCCGACCTGCGGGTCGGTGAAGATCACCCGCGGCGAGGCGCCGCCATCCGAGCGGAGCTGCACCTCCTTGCCGAGAATCGCGTCGGCGGCGAGTCGCGCCTGGTACTTCCCCATGTGCGTCAGGAGGGCACGGCCGTTGACGTCGCCGACCGCGTAGAGCCACGCCTCGTGGCCCGGCACGCGGAGCGACTCGTCGACGGAGACGTGGTTCCCCGGCTCGAGGCCGACCGTATCGAGCCCGATGTCTGCGCTTCGCGGTGTGCGCCCGATCGAGACGAGGATCTCGTCGGCGTCGACCGACCGACCGTCGTCGAGCTCGACGCGGACGACGCCGTTCCGCGAAACACGGCTCACCTCGATCTCGAGGCGGATGTCGACCCCGGCTTCGCGGAGGGCTGTCTCCACCTGCTCGCTCGCGAACGGCTCCTCGCGCTCGATCAACCGGCCTGTCCGATGGACGAGCGTCACCCGTGAGCCGAGCGACGACCAGGCCTGCGCCATCTCGACCCCGACCACCCCGCCTCCCAGGACGAAGAGCCGGCCCGGGACCTGCTTGGCCGTCGTCGCCTCGATATTCGTCCAGGGACGGGCCTCGGCGAGACCCGGCACCGGCGGGATCGTCGCGGAGCTCCCGGTCGCGACCACGACGGCCTTTCGAGCGACGAGAGCCTCGTCGCCGACGCGCACCCGCCGCTCCCCGTCGAGCCGTCCGTGGCCGCGGACGAGCGTCACCCCCCGCTCGTCGAGCCACGGCAGCTGGGACGAGTCGTCGAGGTCGTGGACGACCTCGTCGCGCCTCGCGAGCACTGCCTCCACGTCGAGCCGGCCGGTCGCCACGCCCGGCACGCGGCCCGCCTCCGCCGCGAGCTCACCGGGCCGCAGCAGGGCCTTCGAGGGCATGCAGGCGTAGAACGAGCACTCCCCTCCGACGAGCCGCTCCTCGACGATTGCCACCTCGAGCCCGGCCTCGCCGAGCCGTCCAGCGATCACCTCACCCGGGGCACCCGCACCGATCACGACCACGTCGAACGCGCGCTCATCCATCTCCGACCTCCCGGTGTCCGACTTCAGTCGGACACCTTAGGCGGCCGTCAGCTCGCGGCGGCGACGATCGAGTCGGCCTCGGCGAGGAGCGCGGTCGCACCGACCTTCCGGTAGAACGCGCGCGCGAGCTCGAGCTGCACGTCGGCCTCGCCCAACCTGCCCGCCGCCGCCAGCGCCCGTGCCGCCCGGAGGCGAAGCTCGGCCGCGAGCCGCTCCGTCCCCATCGACGCGAGCGTGTCTGCCGCCCGCGCATCGTCGCCGTCGATCAGTGCGCGACACGCGTCCCGCCAAGGGCTCTCGGGCATCCGCCCGACGATGCTCTCGGCCGCCTGCGCGCGACCGGCCTCCAGCAACTCGACGACGAGCTCGACATGGAACTCCTGGATGTCGCCGACGGACTCTGCCGCGTCGAACGCGGTGACGACCTCGTCGAGGGCGGCCGATGCGTCGTCGCTCCGGCCGCGGCGACGGAGGAACCCTTCAAGCCCGACCAACGCCGGCAGCACAGCCGCGGCCTCGGCGGATTCTCGCGCGGACTCGAGGGCGAGCTCGAAGTCGACTTCCGCAGCGGCCAGGTCGCCGCGCGACTCGAGGATGGTCGCGCGAACGAAGAGCGCCAGGTACTCCTGGCGGTTGAAAGCTGCCGTCCCGATCATCGAGTTCGCCTCCTGGAGCGCTTCCTCCCAGTCGCCAGCGTCGAAACGAAGGCCGACGACGTTGCCCCGGAGGAACGCCGCGCCCTGAAGGTCACCGTCCTGCGCCGCGCGCGCCGCGCCCTCGATCGACACGTCGATCGCACGCCCCAGGTCGCCTAGGGCAGCCCAGGCGACGCCGAGGTTCGTGTACGCGCGTGCCGCGACACGGCCGTGACCGACGAGCTCGAGCGCCCGATCGAACAGCTCGATGGCGCTGCTGTCGCCGTCCTTCGCCATGCACGCGGCCTTGGTCACGATCGCGTCCGCCTCGAGCTCGACGTCGCCGATCGCCCGTGCGTGGTCGATCGCTCGTTCCGCCTCGCGGCGTCCGGAGTCGAACTGGAAGTTCATCATGAGCATCCGCGCGTGCTCCGCAAGGACGAGCGCCGTCGCGCGGGACGGCGGCCGTCCGTCGAGGATGGCCGTCGCACGGTCGAGCAGTCCGCGTGCGTCGGCCGGGCGCGTGTGCCACGCGTGCCAGCTCGCGGCGACGGCCGCCTCTGCCGCCCGCTCCGGGTCGCCCGCGCGCTCGAACGCGTCGACCGCCCGCTCGAGGTGGTCACCGGACCGACCCGCGTAGGCAAGCGCCCTTCCCGCATGGAACAGAAGCTCGGCAGACGGCTCGGCGTCGTCGGCGAGCAGCTCCAGCGCATTCTCGAGGAAGGACGTGGCTGCGTCGTAGGCGCCGAGCGAGAGCGCCCGCTCGCCCGCGTCCTGCAACGCCGGCACGGCGCGTGCCCCCAGAGCCGTGACATCCTCGCCGGCCGCCCGTCGCAGCTCGATCGCGGTTAGGTAGTGGTGCGCGAGCGTCTCGGCCCGGTCCTCGGCGCGGTCCTCCGGAAGCGACTCGATCCACTCGGCCGCCGCGAGGTGACGCTCCGCTCGGGCCGCGCGAGGAAGCTGGTTGTACGCCGCGTCGCGCACGAGCGCGTGGACGAAGGCGTGCTGTGATGCGCCGGCGACGGCCGAGCGGTGCTCGCGGCGCACGAACTCCTTCCGCTCGAGCGAGTGAAGGAGCTCGGTGAGCCGCCACGACTCGATGCCGGCGGCAGAGGCGAGCGCATCCGACCAGAAGACCTTCCCGTGCACGGCGGCCGTTTGCAGCAGATCCTTCTCCGTTGCGGGAAGAAGGTCGATGCGCGCCGCGATGATCCCCTGCACCGACGCGGGAAGCCGCTCGTCGACACTGGCGCCCGCCTGCAGCATCCGCACGAACTCCTCGGCGTAGAGCGGGTTGCCGGCCGCCCGCTCGACGAGCGCCTGCTGGGTCTCTGCGTCCAGCACCGGCCGCTCGAGCAGCGCCAGGACGAGACGTGCGGTGGCCTCGTCGTCGAGCGCGGCGAGCGAGACGGTCGTCGCGTTTCGCTTGCCGCCACCCCAGCCGGGACGGCGTTCCAGCAACTCGGGCCTGGCGGTGCAAACGACGAGGAGCGGCACCCCGTCGACCCAGTCGACGAGCACGTCGACGAAGTCGAGCAGGCCGTCGTCGGCCCAGTGGAGGTCCTCGAAGACGAGCACCATCGGGCCCCTCTCGGCCACCGTTTCGAGGAAGCGCCGCCAGGCGGCGAACGCCTCGCCGCGCTCGTCGCCGCGCGCGTCCGCGCGTCCGAGACCGACCAGTGGGCGGAGATGGCGGTCGACCCACGCCCGCTCGCCCTCGTCCGCGATCGCCTCGAGGACGCTGCCGAGCTTCGACTCGGTCTCGTCGGCGGGATCCGACTCGAGGATCCCCGCGTGCGCCTTCACGATCTCCCCCAGCGCCCAGTACGAGACGCCGTCGCCGTAGGGCAGGCACCGGCCCTGACGCCAGGTGATCAGCTCCTCGTCCTCGTCCACCACCCGGCCGAGCTCGGACACGAGCCGGCTCTTGCCGATCCCCGGCACGCCGACGAGCGTGACGAGCTGCGTCGAGCGGTCGCGCCGCGAGCGGCGATGTGCGTCGACGAGCAGGTTGAGCTCGTCGTCCCGGCCGACTAGAGCCGCCCCGGCCGTGCCACCCAGATCGACTCCGAGCCGCGCGCGCGGCTCGAGCGCCTCCCACACGGGCACCGGCTGCGCCTTGCCCTTCGCCTGGACGGGCTCGGCCTCCCGGTAGACGATCTCGCGGTCCGTCGCACGATACGTCTGCTCGCCGACCAGGATCCCGTCGACCGGCGCGGCGGACTGCAGCCGCGCGGCGGTGTTCATCACATCTCCCGCCACCATCCCCTCGCCCTCGCCGGGAGACGCGTCGAGCGAGACGAGCGACTCGCCGGTATTCACTGCGATCCGGACGTGGAGATCGCGCCCCGGCTGTTCCTCGTTCAACCGGCCGACGGCGTCGCGCACGGCGAGCGCCGCACGCACCGCCCGCTCGGGATCATCCTCGTGCGCGACGGGCGCGCCGAAGACCGCGACGACCGCGTCCCCGATGAACTTTTCCACCGTGCCGCCGCGGCGCTCGAGCTCGTCACGCGCGCGGTCGTGGTAGACCCGCAGGAGCGCGCGGACGTCCTCCGGGTCGCTCTCCTCCGCCCGCGCGGTCGACCCGACGAGGTCGGTGAAGACGACGCTGACGACCTTCCGCTCCTCACGCCGCGCAACGGCGGGCGCGCCGGTCAGCGCCGCGCCGCACTCCGAGCAGAACTTCGCGGTCGCCGCGTTCTCCGTGCCGCAGGCCGGACATGCCCCCATGCGCGCGGAGTCTAGGCTCTCCTGGTGCCGAGGCAACAGCTGCGACTGGCCGGTCCGAGGCCAACGGAGATCCAGGCGTCGCTCACCGAGCTCCGGCGCCAGATGAAGATCCCGGTCGGGTACCCGGACGAGGTCGTCGCCGACGCCAAGCGCGCGATCGCGGCGGTCGAGCTACCCGATGCCGACGAGACCGCGATCGAGTTCCTCACCATCGACCCACCGGAGTCGAAGGACCTCGACCAGGCACTCCACATCGAACGCCGTGGCTCCGGATACCGGGTGCGCTACGCCATCGCCGACGTCGCCGCGTTCGTCGCGCCCGGAAGCCCGCTCGACGAGGAGGCGCACCGGCGCGGGGTGACGCTCTACGCCCCCGACGGGAACACACGGCTCTACCCGCCCGAGCTGTCCGAAGGCGCGGCGAGCCTGCTCCCCGGCGAGCTGCGCCCCGCGCTCGTCTGGACGATGGACGTCGACGAGACCGGCGAGGGCACCGATGTCCACGTTCGCAAGGCCCGCGTCCGCAGCCGGAAGAAGCTCGACTACGGCGGTGTCCAGCACGCCCTCGACGACGGGTCGGCCGACGAGGTGCTCCGGCTCCTGCGCGAGGTCGGCATCCTCCGCCAGCAGCGCGAGGCACGCCGCGGCGGCGTGAGCCTGCAGCTGCCCGAGCAGGAGGTCATGACCGCCCCGGACGGGTACGAGCTCTCCTACCGCGCGCCGTTCCCCGTCGAGGGCTGGAACGCGCAGATCTCCCTCATGACCGGGATGGCCGCGGCGGAGCTGATGCTCGAGGGCGAGGTGGGGATCCTCCGCACCGTCCCGGCCGCGGACCCGGCACGGCTCGAGCGCTTCCGGCACACAGCGAAGGCGCTCGGCGTCCTCTGGCCGAAGGACACGCCGTATCCGGCCTTCGTGCGCACGCTCGACGCGAACGTGCCCCGGCAGGCGGCGCTCCTCGCTGCGGCGGCAGGGGTCATGCGTGGCTCCGGCTACACCGCCTTCGACCGGCACGCTCCGAGCCACGCCGAGCATGCCGCCCTCGCATCGACCTACGCACACACGACCGCGCCGCTCCGACGACTTGTCGACCGCTACGTCGGCGAGACGTGCATCGCGCTCTCCGAGGGACGGAAGGTGCCCGGCTGGGTCGCGACCGAGCTGCCCGAGCTGCCCGACGTCATGGAGCTGGCCGACCGCAGGGCGAGCCAGTACGAGGCGGGCATCGTGTCTGCGGTCGAGGCGGCGCTCCTCGAGGGAAGCGTCGGAAAGACGTTCGAAGCGGTCGTGATCGAGGTCGACCGCGACGGCGCCGCAGGCTCGGTCGAGCTCCGTGACCCGGCGGTCACCGCCCGGTGCGATGGGCCTGGCCTCCCCCTCGGCGAGACGGTGACCGTGCGATGCACGCTCGCCGACGTGCTGAAGCGCCAGGTGCGGTTCGCGCTCGCGTGACCGTTGTTGAACCCGAGGCCCAGACCTTGTAGCCTCGGCGCGCGGTGGACCTGAACGACTGGATCCTCTCTCTGCACGTGCTGTCGGCCTTCGCGCTGGTGGGCGCGATGGTGATCTTCTGGATCATGATCGTCGCCCTCTGGGGCACGGACAGCACGAGCCGCGTCGCCTCTCTGATGCGCGTCTCGCAGATCGGGACGGTGCTCGTCTCGGTGGGATCGCTCGGCACGATCATCTTCGGCGTCTGGCTCGCGATCTCGCTCGACGCCTACCAGGTCTGGGACGGCTGGGTGATCGCGGCCATCGTGTTGTGGGCCGTCGCGGTCGAGCTCGGCAGGCGGGCAGGGAAGCTCTACGGTGGTGCCGGGATGGAGGCGGAGCGCCTGTCGGCCGCCGGAACGGAGACGAGCCCGGTCGTCGCGGAGACGTTCGGCGCGTCACGCGCCGTCCAGTTCCACGCCGCAAGCAGCCTGCTCGTCCTGCTGATCCTCATCGACATGATCTGGAAGCCCGGCGCATGACCGACCTGCTCGCCTTCAGCAGACCGGAGTTCCCGCTGTTCGTGCATGTCCTCGGCGCGATGGTCCTCGTCGGCGCGGTCACGACCGCCGTCGTCGCCCAACTCGTCCCTGGAATCGGCTCGGTGGACGGCGACCGGATGCGCCGCTTCTCGTTCCGGACGCTGCTTCTCGCCGCGCTGCCGGCGTACATCGTGATGCGGATCGGTGCCGAGTGGATGTACTCGAAGGAGTTCGACTCGAACTCCGACGACCCCACCTGGATCGGTATCGGCTACATCACCGCCGACATCGGCGCCCTTCTCCTCCTGATCGCGCTGATCACGGCCGGAATCGCCTCCTGGAAGTCGAAGAACCGGCTCGGGAAGGCCTCCGGCATCGTCGCGGCGATCGCGCTGGCGGGCTGGATCGTCGCCGTCTGGGCGATGAGCGGCAAGCCCTAGAGAACGCGCTCGGCGACCGCGTACGCCTCGCGCCCGAAGAGGACGAGCCGGGCCTCGGCGACCTCCGTCTCGGCGCCGCGGAGCGCGGTGAGCGCCTGCCGGACCGCGTCGTCGAACGGCCAGCCGTAGGCGCCCGACGAGACGAGCGGAAAGGCGACGGTCTCCGCCCCGATCTCGTCTGCGATCGCAATCGAGCGCGTGTAGCACGAGCGGAGCGTCGCGCTGCGGTCGTCGTGCGCGCTCCAGACCGGCCCGACGGTGTGGATCACCCAGCGGGCGGAGAGCCGGCCCGCGGTCGTAGCCACGGCGTCTCCGGCCGGCAGCCCGTCCGCGTAGCGTGACTCACGAAGCGCGCGGCACGCCGCCAGAATCTCGGGACCGCCCGTCCGGTGGATCGCGCCGTCGACCCCGCCGCCACCGAGGAGCGACGAGTTCGCGGCGTTGACGATCGCGTCGACGTCCTGCGCGGTGATGTCGCCCTCGACGAGCTGGACGCGCACCGGGTCAGGCTACGCGCTCGGCCGCGGGCTCCTCCGGGAGCTCCGAGCGCATCCGCTCGAGCTCGTCGTAGACGTCCTGCACCTGCTCGTGGTTCAGCTCGTCGATCTCCGCGCGGGCGACCCGCACGGCGAGCGCTGCGACCGCGTCGCGGTCGACCGTACCGTCGGGGCCGACGATCCCGGCCACGCGGGCGAGGGCGAACACCCGGCGGATCTGCGGCTCGGACGCGGGGCGCGTGTCGCCGCGCGAGCGGGCGCGCATGTAGGCGCGGTCGTCGAGCTCGACGGTCTCCGGGGCGATCCCCTCCTCGAGCAGCAGCCTGAACAGCCCGACCGTCGCGAGGGCGTCGCCGCGGGCATCGTGCGCATCGTCGAGCGAGACGCCGTGGCGCTCGCAGAGCGACTCGAGCCGGTGGCTCTGCTCGCTCGGCTCGAGCAGCCGAAACGCGTCGAGCGTGCACGCGACTCCGGCAGGGAGGTAGCGAACGCCCGCCCGCGCGAACGCGTGCTGCACGAGCGGCAGGTCGAAGTCCGCGTTGTGCGCGACGAAGACGGCTCCGTCGAGGAGCGCGAGAAGCTCGAACGCGAGCTCGGCGAACCTCGGCGCGCCGCGCACCGCCGCGTCGTCGATCCCGTGCACTGCGGTCGCATCGACGGGGATCGGGCCGGCCGGCCGGACGAGGCTCGCGAAGCGGTCGAGCTCGCGCCCGTCGGCGTCGAGGCGCACCACCGCGAGCGAGACGATCTCGTCGGCCTCGATGCTCGTCCCCGTCGTCTCGACGTCGACGACCGCGTAGGCGGCGGGTGCCGCCACTTCGTCGCGCCGGCGGACGCGGCCGGGTAGCCCCGCGAGGCGGGGAACAACGGCGAGGGCTCGCTCCGGTGTGGCCACGGGACGAGCATGTCGTCTGCGTCGGACGGCGAGGGCCGCGAAAATCCTCCACATGCAGGGGAATCACGGTCGGACAGGTTGTTCCTTACGCGCCGGCCAGCTCGACGAACCGGCAGACGGCGCTGACGAGCCGCATCTGCGCGACGGTCGCACAGTCCGCGTCGAGGAGCGCCGGCGCGCAGACCAGCACCGCGCGGCACTGCGCACGCGAGGTTGCGACGTTGAACCGATTCGGGTCGAACGCGAACCCGATCCCGCGTGGCGCCTCGTCGCTCGACGAGCTCGCCATCGACACGAAAACGACGGGCGCCTGCTGGCCCTGGAACTTGTCGACCGTCCCCACCGCGATCTCGTCGCCGAGCCGGAGCCGCAGCTGCCGCACCTGGGCGTTGTAGGGCGCGACGACGAGGACATCCTCCGCCGTCAGCGGCCTCGTCTCGCCGTGCTCGTCGGTGAACGGCGTCCCGAGCAGGTCGGCGACGGCCGCCGCGATCGCCACGGCCTCCTCGGGCGAGGACTGGCCGTGCCCCTCGTGCTCGGTCGCGAGCCAGACCGGGCCGTTACCCACCGCGAGCGAGCGGCGCGCTGCGTCGTCGGCGTAGCCGAGGCGCCCGTCGTAGTACGCGTCCGAGGTGAACGCGCAGAGCTCCGGGCGCAGCCGCCACGTCTCCGCGAGGAAGAGCCCACGGTCGGGTGGCACCGTCTCGTGGTCGCCGAGGAGGTGCTCGAGCACCGACCGTCCCGAGCCCTCGGGATGCGAACCCTGCGAGACCTGCGGAAGCTGGTTCGGGTCGCCGAGCAGGACGAGCGACCGCGCCGCCGTCCCGACCGCGAGCACGTCGGCGAGTGCGAGCTGGCCTGCCTCGTCGACGAAGAGCACGTCGAGCGGCCGCTCCGCCGCGTGGATGTCGACCTTCTCTCGCGAGAACGCCCACGCCGTCCCCGCGACGAGCTGGAACATGGGATCGGCGCAGGCGTCCGTGTCGGTCGAGGTGACGAGACATCGGCTTTCGAAGGCGGTCTCGGTCTCCGGGTCGCCGCGCTTCGCGCCCGAGAACGTGAAGCGCTGCCGGTCGGCCTCGTGCTGCACCGCGCGGAGAAAGTTGTGGATCGCCTTGTGGCTGAGCGAGGTGATGCCGACGCGCTTTCCCTCCCGCATCAGCGCGATCGCCATCCTGGCGCCCTGCCAGGTCTTCCCCGACCCGGGTGGCCCCTGGACGAAGAGGTAGCTCTCCCCGAGAGAGAGCACCGCTCCCACGGGATCGAGGTCGAGTCGCACGTCCGGCACGCGCCGCTCGAGGACGGCGGTGAGCGCGGGATAGTCGTCTCTCGCGTCCGCGTACGCGCGCGCGAACCGCATCACTGCGTCGCGTTTCACGGCATCGCCGAAAGGGCGCCCCGGGGTCAAAGCTGTCGGGATCGGCTCGTCGGCCCTGTTGACGCTGCGGAGGACGGTGACGACGCCGTGGTCGTCGTCGACCCTCGTGCGGAAGCCCTGGCGCGTCAGCGGGTCGAAGCCCTCGCTCGAGATCTTGTGCTCCTGCGGCCGGAACGTCATGCGGTAGGCGTGGCTCTGGCCCTCAACCGTCGGCGGCTGCCCGTCCCACCGAAGCCCCCCGAGCGCGGTGCGGTCTGCGACGAGCTCGTCCTCGTCGAGCTGCGGCCAGCGGAACCACGCCCACCACTGGGGTCGCGCCTCGCGCTGGTGGTACTCCACGAGATGGCCCAGGAGGCGCCGAGCGTCGCCCTCCTCCGTGCCGGCGAGCAGCCGGTCGCGGAGCGCAGCCCGTTCCGCATCCCGCTCGATCGTCTCTTCCTTCGGCGGCCGCTCGTGGGGCGGGGCGCGCCACGGCCGGTCGGGCGGCCGGATCGAGAGCAGCCACTCGTGCAGCTCGTAGGTCGACCGGCAGTCCTCCTCGTTGTAGCGCTCCACCTCTCCGAGGAGCGACTCGTCGCCGGTCTCGAGCCAGGTCTCGAAGGAGACCACGGCGTCGTCGCCGCCCTTCACCTCGGCGGAGCGCTCGAACCCGTAGAGCGCCTCGATCGCCTTGATCGAGTAGCTCGACGTCGACGCGCGGAGCGACTGGCGCACGATCCGGTAGAGATCGACGAGCACCTCCTGGCGCAGGAAGTCGTCGATCTCCCGCTCACGTGTGCCGTGCTCGCCCATGAGCCGCGTGAGCGCGGTGCGCTCGTAGGCGGCGTAGTGGTAGACGTGGAGCCTCGGGTGCCGCAGACGACGCTCGACGACCCAGTCGACGAACCGCTCGAACACCGCACGCTCGCCCTCGCGGTCGCGGGCCCAGAGCGCCTCGTAGCGCACCTCGCCCGTCTCGTCGCGGTAGCAGTAGCCGAACAGGAACTCGAGCCCGCGCGCAGTCTCGTAGAACGGATGCCCCTCGAGGTCGAGCCAGACGTCGCCGGCGTCCGGCTCGGGCAGGAGGCGGAAGCCGCGCTCCTCCTCGTCGTCCAGGAGCTCGTAGAGGTGTGTCGCCGCCTCGCGACCGCGGAGCTGGAGCTCGGCCTGGTGCCGGACTTTCTCGAAGCTCTCCGGCCGGAGGCCGTGCGGGGCGCCGTTGCCGGTCCCGCGGAGCGAGCCCAGCTGGGCAAGCGTCTCGACGCCGTCCGCCATCAGCTTCTCCGCCCAGCCGCGGCGCATCCCGGCCACGAGCACGAGATGGTCGTCGGCCTCGAGCTTCGCGCGGCACACGTTCCGAAAGTCGCAGATCCCGCAATGCCCGCAGGGCCACGGGTACGTCTCGTCCTTCCGATCCAGGGAGGACAGGAACCGCTCGCGCACGCGGCGGTGGTAGGCGTGGAGCTCGGCGACGCGGAAGCTCTCCCGCTGGCCGCGGCCGTTCTCGACGTGCACGCGCTCGACCGGCGCGCCCTGCAGCCGCTCGACCACCTCCGCGTAGAAGAGGAGCTGGAGCACGTGCGCGGGCTTGGCCGACCGCGCGAGCTTCGTGTCGACCGGCTCGTAGGTTCCTCCGGGCGTCTTCTCCAAGAAGTCCGCGAAGCCGTGCCAGCGGCCGTCCTCGCTCTCGAGGTACGGCTGGTAGACGACGTCGGCTGCGCGCTCGCGCACGGCCTCCTCCGTGAGCCGCCGCGCCACGTCGGGGTCGAAGTCCTCGTCGTCGTAGGTCGGGATCCGGGCGATCGAGCGGCCCTCGCGCTCGAGCCGCTCGAGGTACTCCGCCTCGTGCTCGCGGCCCTTCCGGAAGATGAGGTCGCGGTGCGTGTCGT
>Ga0207657_10005457_pt1 | contig 13276 bp, 8 predicted proteins | sample KBSC33metaG_FD_184316 | JGI IMG/M metagenome (GOLD analysis project Ga0207657, IMG submission 184316) | Corn rhizosphere microbial communities from Kellogg Biological Station, Michigan, USA - KBS C3-3 metaG (SPAdes) (version 2) | ecosystem: Host-associated > Plants > Roots > Rhizosphere > Soil ... | reverse complement strand
AGCATGGCGCGCGACTGGCGTTTCAGGCCGCTATTCAGGCTGAAGGTAAGACGGAACGTGAAGCGCTTCCGCCCGATTTCCCGCCGCCGCTGGCACCTGCGTTTAGCATGCCGGCCCAGCTGGAAAAGGTTGCTGGCACAGAACATCGGGACCCGATACCTGCAGCGCCCAGCGTGCGGCGCCTCGCTCGTGAATTGGGTGTGGACATCTATGGTGTGAAGGGCAGCGGTCCTGGCGGGCGTATCAATGAAGACGATGTTAAGGGCTACGCCAAGCTGTTGCTGGCTACAGCTGTTTCTGCTGCACAGGTGTCGCGCGGCCCAGTAGAGCCAAAACTTCCCGACTTCTCTAAATGGGGAACTGTTGAACGTGTGTCTATACGCGGTGTTCGACGAAAAACGGCGGAGCACCTCCGTGAATCGTGGAATACCGTGCCGCACGTCACGCAACAGGATCGTGCCGATATTACGGAACTGGAGCAACTGCGCGCCCGCTTTGCTCCCAAAGCCGAGCAAGCCGGCGGCAAGATGACTATCACCGCCATTGCGCTCAAAGTGGTCGCATCGGCGTTGAAGATTTATCCGCAGTTCAACGCTAGCATCGACATGGAGCGCGAGGAGATTGTTTACAAGCAGTACATCAACATTGGTGTTGCTACAGATACGGAGCGTGGCCTATTGGTACCAGTTCTGCGCGATGTCGACAAGAAGAACATCGTCGAGCTGGCCGGCGAGTTGGCCCAACTCTCCAAGAGAGCTCGTGAAAAGAAGCTGAAGCCTGAGGAGATGGAAGGGGGCACCTTTACTATCACGAATCTCGGCGGAATCGGCGGCACAGGGTTTAGTCCGATCGTGAACCATCCGGAGGTCGCGATTCTGGGTCTTTCGCGTTCGCGGATGGAGCCGGAGTGGATTAATGGCAAATTCGAGCCGCGCCTGGTTCTGCCGCTCTCGCTTTCCTACGATCACCGGCTGATCGATGGCGCCGATGCTGCACGGTTTGTGCGCTGGATCGCCGAAGCCTTCGAGCAACCGTTCCTGCTGTCGGTACAAGGCTGAAGACGCTGCTTTTTACTGCGTTCCGTCTGTCCCGGGCGGAGCAAGCGATCCGCCGTGGGGTGAAGACAACCTGCAGATTCTGCTTTCGTGCTCGGGCAGGAGGCTAAGTGCTAACTAGAATCTGCTGTCAACCTGCTGTCATCGAATTCATCGTAAAAGGATAGATTGTTTGCATGGCTGATAACTCCAATCTGCGCATTGCAGTCGTGGGCGGCGGCCCGGGTGGATACGCCGCAGCCTTTCTCGCTGCCGATCTCGGCATGAAAGTCACTTTGATTGATCCCGAGGTGAACCCAGGTGGAGTGTGCCTTTATCGCGGCTGCATCCCCTCAAAAGCATTACTACATGTGGCGAAGTTGATTGAGGAGTCTCATCAGGCCAAAAACTGGGGCATTGAATTTGCAGATCCCAAAATCGATCTGGCACGCCTGCGCTCGTGGAAAGAGAGCGTGGTGAAGAAATTGACCGGAGGTCTAGGCCAACTCTCGAAACAGCGCTCGGTTAAATATGTTCAGGGCCGCGCTAGCTTTGAAAACTCGAACACATTGCGCGTGGCAAAAGGAAACGGGGGCGAAGAGTCGCTCAGCTTCGATCGCATTATCATTGCCACGGGTTCTCGTCCCGCTGTTGTACCTTCACTCAAGATCGACTCACCGAGGATGATGGATTCCACCGGAGCCCTCGACCTCCAGGATATCCCCAAATCATTGCTGGTGGTGGGCGGAGGCTACATCGGCCTCGAACTCGGATCAGTCTACGCCGCTCTTGGAACGCGGGTTACGGTCGTTGAAATGTTGTCGGGCCTGTTACCGGGTGCCGACCGCGATCTTGTTTTGCCGTTGCACAAGAGGTTGGAAAAGGCTTTTGAAGGCATTCTCCTTAACACGACGGTCAAATCCCTCAAAGAAGAAAAGAACGGTATTCGCGCCACCTTCGAAGGCAAGGACGTGAAAGAGAAGGAGAAGGTCTTTGATCGGGTGCTGGTGTCCGTGGGTCGAAAACCAAACTCAGAAATCTCCGGGCTCGACAAAACCAGAGTTCAGGTGAACCAACGCGGGTTCATCCAAGTGAATAATCAGCTTCAGACCGACGATCCATCCATTTTTGCCATCGGCGACGTGGTTGGCGAGCCCATGCTGGCGCACAAAGCGTCGCACGAAGGTCGCACCGCTGTCGAAGTCATCGCGGGTCACAAATACACATTCGAGCCTAATGCCATTCCAGCCGTGGTGTTCACCGATCCTGAAGTTGCCTGGGCAGGCTTGACCGAAACTCAAGCGCAAGCCGAAGGCAGGCAGATTAAGGTAGCCAAGTTCCCGTGGGGAGCCTCAGGTCGAGCCGTCACAATTGACCGTACCGAAGGAATGACCAAGATGCTCATCGATCCTGAAACGGAGCGGGTCCTTGGCGTCGGAATCGTGGGTCCCGGAGCGGGCGAGTTGATCGCCGAGGGTGTGCTTGCTATTGAGATGGCTGCGCTGGCTGGTGATTTGGAGCTCACTATCCACCCCCACCCAACGCTTTCGGAAACCGTTATGGAAGCCGCCGAAGTCTTTTATGGCACCAGCACAGACGTGTACCGGCCCAAAAAGGCTTGAGCTTTTAGTCACGTATTCGGGTCCAAGTCCGCGTAAGATTCCGACCACACCCACTGCGTTTCGGGCGGGATATAACACTGCGGTCCCCTGATATATGCGGTCCACAGCAGCTTTTGTTGCACACTTTTGTTGCACCGCAACGTCTATTAGCTCACATTGCTCGTGAGACGGCATACCCTTGTCTAGGAAGCGGCCCAGATGTATGTCTCACAGTTGTCATCACGTCGTCTGAATTCGCTTGTGAATACCTACAAATCACGGAGGAAACGATGAACCAGAGAACTTCCTTAGGCGTGACCGTGTCGATTTTGTGTCTTCTGTGTTGCAGCCTGCTGGCTCAGGAGGCTCCCAAAAAAGATGTTGCCATCAAACCCGCGCCCAGTCCGTCGCAAGCCGTGCTCGACTCGTGGAATGACATCGGCAGGAAGCTCATCGCCATGGCCGAGGACTTTCCGGAAGACAAATATGATTTCAAACCCACTCCAGCGCAGCGCAGTTTCGCAGAGCAATTGCTTCATGCTGCCGGTGCTAACTACTACTTCATCAATCCCGTTCGCGGAGAGAAATCGCCTGGCGAGGACTATCCCAAAAGAAGCGATTTCAAGGGTAAAGCGGACATCGTCAACTTCGTCAAAAAGTCGTTTGCTGACGGCGCGGCTGTGATTAAGGAGAAAGGCGATTCCGGTATGTCACAGGTCGTGACTGACAACGACAACCACTATCAGGCGCGAATTGGCGACCTGGCTTATGGCTTGATCGAGCATGATGGAGAGCATTACGGACAACTCGTGGGCTACTATCGGACGTCTGGTCTTGTCCCACCGGAGTCTCGGCCGAAAAAATGAGTCCGCTGGGCTCTTGCTGGAATCTGGAAACAACATCTTAGGCCGGTTATCTTGCCCTACGATCTTTATTGAGGGCAAGCAACCGGCTTTCATTTTCTGGAGAACGAATGAAGATTTGGCGCGTTCTGGTGCTTACGCTTGCGCTTTCGCTTCAAGTGCTTGCTCAGCAGGAAAATGCACGCACCGCTCCCAAGCCGGACGACCGGCTGAAAGCCGATGTACTGCTCATTGTCGCCCATCCAGACGATGAGACCGGCGTCTCAGGTTATCTCGCTCAATTGATGGATCAGGGCAAGCGAGTCGCGGCTGTATATCTCACGCATGGCGAGGCGGGACACAACAATATGGGACGCGAGCGAGGGCCTTCGCTGGGGGCTTCGCGGGAAATGGAATTGCGCCATGCTCTCACATATTTGGGTATCGAGAATGTTTGGTTTCTGGGCGGCCGAGATACTCCCAGCCAGGATGTGCTGCAATCGCTGGCGAACTGGCATCATGGCCAAGCTTTGGAGGACGTGGTTCGGATGGTTCGAATCACGCGACCCACTGTGATTGTCACCTGGCTTCCGGGATTCTTCATTGGGGAAAATCATGGCGACCACCAGGCCGCCGGTGTGGTTGCCAGCGAAGCCTTTGATCTTGCAGGCGACCCATCGGCTTTCCCCGCGCAGATCGCTCAACCCCGCCACGTGAACGAGACTCTGTTGGAAGGATTGCAACCGTGGCAGCCGCAAAAGTTATATTTCTTTTCCGACGCAAGCGATGATAAGCAATTCCGTGGCAAGGGACCGTCGTATCCTGTAACGGGCGTCTCGTCCAAGCGCCATGTTGTCTATTGGCGGCTGGCGATGGACGGATTCAGGTTCCATCGCACGCAATACCGTTCTTATATTGAGAAATTGGACAAGATGACCGACGATCAGCTCGCAAAGTTAGCTGGCGCCGATCAGGACGGCTGGGCCGCGCCGATGCAATTCATCTTCGGAAAATCGGTCGTCTCGGAAAGTGTTACGGGCGACATCTTCGAAGGTGTGCAGAGTGCACCGGCACCTTACACGCCTCCCGCTGTGGCCGAACCGATCGAGCAGACCGGGCTCAGTCTAGCCATAGGCGGACCGTGGAAATTCTATGACGACTTCCGTCGCGCCCACGGTTTAAATCAATTGCCGCGAGCTGAAGTGCCAGAGATCGGCATTGCAGCTGGAACGATGCTGCAAATCCCATTAATTCTGCGTAATCAAACCGACCGCGTCGCCGATGTGGTCATGGAGGTTACTCTGCCGGAAGGATGGTCACAGAAGGAAAAAGACCGGACGTATCGCTTATCGGCAGGAGATGTTTTCCCCTTTCAGGTCGAGTTGAATGCGCCGGCCAAGAAGAGCGACAACGTGGCCGAGCTGACGTTTATTGGGACTTCCGCCGGGCAGACGATAGGAACGCTGAAAATTCGAGTGCGCGTCGGGGCTGGAGGATTGCCGCAATAGCAGGAGTTCAGTCCTGAATAGAGCTCTGCAGTCCGGAGGCCCTCCCAGCTCTACATATTCGTGTGACATCAAGGTAAGGCGTAGCCAAGCCGTCGCGCACAATCGCTTAGAATTTCCCATTCCCACCGAGGTCGTTGTGGGTTTCGAGGATGCGTCGAATCAGTTGGTAACTGGCCCAGATGGTGCAGGAATACGGCGGCTGACTGCTTGTACCCTGGAACGGGTGCGCGGAAAGCTACGTTGCCCAGGTGCTGTAAAGCGTCTGAAAGTTGATAGTATTCGGGGCTGCCCTCCTCCCACATTCGATCGCGTTCCGCGAATTTCTCCGGCGCAAAGGTTGCGAGGCCGAGCAGGTAATCCGATCCATACTCGATCATGTTAATGCCTAAGTCATTCCCTGTATAAATGCGAAAGTCGGGCCGATGTTGATCGCGAAGCGCGAGACGCTCAAGCTCAATCAGTCGGTCGAGCGAGGAATGCTTCATTCCTTTGATTTCCGGAATATCCATGAGATGGAGGATGGTATCTGGCGTCAGAATCTCTCCACTCGGACCGAACATTGGGCCCAACTCGAACGCTAGTACCTGCGCGTAGTCCCGGCAGACGGCTTGATAGATGGCCGCCAGCTCTCTTCCAGAATGGCCTTTCAACCGTGCGGTCTGAAACAGAATTGGAATGCCGCCAAGTGCCGAAATTTGATCGATCTGTTGTCGGTACAAACTGACAATATCGCCATCCAAACCTTCGATGTATGCTCCCGCGACAAATGCCACCTCCTTGCCAAGGGCATCTCGCGTCCACCGCAAAACCTCCTGCTTCTGTGATTCGGTCAAGTAGTTCACATAACCTGTATCCATATTGACTGCGTTCATTAAACCCGCGCGTTGGGTAGCAACCAGGTGCTGCTGAAAGGCACGCACCGCGATTCGTCCGTCGTGCTCGAAAGGCAATAAAGCGGCCGCTATGCCTTGTACTTTCCGACGCAGTTTCCGGCGTTCTATCAAGTTGGTGACGTTTGTTTCTGGCTTGATCAATAGTCACACTCACAATTCGTGACGTCAGCGCTTCTTCAGAGTGTTTAGTCGCTCCGCGACTTCAGAATTCTTGTAGTAACTGTCCAAGGGATAGCATCCTGAGGGCAATCCATTGCGCGGCGCGGTCGTGCAATCGCTGAAGGTTCGGCAAATACGCCTGTGCTGAATGGCTTCGCCGGCGGAGGCGTCCCAGAGCAGTTCCGGATATGTCAGCACCATTCGACCTATGCCAACTACATCGACCCATCCCCCGCGAATGGCCGCCTGGGCAACATTTGGCAAGAAATCCTGCAGGTACGTATATGCTGATCCCACAAAAATCAAATTCGAAAAAAGTTCTTTCAACTGGCGAGTCGTGTTCATTTGTCTCGCCACGCCGATCAGTGGGTCTTCTGGGGGCTCGTAGCCATCCGATGGAGGATAGAGTGCTGGTCGCTGAATGTGAGGATTGTAATAAGGACTGCCGGCAGTGAGATTCACCATGCGAATGTTCAATTGTTGCAGCAGTTCCAGGAACTGAATCGGTTCTGTCAAATCCTCTTCATCGGGATGCAGGGGGTTGACTCCAAATCCCCACCGATAGGGAATGAAGCTCTCAAAATGTTCGGCAACACCGGGACCAGGTTTCCTGGGTGACGACCGCTCCGGATCGGCATGGAAGGGCACGGTGTCGAAGGCGGAGAGCCTTACACCGATTCCGAGTCCCGGAACAGTTGCGCGGATTCCCTCTACCACTTCGCGCAAAAATCGTGTGCGGTTCTCGAAAGTTCCGCCGTAAGCGCCTTCGCGGGTGTGAGCGCTGAGAAACTCATGTCCTAAATATCCGTGACAATGCTTGATGTCGACAAAATGAAAACCCAACTTCCAGGCGATTTCTGCGGCACGATGGAAGTCTTCAATGATTGCCCGGATCTCTCCATCGGTGAGCAAAGGGTAGTCATGCGGCAGACTCTGGCGCCTGTCGAGGATGGGGTGATGGTACAGAATACGAGGCTCGTTTCTCTCGTGCGCATTGGGACGGCTGAAGCGTCCGGAGTGCGTCAATTGCAAGCCGATCAGCAAGTCCCTATCGGACCCTGTGGTGCGTTGATGCTCTTCGACCAAAGTTTTGTGCAGACCCGCTAGCCCGTCGTAAGTGTGGGACGCTGCCACAAGTTGATTCGGATTAGCGCGTCCTTCATGGGAGACTGCGACGGCTTCTCCTCCCCAGACCAATTTCGCGCCGCTTCGCCCAAAACGCTGCCATCGACGCAAAGTGCTCGCGGTTGGATTACCGTCAGCTGTTCCATCCCAGCCCTCCATAGGCTGCACGGCAATCCGGTTTCCAATTTTGATTGCACCCCTGACTAGCGGCTGCAGCAGCGGCGACTCTGGTCCGCAAACCAGCTCGTCATCGCAGGGAATGTTCAGACTCAACTCCCGCAAGTGCTGTTTGAAGCGTTCGGCCTCTTTGAGTGTGCCCAGCCGCGCAATTGAATCCGTGTGGCGGTTCATGGTTAAGGTTGCGTCAAACGGAACGCACGAGGCCCTGTCGCGTAGCTTCGGAATTGCGAATGAGGAAAAGGACGACAATCATCGCGACGAATGGGACCAATCCCGCAACGATCACGATGGGGTCAAAAGAATGGCCTCCCATCGCTTGTCGCGCGTCGGAAAAGTGTCCGATGAGCTTGAAAGCGACGATAGTTCCGAGTCCCGCCGCGGTTCCACTGATTCCACTAACAGTGGCTACTGACTCGCTATAAAACAGGTCTGAGGGCAACACATTGGCCATGGTGGAGAAAGCAGCATAGGAGAAAGTTGCGAGAGCAAACAGGAGTGCGATGACCGATAATTTGCTCGTGAAAACTGTGGGCATGAGCATCGTTACACCCAGACCACCGAAAATGATGACGGCTTTCCGGGCCCGGCCCAGCGGCCATCCCCGTTTGATCAGGACACCCGAGATCCATCCGCCGAAGAAATTGCCAAAATCAGCCGCCAGGAAGGGAATCCAGATTGCAATAAGACCGGTCCTCAGTTCGATTCCCTTGGCCACGAGGTAAATCGGAAACCAATCCGTAACAAAAAACCAGACCGGATCCGTTAACGCCTTGGCCAGGACCGCTGCCCAGGTTTGCGGCAGTTTCAGCAGGAGTCGCCAGCCGAGCGGATCCCGAGTCGCTGGCGCTGTGCTTCCGTCCTCTTTGTCGGACAGAATCATCTCTCGTTCTGCTGGACTGATCCTAGGATGAGTCTCTGGCGGATGATAGAGCCGGCGCCAGATGATCAGCCAAAGAAAGCCCAGGGTTCCGGGAATTGCGAACGCCGGACGCCATCCCCAGCGAAAATAAATCCACAGAATTAACCAGGCTGCGACTGCTCCTCCGACCGAAGAGCCGCTATCAAATAACGCTGTTGCAAGACCACGTTCGCGCTTGGGAAACCACTCAGAAACGGCTTTCGTTGCCGCTGGCCAGTTGCCCGACTCTCCGGCACCCAGTAGGAAGCGAAAGGTGGCGAAACTGTAAAAGCCTCTCGCCAGGGAGGTCAGGATGGACACCACGGAATAGAAAAGAACTGTGATCGACAAGCCGCGCCGCGTGCCGATGCGGTCCATGAAACGGCCGAAAACCGTCTGCCCCAATGAATACGCGATCCGGAACCCAATCACGATGTTTGCGTAATCGGTGTTGGTCCAGTGATATTCCAGCTTGAGGTAAGGCGCCAGTAGCGACAGGGTCTGCCGGTCTATGTAATTAATGATTGTAGATAGAAGTAGCACGCCACCAATCCACCAGCGCAAATTGGGAATCGCGGGGCGCGGGTGGGGCGATGAGATGGGAGCCGCAACGGTGGTGGTCGGCTGCTCTTTGATACTTAGACCTCAGTAGTTCCCGTGACACTGCGGCCACACGCGCAGCGTGACTGCTGCATGCACTATTGCGCGCACACTGTTTGCTGGGAAAATATCACACACGTGCAATCCTCAAACGCAGATTGCCCAGATTACGGCGCACAAGGCGCAACACTCCTTTGGCATTCGTTCGCAGGCGCTCCGTTCCCGCCGATACCCCCGGCAACACCGCCTTCGGCGACGGTGATACATTCAGCCCGCCGAAATTCAATTCGTAGACCGACTCTGGCTCCAGACTTGTGATAATCAGTGAATCGCAAGAGAGATCGGGCAACGATGCTTCACCTTGCATGACCACGTCGTTTGTGGAACTAAACAATACCACCGGACCGGCTTGGAACGCTGCTCCTTGAAAGTTAACCCCGTCGATCAGTTCGGTGGATCTCCGTCCCGTTTTTCCGGCATCACCGATTTCAAAAACATGAAGGAAGAAATCCTCTTCGGCCGGAGTGGATGGTGAAACCTCAATCCTCCACCCACCGGGAATCACATTCTTACGATTGGATGGAAGGATTTTGTCGAAGTCTTGTCCCCAAAAGACTTTCCACATGTGCCGGAGTTTAGGATCATCGGGCAATGGCCCGCCTACTGCAGGCTCAAGCGGCCAATTTTCTCCGGTTCCCCACGCGCCTCCGTGATCATCGCCCGGCGTATAAAATTCGTTTTCGGAGCCGCCCCGTTTGGTAACGGCCCTTTCCTTTGGCAGAAGGCAGTGCACCAGCAGCTCTCCCGAGCCCTCCCTGAAGCGGAAAGTCTTGGCATTACGAAACTCCTGCGTCCCACGCGATGCCTCTGCCGGATGCTGCTCGACGCTGGGTTCGTTTACTCCATGTAGAAGCCATGCTTTTTTGAAATTGCTGTTTCTGCTGATGACCCGATCATAAAGAAAGAGAACGCTGTGCCCGGGAACGTACAGAATTTCGCGGGTGAAGCGCCTAACCTTGTTGGCGGAGTATGCCTTGCTGGCATCTCCCATAGCATAGTGATATTGGCCGGGCTCGTAGTCCACTACACGCATAGAGCCGAGATCCCATAGATCGCGCGTGCGCTCCCAATCCGTGCGGCTTCGAATGCTATTCCAGAAACGTGATGAATCCATGCGCTGACCACCGTCATTGGCGGCGGACAGCAGATTGTCAGACCAAAAAAACTTTTCCGCGGGATCGTAGACCAACACCGAATTGTGCGCGACTGTTCGGCGGTAATAATTCAGGTAATGGGGACTCTCCGTGTCCGTATAGTCAGCGCCGCTGTCGATCGCGAGATAACCGCCGCGATATATCGTGATCTGGTTTTGATCAAGATGCTGATGCTTCGCAAAGTATGGACCGCAATCGAATTCAATCCACGTGGATTCAGGAGTCCATCCATCCCTCATAACCAGGTGCCCTACGCCTGGGAAAAAGCATTGGCGCGGCAGCTCCTGCTCACCGTCACCAGCAGGATTCCGCGGCGTGACCTCAGGATCGTCCCACAGAAACTGCAGCACCGGCAGCACCCATTCCTTCGTGAAGAATCCGCTCTGGCGAAGGAGCCAGGCGCTGTAAGGGTCCTTGAATCGATTTACCGCATAGCCTACTAGAGCCGTGTCGCGAGAATCGAGAACCGGATACTCATTGTCGCCCTCGCGTGACGGTGTACCGTCGGGAAGAAGCTTGTAGAGGTACGTGTTGCCGATGTTCCGGAACATCGAAAATTGTTGGGCGGGGTCCACGCCCGTGGTCGTCCTTTGTAACTCAGCGATCAGAACGAGCGATGCCCAGGTAATCCGCATGTAATCCAGCGATTCATGGTAGCTGCCTTCGGGCGTCACTATCTCGGAAACGTCCAGCACATTCCATAGACACTTGGTGATCTTCTCGCGCCATGGCCTGCATTGCTCAACGAAACTAGGATCTCCCTCCAGCGCGGCTGAGGCGAATGCAACCAATGCCAGATACCGCAGCGCATAATTGTGGTAAGAAAATTGGCCAGGGTCTTTGAAGTCGGCACTTGAGAGCATCTGCGCAGCGCCGTCCCGCAACTCACCGGCAATCCGGTTTTTCAACGCACGATCAAAGCCGCGATAATCAAAAAGCCAATCGAAGGCAAGTGCCCAGCGCGCATAATCTACCCACGATCTTGAGGGCTTCCCCTGGGCAGCGATATGCTTCTTGTTCATTTCGGCCAAAGCACGCTCCGCAAAAATGTCTTTTCGCGTAAGTTGCCAGGAAAGCGCCCAACCTTCCATATCCTCCGAGGGGCGGAGGCCCGCAGCATAGCGCGCGTTTAACAGGCGAAGCCCCGTAAATGCATCTCTCTCGGCGATCAAGAGCCGTGGATGGCGTACTGAGAGTTCAGATCTCGCGGGCCAGGCTGAGGCCAAAGCCATCGCCACCATGGCAGACATAAAATCACGTCGTCTCATAGCTCCAATTTCCCGTAGGCAGCCTCGTTGAGTGCGCTCAGGACGGTGAGGACTAGATTGATGCGGGCTCCAGGGACTCCCGTTTGTTTCCGAACAGCGGCGGCGGAAGGTTTTGGATCTCATCGAACAGAAAAGCCGAGCGCGGAGCAACAGGGCTCCGAGAAATCAGAGGTTCGCATTCGGTTCCCTCGGCAGCAGCCCCGCCCTACACAATCCACCAACTCGAACCTGCATCTACACTCTTAATAGGCGTGCTGCGTTGTCGTGGTAAACCTTGCGTAGTATGTCATCTGACAAATTGATTCCGTATATGCGCCAGCGCCCCTGGGGCGGTATTCGCGCCGGAGCGTAATCGAAGTACTCGTCCTCCGTTTCCAAGAACCGGTAGTAGATTTCGTAGAGTTGGTCATTGAAGACTTGCTGAGGAAACGCATCTCCATGCGGGGTCGCGTCGGTCGCGAAGAGGATACGATCCTGATATTTATCAAAGAACTTTTTTGAGGTGTACGGCTGTCTCCCAAGTTCGCCGATCCTTGCAGCCATATCCACATACATATTCGGAAATCTGTCGAGGTTCTCCGACACGTTCTGCAGGTTCTCTGAGAAATTCCCGAAATGCAAGGTCACGAACGTAGTCTTGGGATGACGCGCTATAACTCGGTTTCGAGCTTCAAGTAATTCAGCGTTGCTGGGGAAATCGCCTCCGTAGAACGACCAGTCTGGATGGTTATTCAATTCTTCGTAGCGTTCATTGAACCGGTCAGTCGGAGTGAAGAAGGCGACCGGGTCAGAGACATGCATGGCGACCGGCATGTTGAGCTGCCCGCACGCAGCCCACATGGGATCGAATCGCGGATCATCGATCTTCACCAGCGCGCCTGAAGTGATATTCTCGCGCAGGTAAAGCCCAAGCGTCTTCAGAATCTTCAGCCCTCTGGCGCCGTCGCGATGTGCCTGCTCAATCGCTTGCGCTTGCAAGGCGGGATAGTTGGATTCCTTAAAATGAGAGTACGAGGGCTCAGTGAAGGTTAAGAAGCGGCCCGGATATGCTCGATCGTATTTCGCGACCGCATCCTGGAGCCCCTTCTCGTAACCCCCCGTCAGGTTGACCATGGTTTGGATATTCGTGCGGTCCATGACGGCGAGCAATTCCTGCGGCGTGCCAAGATATTCACGCTCCGGCGAGAGCGCAACCCCTTTCTCCGATTTTGCCGACACAGATATATGAGTGTGGAAATCGATCAGAGGGAACTTGGAGCGGGGCACATGCGACTGGTGCACCTGGAGCATGCTCTTAGGTTCATACTGAGAAAGCTCCAGAGGTTTCGGCGCAGCTCTCTTTTCCGGTGGTTCTTCTTCGGTCCAGGCGTTCTTTAGTCCCGTTCCGGCAAATACCCCCACGCTGCTATATAGCCACTCACGGCGAGTGATCACACTGACTCCTAGGTCTGGATTATCGGGCCGGTTCAAGCGCAGGTGTGGCGATGTCCAACGGTCGTGCCTGCCCATTCACCGCGCCATGCCACACGCTACCACCAAACGTTGTAATGTAGATCTTATTCCGATCCTGCGGGTCCGGAATTACTCTGTGGCCCCATTTGAAATTGAAACCTGGGACACGCGTCCAATGCACACCGCGATCGGACGAGCGCCATGCGGAAGACTCGAACCCTGCAGCATAAAGCACATTAGAATCGGCGGAGTCGATCGTGACGTCGTAAATATGCTCATCTCTCTCCATCATCTGTTTCCAACTCTTGCCGCCGTCCTCGGACAAAAATATCCCACCGCCTTCTCCATGACTGCCGGTGGCCCTCGCCCACGCCGCCAAGTACAAACGGTTGGGAGACTGCGGATCGACCGCGAGACCATTCGGTCCATTGGTTCCCTGGGGCAACGGTACTGGTTCCCAGTGCGCTGCACCGTCCGTAGACCGGTAAAGCGCGCCATCTCC
>Ga0207657_10005456_pt1 | contig 13277 bp, 12 predicted proteins | sample KBSC33metaG_FD_184316 | JGI IMG/M metagenome (GOLD analysis project Ga0207657, IMG submission 184316) | Corn rhizosphere microbial communities from Kellogg Biological Station, Michigan, USA - KBS C3-3 metaG (SPAdes) (version 2) | ecosystem: Host-associated > Plants > Roots > Rhizosphere > Soil ... | reverse complement strand
GCTGCGCGATCCCAAGACGCGCATCGTGCTGATCGTGCCGCCTTTCCTGCAGCTCTTCATCTTCGCCTTCGCGACGACGCTGGACGTGAAGAATGCCGAGGTGGCGGTGCTCGACAGGAGCGGCGGGCGGGTGGCCGTCGAGCTCGTCCAGCGGATCGAGGGCAGCCCCAACGTGCGCAGCGTCCGCCGCCTCGCCTCCGAGGCCGCGCTCGCCGAGGCGATCGACGACCAGCAGGCGATCGCGGCGCTCGTCATACCCGAGGGGTTCGACCGCGACGTGGCGGCGGGGCGGCCGGCGAGCGTCGGCCTCGTCCTCGACGGCCGCCGCTCCAACGCGGCGCAAATTCTTGCCGGCTACATCCAGCAGATCTCACTCGGGCTGGGCACGGAGCTCAAACCGCAGGCGGCGCGGACGGCGGGCGCATCGGAGGTCACCGCCTGGTACAATCCCTCGCTCGACTATATCTGGTTCACATTGCCCTCGCTGATCGCGATCATCGTCTCGGTCGCCGGGCTCGCCATCACCTCGCAGACCGTGGCGCGCGAGAGGGAGCTCGGCACGTTCGACCAGCTGATGGTCTCGCCGCTGCGGGTCCACGAGATATTGATTGGCAAGATGGTGCCGCCCTTCCTCGTCGGCACGCTCAACGGCACGCTGTACATGATCGCGGCGCGAGTCGTGTTCGGGGTGCCGTTCACCGGCTCGCTCCTGCTCTTCTACCTCGCGCTCTGGACTTACATGCTCGCGCTCGTCGGCGTCGGCATGCTCGTCTCGGCCGCGTCGCAGACGCAGCAGCAGGCCTTCCTCGGCTCCTTCCTCGCGACGACTCCGCTGATCCTCCTGTCCGGCTATGCGAGCCCGATCGACAACATGCCGGGCTGGCTGCAGATCGTCACCTACGCCGACCCGGCCCGCTATTTCCTCGTCATCGACCAGGGGCTGTTCCTCAAGGCGATGCCGGCTTCGGTGGTGCTCGGCCAGCTCTGGCCGCTCGCCCTCATCGCCTGCGTCACCTTGAGCGCCGCCGCCTGGCTGTTCCGCGCACGGATGGAGTAGATCATGCAGCGCCGCCTCCTCCCGTTCCTCCTCGTCGCCGGCCTCGCCGGCTGCACCGTCGGGCCGGATTACCATCGGCCGGCGGTCAGCGCCGCGCCCGAGTGGCGGGAGAAGGGGACGCCGGGGCCCGTCGACCTGACATGGTGGGAGCGGTTCGGCGACCCGCGCCTCACCGCGCTCGTCAACCGCGCACTCGCTTCAAGTCCCGATCTCGCCGAGGCGCAGGCGCGGCTCGCGGAGGCGCGGGCGAACCGCGAGGCGGTGCAGGGCGGGCGACTCCCCACGGTCAGCGCGCGCGGCAGCGGCACCGAAAACGTCGTCAGCGAGAACGGCCAGATTCCGGTCGCGAAGATCCCCGCTTTCCCGCGCAGCTTCAGCCTGTTCGACCTCGGCTTCGACGCGAGCTGGGAGCTCGATTTCTGGGGCCGCCGCACCCGGCAGGTCGAAGGCGCGGCGGCGCGCGAGGAAGGCGCGCGGTTCGGCCGGCGCGACGTCATGCTGACGCTGATCGCCGAGGTCGCGCGCACCTATATGGACCTGCGGGCCGCGCAGGCGGACGCGGCCGCGCTGGACGCGACGGCCGCCGCCGACGCGGAGCTGGCGCGGCTCGGCGCGCTCCGCCTCAGCGCCGGCGAAATCTCGCAGCTCGAGCAGGACAAGGCGGAAGCCGCGGCGCGCGCCAGCGCCGCCGCCGTCCCTGATGCCAAGGCCCGCGCCGCGGCCGCGGCCTACCGCATCGCCGCCCTTGTCGGCGCGCTGCCGGAGGAGGTTGCCCCGACGCTGCTCGCGCCGGCTCCGCTCCCCGCCGCGCCCGACACGATCCTCGTCGGCATCCGCTCCGATCTTCTCACCCGCCGGCCCGACGTCGGCCGCGCCGAGCGGGAACTGGCCGCCGCCACCGCGGAAATCGGCGTCGCCAAGGCGGACCTGTTTCCGCGCTTCAGCCTGCTCGGCAGCCTTGGCCAGCAGGCGCAGGATCCCGCGGACCTCCTTTCCACCCGCTCGACCCGCGTCCAGATCGGCCCGAGCTTTTCCTGGCCGATCTTCTCCGGCGGCACGATCCGCGCCCAGATCCGGGCCACCGACGCCCGCGCCCAGGCCGCCGCGGCTCGGTACGAGAAGGCGGTTCTCGGCGCGCTTTCGGACAGCGAGGCGGCGATCAACCGGTTCCTCAACACGCGCGACGCTTTGGCCGACGCGGAATCCTCGCTCGCCCGCGAGCGGGCCGCGTTCGCCCTTGCGGAACGCCGCACCCGCGCCGGGGAGGACGACCGCCTCGCCCTCGTCCGCGCCCGCCAGGCGCTCGTCGCCGCCGGGCGCAGGCGCGACCAGGCGGCGGCGGGGAAGGCGCAGGCGGCGGTGGCGCTGTACAAGGCCCTCGGCGGCGGCTGGACCGATAGCGTCTCGCCAATGCCCAAATGAGACGGTAAAGCAACGACATGGCCGACGCACAGACGAACCGGGCGGATGCCGCCGAACGTGAGCTCTTCGGCTCGATTGCGGAGACGCCGCTGGCAATGGTGATCACCAACCCGCGCCTCCCCGACAATCCCATCGTCGCCGCCAACGGGGCGTTCTCGGCGCTTACCGGCTACGGCGAGGGGGAGATTGTCGGCCGCAACTGCCGCTTCCTCGCGGGGCCGGACACGGACAAGGGCTGCTCGCGCATCCTTCACGACGCCGTGACGGCGGGACGGCCGGCGCTCACCGAGATGGTGAATTACCGTAAAGACGGCTCCCCGTTCCGCAACGCCGTGATGATCGCGCCGATCTTCGGCGCCGACGGCAGGCCGGACTATTTCATCGGCTCGCAGGTCGAGGTGCCGGCGGAGGCTTCGGTGGATAGCGGGATACGGCGCGAGCGGGCGCGGGCGCTGACCCGCAAGCTCACTCCGCGCCAGAGCCAGGTGCTCAGGGAAATGACGCTCGGCTATCGCAACAAGCAGATCGCCGCCCGCCTCGGCATCGACGAGAAGACGGTGAAGATGCACCGCGCCGGAATGCTGGATCGCCTCGGCGCGCCGACCTCGGCCGATGCGATCCGCATCGCCGTGGAAGCGGGGCTCTGAGGGGCAAGGGGACAGCCTATCTGGCTGTCCCCGTTCAGGCGCTGGAATGGGGACACTCAATAGAGTGTCCCCGGATTAATGGCTCATCCGGTAGGGCGTGAAATCCCCCAGTACGCAGACCGGCCCGGGGATGCTCATCCCCGGCGTCAGCGAGCGGACGTGGTCGCCGCGGCAATAGCGGCCGCCCCATGTCTCGGTGAGGAGCGTCGAGGTCGGCTCGAGGCCGGGGCAGGGGGCCTGCAGGCGAGTGATCCAGGTCGTGCGGCCGACCTCCACCGCCAGGGTCTGCTTGTCGAGGACATGGAGCGGCTGCTGCGCGTCGAGCGGAACGCAATCTTGCGGCGGGCCAGCGGTCCGGCCCGCGGTCGCTTCGGCGACTTCGTCGCGGCCCGGCTGCGCAACGGTGCAGGCGGAGAGGATCAGGGCAAGGACGGCGGAAAGAGCGAGGCTGCGCATGGCCGCCTCAACGCGCGGCGGCGCCGGAGGATGCGCCGTCGAGACGCCGTCCGATGGCGACGAACAGGTAGATGAGCGCCGGCACGAGCACGAGCGACAGGACGATCTTCGCCAGCATCTGGCCGAGCATCAGGTCGAGGATCGGCCGCTCGCCGTAGAAGGAGATGGTGATGAAGAGGAGGGTGTCGACGATCTGCGAGGCGACGCTCGCGACCATCGCGCGCAGCCACAGCAGGCGCGACCCTTCGCTGCCGGCGAGCTTGGAGAAGATGAGCACGTTCAGCGTCTGCGACGTCCCGTAGGCGATGAGGCCGGCGAGCATCATCCGCGCGCCCTGGCCGAGGATGATCGGGAAGGCGGCCTTGGCAGGCTCGTACATGCCGGGGTCGGTCGGCAAAGCGAGGACGAGCTGGATGAGGGCCATCGAGACGATCAGCGGGACGAAGCCGAAGCGGACCAGCCGGTCGGCGGTCGCCCGCCCGTGCAGCTCGGCGATGGTGCTGGCGAGCACGACGAGGAGGATGAAGCCGAAGATGCCGGCCTCCACCGCGAGCGGTCCCATCGCGACCTGCTTGGCGCCGAGCACGCCGGCGATGCACACCATGCCGCCGTAGAAGATGGAGAAGGCGAAGAGCGACAGCGGCACGGCGCGGGGCGGGGAGGTTTCCATGGGGATGGGTGCGTAACGGGTTTCGTCGCGGCCAAAAAGGGCTTTCCGTGGCGCGGCTTTGCCGTCATCAGTGCGCCCCGTGACCCAGCCCCGCCTCAACGTCCTCGCGATCGGCGACGCGATCGTGGACGTGATCGCCTCCACCGACGACGAATTCCTCACCGCCGAAGGGCTGGTGAAGGGATCGATGCGGCTGATCGACGCCGAGGAGGCGACGCGGCTCTATTCGCACATGGGCCAGGCGCGCGAGACGAGCGGCGGCTCGGCGGCGAACACCATGGCGGGGATCGCCGCCATGGGGGGCAGAGCGGGCTTCGTCGGCCAGGTCGCCGCCGACCAGCTCGGCGAGATCTTCGCCCACGACATCCATGCGCTCGGCGTCGAATATGAAACGAAGCCGCTCGACACCGCGGAGCCGACGGGGCGCTGCCTGATCCTGGTGACGCCCGACGGCCAGCGCACCATGAACACCTTCGCCGGTGCCTCGCACCAGCTCTCCGCCGGGGCGCTCGATCCGCGGCAGATCGCGGACGCTGCGATCCTCTACCTCGAAGCGTATCTCTGGGTGCCCGACCGGCCGCGGGCGGCGATGCTGAAGGCGATCGAGATCGCCAAAGGGGCGGGCCGCAAGGTGGCGCTCACCCTTTCCGACATCGCCTGCATCGACAAGCGCCGCGACAGCTTCGTCGAGCTGATCAAGGGCGATGGCCTCGACCTGCTTTTCGCGAACGAGGCTGAGATTTTGTCGCTGACCGGCGAGCGCGACTTCGACCGCGCCGTGGCGGTGTTTTCGGACAAGGTGCCGCTGCTGGTCGTCACCTGCAGCGAGAAGGGTGCGGTCGCCATTGAGCGGGGGAGGCGCGTGCACGTCCCCGCGGCCCGGGTCGACAAGGTCGTCGACACGACCGGCGCCGGCGACCTGTTCGCGGCCGGGTTTCTGTTCGGGCAGGCGGAGGGGCGGCCGCTCGAGGACTGCCTTCGCATCGGCTCCCTGTGCGCGGCCGAGATCATCTCGCACTTCGGCGCGCGGCCGGAGGCGGATCTGAAGGGGATGGTGGCCGCATGAAGAAGCTCGCCGTCTATTGCGGGTCGTCGATGGGCGTGGACCCTGCTTTCGCCGGCACCGCCCGCGCGCTCGGCGAGGAGATGGCGCGGCGGGGAATCGCGCTCGTCTATGGCGGCGGCCATCGCGGGCTGATGGGCGTGGTCGCGGACGCGGTGCTCGGCGCCGGCGGCGCGGCCTACGGAGTCATCCCGCAGGCGCTCGTCGACCTGGAGGTCGCCCATACCGGCCTCACCGAGCTGCACACAGTTTCCAACATGCACGAGCGCAAGGCGAAGATGACGGAGCTGTGCGACGCCTTCGTCGCGCTGCCCGGCGGTATCGGCACGTTCGACGAATTGTTCGAGGCGTGGACCTGGAATGCGCTCGGCTATCACGCCAAGCCGTTCGCGCTGCTCAACGTTTCCGGATTCTGGGACGGGCTCGTCGAGTTCCTTGACCACACGACGCGGAGCGGGTTCATGTCGCAGGCGCGGCGCGACCAGCTGATCGTGGCGGAGACGATCGGCGACGCGCTCGACCGCCTCGCCGAAGCGACGGGGACGCGGACGCGGGGCATGGTGTGGTAGGGGGACGTAGATGAACCATCTGATCGGGATCGCCGGCATCCTGGCGATCCTCGCCATCGCCTTCCTGCTGTCTTCGAACCGGCGCGCGATCCGCATTCGAGTCGTCGCTTCGGCGTTCGCGCTGCAGGCGGGAATCGCGGTCCTGGTGCTCTACACGAGCTGGGGCAAGGCCGGCATCCAGAGCCTCTCGGGGGGCGTTTCGAACCTGCTCGGCTACGCCAACAAGGGCACCGAGTTCCTGTTCGGGCCGGCCGACAAGAACCCGCTTGCCCATACCTTCGCGCTCGGCGCCCTCCCGGTGATCATCTTCTTCGCCTCGATCGTCGCCATCCTCTATTATCTCGGCATCATGCAGCGGATCGTGCGCTGGGTCGGCGGCGCGATCGGCTGGATCACCGGCATCGGCCGGGTCGAGTCGCTGTCCGCCGCGGCGAACATCTTCGTCGGCCAGAGCGAATCGCCGCTGGTCGTGAGGCCTTATCTCGCCGGGCTGACGCCGGCGCAGCTGTTCACGGTGATGACGGTCGGCATGGCGGGCGTCGCCGGCACGATCCTGCTCGCTTACGCGCAATTGCTCGGCAACCAGGCTTTGCCGTTCCTGCTCGCCGCCGCCTTCATGTCGGCGCCGGGCGGCATCCTGATGGCCAAGATCATGCAGCCGGACGAGCCGCCGGCGGACGAGCTGCCGCTCGAGGGCGCTCCTCCGGCGGCCGAGCAGGTCGACGTCGCCGAGACGTTCGAGGAGGGTGAGCGGCCCGCCAACATCATCATGGCGGCGGCGCAGGGCGCCCAGACCGGCGTGCGCCTCGCCGTGGCGGTCGGCGCCATGGTGCTCGCCTTCGTCGCTCTCGTCGCGCTGGCCAACGGGCTGCTCGGCGGCTTGGGCGGCTGGTTCGGCCATCCTGAGCTGAGCTTCCAGGCCATCGTCGGCGCGGTGTTCAAGCCGATCATGTTCCTGATCGGCGTTCCGTGGAACGAGGCGGGGCAGGCGGGCGGCCTGTTCGGCACCAAGGTGGTGCTGAACGAATTCGTCGCCTTCATCGACCTGGGTGCGATGAAGGGCCTTTCGCCGCGCAGCGTCGCCATCGTCACGTTCGCGCTCTGCGGCTTCGCCAATTTCAGCTCGATCGCCATCCAGATGGCGGTTACCGGCGGGCTTGCCCCTAATCAGAGGCCGGTGATCGCGCGGCTGGGGCTCAAGGCTCTGGCTGCGGGCTCGCTCGCCAACCTGATGAGCGCGGCGCTGGCGGGATTGCTCCTCCCCGGCTGAGCGCCTAAGCCCCCGCGCTTTCGATTCGGACGCGGCCGCGGCGATTGGCGGCCCCACCCCCTTTTGCAGTAGAACGACACCATGAACGATCTCGTCACGCCCAAGCGCGTCTTCCAGCCCGCCCGCGAGGAGGCGGAAGTCGCCAACCGCCCGAGCGAATCGCCGCAGACGCAGCACCCCGCCTACCGACTTGCCTTTCAGGACATGGACTTCCTGCTGCGAGAGGACCTGCGCCCGGTCCGCTTCCAGCTCGAGCTCCTGAAGCCCGAGCTCATGCTCGACGAGGCGAATATCGAGTCGACCTTCGTCTTTTACGGCTCGGCGCGCATTCCCGAGCCGGACAAGGCCCACGCGCTGGTCGAGAATGCCGCCACCGATTTCCAGCGGCGCGTCGCCGGCCGGCTCGAGGAGAAGGCGAAATATTATGACCAGGCGCGACGCCTTGCCCGGATCGTCAGCCGCGTCGGGCCCACCGACGAGGGCAAGCGCCAGTTCGTCGTCTGCTCCGGCGGCGGCCCCTCGATCATGGAAGCGGCGAACCGCGGCGCCGCTGACGAAGGGGAGGAATCGGTCGGTCTCAACATCGTGCTCCAGCACGAGCAGATGCCGAACCCCTATGTCACGCCGTCGCTCAGCTTCCAGTTCCATTATTTCGCGCTGAGGAAGATGCACTTCCTGCTGCGCGCCCGCGCCGTGGCCGTCTTCCCCGGCGGGTTCGGGACATTCGACGAGATGTTCGAGCTCCTGACCCTCATCCAGACCGGCAAGGTGAAACCGATGCCGATCGTCCTGTTCGGCCGCGACTTCTGGGAGCGAGTGGTGAACTGGGAGGCGCTCGCCGAGGAGGGGGTGATCAATCCCGACGACCTCGGCCTCTTCAAGTTCGTCGAGACCGCCGAGGAAGCGTGGGACTATGTCCGCGCCTATTGGTCGGACAAGGGCGAGACGCTCGTCGCTGCCTGATATGCATTTGCCCTGGATTGGCTTCGGCCCGGGAGAGGATTAGACCGCCGCCATGGACATGCCCACCACCCGCAAGGTCGCTTCCGTGTCGCTCAAGGCGTCGGACAGCGACCGCGAAGGCTTCGCGCAGGAGCTCGGCACCTCATTCGAGCGCTACGGCTTCGCGATCATCGCCGACCACGGCATTCCCGCCGACCTCATCGCCCGCGCCGAGGAGAAGGCGAAGGCCTTCTTCGCGCTGCCCGAAGAGGTGAAGCGCGGCTACAAGATCGAGGGCGGAGGCGGCGCCCGCGGTTACACGCCCTTCGGCATCGAGACCGCCAAGGGGGCGACCGCCTTCGACCTCAAGGAATTCTGGCATGTCGGCCGCGAGCTGCCGCCGGGGCATCCCTACAATGAGGTCATGGCGCCGAACGTCTGGCCGAAGGAGGTGGAATCGTTCCACGACACCTTCCTCGAGCTGTTCGCCGCCTTCGACACCGCCGGCGCGCGCATCCTGGAGGCGATTGCCCGCTACCTCGGGCTCGCGCCGGATTATTTCGTCGACACGGTGCGCGACGGCAATTCGGTGCTCCGCCTGCTCCACTATCCGCCGACGCCGGGCGACGGGCCCAACGTCCGCGCCGGCGCGCACGAGGACATCAACACGATCACCCTGCTGCTCGGCGCCGAGGAAGCGGGGCTCCAGCTGCTCGACCGCGACGGCAACTGGCTGCCGGTCACCCCCAACGAGGGCGAGCTCGCCGTCAACATCGGCGACATGCTGCAGCGCCTCACGAACAACGTGCTCCGGTCGACCACCCACCGCGTCGTCAACCCGCCGCCCGAGCGGCGCGGCCATTCGCGCTACTCTATGCCCTTCTTCCTCCACTTCCGGCCGGATTTCCTGATCGAGACCCTGCCGAGCTGCATCACGCCCGAGCGGCCCAACCTCTACCCCGAGCCGATCACCGCGCACGACTACCTGTTGGAACGGCTGAGAGAGATAAAGCTGGTCTGATTCTGCCTCCCCATCCGAAAAGGGTGGGGAGGGGACCAGCGAAGCTGGTGGAGGGGTGACAGGTCGGGGGTTTCAGCCTTTCGGGCGAGAAGCGCCGACGTCACGGCAGTTACCCCCTCCACCACCCTCCGGGGTGGTCCCCCTCCCCATCTACCGATGGGGAGGCAGGTTCACCCCGCATCCTTCAGATTGTCGGGCCCGAAGCCGTGGGGGATGAGCGCGGAAATCCGGTCGACCCGCACGTGCGTCCCGTCGCCGTTCGCCGAGATCACCTCGACATCCACGCCCGCCACCTGCGCCGCTTCGAGGATCGACTGGCGGCAGCCCCCACACGATGTGACCACCGCATCCCCCGCCAGCGCCCCGCCCCGCACGTGCCCGCCGGCCACCGCGATACGCGCCACCTTGTCCAGCCCGAAGGCAGCCTGCGCGGCGGTGAGGGCGGCGATCTCGCCGCACACGCCAAGGCGGTAGCAGGCATTCTCCATGTTGGCGCCGGTAACGACCGCGCCGTCCATCGACTCGATCGCGCAGCCGACCGAGAAGCGGGAGTAGGGCGCATAGGCCTTGAGCGCCGCGGCGCGAGCGCACTCGACCAGCGTTTTCGTGGATTCGTCCGTCATGCCCCGGCTCATAGCGGGCGCGTGGCGAAAGCGTAACTGGCGTGCGCGCGCCGGGGCGCTAGGGTGCGCGCCGTCCGCCGGCGCGATTCGGGGCAGCGCCGCTCCGGACCCGTGGCCAATCGCGTTTTGAGGAGCCTGCCCGATGTCCCGCCGCTTCCGTTTCGTCGTTGCCGCCGCCGCGGCGGTGTCCGTGCTCACCGTCGGCACCGCGCCGGCCTATGGCTGGGGCCGCACCGGCCACCGCGTCATCGCGGCCATCGCCGACCAGAATCTCAGCGGCCTCGTCCGCGCCCACGTCCGCGAGATACTCGGCACCGAAAGCCTCGACGAGGCGGCGACCTGGCCGGACGAGATGCGCTCCGACCCCGACCCCTTCTGGCAGAAGACGGCGTCTCCCTGGCACTATGTCACCCTCGCGGGCCACGAGTATGACGTGGCGCCGCCGGAGGGCGACGCGATCTCCGCGCTCCGGCGCTTCACCGCGGTGCTGCGCGATCCCTCGGCCTCGCTGAAGGACCGCCAGCTTGCGCTCCGCTTGGTCGTCCACCTCGTCGGCGACCTCCACCAGCCGCTCCATGCCGGCAACGGCACCGACAAGGGGGGCAACGAGGTGAAGGTGACGTTCGACGGACGGCCCACCAACCTCCACTCGGTGTGGGATTCGGGGCTCGTCGACGAGGAGCAGCTGTCGTTCAGCGAATATGCGTCGCGTCTGGAGCGCCGGACGACCCCCGAGCAGACCCTCGCCTGGTGGGACGCGAACCCGCTCGACTGGGTGCGCGAGAGCGCGTCGATCCGCGACACCATCTATCCCAAGGATCCGAAGCTCGGCTGGGACTATTCCTACCGCATGCAGCCGATCGTCCGCCAGCGCCTCGCCCAGGGCGGCGTACGGCTGGCCGCGTATCTCGAGTGGGTCTTCGCCAAGGCCCAGGCGCCGGAGAGTGGGCCGCAAAGGACCCGGCGGCACGGGTGACGCTGGTGCCTCCCTGCCGCGTAAGCGGTGGAGAGGGGGACCACCCGAAGGTGGTGGAGGGCTGATCGGTCGAGGATCGCCCGTCTCGCGCAAGATCCTCTGACTCCTCGGCAGCCACCCCTCCACCACCCTGCGGGTGTTCCCCTCCCCATCTTGCGATGGGGAGGCACCGGGTTACCGGAACGGCGGCTCGTCGAAGCTCCGGAGCTTGCGCGAGTGGAGGTTGGCGCCGTCCTCCTTCAACAGCCGCAGCGCCTCGATGCCGATCCTGAGATGCTGGCTGATCGCCCGCTCGTAGAAGGCGTTGGCCTGGCCGGGGAGCTTGATCTCGCCGTGGAGCGGCTTGTCGGAGACGCAGAGGAGCGTCCCGTAGGGGACGCGGAAGCGGTAGCCCTGGGCTGCGACGGTGGCCGATTCCATGTCGATCGCGACGGCTCGGGACTGGTTGAAGCGCACCGAGGACTGGCTGTAGCGCAGCTCCCAGTTGCGGTCGTCGGTGGTGACGACGGTGCCGGTGCGCAGGCGCCGCTTGAGCGACTGCCAATCCTCGCCCGTCACCTTCTCCGCCGCCTCGAACAGCGCCTGCTGGACCTCGGCGATGGCGGGGAGGGGGACCTCGGTCGGCAGCACGTCGTCCAGCACATGGTCGTCGCGCAGGTAGGCGTGGGCGAGGACATAGTCGCCGATCGTCTGGCTCGGCCTGAGGCCGCCGCAATGGCCTATCATCAGCCAGGCCTCGGGCCGCATCACCGCGAGGTGGTCGCACACCGTCTTCGCGTTAGACGGCCCCACGCCGATGTTGACGAGGGTGATGCCGCCGCCGTTCGGGGCGATGAGGTGGTAGGCGGGCATCTGGTGCTTGCGCCAGCCGCCCTCGGTGACCTGCGCCACCGCGTCCGGCGTGTCCGCGGTAACGAAGACTCCGCCCGCGGCCGAGAGCGCCTCGTAGGGGCTTCCCTCGCGCTTCAGCTCGTCGACGGCCCAGCGCACGAACTCGTCGACGTAGCGGACATAGTTGGTGAAGAGGAGGTAGCGCTGGGTGTGCTCGGAGGGCGTGCCGGTATAGTGCCTGAGGCGCGCCAGGCTGAAGTCGACGCGCGGGCCGTCGAACAGCGAGAGCGGGCGGCTTGGGCGAAGCGCATGGTCCCAGGTGCCGTCGGCGATCTCGTCGCCGATATGGGCAAGCTCCGTGGTCGGGAACCAGCGGCCGAGATCGGCGGCGAGCGCCCCGTCCAGCCTCAGGTCGTCGGTGCCGTCGAGCACGTACGGATAGGGGATCTCGCTCGCCGAGCGGCCGACCGACAGCTCGACGTCGTAATCGGAGGTGAGGAGCTCGAGCTGCTCGGTGAGGTATTTGCGAAACAGCCGCGGCTTGGCGATGCTGGTCGCGTAGCGGCCGGGCCGGTTCAGGCGGCCGTAGGCGCGGGTCGGGAAGGCGGTCGGCTTGAGGTTGCGATAGTCCACCCTGAGCTCGGGATAGGCGAACAGTCCCTTGGCCCGCGCCTGCGGGTCGGGCCGCTCGCCGTCGGTTAGGTAGCGGGCGAGGGCGGAGCGCAGGGCGGCGGTCGATTCGTCGGCGATGGCGGCGAGCGAATCGATGAGCGCCGGTATGTCGTGGCGCCGATCGTTCGAGGGAGCGGTCATCGGGCGGCCTCGCGGGCCGCGGCGCCGGCCCGGTGCCGGCGGTGCGTGTCTGTCTTTGTCATCCCAGCCCCTTAAGCGAAGAGCCGCGCCGCGCAAAGACGCGCGGCGGGCGCGGACCGTGGCGGATGGGCAACGGTCGGCGGAGAAATCGTCCGTTCATCTCGGAGTCAGCCACTCGTTCCGGCCCCGTGTCTTGGTGCAATGGCGCGGCTCGGCTATCGGGGCTGAGAGGCGATTCTTGCGGGGGAATCTCTTCCAAGGCAGCATCGGTCAGGAAGGTCCGGCCGCGGGTGCGCGGTCGTCCTCCCGGGCGAAATATTATTGCAACACAGCTGGTGCAGGGCGTCCCGCTACGTCCAGGCAAGGGGTTGAGGCGAAATGAGAAAGTTTACACTGCTGTGCGCGGCGAGCGCGCTCGCCATGCCGGCTGCGGCCTTTGCGCAGTCGACCGGTACCACCGAGATGGAAAAGGAAACCATCGTCGTCACCGGCACGCGCGCCAAGGGGGTCGGGGGCGTCGAGGTGCCTCCCACCACCAAGACCCGCGAAGTGCTGAACTCCGAGTTCATCCAGCGCCAGGTTCCCGGCCAGTCGATCAACGAAGTGATCAACCAGCTGCCGGGCGTGAGCTTCACCAACAACGATCCGTTCGGCTCCGCCGGCGGCTCGCTGATCATCCGCGGCTTCGACAACAGCCGCATCGCCGAGACGTTCGACGGCATGCCGCTGAACGACACCGGCAACTACGCGATCTTCTCGAACCAGATGCTCGATTCAGAGCTGATCGAGCAGGTCAACGTCAGCCTCGGCTCCACCGACGTCGACAGCCCGACCGCCGCGGCGACGGGCAGCACCGTCAACTACCGCTCGCGCCGGCCCTATGAGACGTTCACGGCCCGCATGCAGGGCTCCTACGG
>Ga0207657_10005455_pt1 | contig 13277 bp, 11 predicted proteins | sample KBSC33metaG_FD_184316 | JGI IMG/M metagenome (GOLD analysis project Ga0207657, IMG submission 184316) | Corn rhizosphere microbial communities from Kellogg Biological Station, Michigan, USA - KBS C3-3 metaG (SPAdes) (version 2) | ecosystem: Host-associated > Plants > Roots > Rhizosphere > Soil ... | reverse complement strand
CCGTAGCGATCGTCGAAGCGGATGATGTCGTCTTCGCCAAGATAAGCACCGGACTGGACCTCGACGATCTCGAGCGGCAGCTCGCCGCAATTGGCCAGCCGGTGCTTCGTGCCGACGGGGATGAAGGTCGATTCATTCTCGTTCAGCACCGATACCGTATCGCCCACCGTCACTTCGGCCGTGCCGCGCACGACGATCCAATGCTCGGAGCGTTGGCGGTGCAGCTGCAGCGACAGCGCCTGGCCCGGGTCGACGACGATATGCTTCACCTGGAAACCGGGACCCTGCGCAAGCGTCTCGTAAGACCCCCACGGGCGCATGACACGCGCCGGCGCCGCCACGAAGTCCCGCTCCCTTTCTTTCAGTGAGTCGGCGAGCTGCTTGACCTCGGAGACCCGGTCCAGCGGAGCGACGAACACCGCGTCGGAGACCGCGATGATTGCCATTTTTTCGAGACCCACTGCGGCGAGAAGTCCCTTGCCGTCATTGCGCAGGAGGGAGTCGCGCGTGTCGAGAGCGGCCACTTCGCCCTCGACGGCATTGTTGCCGGAGTCCTTCGGCATGAGGCCCCAGACCGCGTCCCACGAGCCGACGTCCGACCAGTCCATTTGCACCGGGACGACGACGCCGCGCGATGTCTTCTCCATGATCGCGTGATCGATCGAGATGCTCTGCGCATCGCTGAATGAATCGGCGTCGGGGCGGACGAAAATGCCGTCGCGCGCGGAGCCGGCGACGGAACGGGTGATCGCGTCCAGACTGTCGGGAAGGAACTGCCGCATCTCGCTCAGCAGGGTGCTGGCACGCGCAACGAAGACCCCGCAGTTCCAGTAAAAGCGCCCGCTCGCGATATAGTCGGCAGCGCGCGCGGAGTCCGGCTTTTCGTGAAAGCGGGCGATCCGGAAGCCGCCCTCGGCAAGCTTCGCGTGCGCGTCCGCTTCGATATAGCCATATTGCGTATTCGCGTCGGTCGGCTTCGCGCCGAAGGTGACGATGGCGCCTTGTTCGGCGTGCGGCACCGCTGTTGCGATCGCGTCCAGGAATGCCTGCCGGTCGCCGATCACATGGTCGCTCGGGACAAGCAGCATCAGTTCGTCGCGCCCCGTCGAATCCAGCCAGGCCGCCGCGAGCGCCGCGGCGGGCGCCGTATTTCGGCCGATGGGCTCCAGCAGGATCGCGTCGACGTCGGTGCCGCATTCCTCCAGCTGACGCTTGATGAAGAAGCGCTGGTCCTCGCCGCTGACGACGATGGCCGGCGCGAATTGCTCGCCGCTCACCCGAGCCGCCGTCTGCTGAAGCAGCGATTGCTCGCCGGTCAACGTTAGCAGTTGCTTTGGCTGGAGCTGGCGGGAGAGGGGCCACAGCCGGGTCCCGGCACCTCCACACAGAATGACTGGGCGAACGATCATTGGGCTCCTGGCGTGCTTCCGGTTGGCGGGTCCGGCTGCCATCTTTAGAGAGGAACGCCGCACACAGCCAATCTTGGGCAAAAAAGCCGGTTAAGTTGCGGCAGCTGCTCGTTTAATTCGCATTTAATCCAAGCACGTCCGCGACCAGTCGTTTATCCACAGTTTTTCTAAGGGAAAGCCGCCACCGAACCGGGTTCGAAACTCGGTTTACCGTAAACAAATATTAACTATCTCGCCCGATCCTCCGCACCCGTGCAAGAGTGACTTTCTAAAACCCGGGGTGGGCGGAAAATTGTTGTCTAAATTTCAGCTGCGGCGACGTGCAGCCATTCATTTCACGAGGCGCTTGATGCGCCCGCGCGGGGCCGTTCTGGTCGCCGCGTTCGTGTTTGCGTCTCCTGCCTATGCGCAGGTGATGGACATTGCCGCCGACGGCACCGTCGCCGTCCGTCAGGGCTCCGGCGCCGCAAGCTGGGAGGTCGTCAGCAGCCCTGCTTCGGACAAGGTCGTCACGGTCAATAACGGAAGCGAGATTCCGGCGGCTGCAATGACCATGATCGATCCAGCCCCGGTCCCGCAGCAATATGCCGCAGCGCTCGACTTTGCCGCCCGGTCGTCGAACCTTAGCCCGTCGCTCCTGGCAGCGCTCGTCTGGCAGGAGAGCCGCTGGAATACGAAAGCCGTGTCCCGCAAGGGTGCGGTCGGTCTCACCCAGCTCATGCCTCGCACCGCCCGCGACCTCGGCGTCGATCCCACCGACCCGCTCGCCAACCTGCTCGGCGGGGCGCGATATCTTCGCCAACTGCTTGACCAGTTCGATGGCGATGTCGAAAAGGCGCTTGCCGCCTACAACGCGGGGCCCGCACGGGTCCGGAGCGCAGGGGGCGTCCCCGCAATCGCTGAAACGAGAAGCTACGTGGCGTCGATTGTGCGTCGAATCTCAACCGTCTCCATGGGAGGAAGCCAATGAAAATCGCACGCGGCCTCGCCGCTCTTCCACTAATCGCGCTTAGCGCCCCGGCGCTTGCCGCGGGCGAGGTGAACCCGGCGGGCTCGGGCCCGATCGTCAGCGCCTTGCTATGGATGCAGGGCACGCTGCTCGGCAATGTTGCGACCGCCGTCGCAGTCATCGCCGTGGCGATGGTCGGCTTCATGATGCTGACCGGCCGGATGAACTGGCGCTTCGGAGCGACGGTCATCATCGGCTGCTTCATCCTGTTCGGTGCCGGCGCGATCGTTAGCGGCATCCAGTCGGCAGCCGCCGCGGGCTAAGCCTGATGGCGCTCATGAGGTCGCCCGTTTTCCGTGCGCTCACCCGGCCGCAGATGTTTGCGGGCGTGACCTACAGCTATTTCGTCATCAACGCGGCGGTGACCACCGAAGCCTTCCTCATCACCCGCAGCTACCTCGCCCTCCCGGTGGCGGCTGCGGTGCATGTGATCGGCTATTTCGCCTGCCTCCGCGAGCCGCGGATCTTCGACCTGTGGATCACCAAGGTCAGCCGTTGCCCGCGCACGCGCAATTGGAAGCGCTGGGGCTGCAACAGCTACGCGCCATAAGAACGAGGACGTCTTGAGAATGGCCAAATGGTTCGGACCGGCAGCGTGGAACAAGCAGGAAGCCCACGCGGGCGACCGGCTCCCTTACGCCTGTCACGTCGACGCCTCGACGCTGCGGCTTCGCGACGGATCACTGATGCGCTCGATGCGGCTCGTCGGCTTTCCGTTCGAAACCGAGGACGATGAGGTCCTCAATCACCTGCTCAGCGTCCGCGACGTGGTTCTGCGCAGTGCGCTCAACTCCAAGGCAGTCCTCTACCACCACCTGATCCGCCGCCGCGTCCAGGTCGACCTCGGCTCGGTTGCTCCCGACCCCTTCTCCGGCGAGATCGATCGCCGCTGGAGCGCGCGCCTCAATGAGGGCCGGCTGTTCCTCAACGAGCAGTTCCTGACGATCGTCGTCCGTCCGCCGCGAGGCAAGGCGGGCCTCCCGGAGCGCCTCAGCAAGCTGGGCTCCAAGCCAGGCAATTCGCTGACCAACGCCGAAGCGCTCGAGCTCGATTCCGCGACTGCCGCGCTTACCGCCGCGCTGCAGTCCTACGGCGTGCGCGTGCTCGGCACCTACGAGAACCAGACCGGCGTCTATTCCGAGCCGCTGGAGCTTCTGTCCGCTCTCTACAATGGCGAGATGCGTCCGGTCCTCATGCCGCCGCCGGAGCAGGACCTCGGCCAGCACATTCCTTATTCGCGGATCAGCTTCGGCCTCGACGCGCTCGAAGTCCGCGGACCGGCGAGCCGCGGCTTCGCGAGCATGCTCGGGATCAAGGAATATCCCGACGCGAGCCGAGCCGGACTTCTCGACGCCATCCTCCGGGTTCCGCACGAGCTGGTGATCACCGAGAGCTTTGCCCCGATCGAGCGCCAGACCGCGCGCGAGCGGATCGACCTCTCGCTCCGCCGCCTCAAGAGCGCCGACGAGGGCGCGGCGACCGAGCGCGCCGAAATGCTTGCCGCGCGCGATGCCGTCGGCGCCGGTCAGATGAGCTTCGGCGACCACCACCTCAGTCTGCTGGTCCGCAGCGGCTCGCTGGAGACCCTCGAGAGCGCCACCGCCGACGCCGCCGCGGCGCTCGCCGACATCGGCGCGGTTGCGGTGCGCGAAGACGTCAACCTCGAGCCGGCCTTCTGGGGGCAGTTCCCCGGCAACGAACAATATGTCGTTCGCCGCGCGCTGATCTCAAGCGCCAATGCGGCGGGCTTCATCTCGCTCCACGGCTTCCCGATGGGCCGCGCGACCGGAAACCATTGGGGCGAGGCGGTCACGGTCTTCGAGACGACCAGCGCGACGCCCTACTTCTTCAATTTTCACGAGGGCGATCTCGGCAACTTCACGATCATCGGCCCGTCGGGATCGGGCAAGACGGTGGTTCTCAACTTCCTCGCCGCCCAGGCGCAGAAGTTCTCGCCGCGCACGATCCTGTTCGACAAGGACCGCGGCTCGGAAATCTTCCTTCGTGCGCTCGGCGGCCGCTACGAGCGGATCACGCGGGGGCAGCCGACCGGCTTCAATCCGCTCAAGCTGCCCGATACGCCGGTCAACCGCGCCTTCCTAAAGGATTGGCTGGGCTTGCTGCTCGAAGCGAGCGGCCCGGAAGAGGAGACCGACATCGCCAAGGCGATCGACGAGATCTACGCCCACGGGCCCGAGCTCCGCCGCCTACGCTTCCTGCGAGACCTGCTCGGAGGCGGACGCCGTCCGCAGGCCGGCGACCTGTCGTCGCGGCTCGACGCCTGGATCTTCGACGGCGAGCGCGCCTGGCTGTTCGACAACCGCGACGACGAGCTCGACTTCGACAATCGCGTGCTCGGCTTCGACATGACCGAGCTGCTCGAGGACCGCCGCCTGCGCACTCCGGTGCTGCTCTATCTCTTCCACCGCATCGAGGATCGGCTCGACGGCAATCCGACGATGATCCTGATCGACGAGGCCTGGAAGGCGCTCGACGACCCGATGTTCGCGGCGCGCATCCGCAACTGGATGAAGACGCTTCGTAAGCGCAATGCGATGATCGGCTTTGCCACCCAGTCGGCCGCCGACGCGCTCGACAGCTCGATCGCCTCGGCGATCGTCGAGCAGACCGCGACCGCGATCTTCATGCCCAACACCAAGGCGCGCGAAGAGCATTATTGCAAAGGCTTCGGCCTCAGCGGCCAGGAGTTCGAGTTCATTCGCTCGCTACCCGCGCACAGCCGCTGCTTCCTGGTGCGCCAAGCGAACCGCTCGGTCGTAGCGCGGCTCGATCTCAACGGCATGCCCGACCTGCTGACCGTCCTCTCCGGCCGCGAGTCCAGCGTCCGCAAGCTCGACGAGCTGCGCGGCTCGGTCGGCGACAGTCCCGCGAACTGGTATCCGCTTCTGACCCGCACGCCGTGGCCGGGCACCGCGCCCGGCGACGATTACTGGCTGGAAGCCGCCGAATGAACCAGTGCGCGCCTTTCGGGGCCGACGGGCCCGCCGGCGTCGCCGACGCGCTGCAGAAGGTCGATTGCCTCGCAAACGACGCGACTGCAGTGTCGTTCGGCCGCCTGTTCGGAGCGCACGGCAACTTCCTGACCGCCCTGACGATCATCCTCACGATCTACATCGCGCTGCTGGCGTTCAACCTGCTGACCGGCAGGTCGGCGCTGAAGGTCTCCGTCCTGACGCCGCGCATGATGACGCTCGGTCTCGTATTGACCTTCGCGACCTCGTGGATCGCCTATCAGTCGGTCGTGTGGAACCTCGCGACCGGTGCTCCCGACGAGATTGCCAGCGTGCTCGTCGGGACCGACGGCTCGGCGACGACGATCTTCGCCCATCAGCTCGACGGCTTCTTCAGCGCGATCACCGATGCGGCGAGCAATGTTGCGCCCAATCCGGCGGTCGCCGCCGCAGCGCCTGCTTTCGCCTCTCCCGCCAACATCCTGTCGATCTCGGCGCTGATCCTGCTGCTCGGCACGGTCGGGGTGCTCGTGGTGTGCCGCCTTGCGCTGGCTGCGCTGCTGATCATCGGTCCGGTGTTCATCGTGCTCGCACTGTTCGAAGGCACCCGCGGGCTGTTCGAGGGCTGGCTCAAGAGCGTCGCGATGTTCGCGCTGGTTCCGCTGCTCACCGTCGTCATGGGAAGCGGCGCGCTGGTGGCCATTTCGCCGATGGTCGAGGGCCTCGGCCAATATGGGACCGACATCCCACTAAAGACCGCGGTGTCGATCCTCGTCGCCTCGATCATCTACCTCGCCCTGATGCTGCTGGTGTTCAAGGTCGCGGCCAACCTGACGCGCGGCTGGCGGCTCGGCAAAGGCCACGCCCTCCAGCCCGCCTACGCCGGTGCCCCCGGCTCGGGATACCAGCAGCCGCCGCTCAATCCGCCGGCCGCAGCTCCGGCCGCGCACGCTCAAATTGCCTCGGATCGAGTGCGCAGCACCGTCGCGAGCATAGAAAACACATCGAGCCACCGCGTCTCGGTCCTGTCGCAGGCGGCGCTTCCCGCCCCGACTCCAGTACCGCAGCTCAGCTTCGCCGGTCCCGCCGATGCGCGGAGCCAGCTTCGTTACCTTCACCATCGCGTCGCCGGCGCGACCAACACCCAGCCCCGAGAAATGCTTCGATGATCCGCAAGGTTAGTCTCTTCGCCGCGTTCGCGGTCTTCACCTGCACGGCGGCAAGTGCGGCCAGCGACGGCCGCATCAAGACGCTCGACTATGTTCCGGACAAGATCGTCCAGATCATCGGCAAGTCAGGCATCCAGTCGACGATCGAGTTCGGACCCAACGAGCGGATCGAGAATGTCGCCGTCGGCGATTCCTCGAAGTGGCAGATCACTCCGAACCACCGCGCGAGCATGCTGTTCGTCAAGCCGCTGGCGCCGCGCAGCCGGACCAACATGACGGTCGTGACTGACCGCCGCACCTACATGTTCGACCTCGTCGCCGGCGATAAATGGACGACTCCGCTCTACGCGCTGAAGTTCAGCTATCCCAACGACCCGCCGCCGGAGCCCGTGGGCAAGCCGGCGCAACCGGTCCTTGCCGCGGCCGCCCCGACCGTCGCTCCGGCGATCATGACGGCCGACAAGCTCCACTTCGACTGGAAGACCAAGGGTGACGGGAAGCTGCTTCCCGCGCGCGTGTTCGACGACGGCCAGTCGGTCTATCTCGCCTGGGGCCGCGACACTCCGCTTCCGGCGATCCTGACCGTGTCCGAGGACCGCAAGGAAGGCCCGGTCAATTATCGGATGAGCGGCGAATATATCGTCATCAGCCCGATCCCGGCGAACCTGCTGCTTCGTTATGGCCGGAAGACCGCGCAGCTGTGGCCGACCCACGCGATCGTGCGGCCGCCGGTTCAGCAGCCGCCTGCCGTTGCCAGCCGCATGGCATCCGCGCCGCAGGATCAGGGACAGCCTGTTGCATCCCAGCAGGTACCCGCTCAGCAGCCCGCCGCCGTTGCGCCGCAGCCGGTGCAGCAGGCTCCCGCAACTGAAGCCACCAACGCCGTGAAGCTCGCCAATATGTCGGCGCTTTACAGCGACAAGCTGACGGATGGTCGACCATGAGCACCAATCGAGCCACCACCATCGACACGCGTGGAAACATGGTCCGCGGACCGTGGGAGGAGCCGGTCCGCGGCGGCCTTCCGGTCCCGACCGACCCGCGCCTCGAACTCAGCGACCAGGCCTTGGTCGTCGCGAGCCAAAACGCTTATCCGATCGTCGCCCGCCAGAAGACCCGCCGCGACAGCCTTGGGCTCGCCGCGGGCGGCGCGATCGCGCTCGTCCTCGGCTGCGCGACCTTCGTGTCCTTGAGCTCGAGCCGGCACTCGTCGTCCGCCTCGACGGCGGTGCAGCCCGCCGCGAGTGCAACCCGCGGCGGCGTTCCGATGCTGGCGCCGGCTCCGGCAAAGCCGATGCTTGCGCCGCCGGCGACGACCGCCACTCCGCAGCCTTCCGCGATTCCCGGCGCCGTGCCCTTGCCGTCGACCGCTTATGCGCCGACGATGAATCCGGCGAACGCCCCCGTGCTGGTCTATGACGGCGGCTCTCCGCCGAGCCCCGTCTACGCGCCCGGACCCGGCGCGCAGAAGGATGTCGACGGAGCGCCGACGCTTCTTGCCGGTGCAAACCCGGGCAAGGGTATCGTCGGCGGCGATGGCGTTGCCGCCCATGCGACCAAGCTTTCGGAGCCGGCGAACACCGTCGTGCAGGGCACGTTGATCCCGGCAGTGCTCGAAACCGCGATCGACACCGACGTTCCCGGCTATGTCCGCGCTGTGGTCAGCCAGGATGTGCGTTCGTTCGATGGCAGCCGCGTGCTGATCCCGCGCTCGTCGCGCCTGATCGGCGAATACAAGGGCGTGACGCAGGCCGGGCAGCGCCGGGTGCTACTGAACTGGACCCGGCTGGTGCGTCCGGACGGCGTCTCGATCGCGCTTGCTTCGCCCGCCGCCGATTTCTCCGGCCAGGCCGGTATCGGCGGCCAGGTCAACAGTCACTTCTTCTCGCGCTTTGGTTCCTCGATCCTGCTCTCGATCCTCGGCGGCGCGGGGACCCTTGCGACCGGAGGCGCCTCGACCGTGGTCGTCGGCGGCGCAGGCCAAAGCGCGGCCTCCATTGCCGCACAGCGCGATTCGAACCGTCCGACGACGATCAAGGTCCAGCAGGGCGAGCCGATCCGCGTCTTCACCGCGCGCGACCTCATCTTCTCCGACGGAGCGGGCGGGTGAGCGAAGCCGAGAAGCTTCCTTCTACCGACGGCCCTGATCCGTTCCTCGAGGCTTATCTCGAGCCGTTCCGCGCGTGGCTTGCGCAGGACGATGTCACCGAGCTGCTGGTCAATCGCCCTGGCGAGGTCTGGATCGAGCAGCGCGGAAGCATGACTTGCCACAAATCCCCGAAAATCGACGATGCGCTGCTTCAGCGATTGGCCGAGCAAGTCGCGCGCGTCAGTCACCAGGGAATCAGCCGCGAGCGGCCTTTGCTCGCGGCGATGCTGCCCAATGGAGCGCGCGTCCAGTTTGTCGCGCCCACCGCGACCCGGGCCCACTGGGCAGTCGCGATCCGCCGCCATTGCCTGCTCGACCTGCCGCTCGACGCTTATGCTTCGGGGCCTCTGCAGCCGGTGCAAAAAGGCGTTCACAGCTCGCCTGAGGAAGACCCCATCGGCTTCCTTCGGGAGGCGGTGAAGGACCGCAAGACGATTTTGATCAGCGGCGGCACGTCGACCGGCAAGACGACCTTCCTCAATGCGCTGATGCGCGAAGTGCCCGCCGAGGAACGGGTGATCGTCGTCGAGGACACGGCGGAAGTGCAGCTGCACGGGCCGAACGATCTCGGCCTGATTGCGGTGAAGGGCGAGCTCGGCGAGGCGTTGATCAACACCGACGACCTGCTCCAGGCTGCGCTTCGGCTTCGTCCTGACCGCATCCTGCTCGGCGAGCTTCGCGGCAAGGAGGCGGTGAGCTTCCTCCGCGCGGTCAACACGGGCCACCCGGGCTCATTCAGCACCATCCACGCCAACTCGACCAGCGGCGCGCTCGAGCAACTGGCGCTGATGGTGATGCAGTCGGGCCTCGGTCTCTCGCGCAGCGAGACCATCGATTATGCCCGTTCCGTGATCGATGTCGTGGTCCAGCTCGGCCGCCAAGGCGCGGAGCGCCGGATCGTGGCGATCGAGCAGCTTTCGGCGACCAATTCGGCTGGCGCGCTCAGCGTCCGGCAGATCCTGAACCGGGTCGCGGCGTAACACTCGTTTCATGATGGGACTGCGATGGTCCCGTCCTTGACCGTCAACGGCCGCTAGCGCATCGCACCCCGAGTGGGCCGGAGGGACGCTGCGTGAGTATCAGATTGGCCGTGATCGGGCTCGGGAAGATGGGCCTGTCGCACCTTAGCATCGCCAATGCGCTCGACGATTTCGAGGTCGTCGCGGTGTGCGACAATTCGCGGCTGGTCACCGACGTTCTCGGCAAGGTCACGGGCCTCAGGGGCTTCAACGATTATGACGAGGTGTTGAAGCTCAAGGAGCTGGACGCGGTCCTGATCGCTACGCCGACGATCGCGCACGAGCCGATGATCCGGAAAGCACTCGATCGGGGCTTGCACGTCTTCGCCGAAAAGCCCCTGACCCTCGATGCAGCCGCCAGCGGGGAGCTTGGCGAGATCGCCCAGCAGAAGGGGCTGGTGGCACAGGTCGGCTATCATAATCGCTATGTCGGGACCTTTGCGGAAGCCGCACGGCTGCTTGCCGGCGGTGTTCTCGGCAAGGTCAGTCATGCACTTGCCGAATCCTATGGCCCGGTCGTGTTGCGGCGGACCAAGCCGACCTGGCGGGGCAAGGCGGGGCAGGGCGGCGGCTGCCTCCACGATTACGCCGCGCACCCGATCAATCTCCTGAACTGGAATTTCGGGGCTCCGGAGGGCTGCCTCGGCGCGTCGCTGCCGCGGCACTTCAGCGCCGAGGTCGAGGACCAGACGCATGCCATGCTGCAATTTGCGGATGGCGTCGTCGGTCAGGTCTCGGTCGACTGGTCGGACCCGTCCGTCCGCAAGATGACGACCAAGCTTTCCGTCTGGGGTGAGCTTGGAAAGCTCTACGTCGATCGGACCGAGCTCCAGCTGTTCCTGACCGACAAGGCCAAGGCGCCGGCGGATTATCGCCGGGGCTGGACCGTCCGCCACATCACCGACCTGACGCCGCCCGTAAGCTTCTACCTGCGCGGGGAGGAATATAGCGCGCAGCTCGAGGCGTTCGGCCGAGCGATCCTCAAGAAGGAGCCGCAGCGCAACGACTTCGGGTCGGCGGCCGCGACGGACCTGACGATCGAGATGATCCGCGGCACCGCGGAAAATGGCCCCGCGGCAACGTCGACAAGCGACGCTCAGCGCCGCCGCGGCGGCCTCGTCTCGCGAATGCTCGGCCGCTGATGTCAGCCGACGTGCAGCCGCGAAGCGACGGGAGCCGCCGCTGGCACCGCTCCAGGATCCTCAACGCCTGGGTCGACAGCCTCACCGTGCAGGAATTCGTCGAGGAGCTGGACGAGGGCATATTGTTCACCCTCAACCCCGACCACCTCTACTGGCTTCAGCGGAACGCCGACTTCGCCGCCGCCTACCGTAACGCCGCCCTGGTCTCGTCCGACAGCAAATATGTCTACTGGGGTCTCGGCTTCCTCGGCCGCGCGATCAAGCAGAAGTCGTCCGGCTCCGACATCGTGCCCGCTTACTGGCGGCACCATGCCAGGAACCCGGCCGTCACCATCTTCCTCTTGGGGGCCAAGCCCGGAATCGCGCAAATGGCGCGCGAGCGCATCAATCGGCTCGCCGGGCGCGAGATCGTCGTCGGGGCGCTCGGGCCCTCGTTCAACTTCGTCAATGACGAGCGGGAGACCGCCGAGGCCATCGACATGATCAACGCCTCGGGCGCGACCTGCCTGATCGTCGGCCTCGGAGCGCCCAAGCAGGAGATCTGGATCAACCGCAACCGCTCGCGGATGCCCGGCGTGAAGGTCTACATGGGGGTCGGCGCGACCATCGATTACGAGGCGGAAGCGGTGAAGCGCGCGCCCGGCTGGATGACCCGCAACGGCCTCGAATGGGTCTATCGCATGGCGACCGAGCCGAGGCGCTACTGGCGGCGCTACACGCGGACGCTCGAGTTCTTCTGGCTGGTACTGCTCGACCGCTTCGGGCTCTACCGGCCGCCCTCATTCACCTCGCCCGTCGTGGACTCGCCCACGAAGTCCGCGGCGATCAACGGGAGCTGACGTGGAACGCATACTTTTCGGCGACAACCAGTTCTTCGGGATCAACCATTTCTCGGAGGAAAAGGCGCGCCAGCAGGCGATGAAGTTCCAGGACTTGCGCGCGATCCTCGACGTCCTCCAGTCGGCGCTTCACGCCGGCGTCGGCGGCTTCATGTGCACCACCCACGACACCGTCGGGCAGATCGCCGGCGAGGTCCGCGCGCACCCGCACAAGTGGCAGGGTTTCCACTTTTACCCCGGCATGCCCTATGCGCATAAATACGCCAACGCCGTGACCGAGCTCGGCTACCTGGGCGCGCTCAAGAAGTTCATCCCCTCCGGCGGAATGCTGGACACGCTGACCCGCGGCACCAAGGCGGTGGTCGGCAAGGACATCGAATCCGTCATGGCCATGCTGGTCGACGCCGAGATGAAGATGTTTGCCGGCCTGGAGACGCCCGTCATCTTCCTCCAGAACGTGGTCACCGATCTCATCCTCGGCCTCGGCGCTCCGCAAGTCTTCGCGAGCTTCGCCGCTTATGTGAAGCGCCGCTACAATGCGGAGGCCGGCTTCTTCACCATGAACCTGCCCAAGCTGCTGGAGGCGCTGCATTCGGCCGGGGTCGAGAACCCGATCGTTTGCGCCAACGTCAACAAGGCGGGGTTCCGGATGAGCGGCGGGATCGAGGGCTACCGCGAGGCGGCCGCGAAATATCCCGCGCGGGTCATCGCCATGTCGGTGTTTGCCTCTGGCGGCATCAGCGCGCGCGAGGCGATCGAGTGGGTGACGAACGAGCCCTATGTGGAATCGATCGTCTTCGGAGCGTCGAGCCGCGGCAATATCGAGAACACGGTCGCCCTGATCCGCGAGTTCGACCAAGCGAGGAAGAACCGTGCCGCTTAGGCAGCGCCTTGCAATCCTTGGCAAATCACGCCCGCAGCGATTACCATGTCGGTTCAGGGGGCGAAGCTGATGGATGTGCACCGCAAGACCATCGACTGTAACCTGTGCGGCTCATCGGCGGCTACGGTCGTATTCGAAGCGGGCGTCGCGCAGGCTGCCAGGATCGTGAAGTGCGATCAGTGCGGGCTCATGTTCTCCAGTCCCCGCGCCAAGCCGCCGGACCAGGACCAGATCAAGGAATGGGACGCGGGCTTCACCAAGGAGCGCGCCAAGACCGGCCTCGACCGCTTCGACAAGGAGGAGCTTCAGGTCCGCGATTACGCGGATACTCGCGCCTGGCTGAGGAATGCGTACCCAAATCGCGGCCGCCTGCTCGAGATCGGCTGCGGGATGGGCTTCCTTCTCGCGAAGTTCCGCGAGGATGGGTGGCAGGTGGAAGGCATCGAGCCCAACCGCGGCTATTGCGAGCTCATCGAGGAAGTGCACGGGATCAAGGCGTCGCCAACCATCCTCGACGAGGCGGGTGAGCCGGCCAACTCGTTCGACGTCATCGTCATGCTGCACGTCATCGAGCACGTGCCCGACCCGCTCGGTTCGCTCAGGGAGATCCATCGCGTCCTCAAGCCCGGCGGCACCTTGATCCTCGAAACGCCGCGTTACGACAGCCTGATGTTCAAGCTCATGCG
>Ga0207657_10005452_pt1 | contig 13281 bp, 12 predicted proteins | sample KBSC33metaG_FD_184316 | JGI IMG/M metagenome (GOLD analysis project Ga0207657, IMG submission 184316) | Corn rhizosphere microbial communities from Kellogg Biological Station, Michigan, USA - KBS C3-3 metaG (SPAdes) (version 2) | ecosystem: Host-associated > Plants > Roots > Rhizosphere > Soil ... | reverse complement strand
GCAGTGATAGCGATTTCTGACCTTTTGCGCACATACCGCGGAACAGAGAGATCCTGAAAAATAACAACCCGGGCAGGCGGAAAAGTTTCGGCGATTCGCAGGTGATATTTGGGTCAACCTAGGTCAGATAATTGCGGCCATTGGTCATTTTATGTTGCAGGCTGGCGGCGAGATGGTCGATATCGGTAGGGGCGATGTTGAGAGCCATGCGATTTTCGAGAAATGGAGTGCGGTTGCTGCCAACGGCATCCCTGCGTAGCTGTACGAGCAGGCCGTGCACCGCATTGGGGTCATATTTCTGGGGGGCCAGGCGAACGATTTCGCTGATTGCTCCGCCTACGGACAGGGGCTCGCGGTAGGGGCGCTCGCTGGTCATGGCATCGAATGTATCCGCGAGGCCGATGATGCGCACCGGCATCGGCACATCTTCCATCAGAAGCCCGTCGGGATATCCAGAACCGTCGCCGCGCTCGTGGTGCCAGCGCACAATCTCGGGGATGCGAGGCCAAGGAAACTGCACTCCACTGACGATCTGATGCCCCACCACGGTGTGGTCAGCCATTTGTCGGAACTCGGCTGGATCAAGTGCGCCTGGCTTGCCAAAGATGTGCTTGTCGACGGCTACCTTGCCAATGTCGTGCAGATAGCCGGCAGAGCGCAGAGCCGCAATTTCGTTCTGATCCATTCCCAGAGCGTCTCCGATAGCGGCGGCGTAACGACCTACGCGAAGGGAGTGACCATGAATGTTGACGTGCTTCACGTCGATGGCCGCCGCGAACGCCTCCAGGGCATTGTCGTAGAAGCCGTGCAGAGATGCGAGCAGCCTCAGGTTTTCAGAGACACGCTGGGACAGAGACTGTGCCAGGGCATGGTTATGCACCGCAAGCGCCACATAGTGGGACAGCAGACTCAGGGCTTCCAGTTCTTCTTCGTCGTACAGGGCGTCACCTTCGCGGCGTCCAAGAGCCACGACGCCTACGAGTTTGGCGCCGACTCTTAGTGGCGCGACGCAGCGGAACAGTTCCGGCGCGACATTTCCGTTAGAGCTGAGGAACGATTCATACGATGTCTGATTGAGAACCACGGGGCGACGCGCGGTACTGAGCGCATGCACATGCTTCGGCAGAAGCGGGATCACAGCAGGCTCGGGCAACATGGTGAAGCCTTCGGAAGCAACGGAGGTCAGCAGAGAAGGCTTGTCACTGAACGTGAACAATGCAGCTTCGCGCGCGGCAGCGGCTTCGCGCAGCGCGGTAAGCATGGTGAGGGCTGTTTGCGAGAATTCGCGTTCCGCCGTCATCTCGGGACCGAGATCAGCGAGCGCTTCAACGGTGCGCAGCAGCCGCCGGAAATTGTTTTTCTGCACTGCCACGCGGGGTGGTAGGCGAAAGACCAGAGCAGGTTGAGAGTAACATGCGTGCCCAATGCCAAGGTATGTAGATCTTGTTGGTTACTTTGATGCCGGAATGTCGTCAATCAAGTGGCGAGCCGTATACCTCGCGCAATTTAGAAATGGACACGCAATTGGGCGAAGCTGTCTACGACGAGCAGGCGGCACGGGGGCACCGCGGTAGCAACTTCCTCGTGCTCGAGTATCCACGTGTTACCGTGCGGGACGAAGACAGCATTGATGCCAGCTTTCAGCGCCGGGTTGATGTCAGACTTAGGACTGTTGCCAATCATCCAGCTCGTGTCGCAGGGCAGATCGTATTTTGAAATGATCTCGTTATAACTGCGCACGTCCTTTTCGGCGACGATTTCAACCGAGGAGAAGAATTGCTTTAAGCCTGATCGCTCAATCTTACCTGTCTGCTCGGCGATCGCGCCCTTGGTGACGAGGATGAGATTGTGCCTGCCAGCAAGATAGTCCAAAGTTTCCGGCACCCCGGCGAGGACTTCGACCGGGTGCTCCGCGATGGCGTGAGCAAAGCTATTGATGGTGTCGTGCAAAGCGGGGGAAAGGGGTTCCACCGCCAGACGTTCAAAGGTATCGACCAGTGCGTGCGCAAAGCTATGCAATCCATAGCCATGCTGGATGATGCATTCGCGTTCGACTTCATTCAAGACGTCGCGGATCTGGGAGGGCGAGTACTCATGATGGTTCAGGAACGAGATAAAGTTCGCGATGGCGCGCTCAAAGTAAATGTTGTTTTCCCAGAGCGTGTCGTCGGCGTCGACCAGCAGGTGCTGAGGCAGGGCGCCAGATAGTTGTGCAGAGCTCACAGCATCATCATAGCGTGATCTGGAATGAGAAGGTCGCACCTGGCACTTGTCGATATCTACTCTGCTAAACTTTTTATGATGAAAAAAATTGGTGGATTCATTTGTCTGGTGCTGGTGATTGGCCTGGTTGCGGCAGCACCTGGTGAGCAGCAGAAAAAACATACGTTCATGACTGGATCGGCGGCGAAAGGATCGGCATCGGCAAGTATGCAGGTGGTTCCCGATCTCGACGCTCGCCTGACCAAGTGGCGGCCGGTGCGGATGTCATTTGATTCCAAGGGACTCACTCCCAAAGAAGTCCGGATGATTCAGAAGCTGGTGCATGCGTGCCAATACCTGGAGGAGGTCTACTGGCGTCAGAGCGACCCGGAGGGGCTGAATCTGTTCCAGGCGCTGGCGGGGCGAACCGATCCACGTGATGTGAAACTGCGGCGGTATCTGCGCATCAATGGTTCGCGATTCGATCTGCTGGACGAGAACAAACCCTTCGTCGGGAAAGAACCAATGCCGCCGGGAAGAGGACTCTATCCTCACGGCCTTACGCGAGACCAGATCGAAAAATACGTCAAAGATCATCCGGATAAGAAAGCAGAGATTTACAGCGCGACAACCGTGGTTCGCTGGCATGGAGATGAGCTGGAAGGTTTGCCTTACCACATCGCTTACCGCTCTTTTCTGGAGCCAGCTGCAAAAGAACTGCGAGGGGCCGCTGACCTGAGCCGTGATCCGGAGTTTGCCAAGTTTCTTCGACTCAGAGCGGATGCTTTACTCAGCGACGACTACTACCCGAGTGACCTGGCGTGGGTCGATCTGAACAATCCAAAGTTCGACATCATCTTCGCACCTTACGAAACCTATCTGGACGATCTGCTGGGCGTGAAAGGCTCGTTTGGAGCAGCAGTTTTGATTAGAAATAAGGCCGAGAGCGAGAAGCTGGCAATTTTCCAGAAGTACGTGCCTGATATTCAGGACTCGTTACCGCTGGCGCCAGAAGATCGTCCTTCAAAAAAAGGACAGCCGACACCGATGGAGGTTGTTGACGCTCCGTTCCGAACGGGAGACTTGCTGCACGGCTACCAAGCCGTCGCCGACAATCTGCCTAATGATCCTCGCATTCACGAGGCAAAGGGAACGAAGAAGATCTTCTTCAAGAACTTCATGGATGCCCGTGTGAACTACGTGATACTGCCATTGGCGAAGCAAATGATGCGCCCTGACCAGGCGGCGAAAGTTTCCGGGGAAGGCTACTTGCAGAGCACAGTCATGCACGAGATCTGTCATGGCTTAGGGCCCGCCTTCGCACGCAGGGGAGGCGAGAAAGTTGCCATTCGCGAGGCGCTGGGGCCCTCTTACAGCGGGATGGAGGAAGCCAAGGCCGACGTTACTGGGATGCTGGCGCTGAAATGGCTGGTGGATCATGGGGCTTTGCCCAAAGAGAAACTCGAAGAATATTACGCGTCCTATGTAGGCGGCATATTCCGGACTTCTCGCTTTGGTGTGGGTGAAGCTCATGGCCGCGCCGAGATGATGGAGTTCAACTATCTCTCAGAACGCGGAGCCATCAAACGCGAAGCGTCGGGACGATACTCGATCGACTACACGGTGATGCCAGGTGCGATTACCGATTTAGCAAAAGAGTTGCTGGAGACGGAGGCCACCGGAGACAGGGATCGCGCAGAGAAGTGGTTTGCCAAGTACGACAAGATGCCAACTGATTTGAAGACCTCGATGGATCATGTGACCAACGTTCCCGTGGACATTGAGCCGATGTATTCGTTCAGGGACACGGTACGTTAGCTAGAACAGATTCCAGGATGTTCGAACCGAGCAGCTAATCTACAAAATCAACCTTTGCTTGATAAGGAATCACACCAGCCTTGTATCCCATATCGAGCAATTGGCGCACAGCATCGCGGCCATCGGCGCCGTAGTCTAGCGTGCGCTCGTTTACATACATGCCCACAAATTTGTCGGCCATCGACGGGTCCAGATCACGGGCGAACTGCATGGCATAGGCCAAGGCTTCTTCCCGGTGATCAAGACCGTACTGGATGCTTTCGCGCAGCGCTCCACCGACCAGTGACATCAGTTGGGGTCCCAGGCTGCGCCGAATTGCATTTCCGCCTAGCGGCAGCGGAAGGCCGGTCATCTTCTGCCACCAGCGCCCCATGTCCACAATGCGGTGTAGACCCGACTTGTCGAATGTGAGCTGTCCCTCGTGGATGATCAATCCCGCATCGTAGCGCCCCTCCAATACTTGCGGGATGATTTGGTCGAAAGGCACGACTTCCGTCTCGATACCGGGGGCGTAAAGCTGCAGGACGAGGTAAGCAGTGGTCAAGGTTCCCGGCACGGCGATCCGCTTGGTTTTGATTTCTTCTTCGGAGTAATGGCGTCGAGAGACGATCATGGGACCGTAGCCTTCGCCGACACTGCCACCACTCGGCAACAGAGCATACTTTTCCTGGATGTAAGGATAAGCATGAAATGAGATCGCGGTTACATCGTAGAAACCTTCGCCTTCGCGAGCTTTTCGATTCAGAGTCTCGATATCGCACAAAGTATGCGTGTAGCGGATGCCCTGGGAGCGCACCTTATTGGTCGCCAGACCATAGAACATGAATGCATCGTCGGAGTCAGGGCTATGCGCAATGGTGATTTCACGCACGTCCGATCCAGATGTGCGATCTGCGTTCGCCGGAAGCTTGTCCGGAGTGGTGGTGCTGATACTCATGCCTGAACCTTCGGGGTCCGCCGAATGCGGACAGCTAACGCAGCTGCGAACATCACCTTCATGATTTCTGCCGAGACGAACCAATACAGGCCGAAACGAGCGGCCTGTGAAAATGAATGCGTGAGAAGGGCAAGCCAACCGATTCCACTGGCGAATAAAACAATTTCCGCAACAATGCCGGCTACTGCCGCACGCGCGAATGTGCGCTTACCGAAATCCAGCAGCAATCCTGCCAGGCCTGCGACCAATGGGTAGGCCATCAGGTATCCGCCCGTCGGTCCCAGCAACTGGGCGACCCCACCGGGACCAGTCGGATTGAAAACGGGCAGCCCAGACGCTCCCTCGATCAAATAAAGAATCAAGGCCGCAAAGCCGCGGCGGGCGCCCAGCGTAAGGCCGACCAGCAGCACAGCAAAATTCTGCAAGGTGAGGGGAACCGGCGTGAAAGGTAATGGCAGAGTGACTCGAGCGCAGAGGGCTACAAAGAAGCTGGCGCCTACCACGATGGCAGCTTGCTTGGCCCAATAAGTCGAACCGGTCGACTCACCCCAGAGGAGACTATTTTCAGCCGATCGAATCATGGTCGCTTCTCTCCGGCGAGATTCTAGAAGTTGCTGGTTTCTCGTCCTTGTTCCATGTCGTTCAATGCGTCAGCAGGGGGTTGGTCCTCACTCTTCATGTGCCGGCGAACTCGCAGGTAAATCGCCATGCCGACACACACCACGGCTAACGTGCTCAGGATGAGAATCAGGAACAACCAGGTCATTGCCACGACGCTTTAGGATAACAGAAGCAAACAGTACTGGGGCCGCGCGGACCTGGGCCGTGTAGTTTCTCGATTTCACAGTTCCAAATTGGCGTTGGAACTATTTCTGGGTACCCGTGACCGTGTTCTTCTCCTGCAGGAATGCCTCTACATTGCTCTTGTCGATCAGGGAGGAGCCTGTGTCGACGAAAGCGGGGATAGGCGCGAAGCTGTTGGTCGCCCAGTCGTTATCCAGTTTTCCGATTTTGTGATGGTACAGATGATCAAGCATCATCACACCGACGTAGGCCATGGAATAGGGTTTCTGGGAAATCGTGGCCGCGATAACCCCTTTGCCGATCCACTCCAAGGTGTCGGGATCGGTATCCATAGCCATAGCGACTTTGTTTTTAACGTTATTGTTACTCAGGACGGTGGCGATTTCTTTTCCGGCCTGCGCTTCCAGGCAGACCAACGCGTCAACTTTGTCTCTTTCTTTGCCGATGATGGCGGTGGCATTGTCAAAGGCCACTCGCGGATCGCCCTTGATATCTACTACGCGGTCGACTTTGATTCCAGGAGTCGCCTCAAGTCCATCGCGATAGCCGCGCAGCCGCTCTTGTAAATTCGCTTGCTCCGGCATGGAGAAAAAGACCACGTTTCCTTTGCCGTGCAACTCCTTCGCGAGACGTCGTCCGCCGGCAAGGCCAGCGTCATAATTGTTGGTGCCTATAAAAAGCAAGCGTTTGCTGTCGGGAGCATCAGAATCGATTGTAATGACGGGGATCCCTGCAGAAATTGCTTTGTCGATGTCTGGCTTCATGAGCTTTGCGTCGGCGATGGAGATAAGAATACCGGTTGGCTTCTGCTGGACGGCTTTCTGAAAAGCAGCTTGCTCAGCCTGCGGGTCGTACGTGTCCGGTCCGACAAACTCCGAGCGTACCTTCAACTCTTTAGCAGCTTGTGCGAAGCCGGCCTTCGCCGTTTGCCAGTAAGGCACTTGAACGTTGTCAGCGACGAGGAAGTATTTCTCGTCGGAGTCGTGACCTGTTCCGCAACCGACGGAGAGCAACACTAGAACCACACTGAAGAGGAGAACGGGACCCTTGGATTTGGACATGGGATCCTCCAGACGGGCGGCACCAATTGCATGGTCGGCGGTGCAGAGGGATTCTAAACGACTTCTGCAAAAAAAGAACGTCGAAGGTTTTTTCAAGAGGAGGTAATTGTTCAGAAAGGCAGAGGAGCAGTTGCGGTTCTAGACTCCGACGGGGAATGGCTTCGTATGGGTTTCCGCGCCGAGTGAGAGCCCAGAGAAGCGTCCCTGCAGGAGAGACATGAGGCCGGTGTACCAATAGCCGACAACAAACAAGACGAGAAACGGTACGGTGATGTAGTTTTCGTTGTCGATCGCATAGTAGACCGTCAAGGCGAAATAGCTGCCGACCAGCAACTCCACCCAGGGCACCCATCCCAGGCGACGGCGGTACTTGGTAGAGCGCACCTTGTCTTTGCGAGATTCGACGCGGTATTTGGGAGTACGAGCAAAGGCGGTCTGCTTGCCTCGGAGGGCTTCCAGGACAGCTCGGGTATTCGTGATCGTGAGTCCGATTCCCAGAGCCATAAGGAAAGGCAAGTACAGGAGTGACCGGTACCATTTGCCGGGAAACAATTCTTTTTGTGAAACCAGATAAAAACTAGAGATCGAAAAAGTCGATGCCATAAACAGTGGCAAATCGATGTAGAGCATCTGGAACCATCCCTGGTAGAAACGGATGACCATGGCCGGCAAGAGCAACACGGAAAGGACGACCATCAGGGGATAGCTCAGATTGGAAGTCAGGTGGTACCAGGCCTCTATCTTGGTGTGCAGTGGAGCGTCGCTCTTGAGCACGCGTGGCAAAATTTTCTTTCCCGTCTGGATTAGTCCCTTGGCCCAGCGCGCCTGTTGCGTCTTGAATGCAGTCATCTCGACCGGCAGTTCCGCCGGACACTCCACATCCTGCAGGTAAATAAACTTCCATCCTTTGAGCTGAGCGCGATACGAGAGATCAGTGTCTTCGGTTAAGGTGTCATGCTGCCATCCGCCTGCCTCTTCGATAGCGCAGCGGCGCCACACGCCCGCAGTGCCATTGAAGTTGAAGAAGACTCCACTTCGGGCTCGGCCTGAATGCTCCAGTACAAAGTGGCCGTCGAGAAGCATGGCTTCAACTTCGGTTAAGAACGAGTAGTGCCGGTTAATATGCGTCCAACGCGTCTGCACCATGCCAACCTTAGGGTTGGTGAAATGATGGATGGTACGAAGCAAGAAATCTTCCGGAGGAGTGAAGTCGGCGTCGAAGATTGCTACGAACTCGCCGTTGGCGGTCTTCAGGCCATTGGCGAGAGCGCCCGCCTTAAAGCCTTCCCGGTTGGTGCGATGCATGTATGAGATCGGATGACCAAGAGCTGCGTACCGCTCGACCAGATCGCGTGCCACGGTGACGGTCTCATCTGTGGAATCATCGAGCACCTGAATGTCGAGTTTTTCCCTCGGATACTGCAGACGACAGATAGCATCAACCAATCGGCCCACAACATACTGCTCATTGAAAATCGGCAACTGAACCGTCACGCGCGGCAAGTCATCGAATTGCTGCGGTGACTCGCTAGTGTGATTTTTGCGGTTCTTGTAATAAAGGTAGACCAGGATGTAACGGTGGACTCCGTACGAAGCCAGCAGAATGAGAACGATGAAGTAAGGAATCAGCAGCGCCAGATCGAAGCCGTTCGCCTGGTACAAGCCCTTGAATGTGGGGTCAAAGAAGTGTGACCGCAGGTAGTGAGTAAACCCGCGGGGGGCCGCCAGCAGCAGGAATCCAACAGTTGAAGTCAAGACGATCAACCAAGCTCACTCTCAGGCGCGAACAAGATGCCGCGCCGAACTGATGATTGTACCTGAACTACACGCCTGGGCTTAACAGTCATTCGATGTAAGTCGTTGGTTTCCAGTTGCTTACGCGGCTAATTCGGACTGGGAAGGACTTTCAGCATGACAGTACGACGCGCGCCCTCGCCAAGCTGAACCTTTTCGCCACTTGGCTCATACTCTTTCAGAAAGTCCGGGTCGTAATAGGCGCCTTCCTCTATGTGCGGCCACGCAAAGACTGTGTAGCGGCCGGGAGTCAACCCTCGTAGCAGGAAGTGACCATGCTGATCGGCCAGGGAGCGTTGGTATCGGTCGATCTGGTCTTGATGGGTGGCATCCGGAACGGCCACGACGGTCACATTTGCGACGGGTTGGTTCTGGTCGTCAACTACGCTACCCTCGAGTGAGGCTGCTGCAGGGCTAAGAATCAGGCTCATCGAAACAGTGGTGCTTCCAGGGACAATCACGTCAGAGTCGCTGACGTCGCGCCCTCCAGCGATCACTTTTTTCAGGAAGTAATCGCGCATAGCGCGAGTACCGCCCGATATACTGACCGTGTACCTCCCAGGCGAAACGTTGTTCAGCTCAAAGCTTCCATCCGGCTTAAGTCGTCCCTGTTCCGAGCCAACAACTGGGTTCGAAGATCCGTTCGCGGGCCGAAGGAGAACCACTAAGGTCGTCAGATCGAGGCGAGGTGCATTTTCAATTCGGAGCTGACCTCGTATTTGGCTACCTTGCACGGGGACGAGTCGTACACCATTGACGTCGGAATTCGCCACTACGAGTTCCTGATGGCTTAGCTGGGCCGTTTCACCATCATTTCGCATTAGTGTCATGGTGTAAGACCCGGGAGCTACGCCGCGGATCTCGAATTTTCCATTCTGGTCGACCTCGGCTGCAGTGAACACCTCGCTGCTGAAGTTCTGCGGGTGCAGCATTACAACGCCCTGGCCGAGGGCATCGCTGGAGCGTGAGGACCCGGAATTCACAACTGAGCCTCGCACTCGAAAAGTGCGTGTCGGCACCAGGGTGAAGTCGACGGGAACTTCATCTCCAGGATGCAATTCCAGCGGCACGGCCTGACTGACGTCATTAGTACCGGGATAGTAGGTTGTCACGTAGCCTGTTTCGGTTTTATCGGTTTCCGGAGCAGAACGTTTGAAAGGCGTGACTGACGAGAAATCGGGGGAAGGACTGGCGGATAGAATGTAGCGCCCGGATAGCAACCCTGCGATGCGAAATTCGCCAACATCATTGGTTCGCTCCGATCGTTCCTGCTCCAACTCGCGACGTCCGGAACTGTACCCATAGCGAAGGACGGAGATGTCGACGTTGGCCATGGGATCGCCATCTTCATCCACCACGCGCCCGGTTACGATCGCGGCGCTTAGCATGCGAAGCTGCAAATCGTGCGTACTCTGTCCTGCTGCGATCGAGATAGCGGTGCCTGCCAAGCGGTGGCCGCTCTTGTCGACCTCGATAAAGCCTGTTCGCTCCGCAAATATCCGGTAGCGTCCCGGTTGAACGTTGCTGATTATGAAGTGGCCTTCTAAGTCGGAAACCGCGGTGTAGTTGGCGCCGCCCTCCTCTTCTGGAATCACTTCCACTATCGCCTTTTTGAGTGGTTGATCGCCGGGATCTTTGACGACCGTGCCCTCGATTGAGGAGGTGTTTTTATCAGGACGCTGAGGAGCGGTTGAGTCACTCTGAGCGATCGAGCCCGTGGCGGCAAGAAGCAGGAGCAAGGTTGCCAGGGCCGACTTCATCATGGGTACGAGCAATTTGGGTTAGTTCAGGAAATAGGTCCGATACAACGTGTCGCGCTGCGCAGGACGAAAACCTGCATCACGAATAATTCGGCGCAATTCTTCTTCGGTAGTGCAGTTGGTCACGCCAGCGGCACGGACCACGTTCTCTTCCAGCATCACAGAACCCACATCGTTGCCGCCAAAGCGCAGTCCAAGCTGACAAACTTTCAAGCCCTGCGTAACCCAACTCGACTGCACGTTCAAGAAATTCGAGAGATAGAGTCGCGCAATGGCGAGCGTCTTTAAATACTCGACTGCGGTAGCCTCGTCCCAATGCCGGCCGCCGAGCGCCGTATTCGCCGGTTGAAAACTCCAGGGGATGAAGGCGGTGAATCCGCCGGTCTCTTCCTGTAAGTCATAGAGCCGCTGGAAGTGATTAACCCGATGCTCGTAAGTTTCGCCAACCCCGAACATCATTGTGGCGGTGGTCCGCATTCCGATCTGGTGGGCGGTGCGATGCACTTCGAGCCAATCGTTGGTGAGGCACTTCAGACGGGCGATCTTGTACCGGACCTCGTCATCCAAAATCTCGGCACCGCCACCTGGAATCGAATCGAGCCCTGAATCGCGTAAACGCAAGATGGTGTCGCGGATTGAGAGTCCGCTGTATTCCGCGATCGCGATTACTTCGGAGGCTGAATAGCAATGGAGATGGATTTTCGGAAAGCGCTGCTTGATACCGCGCAGCATCTGCTCGTGCCAATCGATCTTGAGGTCTGGATGCAGGCCGCCTTGCATCAGTACGCCCGTCCCGCCAAGCTCGACGGTCTCATGAATCTTGTCGTAAATAGTCTCGAAATCGAGGATGTAGCCCTCTTTCGCTTTAGGTCCCTTGAGTGGACGATAGAAGGCACAGAAGGTGCAGTACTCAGTGCAGTAGTTTGTGTAGTTAATGTTGCGATCGATGATGTAGGTGACGACTCCGTCCGGATGGAGCTTCCGGCGGACCGTGTCAGCTTCCATGCCGATGCCAATCAGGTCGTCGGACTGGAACATCTCGATTGCCTGCTGCTTAGTGAGGGACATGCTGAATCACAGAACCCATCTCAATTCTAGCGGAGAGGCAGGGAGATCGTCCAAACCCTTGTTCTTAGGCCGTTTTACGACGAGCGGGGGAGGTTTTTTCGGCCATTCTCTTTTCCGAGGCTTCCCTGCGTTGATTGCGCCGATATCGGAGATAAAAGAAGAGGCCGGTCAGCCCTCCAGCAACAGCAAGAACAATCACGGTGTACAAAGCCGGCTTGTAATAGCGGGAGAAGAAGCGAAATATTTGTGATCCATAGTGGGCGGCAACGAAGGCAACGATGGTGAAGCGCAGTCCGCGGCCGGTTGCCAGCGCGGCGATGAATTTCTTGCGCGAATATTGCATTGCTCCCGCAGCAACTAAAAACGGAACGATGGGTATTGGCGGAGGAAGCATGGCCGGGACAGCGACGGCCCAGAAGCCGCCCTTCTCAAATTTTCGGTACACCTTATCGATCTTGTTTTTCGGGAACTTTTGTTCCAGAGTCTCCTTTCCCCCTTTGCTGCCTATGCGGTAGGTGAGATAGCCGCCCAGGACAGCCCCAACGGTCGCCATGATCGCGTAGTAGAACCAGAGTTCCCTATGGCTGGCCGCCAGGATGATGGTGAGCACATCCATGCTGCCGGGCAAAGGCACAACGGAATTGTCGGCCAATCCGAGCAAGATCAGACCCGGCCCGCCAAGCCGGAGGAGCCACTTCAATCCGCCACTGGCGAGGAACCCGAGCAGGTTTGTCCGCATAGAACGTGTTAGAAGCAGTTTGTGTCCAATGGGATGGGCGGGCCGCCTAATAACTTAGGGAATAACTGGTTTACCAGCGTCGAAGAACTGCAACTCAGGTGGTTTTGGTAGGACACCGCACTCGTGGCCGTAGCTGTAGAAGAGAGCCAAACCCTCGAGGCAAGCGGGATCGAGATAATAATGGATGTTCTCGAGCAGATATGACTTGACTGCTGTATGTGTGAGTCCGAGGCGCGGTCCCCACTGCTGGGCAATGCGCGCGAGACTGTCCGGTCGCAAACCATGATTGCGAGATTCCTGGAATATGCGCGCGAGGTCCAGATCCGTATTCTGGAGAGCATCTTTGCGTACCGCCCAGAAGGCAAATACGAATGGTTTTCCCGTGCGCCGGATCCACTCTTCCGCAAGATCATAAGTGTGGTACTTGGCGCGATCTACTCGCAACGCTGGGTCGCCGATCAAGAGTCCCGCGTCGTGACTGGCCAGCATCTCCTCGATGACTGGCTCCATCGGCATGAATCGACACTGCCCGCCATACCAGCTGTCCAAGATGATCTTTGTCAGCGCCACGGAAGCCATGGACGAGGTGTCGAGAGCTACCGAACGGATGTGCTCGATCGGAACCTTGCTGACCAGCAGAATGGAACGCACGGCACGTACTGCCGCGATGGCTACGTCAGGCAGAATGACCAGTTCGGGGATGCGGGTGTAGGCCGCAGCGGGGATTATGCCGATATCCGCCGAGCCAGTCTCTAGTGACCGGGCGCAGTCGGATGGGATTGTGTAGGAAATCTCAAATTGGGAGCCTACAGGAGTGTTCTCGAAATCCCACATCAATGGCGCGGTGTTCAGGTAGGAAATAGCCGAGATACGTAAGCGACGCATGGAGGACTTGCAATTTTAACAAAGCCCTGTGCGCCCCAACCTTGACAGTGATTCGACCTCCTGTCAGAGTCCGGCCTGATGAGGAACGTGTGATGGCGCAGCATGCTGCGCAAATTGCGAGCGACCATCAGTCGCTGTGGATCGCTTTGGCTTTGACGGAAGGTCTGGGGCCTACCCGCGCCCGCCGATTGGTTGAGCACTTCGGCACGATCG